>Ga0136639_10000677_pt1 | contig 11709 bp, 13 predicted proteins | sample AntDrymUQ8592106_2_FD_113739 | JGI IMG/M metagenome (GOLD analysis project Ga0136639, IMG submission 113739) | Polar desert sand microbial communities from Dry Valleys, Antarctica - metaG UQ859 (21.06) | ecosystem: Environmental > Terrestrial > Soil > Desert | place: Antarctica: Dry Valley...
CCCGAGGAGTGACCACGCCAGAAGTCGCGGATGCCGTCGCGGTACTGGTCGTTCCACTCGACCCAGGGCGGGGGACAGTCGCCGACCTGGTAGCCGTCCATGGAGGCGTCCCACGGCTCGGCGATGAGCTTCACGTGGCGCAGGACCGGGTCCTGGCCGATGGCGGTCAGCAGGTGGCAGTCCATGTCGATCTCGTGGTCGACGCGCGTCAGGGCGGAGAGCAGGTCGAAGCGGAACCCATCGACGTGCATCTCGGTGACCCAGTAGCGCAGCGAGTCGAGGATCATCCGCAGCGCGAAAGGGTTGGCCGCGTCCACGGTGTTGCCGCAGCCGGTGACGTCCCAGTAGGTGTCGTCGACGGGGATGCCCGGCACCGGTGGGTGCACGCGCGTGTAGATGCTGTCGTCGAGGCCGCGGAACGACAGGGTCGGCCCGTCGGAGCCGGCCTCGGCCGTGTGGTTGTAGACGACGTCGAGGATCACCTCGAGGCCCGCTGCGTGGAAGGCCTTCACCATCGCCTTGAACTCCGTGACCTGCTCGCCACGATCACCGGCGGAGGAGTATGCGTTGTGGGGGGCGAAGTAGCCGATGGAGTTGTAGCCCCAGTAGTTGGTCAGGCCGCGGGCCACCAGGGCCGGCTCGGAGACGAACTGGTGCACGGGCAGCAGCTCGATCGCCGTCACACCGAGGTCGCGCAGGTAGTCGACGACCGCCGGCGTGGCCAGCCCGGCGTAGGTGCCGCGCAGGTGCTCAGGCACGCGGTCGTGGAGCTGGGTCATGCCCTTGACGTGCGCCTCGTAGATCACCGAGTCGCGCCAGCGGTGCCGTGGCGGGGTGTCGTCGCCCCAGTCGAAGTCGTCGGCGACGACAACGCTGCGGGGAACGAACGGCGCCGAGTCGGTGGGCTCGGGTGACTGCACTCCCTGCGCATCGAGCAGGTGGCCGTAGATCGCCGGGTCGAGCGTCACGTCGCCGCTCACGGCGCGGGCAAAGGGGTCGAGCAGCAGCTTGTCGTGGTTGAACCGCAGCCCGGAGTCGGGGTCCCAGGGGCCCTCGAAGCGGAAGCCGTAGCGGGTGCCCGGGGTCACGCCGGGAACGGCGCCGTGCCAGATGCCGAGGGACTGCTCGGTGAGCCGGTGGCGGCTCTCGCCGTCCTCATCGTCGAAGAGGCAGAGCCACGCGACGCGGGCGCGCGGGGCGTGAACCGCGAAGTTGGTGGCCTCGGGCGACCAGGACGCGCCGAGCGGGTAGTTCTTGCCCGGCCACACCGCCGCGCGGTCGCCGAGGTTGCGCCAGAGGCCAGGAGTCACGGGCGCATTCTTGCCCATCGGGCGTGCCGGGTGGCGGACATCTCGAAGGTGGTGGCAGGCTCGGCGTCTCGACCCGCATGAACCGACGGCACCGACGAGGAGACCCCAGATGGCAGAGTTCGTGACCCTCGAGGTGAGCGAGGGCGTGGGGACGATCCGACTCGATCGCCCGAAGATGAACGCGATCAGCGTCCAGGTTCAGGCCGAGTTGAGGGCCGCTGCCGCCGAGGCGGCCGAGCGCGACGACGTCAAGGCCGTCGTCGTCTACGGCGGCGAGCGGGTCTTCGCCGCCGGTAACGACGTCAAGGAGATGGCCGCACTGACCTACGCCGACATGGTGACGGTCTCCGGCTCGGTCCAGTCAGCGGTCAACGCCGTGGCCGCGATCCCCAAGCCGGTCGTGGCCGCGGTCACCGGCTATGCCCTCGGGGGCGGCTGCGAGCTGGCCCTGGCCGCCGACATCCGCATCGCCGCGGACAACGCGACCTTCGGCCAGCCCGAGGTCCTCCTCGGCATCATCCCCGGCGCGGGCGGCACCCAGCGGCTGAGCCGGCTCGTGGGCCCGAGCAAGGCCAAGGACATCATCTTCACCGGTCGTTTCGTGAAGGCAGACGAGGCGCTCGCCATCGGGCTGGTCGACAAGCTCGTCCCTGCCGAGTCGGTCTACGACGAGGCCGTGGCCTGGGCCCGGCAGTTCACGGGCGCAGCCTCGCTGGCGGTGCGCGCCGCCAAGGAGAGCATCGACCGCGGGCTGGAGGTCGACCTCGTCACCGGGCTCGAGATCGAGCGGCTGCAGTTCGCTGCGCTCTTCGCGACCGAGGACCAGACCACCGGTATGCAATCCTTCGTCGAGCATGGTCCGGGCAAGGCTCAGTTCGAGGGACGGTGACCCCAGTGGCAGATCGCAGGTCCAGTGCGCGGGTGCGCGTGATCGCGGCACGCGCGGTGTGGGCGGTCTTCGTGCTGTGCGCCTCGGCGCTCGCGGTCGCCGCGCTCCTGATCGCCCTCGACGCCGAGCCGTCGAACCCGTTCGTCGAGTTCGTCCTCGACATCGCCGATCGGGTGGACCTGGGCATCTTCAGCCTGGAGAACCCGATCAAGAAGTTCGGCGGGGAGAACGGCGAGACCACCACCGCGTTGTTCAACTACGGTCTGGGTGCGGTCGTCTACCTCATCGTCGGGCGGCTGCTGGAGCGCGTGATCCGTCCCTGACCGGTCGCGTCCGTCACTGGATGTGAGTTTCTCCACCGCGGGCATCTGTTCCGTGGTGCATGACTCGACGGTAGCCTTCCAGAGCCATCAGTTCTCGGGTCACGTCCGTGACCCACACGAGCACTCAGGAGGGGCCGTCCAGGCCACACCACCATGAACATTGTCGTCTGTGTGAAGCATGTGCCCGACGCGACCGCCGATCGGCGCTTCGAGTCGGACAACACCGTAGACCGCGTCGGGGTCGACGGTCTCCTCTCCGAGCTCGACGAGTACGCCGTCGAGCAGGCGCTCCAGATCAAGGAAAAGTCCGAGAATCCCGCCGACGTCACGATCACGGCGCTCTGCGTCGGCCCCGAGAAGGCCGTCGACGCGATCCGGAAGGCTCTCCAGATGGGCGCCGATGCGGGCGTCCACGTCTCTGACGAGGCCATCGCTGGCTCCGACTACCTGGCGACGTCCCTGGTCCTGGCCAAGGCGGTGGAGAAGATCGGCACGCCGGACCTGGTCATGTGCGGCATGGCATCGACCGATGCCTCCGGCAGCGTCGTCCCGGCCATGCTGGCCGAGCGCCTCAACCTCCCGCAGATCACGTTCGCCGCGGTGATCGAGACCCAGGGCGACCAGGTCCGGATCAAGCGTGACGGCGACACCGCCACCGAGGTCATCGGCGGCACCATGCCGCTGGTCCTCTCGGTCACCGACCAGACCGGTGAGGCCCGCTACCCCTCCTTCAAGGGCATCATGGCCGCGAAGAAGAAGCCGCTCGAGACCTGGTCGTTGAGCGACCTGGGCGTCGACGCCGGCGAGGTCGGCCTGTCGGTCGCCTGGTCCGAGGTCGTCGACACCACCGCCCGCCCGCCGCGCACGGCCGGCGAGATCGTCAAGGACGAGGACGGCTCGGGCGCTGGTGCGCTCACCGACTTCCTCGCGTCCAAGAAGTTCATCTGAGGAGCATCGCTGATGTCTGAAGTTCTGGTTCTCATCGACCACGTCGACGGCGCGGTCCGCAAGCCCACCTACGAGCTCCTGGCGATCGCCAAGCGTCTCGGCGAGCCCTCCGCGGTCTTCATCGGTGGCGCCGACCAGGCTGCCGGCGCGGCCGAGGCCGTCGCCAAGTACGGCGCCGCGAAGGTCTACACCGTCGACGACACCGAGATCAAGGGCTACCTCGTGGCCCCCAAGGCCGAGGTGCTCCAGCAGCTGGCCGACAAGGTCTCGCCTGCTGCGATCTTGATCACCTCGTCCGCCGAGGGCAAGGAGATCGCCGGTCGTCTCGCGATCAAGCTCGGCTCCGGCCTGATCACCGACGCCGTCGACGTGCAGGCCGACGGTGACACCGCCGTGACCACGCAGTCGGTGTTCGCGGGCAACTACACCGTCCAGGCCAAGGTCACCCATGGGACGCCGATCATCACGGTCAAGCCCAACGCCGCGGCACCCGAGGACGAGGCCGGTGCAGGCGTCGTCGAGGAGTTCGCAGCGACGATCTCCGACGCCGCCAAGACCGCTCAGATCGTGGCCTCCCAGCCGCGCAAGGCCTCCGGGCGCCCCGAGCTCACCGAGGCCGCGATCGTGGTCTCCGGTGGTCGTGGCACCGGTGGCAACTTCGAGCCCATCGAGGGGCTGGCCGACGCGCTTGGTGCCGCCGTCGGCGCCTCGCGTGCCGCCGTCGACTCCGGCTGGATGCCCCACACCTTCCAGGTGGGTCAGACCGGCAAGACCGTCTCGCCCCAGCTCTACGTCGCCAACGGGATCTCCGGTGCGATCCAGCATCGCGCCGGCATGCAGACGTCGAAGACGATCATCGCCGTCAATAAGGACGACGAGGCCCCGATCTTCGAGCTGGTCGACTTCGGCGTCGTGGGGGATCTGCACGCGGTCCTGCCCGCGGCCACCGAGGCGATCAACCAGCGCAAGGGCTGAGCCCGACCACTCCAGCGGCACAGACGAAGGAGGACCTCCGGCACCCGGTGCCGGTGCTCCTCCTTCGTCATCTCCCGAGGGGCCTCAGAAGCCGCCGCGTCCCCTGCCCGGCTCGACGACCAGCCCGACCTGCGGGACCTTCACCGTGCGTGCCCCGGGCTTGCCGCCGATGAGGATCTCGCGCAGCGCCACGTTGTTGTCCTGTGAGCTCTCCACTAGCCGACCGCGCGGGTTGGCCTTCACCTCGATGAAGTAGGTGCCGTTGGGCAATCCGTCGAGGTTGAACGACTGACCAGCGCGGAACTGCGCGTAGGTATCGCCCCATCCGGAGGCCAGGACCTCACGGATCGAGAGGGATCCGTAGTCGCCGCAGGCGGTCGACAGGTCGGTGTTCTCCGGGTTCCACACCGCCGCCGGGACCGTCGTGTCGACCGCGTCGGTGTTGGCCAGGCAGAAGGCCTCCTTGCGTGACTTCACGATCGCGGTCTTGTCGGCCTTCAGCAGCGTGTAGCTGGCGAAGTCCTTGAAGTGCCAGTGCTGGTGGGTCGGCTTGGCGTCCCAGTGGAAGTGGCCCACCTTCTCGTAGCCCGTCTGGGTGCCCTCGGCGTCGAAGAAGTACTGGTAGCCCTCCATCTCGTCCTCACCCTCCTTGCGGAAGCCGTCGACGACCAGCAGGCTGTCGCCGCCGTTCCACACGGTGGCCGAGAACTGCAGGAACTTCCCGTTGGGTGCCACCTGGATGCCCCACGCTGGCAGGGAGCGCAGGTCGGGTCGGGTGGCCGCGACCTCGCCCCCGGCAGCCTGGGTCGGCTCCTGCCGGGCGGGCGTCGCGACGCCGCGCCCCGTCGTACGACGGTCTTCCGTGCCAGAGTCCTCCTCCTTCTTCACCACGAGGGTGAAGCTGCGCGAGGCCTGTGCCGCGGTGAGCCCGAAGGCCTTCGCGTAGGCGGCGCCGATCGCGGCGGTGACCCGGTAGCGACCGGGCTGGAGGCGCAGCGGTTTGTAGCTGGTGAAGACCGGCGTCGCCCAGCCGGCTTGGACGCCTTGCACCGATCCGATCGCGTAGGGGTTGTAGTAGCAGGAGCGCGGGTAGTCCGACGTTGCCGGTGCGTCAGGGGTCACCCGCTCGGAGTAGCCCGAGAGACACCCGCCCTGGACCATCGTCGTGGTGGGACCGGCCTGCACCGGGTCGAAGCTGAGCTTGAGGAAGTGGCGCAGGCCGCTGAAGGAGGACATGGTGCCCGCGGGCAGGGCCACGTCACCGGTGCTCGAGCGCCACACCGTCCGGATCTTCTGGTCGTAGCCGGCGCGCGTCGACCACAGCTCGAAGGGCTCGTCCTGGGCGATCAGGCGCAGGCCGAGGTCGCTGTAGACGCGGCCCCCGTAGGACGAGGCCTCGACCCGGTGGGGTGACCAGAGGGTGACCGGAGCATCGCCCTCGGCACGCAGGCCGGAGGAGACAGATCCGGTGGGGGCGGCCGCGTCCGCGGTGCCCGTGGCGAGCGCCGGGAGTCCCGGGAGGGCCAGGGCGAGCACGGCGAGGCCGACCGCGCGCAAGGCGGTGCGAGATGAGCGGTGAGGCATGGGGTTCCTCCTGAGGAAGTCGAGTCCGAAGACTGTGACGCACGCAAGGGCCACATGGTTGCCCGGACGCGCGAGACAGGCTCCGACCAGGGGGATCCTCTCCTAGGCTCGGGTCATGACGCAGGCCACTTCCGTAGACGACACCACGCGCGCGGTGCTGGGGTCCGCCCGCCGCGCGCGCGCCGCCAGCCACGCACTGGCGCTCGCGACCAGGGCAGAGAAGGACCGTGCCCTGATCGCGATGGCCACGGCGCTGATCGAGCGCAGTGCGGAGGTCCTCACCGCCAACGCGGAGGACGTCGCGCGCGCCCAGGACGGCGGCACGCCCGCCAACATCGTCGACCGGCTCCGGCTGACCGGGGACCGGCTGGAGGCCATGGCCCAAGGGCTGCGAGACGTCGCTGGCCTGCCCGACCCGGTGGGCGAGGTCGTGCGGGGGAGCACCCTGGCCAACGGGCTCGAGCTGCGCCAGGTGCGCGTGCCGTTCGGCGTGGTCGCGATGATCTACGAGGCCCGCCCCAACGTCACCGCCGACGCCGCCGGCATCTGTCTCAAGTCGGGCAACGCGGTTCTCCTGCGCGGCAGCTCGAGCGCCCGCTCCAGCAACGCCGCGATCGTGGCGGTGCTGCGCGACGCGGCCGTGTCGGTCGGTCTCGATGCCGACGTCGTCCAGCTCGTGCCGGGAGACTCCCACGACAGCGTCACGGCCCTGATGCGCGCCCGCGGACTCGTCGACGTGCTGATCCCGCGTGGCGGAGCCAGTCTGATCCGCTCGGTGGTCGAGGGGTCGAGCGTGCCGGTCATCGAGACCGGCGTCGGCAACTGCCACGTCTACGTCGATCGGGCCGCCGACCTCGACAAGGCCCTGAGGATCGTGCTCAATGCCAAGACCCATCGCACGAGCGTCTGCAACGCGGCCGAGTCGCTGCTGGTGCACGCCGACCTCGCGGAGGTCTTCCTGCCACTGGTCGTCGCGGCCCTCCAGCACGCAGGAGTCACGATCCACGGGGACGCTGCCTTCCAGCTCCACGACGGGGTGCTCGAGGCCACCGAGGAGGACTTCGAGCAGGAGTACCTCTCGCTCGACATCAGCGCCGCCGTCGTGCCCGACCTCGACGCCGCGCTGGCGCACATCCGGCGCTACTCCAGCCAGCACAGCGACGCGATCGTGACCGAGGACCAGACCACGGCCCGCCGGTTCGTGGCGAGCGTCGACTCCGCGGCGGTGCTGGTCAACGCCTCGACGCGCTTCACCGACGGCGCCGAGTTCGGCTTCGGGGCCGAGATCGGTATCAGCACCCAGAAGCTCCACGCACGTGGTCCGATGGGTCTGCCGGAGATGACCTCGACCAAGTACGTCGTCACGGGTGACGGCCACGTGCGCTGACTCACGCGCTGCTCGCGATAGCGTTTCGCCCATGCCCGACATCGACCGGCCCATCTACGCCGATCCGGCAGCCGAACGGCTGTTCACGGGCGCCACGATCATCACCTTCGTGCGCACCATCATCTCGCTCGGGCTGTGCCTCTACGGCGCGGTCGACGAGAGCAGGCTGCTCCTGATCATCGGCCTGCTCGTCTACTGGGTCGGTGACATGGCCGACGGCGGCTACGCCCGCCTCTTCGACTGTGAGACGCGGATCGGTGGGGTCATCGACATGTTGTGCGACCGCATCAACTGCGCCGCCTTCTACATCGGCCTGGCCTGGCTGCAGCCCGAGATGGTGCTGCCCGTCTCGGTCTACCTCTTCGAGTTCATGGTCATCGACATGTTCTTGTCGCTGGCCTTCCTGGCCTGGCCGATCCGCAGCCCCAACTACTTCTGGGCCGTCGACCGACGCATCTACGTGTGGAACTGGTCCAAGCCCGCCAAGGCCCTCAACTCCGCGCTCTTCGCCGTGCTGCTGCTGGTCACCGGCTGGTGGCAGGTCGGGCTCGTGATTGCGCTCGGTCTGGTGGTCCTCAAGTGCATCTCCTTGAGGTGGTTGCTCCAGCTCGGGCTGCCGGTCCCGGAGCGCGCCACGGCATGAGGAACCGATGAGCCTGAGCCTGGTCCTGTGGACCTTCGGCGTCAGCATCGCGTCAGCGTTGTTCCCGCTGATCAACATGGAGGTCATCCTCGGCGGGATGGCCGCGACCGTGGGCGGTCACGCGTTCACCCTTGCGGTACTCGCCGGTGGCGGCCAGACGATCGGCAAGATCGTCTGGTACGAGGCGACGCGCCGCAGCATCGAGACCGACTGGGTGCAGAAGAAGCTCTCCGGCGACAAGGTGAAGGCCAGCTATGCGCGTTGGCAGGCACGCATGGAGGGGCGACCTTTCTTCGCCGGCGTGATCATGCTGATCTCCTCCTTCGGTGGCATCCCGCCGCTGTTGGTGATGGCTGCGGTGGCAGGCGCGCTGAAGATGCGGATGTACGTCTTCCTGCCCACGATCTTCGTCGGACGGACGCTGCGTTTCTGGCTGGTGCTCGCCGGGGTCGAGTCACTTCTCGGCTGACGGCAGGGGGCCGGTAGGCTGTGCCACATGTCGCTGAGCCAGATCACGCTGTCCCTGAGCCGGGCCGCCGCGGAGCAACACGAGCAGGTCATCAACCCCTGGTGGGTCGGGCTCATCGCCATCGGCATCCTCCTCGGGATGCTCTTCGCCCTGGTCGCCTTCGGCGGAGGACGCGAGCACACCTGAGTGTCGACGCATGACTGACCCCACCCCCGCGCGCCGCCGTGTCGGTGTCATGGGCGGCACGTTCGACCCCATCCACCACGGCCACCTCGTGGCGGCCTCCGAGGTCCAGGCGTGGTTCGACCTCGACGAGGTCGTCTTCGCCCCCACCGGTCGACCGTGGCAGAAGTCCGAGAGCGACGTCTCGCCGCCCGAGCACCGCTACCTGATGACGGTCATCGCGACTGCCGCCAACCCGAGGTTCACCGTCTCGCGAGTCGACATCGACCGCGACGGACCGACCTACACCGTCGACACCCTGCGCGACCTCAGCGCAGCGATGCCGGACGCCGATCTCTACTTCATCACCGGCGCCGACGCGTTGACCGACATCTTCAGCTGGCACGACGCGGACGGGCTCTTCGAGCTCGCCCAGTTCGTGGGCTGCACACGCCCCGGCTACGAAATGGACCCCGAGACCATCGCGGCACTGCCGTCCTCGCGGGTCACGATCGTGGAGATCCCTGCCCTGGCCATCTCCTCGACCGACTGCCGTGAGCGCCAGCGCCGTGGCCAACCCGTCTGGTACCTCGTGCCCGACGGTGTGGTCCAGTACATCCAGAAGCACCGCATCTACCCCTCGCCGGACCCGACCGACCCGCCCCCGACCAGAGAAGCCTCATGACTGCCACCGACCACGCCGTCGAGCTCGTCCTCGCCGCAGCCCGCGCTGCGTCCGACAAGCTCGCCACCCAGATCGTCGCCTTCGACGTGAGCGAGCAGCTCGCGATCACCGACGCCTTCGTCCTCGCCTCGGCCTCCAACGACCGCCAGGTGAAGGCGATCGTCGACGAGGTCGAGGACAAGCTGCGCGCGATCGGCTCCAAGCCGATCCGTCGCGAGGGCGAGCGCGACGGTCGCTGGGTGCTCATCGACTACGGCGAGATCGTCGTCCACGTCCAGCACGAGGAGGAGCGCCAGTTCTACGCCCTCGAGCGGCTGTGGCGCGACTGCCCCACGATCAAGCTCCCCGACGACCTGACCTGCCCGCCGCAGGGTGGTTGAGCGGCGAGCGGAGCGAAAGCCGCGCACCCTCGTCCTGCTGCGGCACGGCCGCACCGCCTGGAACGACGCGCGGCGCATCCAGGGACACGCCGACGCCGAGCTCGACGAGACCGGCCACGCGCAGGCGCTCGCGGTCGCGAGCCACGTCTCGGCGCTGCGACCGGTGCACCTGTGGACCTCCGACCTGACCAGGGCGGCGACCACGGCGTCGTACGTCGGGCGGGCGTGCGGCCTGGAGCCCGTCACCGATGCACGGCTGCGCGAATATGCGTTGGGCTCGCGCGAGGGTTGGACCCACGACGACTACGCCGCCCGTCATCCCGAGGAGTACGCGGCCTTCCGGACCGGCGACTTCGACGTGGTTCCTGACGGTGAGGGCACGATCGCGGTCGAGAAGCGGATGCGCTCCGCGCTGCGGGACCTGCTCGACGTCACGCCCGAGGGCGAGCTGTCGGTGGCGGTCTCCCACGGTGCCGCCCTGCGGGTCGTCATCGCCTCGCTGCTGTCCTGGGACGTCGACCGGCTGCACTCGCTCGGTGCGCTCGACAACTGTGGCTGGGCGGTGCTCACCGAGTCACCGGCGACCGGCGGGTTCCGGCTCGGCGCCTACAACCGGGTCGCTCCAGCGTGATGTCGGCTCGATGAGGTGCGGAAGGGGACCCCGATTCGCGTCCCGGATCGGCGTTGGCTAATATTTCGCGAGTTGTCAGGACCGCGGTCCTGACGACACCCCGATGGGGGTGTGGCGCAGCTGGTAGCGCATCTGCATGGCATGCAGAGGGTCAGGGGTTCGAGTCCCCTCACCTCCACCATCGAGAGGCGGTCTCCCCCGGAGGCCGCCTCTGGTGCATTTCGTCAGGACGTCGTACGCCGGGTGCCGGCGTCGTCGTAGGCGATGCCGCCCATGTCCACCACCCGTCGAGCGTTGGCCAGGGCCGTGACGACACAGGTGCCGAGCGGGCCGCTGCGGTCGAACACGGCGGCGGTGCCGACCGAGATGCCGGCGTGCTCCACGCGGTCGACGGCCGACAGGCCGATCTCCACGCCCACGGGTGGGCGCACCAGGGTCAGGGTGATGTCGGTGTTGATGTGCTCGACGCCCCGGCTGCCCCAGTTGGTGACCAGGCTGGCGCCGTCCGCGATCGACGCGGCGGCCTGGAAGGGCGTGGTCGGCTCGCCGGCGACCACGGGGATCGCGGAGTTCCAGGACTGCTTGCGCGAACCGTTCTGGTGCTGGGCGAAGTCCTGCGTCCAGCCGACCTCGGAGTGGAAGAAGGGCACGTGCGGCTCGGTGGTGGGGGGAGCGACCTCGAGGGGTGGCGGCACCGGGCGCTCCGAGGGACTCCAGACCTCGCCCTCGGTCGTGGCCGTGGGCTTCAGGAAGACCGCGCTGGCCCGGGCGACGCGCTCGCCGGCCTGCGTCATCGTGGCATCGACCAGGCAGATCCGGGAGCCCTCCCGCACCACCTCGGTGCTGATCACGCAGGGCTGCATCCGCGCTGACTTGAACAGGTCGACGGTGTAGCGGGCCGCCTGGAGGTCGTCACGTCCGAGCGCGGTGACGGCGTGCTCCAGAGCCCGCCCGAGAGCGCCGCTCACCGCGACGCCGTGCATCTGGTCGGTGCTCCACATGCTCTGGGCCAGGGGCGTCGGGACGAGGGCGTCGCCCTCGGGGGCGAAGAAGGCAAGGGACGGGTCCACGGGCGTGAGGCTAGTGGGACGGTGACAGCAGGGCCGCAGAGGTCTAGCGTGCGAGCAGGTGGGAACTTCGAAGAGACGAGGAACCATCATGCGAGCACTCATCATGGGAGCTGCGGTCCTGGCCGTGGCGCTCCCTACAGGTATGGCGGTCGGTGTGGCGGCAGGGGCATCGGCATCGGCACCGCGCGCCACCGTCACGGTCACGCTCACGGCACAGGGGACCGACATGTCGGGCACTGTCGCCAGCAACAAG
>Ga0136639_10000679_pt1 | contig 11666 bp, 11 predicted proteins | sample AntDrymUQ8592106_2_FD_113739 | JGI IMG/M metagenome (GOLD analysis project Ga0136639, IMG submission 113739) | Polar desert sand microbial communities from Dry Valleys, Antarctica - metaG UQ859 (21.06) | ecosystem: Environmental > Terrestrial > Soil > Desert | place: Antarctica: Dry Valley...
CGACGACGCCATCGGCCGCAGCCCCGGCGTCCGGAGCCGAGCGGTAGAGATCGACCAGCCGGTCGGCTGCTGCACAGAAGCGGCCGGGGGAGCGCAGCGACAGCCCACGCTCGTTCCCCGCCGTGCTCATCGCGACGCTCCAGCCCTCGCCGACGCCGCCGAGCACATCGGCATCGGGGACGAAGACGTCCTCGAAGAAGATCTCCGCGAAGCCAGCCTCGCCGTCGAGCTGCGCGATCGGCCGGACGGTGACTCCGTCGGCGTCGAGCGGGAAGAGGAAGTAGGTGAGCCCGGCGTGACGCAGGGCCTCGGGGTCGGAGCGGAAGAGGCCGAAGCCCCAGTGGGCGAAGGACGCCCGCGACGACCAGGTCTTCTGGCCGTTGAGCACCCAGCCGCCGCGTGCCTCGTCGCGGCGAGCCGTCGACCTCAGGGAGGCCAGGTCGGACCCGGCTTCGGGCTCGGACCAGCACTGCGCCCAGACCTGTTCGCCGGTGGCCATCGACGGCAGGAAGCGGTCGCGCTGCTCGGGGGTGCCGTGGTCGAAGATGATCGGGGCAAGCAGGAAGATCCCGTTCTGGGAGACGCGCCCGGGAGCGCCGGCGCGGTAGTACTCCTCCTCGAAGATCACCCACTCGACCAGCGACGCCTCGCGGCCGTGGTAGGCCTGCGGCCAGGACACGACCGACCAGCGCGCCGCCGAGAGGCGTGCCTCCCACTCCTGGTGGGCCACCCACCCCTCGGCGGTGTCCATGGACGGCAGGGGGGTGGACGGCACGTTCTCGTCCAGCCAGGCGCGGGCCTCGGCCTGGAAAGCCAGCTCCGACTCCGACAGGTTCAGGTCCATCTCAGTCCTCTCGCAGGGCGGTCTTGAGGATCTTGCCCGCCAGGTTGCGGGGGAGGGTGTCCACGAAGGCCACGAGCCGGGGCACCTTGAAGTTGGCCAGCCGCTCGCGAGCGAAGGTGACGACGGCCTCGGCGGTGAGTGCCTCGTCGGAGCGCACGACGTAGGCCTTGCCGACCTCACCCATGCGCTCGTCCGGTACGCCGACCACGGCGACGTCGCTGATCCCCTCCAGGCGGGCGAGGGCCTGCTCGACCTCCGCGGGGTAGACGTTGAAGCCGCCCGAGATGTACATGTCCTTGAGCCGGTCGGTAATCCTCAAGTTGCCCGCTTCGTCGAGCGTGCCGACGTCGCCGGTGTGCAGCCAGCCGTCAGCGTCGATGGCCTCGGCGGTGGCAGCCGGGTCGTCGAGGTAGCCGAGCATCACGTGCTCGCCGCGCAGGAGCAGCTCACCGGCCTCACCTGTGGTGGAGTCGATGCGCAGCTCCATGCCGGGGATCGCTCGACCGCACGTGGTGGCGACCGTCTCGGCGGAGTCGCCCTCGCGACACATGGTCGCGACCACGGCCTCGGTCATGCCGAACGCGGTGACGACCTGGTCGATGCCCAGGCCCTCCGGGGAAGCCGCTCGCATCCGCTCGATCAGCACGACCGGCACGACAGCGGCGCCGGTGACCGCGAGCCGCAACGACGACAGGTCGCGATCGGCGCGACCCGGTGCGCCCAGCAGGGACTGGTAGATGGTCGGCGCCCCCGGCAGCAGCGTGATGCGCTCGGACTCGATGAGGGCCATGGTGGCGTCGAGGTCGAAGGTCGCGACGGGATAGAGCGTGGCGCCCGTCAGCAGCCCGACCACGATGCCGATCTTGTAGCCGAAGGAGTGGAAGAACGGATTGACCACGAGGTAGCGGTCGTCGGCCCGGACACCTCCCAGCCCGGCCCAGGCCTCGGCCACACCGATGGTCTGGCGGTGTGCCGACATCGCACCCTTGGAGCGGCCCGTCGTCCCGGAGGTGAAGAGGATGTCGGCCACGTCGTCGGGGGAGACCGCGTCCGCGTCGGCGTCGATGTCCGTCGGAGGGGCGGCGAAGTCGTCGAGGCGGCTGATCTCGATGATGTCGACGATGCTGGGCAGGGCGCTGGCCGCCTTCAGGTCGGCGACCTGCGTGCGGCCGAGGAAGCCGTCGGCCACGACCACCAGCAGGGCGCCGGTCCGGTCGACCACGTCGGCGACCTCGGTGCCGGTGTAGCGCGAGTTGACCGGCACGAGCGTCCCGCCGGCGTAGGTCACGGCGAGCGCGGCGATCGCCCAGCCGATGCTGTTCGGCGCCCAGACGACGACCCGACCACCCGGTCCGAGCCCGCGCGCCCGGTAGCCCGCGGCGATGCCCCTGACCTCGAGGAGCAGCTCGCGGAACGACAGGACGCGGCCGTCCTCGACGTAGGCCGGGTGGTCACCGAAGCGGTCGGCAGCGGCGCGCAACACCCGCGGCAACGTCGTCGACATCGTGTCTCCTATCCCTACCAAGCAAGTGCTTGGTAGGGTAGCACTCGTGGACCTGAGCTACTCCGAGCAAGACCAGGCGTTCCGGGTCGAGATCCGGACCTGGCTCGAGCACAACCTGACCGGCGAGTGGGCTGCGTTGCGCGGCGTCGGCGGACCCGGCCGCGACCACGAGATGTTCGAGGAACGACTCGCCTGGAACCGGCACCTCGCGGTGCATGGCTGGACCTGCGTCGGCTGGCCTGTCGAGCACGGCGGCCGAGGGCTCTCCCTGTGGCAGCAGGTGATCTTCCACGAGGAGTACGCCAGCGCCCAGGCACCGGCTCGCGTCAACCACCTCGGCGAGGAGCTGATGGGGCCCACGTTGATCGCCTTCGGCACCCCTGAGCAGCAGCAGCGCTTCCTGCCCCGCATCGTGGCCGTCGAGGAGCTGTGGGCCCAGGGATACTCCGAGCCCGGTGCCGGCTCCGACCTCGCCAACGTGCAGACCAAGGCACGCCTGGACGGCGAAGAGTGGGTGATCGACGGGCAGAAGGTGTGGACGTCCAACGCCCACCTCTCGCAGTGGGTCTTCGTGATCGTGCGCACCGAGCCCGGCTCGCAGCGCCACCACGGGCTGTCCTTCCTGCTCGTGCCCCTGGACCAGGACGGCGTCGAGGTCCGACCGATCGAGCAGCTGACCGGCGGCTCGGAGTTCAACGAGGTCTTCTTCACCGGTGCCCGCACCGACGCCGACCTCGTCGTGGGCGAGCCCGGCAAGGGCTGGCCCGTGGCGATGGGGCTCCTCGGCTTCGAGCGCGGCGTGTCCACGCTCGCGCAGACCGTCGACTACGCGCGTGAGTTCGCCGGCGTCGTCGACCTGGCCAAGCAGACCGGCGCGATCGACGATCCGGTCCTGCGTGACCGTCTCGCTGCGCTGAGCGCCGAGCTCGAGGTCACGCGCGCCTTCGCGCTGCGCGGCCTCTCCTCGGTCGAGGGGGGCTCCGACTCCGCCGCCGGCGGGGGAGCAGGCTCCATCTTCAAGCTGGTGTGGGCCAACTGGCACCAGCGGCTCGGTGAGGTCGCCATGCAGGTCGCCGGACCGGCCTCGCTGCTCGCACTGGCCTCGGGCACGGCCTACGACCTCGACGAGTGGCAGCGACTCTTCCTCTTCTCCCGCGCCGACACGATCTACGGCGGCAGCGACGAGGTCCAGAAGAACATCCTCGCCGAGCGCGTGCTCGGCCTACCGAAAGAGGCACGCGGATGACCGCTGACCAGATCACGGGCAGGCCCGAGCAACCCACCCCTGACTACGTCCCCGGGCACGACCTGCTCGCCGGCAAGGTGGTCGTCGTGACGGCCGCGGCGGGAGCAGGCATCGGCGCTGCCGTCGTACGACGTGTCCTCGAGGAGGGTGCCAAGGCTGTCGTGTTCAGCGACACGCACGCCCGCAGGCTCGCGGAGGCCGAGACGGTGCTGGCCGAGCAGTTCGGGGCCGAGCGGGTGCGCCAGCTGGTCTGCGACGTGACCGACGAGACCCAGGTCGGTGCACTGCTCGACGTCGCCGACGAGCTGGGTGGCGTCGACATCATGATCAACAACGCCGGCCTCGGGGGCACGGCCAGCGTGCTGGAGATGACCGACGAGCAGTGGCTCAAGGTCCTCGACATCACGCTGACCGGCACGTTCCGCTGCGTGCGGGCGGCAGGTCAGCGCTTCGTCGCGTCGGGCACCAAGGGCGTCATCATCAACAACGCCTCGGTCATCGGCTGGCGTGCCCAGGAGGGCCAGGCCCACTACGCCGCAGCCAAGGCCGGCGTGATGGCGCTGACCCGCTGCGCCGCGCTCGACCTGGCGCCTCACGGCATCCGCGTCAACGCCGTCTCGCCGAGCCTGGCGATGCATCCGTTCCTCGCCAAGGTCACCTCCGACGAGCTGCTCCACGAGCTCAAGCAACGCGAGGCCTTCGGTCGGGCCGCGGAGCCGTGGGAGATCGCCAACGTGATGGTGATGCTGGCCAGCGACTACGCCTCCTACATGACCGGCGAGGTCGTCGCCGTCAGCTCCCAGCAGGCCTGAGAGGCTGGCACCGTGGCATCACGTGAGGAGGAGTCGGGCGGCAACCGGCGCACGGAGCTGCTCGGCATCGCCGCGGGGCTGTTCGCCGAGAAGGGCTTCAAGAACACCACGGTGCGCGACATCGCCGACGCCTCCGGGATCCAGTCCGGCAGCCTCTACCACCACTTCGACTCCAAGGAGTCGATGGTCGACGAGATCCTCTCGAGCTTCCAGGAGGAGCTCTTCGGTTCCTACGACGAGATCCTCGCCAGCACCGATGACGCGCGCACCAGGCTCGAGCGTGCGGTGACCGTCTCCTTCGAGGCCATCGACCGACACCGCCACGAGGTCGCGATCTTCCAGAACGAGGCTGACTATCTCGGTGGCTTCGAGCGCTTCTCCTACCTCGCGGAGCGCAACGCCCAGTCCCGGGCTGTCTGGATCACGCTGCTCGACGACGGGGTGCGCTCCGGGGCGCTGCGTGCCGACCTCGACATCGAGCTCACCTACCGCTTCATCCGCGACACCGTCTGGGTGGCCGTGAAGTGGTACCGCCCCGGCGGGACGCTCACCCACGAGCACGTGTCCGACCAATACCTTCGCATTCTCCTAGACGGGATCTCCCATGGCTGAGGCCTACATCATCGACGCGGTCCGCACCCCGGTCGGCAAGCGCGGTGGCGCACTCGCCGAGATGCACTCGGCGGACCTCGCTGCCCACACCCTCAGCGCGCTGATGCGCCGCTCCGGCGTCGACCCGGGGGCCGTCGAGGACGTCATCCTCGGGTGCTGCGACACGATCGGGTCGCAGGCCGGCGACGTCGCCCGCTCCGCCTGGCTCGTGGCGGGCCTGCCCGACCACGTGCCTGGCGTGACCATCGACCGCCAGTGCGGCTCCTCGCAACAGGCCGTTCACTTCGCCGCCCAGGGCGTCATGTCCGGCACCCAGGACCTCGTGGTGGCCGGCGGCGTGCAGAACATGAGCGCGATCCCGATCTCTGCCGCGATGCTGGTGGGCCAGCAGTACGGCTTCACCACGCCCTTCGCTGAGTCCCCGGGCTGGCGGGCCCGCTACGGCGACGTCGAGGTCTCGCAGTTCAACTCGGCCGAGATGATCGCGGAGAAGTGGGACATCAGCCGTGAGGACATGGAGACCTTCGCGCTGGCCTCCCACGAGCGCGCCCGCCTCGCCATCGCCGAGGGCCGCTTCGCCCGGGAGATCGAGCCGGTCACCCTGGCCGACGGGCAGCGCTTCGCGATCGACCAGTGCCCGCGCGAGACGTCGCTGGAGAAGATGGCCGGTCTCCAGCCGCTGTCGCCCGGTGGTCGCATCACCGCCGCCGTCGCGTCGCAGATCTGCGACGCGTCCTCCGCGATGCTGATCGCCTCCGAGGCCGCGGTCGCCGAGCACGATCTCACCCCACGCGCTCGCATCCACCACCTCTCGGTCAAGGGCGACGACCCGATCTGGATGCTCACGGGCCCGATCCGTGCGACCAAGCACGCGCTGGAGAAGACCGGGCTGTCCATCGAGGACATCGACCTGTTCGAGTGCAACGAGGCCTTTGCCTCGGTCGTGCTCGCGTGGATGAAGGAGACCGGTGCTCCCCACGACAGGGTCAACGTCAACGGCGGCGGCATCGCCCTGGGTCACCCTATCGGCGCCACCGGCACCCGACTGATGACCACGATGCTCCACGAGCTCGAGCGCACCGGAGGCCGCTACGCGCTGCAGACGATGTGCGAGGGCGGCGGCCAGGCCAACGTCACCATCATCGAGCGTCTGTAGCCGGGTCCAGCCACCACGGGCTCGTGTAGGCGATGCCGAGGTCGTTGCCGGGGTGGCCCGCAGGGCCCGGTGTGGCGTTGCGTTGGCTCGGGTCGGCGATGCGGAGGAGGAACCAGTCGCCGTCGGCGACGTCCACGGGCACCTTCAGCTCGACGACCGGACCGACGCGGAACGGTACGACGTCCGCGACGGTCGGCGCGTCGGTGCCAGGTCGCAGGACCTGGATGTCGAGGCGGCGACCGATCCACGACTCGTCGCGCGCCAGGTCGAGCCGGACCGTGACGACACCCTTGCGCAGCGCGAGCACGCCGCCCATGCGCACCGGGCGGGCACCGTGGGCCCGGGCCGTCGCGTCCACCCGGAGTCCCGACGTACGCGTGGCGAAGAAGCGGCGGGCCCGCATCGCGCGCTTCACGCCGCGGCGGCTGTGCTCCTGGACCCACAGGCCCGTGCGGCCCTTGCCCTCCGGCTCGCCCCAGTCGGTGCCGTGCTCGTCGGTGACGCCGGCGATGCCGGTGCGCCAGCCGGCGTCCAGGCAGGCGACCAGCGGAGAGGACCGCCCGTCGGCGAAGCCCTCGAAGAGGTAGTCGTCCTCGCGGTTGAACATCTCGAGCGACACGACCCGGTCGCGCACCCGACGGTCGTAGGTGAACTCCTGGAAGCGCAGCGGCTCGCGGCCCGGGTGGTTGAAGCCGGCCAGGCCGCCTGCGCCGCCGTCGAGCACCAGGCCAGGCTCGCGGCGCAGCCAGTCGAGCAGGGGTTGCATGACGCCTGCCTGGAGGACGTCGACGTAGTGCTCGGTGAACCAGACGTTGACGTGGCCGATGAGCGGCTCGGACCACTCGAAGCCCCGGATGGCGGTGAAGCGGCCGTCGTCGTCGGCCCGGTCGGCGAACCTCTTCGTGCGCGCCCAGTCACCTGGGGTGAGCCCGGCGACCTGCTGGTAGTCCGGAGGCAGCAGCCCGTTCAGCACGTCCCCGAGGACGTTGTCGGAGAGCGTGGCGTGGTCGGTCAGGGCCGCCACGTCGAGGCCCGCGTGGCGCATGGAGGCGAAGGCCGACGCCGGGTCGCCGTCACCGTCGGACATCAGGGTGTGGTTGTGCAGGTCGGCATGCACGAGCCGGGTGCCGGTGGAGATCCGCGAACGACGTGCGGCACCCACGGTCGGCGCGGCAGTGGGCGAGGTCGTGGTCGAGGCGATCGTGCCCGTGTGGGGGAGCAGGCTCCCCGCCATCAGCAGACCGGCGCCCGCGGTCAGGGCACGTCTGCCCAGGGCAGCAGGAGCGTGGTCGCTCGCGCGCGCCACCGGGTGGACCGACGCTCGCTGGGGGTCGGGGGCTCCGTGGTGTCCGCACATGCCTGGCCCAACGAGCCGAGGCGCCGGGTGGCTAGGGGGCCTGGGATGAACAACGCATGACGAGCCGGCGCTGCACGACGAGTCAGCGCACGACGAGTCAGCGCACGACGAGTCAGCGCACGACGAGTCAGCGCACGACGAGTCAGCGCACGACGAGTCAGCGCAGGACGAGGTAGAGCGAGAAGAGGCCCGGGAGGACACCGAGCAGCAGCCACGACGAGACGAGCGACAGCTTGTGGATCGCGCGTCCGGACGCCACGGCGATCACGCCGAAGGCACCGGCCAGCACGCTGAGCCCGATGCCCGCCGACAGCGCCTCCTCGTCGACGTACTGCGCGGAGATCACGAGGCCGGCCGACAGGTGCACGATCGTCGTGACGACCAGGACCGACATCACCCACGTCTGCACCCGCTGGAGTCGTGCGACCGCCTCGGGGTCCGGGGCCTTGCGCGGAGCATCAGGGTCCATCAGGTGCCGGGCACGACGGACGGGCGGCTCCTGGGTCATGCTTCGAAACTACCGCGCGGCGGTGCACCTCCCTGCGGCGGGATGCGGCCAGTAGGTTGGGCCCATGATCGCGCTGCCGAGCCACGGGTTCGTGGTGCTGTCGATGCCCAAGTGCGCATCGACGTCCATCGTCAACGCCCTCAGCGGCAAGGCCGACGTCGTGCTGCGCGGGCACCCCCGGCTCAAGCACATGAACTGCCGCCAGTTCCACACCCGGATGGTCCCGATCCTGCGCAACGCGGGCTACCAGCGCAAGGACTACGAGGTCGTCTCGCTGTTCCGTGAGCCGGTCGAGTGGCTGGAGTCCTGGTGGCGCTACCGCTCGCGACCCGTGGTCGTCTCGGAGAACCCGGACAAGTACACCGGCGACATGACCTTCGAGCACTTCGCCGAGCGTTACGTCGCGGGTGACCAGGCGATCACCGGGAAGGTGGGCCGACCCGCGCGCTTCGTGTCGCTGAGCAACGACCTCGACCTCGGCGTCGACCGGATCTTCGCGCTCGACCGCCCCGAGGCCTGGCAGACCTGGATCGCCGACAAGATGGACGGCTCCGTCCAGATCGGGACCGCCAACGTCTCCACCGAGCGCCGAGAGCCAGAGCTCACCGCCGCCACCCGCGCCGCCCTCGTCGACTTCTTCGCGCCTGAGTACGACATCTGGGCGCGGCTGCAGGAGACCGGCTCCTGGGCGCCGGACAAGGGCTACGTGCCCGGGTCCTGATCGTGCGGGGGCGTGGACACCTAGACCAGGTACGACGACCCGCGGCGCAGCTCCTCGACCGCGCGCAGGACGATCCGGTCGATCAGCTCCTCGCAGGTCGGCAGGTCGTTGATCACGCCGACGACCTGACCGGAGGCGAGCACGCCCGCGCCGGTGTCGCCCTCGACGAGCCCGGCCCTGAGCATCACCGGGGTGTTGGCGGCCAGGGTCATCTGGGCCAGGGTTCGGCCCTGGGTCTTCTTCATCGAGCGGCCGTCCTTGGCCAGCTCGACCCAGGACATGCCGCTGGTCTGCTTGAACTCCAGGGTGCGCTTGAGCGTGGGGCCCAGTCGCTTGACGGCGCTGGTCTCCTCGAGCTCGCTGACCAGGTCGGTGCGCAGCATCCGGTGCGGCATGCCGTCCACCTTCGCAGTCACGACGGTGCCGTTGAGGTCGTAGCCGAGGTAGAGCTCCTTGACGGCCTGCGGGACCGCGCTGTCCTGGGTGAGCAGGAAGCGCGTGCCCATGCCGACACCGGCGGCTCCGTAGGACAGGGCGGCGGCCAGGCCTCGTCCGTCGAAGAAGCCTCCGGCAGCGACGACGGGGATGTCGACGGCGTCTAGGACAGTCGGCAGCAAGAGGGTCGTGGGGACCGAGCCGGTGTGGCCGCCACCCTCGCCGCCCTGGATCATCACCGCGTCCGCACCCCAGGCCGCGACCTTCTCGGCATGGCGGGCGGCGCCGACCGACGGCATGACGACCACCCCGTGGTCCTTGAGCTTGGCGATCAGGTCCTGCTTGGGTGCGAGTGCGAAGCTCGCGACCCTGACGCCGTGCTTGATCAGCAGGTCGCAGCGATCACCCGCGTCGCCCGCGTCGGCACGCAGGTTGACTCCGAACGGCTGGTCGGTGCGCGCCTTGACCTCAAGGATCGCCTTCTCGAGCTCCTCGTAGGTCATCGTCGCCGACGCGAGGATGCCCAGGCCGCCGGCGTTCGCCGTACCGCTCACGAGGCGGGGGCCGGAGACCCAGCCCATGCCGGTCTGGACGACCGGGTGGCGCACGCCGACCAGCTCGGTCAGCGGGGTCCTGAGCTGCTGCTCGATCACGGTGCCTTCTCCTCGGGGACCTCGCGGTGGCGCAGGGACCTGGGGTCCAGCACCTCTCGGATGATGATCAGCTCTTCCGCCGTGGGCAGCCGCGTCTCGGGTACGTCGTCGGGCAGGTCGAGCGCGAACCCGGTCGCCTCACGGACCTGGTCGACGCTGACGCCCGGGTGGACGCTGAGCAGGCGCACGGTGTCACGGTCACCCTTGACGTCGAAGACGCCCAGGTTGCTGACGATGCGGTGGATGTCGTTATAGCGGGCGGCTGCAGGGCCGGCTGCCTTCGCCCGTGCAGGTCCTACCCCGGAGACGATGTCGACGTCCTCGACGAAGACGCGGGGGGAGTGCTTGGGGACCCAGTAGGACGTCCGGTTGTTGACCGTGTTGCCCGGGGCCCCACGCGAGCCGAGCAGCTGGCGCTGGGGCCGGGCGAAGTCACCGATCGCCGAGATGTTCTGGTTGCCGTACCGGTCGACCTGGGTCGCGCCCATCATCACGTGCCGCTTGCCGTAGGCGACCACGTCGAAGACCTTGGGGAAGGGGATCCACCCCTCGACGACGTCAGCCTTGGCGAAGAGCGGCGGGACGCCGGCCAGGAAGAGGGACTCCCCGTCGGAGATCACCAGGTCGGGGTTGCTGGTCAGCTTCGCGAGGCGTACGCCGAGCATCGGCAGCATCCCCATCGGACTGGCGAAGATCTCGCCGTCGTCCTTGAACGCGTCGGCGATCGCGGCCGCGCAGATGTCGGCGCGGGTCGCAGTGTCGAGGTCACTCATGCCTGCTCCTCCTGGAACTGCTGGACGGCAGCCTGGTAGGCCGCCTCGTCGCCGGACAGGAAGCGCTCCTCGAACGCCGCCCACGCCTCGTCGTCCGCAGCCGCAGCGGCGTAGGCCTTCTGGAACTTCTCGTCGCGCTCGTAGTCGGGCGTGCACGTGGTGAAGTGCGCGCCGTTCGGCGTCTCGACCACACCGGCGACCATCATCCGGCTGAGCAGCAGCCGCTGCACGGGGGTGTCGACGGTCAGACCCGCGGTGTCGACGATCTGCTCGACGCTGACGAACGCCCGGTCGGCGGCCATGCAGAAGAGGTCGTCGAAGTAGGGGTCGGGGCCGAGGTACGTCGCGTTGCCGTGCTTGTCGGCCCGGTTGAGGTGGACCAGCGCGACGTCCAGACGTAGAGCCGGGACGGCGACGAGCTCCTCGGTGGAGCCGTCGGGCTCGGCGTACGGGCTCGTGACGGTCTTGATCCACGGGTTGTTGACCAGCACGTCGGAGCCGAGCCCGGCGCGCATCGGCAGGAACGGGAGTCGCTGGGCCGCGGCCCGCAGGCCAGCCTGGAACATGCCCTCGTCGAGCTCGACGACCTCCGCGATCGCCAGCCCGGACTCCGGGGAGGCCTGTCGGGCGCGCTGGAAGTTGGGCTCCAGCGGCACGGAATCGAGCGAGACGAAGGCGTAGACGAGCTTGCGCACCTTGCCGGCGCGCACGAGCAGGCCCACGTCGGCCCCGCCCCAGCTGACGATCGTGAGGTCCTTGAGGTCCGAGCGCAGGATCGCACGGACCAGGGCCATCGGCTTGCGCCGCGGGCCCCAGCCGCCGATGCCGATGGTCATGCCGTCCCTGAGCTCACCGACGACCTCGTCGATGCTCATCTGCTTGTCGCGGGGTCCCTTGGTCATGCGTCCTCCGTTGATCGGGCGTGGCGAGATCCCTTGTCGGTGCCGGCGAACTCGTCGCGCAGCTCGTCGCTGACGCCCATCAGGTTGAGCTCCATCGTGAAGCCCTGCTCGAAGCGGTAGCTCTTGTTGACGTCGATCGGGTC
>Ga0136639_10000680_pt1 | contig 11661 bp, 6 predicted proteins | sample AntDrymUQ8592106_2_FD_113739 | JGI IMG/M metagenome (GOLD analysis project Ga0136639, IMG submission 113739) | Polar desert sand microbial communities from Dry Valleys, Antarctica - metaG UQ859 (21.06) | ecosystem: Environmental > Terrestrial > Soil > Desert | place: Antarctica: Dry Valley...
CTATTCAACCGGGCAATTTGTGAGGTGAACTGCACAGAACACTCCTCGTCTAACGCTTTCGTCGCAAAAAATGGCATGGCTTTGGCTGACCACTAGCAGGTTCAGTACTACTACCAAATCCACCGGGCCGTTGTTTAACATTTCGACCCATCGCCTAAATTCTTGAACAAATCGAGACAAAACACAAGCCCCACCCCGCCCGCGCCCATCCAGCGCCGCAGGTCAACGCATCGTCACCAGTACTAGCTGTACGGCCCAGCTATTGGGTCGCGTCCTCGGTAGGGTCCACCAACCGGTCCACCACCATCGAGTAGATGACCATCTTCCCGTGCCGGTCCGTCTGAAAAAAGATTCGCTGCGAGTTCGGCGCAAACGTCGGATTCGCTAGCCGAGGGTCCGAGCACCTGTGCTCGCACAAGGTCAACTCGCGCCGCGCCGCCCGCAGCAGCAACAGCAGCGTAGGCTGTGCCTTGCTCCCACTCGCCCCCAAAAACACGGTCGCGTCCCCGTTAGGAGCAAACCGTACAAATTGGCTCGTCTTCGCCAGCATCAAATCCGTGTTCGTATCCGGGGCATACTCGTGGATCTCGTTCAACCGCCCCGCCCCGTCCACCGGCTGCATTAGATACAAAAGCGCCCGGCCATCCGGAGACCACTGCGCCTCCAGCACCTGCCCGCTCGGCGTCTTCAACTGCCGATTCTCCTTACCGTCAAAACTGGCGAGCCACAAGCCACCATCCCGCACATAAAACAAACCCGCCCGCTTCGGCCGAACCCCTACCTCAGTCAAATCACCCTCAAACTCCGCCACCGTCTGCAACCCCGGCTTCCCCGTCGGCGTGAACCGAAGCAGCGTCTTGGCCCCGTCCCTCTCCGCAAACACGGCGTTCAGCCCATCCTCGGACACGCTCAGCTTCCGCCCACTCTCCGTCATCTCGGCGATCACCCGCTCCCGCAGAGTCCCCACATTAATCTGAAGCAAACGAACCCCATCGATTGCGTACAGCCAACGGTCCCCTCCCGCCAGTGTCATCGTCTCCGGCTCGAGCGCCGCAAGCTCTGTTAACTGCCGCGTCTTGCCGGACTTCGTCTCAATCCGGTAAGCCTGCATTCCTTGCCCGCGGTCAGAGCCACAAACCAGAAACTCCGCCCGCCGCGAAACCGTCCGCCCTGTGTTCGAGGGCAGGATGCTCACAAACTCCGGACTCGTCAGCCGAACCACCTCAAACTCGGTCGTCGGATCCAGAAACCGCTGCCGGTCACCCGCCGCCTCCCTCCCCTTACCGCTGGCAGCGAGAATAGGCCGCGCGCCCATCAAAACGAGAAGCGCGCGGCGAGAAACCATCCCTCTAGTTTAACTTGGCTTACTCCTTCGAGTGGTTGGCCTTTACGTGGTCGCCCAACAGATCCACCCCGAAGTCCCCCGCATAGTCGCGCCAAACCGAGTGCACGTGGTTGTTATTGTTCTGCGTATTATCGTATTCCACCAGGAACGTCGGACCCTGCACGCGATAATAATGGCCTTCGCCCTTCGCCGCCGAACCCGCCCAGGCAAAGTACAGATTGGTCCCCGCCGCCTTCACCTGCGCCGCCCGAGTCGCCGCCGCCTGCTCCGGAACATTCGCAACGTACTCGTCGAGCAATGCCGCCAACATCTCCCGCTGCTTGCCCGTCATCTTCGCCGCCGGCAAGCCATTCGGCTGGCCCGTCAATGCCGCCACCCGATCCGCCATCGTGAAGATATCTTTGTAGGCTTCCGCCGCCACCACCGCCGTCTTCACCTGTTCCGCCGTCAACGCTACCCGCAGGTCGCGGCCCAAATCCTCTTCCCGGCCCAACACCCGCAGCCCCTTCCGCGGTCCCTCTTTGATCTCCGCCGGATTCGTCCCAAAGAACATCGGGCTCGATGCCACTCGGTTCTTCGCAATCGTCCAGTTCAAAGCTAAATGATGTCCCTCTACGCGATAGGCCCAGGTCCCGCCTTCGGAAGGCGTGCCGAAGATCGAGAAGAAGTACTGTTCCGGATCCCGCCGACCGGTCGTATCCTTCTCCAACTGCCGCAAAATATCCTCCAAGCTCATAATGCTCATCGCCTTCTGAAAGCCCTGCTGCGATACACCCGCGCTCAGCAAGGCGTGCGCCAGGTGCCGCTGCTCATGCGACATCTGCTTCAATGGCAATCCCTTGCGTACCTTCGGGATGAAGTGCCAGTTCTTGCGTTCATCGTCCTCAAAGGCAAACACAGCCTTGCCCTTTTGCTCGGCGGATAAGGAAGCCAAAAAAGCGTTAGCGGTGTCCGACATCACGCGCGGCGTCTGTGTTCTATAGCTGGCGGCCACCAGCAGCAACGCCCCTGTCGAGGCGGCCATCAATCGCAGTTGGTTCGAATTCATCTTCAAGGGTCCTTCTACTACCCTCGACGATTCTATTAGAAAGGCAGGTCCTTCTGCACGGTCCCCACCACGAGAGACTTTGCCAAGTACTTGTAGGGATTAATCGGAGCACCGCCCTGACGAACTTCATAATGCAGATGCGGAGCCGTCGCCCTGCCCGTGCTGCCACTCCGCCCGACTACTTGGCCGCGACGCACCTCTTGCCCAGGGATCACTTCAAAGGCCGACATGTGCGCGTAGTAGGTCTCTAAATTGCCACCGTGACTAATGACAAGCAACTTTCCATAACCACCGCTCCACCCTGCCGACCGCACGATTCCGTCCGCGGCCACCTTGATCGGCGTGCCGGTCGTACACGAGATATCCACACCCGGATGAAACGCCGATCCGCCCGTAAACGGATCCGTTCGCGATCCAAAAGAACTCAGCAAGCGGCCATTGGTCGGCCAGATGCTAGGCACCACATTCTGCTGCCAAAGCTGATTGATCCGCCGCGTCCCCGGATTATAGACCCGTGCCGTCCGCAACAGGTCATACTGCTCGATCGACTCTTCAAAGGTCGGCATCAGCTTCCCTTCCGCTGCAATCGATTGTGGCCCGGCCATCCGTTCCTTGATTCCGTAAACCATTGAAACTTCCGACGCCAGCATCTGCAGAGTAGCCAGCTGCTCTTTGGTCTGTTCGGTTGACCGCTGCAAATCCTGATACCGCCGCTGCAACGAAGACACTTCATCCCGCAGGCTGTTGTAGTTCGTTACCTTCCACGCCATCCGGGCGTAGGACGACACGAAACCGACCACCGTAAACGAGCCAATCAAGGCCAGCGTCAGAACCGTATAGAGCACGGTATGCGACAAATGCACCCGCCGAAGGCGACCGTGGACGGAATGTGCGATAACGACTACGAAATGAGGTTGCTTCATGCTCGATAAAATTTTTCGGGCGCATGTAACACTGCTGAGTCCAAACGACTCACAGCATGTGTCGCAATTGTCACGGTATCACCCAATGGGTACCCCAGTCAACCCTAAACAACCACCGCCTAAAGGCGGTGGGGTTGGATTGCGACTAAAAGTCGCAGGGGGGCTAAAGCCGCCTGATGGCTCTCCCGGCTAAGAGCCGGCTCAAGGCTCCGCGGGCGCGGCCATCATAGACCCCTGATCATCTTCGCCCCATTTCTGGTTCTCGATGTACGGGCGGATCGTCGCTTCGTCGACCGCGCCCACCGTCGCGCAAACGCGCACAGGCCGCGAAGGCACGGCTCGAGCGAACGAGGAACTCGCCCATCCTGCCGTGCCGGAGCGTGTCCGTTGTAAGCGAGTTTCCCAGAATCTCCGCACCCGTTGGACGGGACCAAACGAAGAGGAACTCCTCGCGCGTTCTGGCCGAAATCGAGCAGTTTCCTCCAGACCTGATTTCTCTTATTATTAACAGCTTACGGTTGATTTTCTCAAAAGCGCATAGGCCGCGAGGGCGCGGCACCAAGAGGCGAGGAACTCGCCCATCCTGCCGTGCCGGAGCGAGTCCGTTGTGCGCGAGTTCCTCAGAAGCGCAAAGGCCGCGAAGGCGCGGCACCAAAGGGCGAGGAACTCGCCCATCCCGCCGTGCCGGAGCGCGTCCGTTGTGCGCGAGTTCCTCAGAAGTAGCGGCGCCGAAAGATGCGACCCCAAGGCAAAAAGCACCCCTGGTTTCCGCAGGAAGTTCATGATATAGTCCACGCGGGTTTGGAACCTCCTCAGAGGCCCCCGTCCATGCCGATTTCAGTGAAAAGAGGTGACCGATGCGTTTCTTAACTTTCCTCACGCTAGCCCTTCCCGGGGCCGGCGTCCTACTCGCGCAATCCTTTTTCGGATCCATTGTTGGCTCCGTGAGTGACGGCACCCGCGCGTCAGTGCCGTCCGCCGGCATTACTCTCGTCAACACCGGCACGTCGGATCGCCGCACCGCGCAAACGGATGGGTCGGGCAACTACCAGTTCATCAACCTGACTCCCGGACAGTACCGCGTGGAAGTGGAGAAGATCGGCTTCCGCCGTTTCCTTCGCGACAACATTGCGGTGGAAGTCCAAAGCATGGTCCGCATTGACGTGGCGATGCAGGTCGGCGATGTAACGCAAACGCTGGAAGTCACCGCACAGACGCCGCTGATGGAGACGGAAAACGCCTCGCTCGGTCACGTGGTGGAGGCGCGCAAAGTGCTGGAAATGCCGCTGAACGGGCGCAACGTTTTCGCCTTGGTGGCATTGGTTCCGGGCGTTGTCCCGGGTGGCCAATCCGGCGGCACCCCCACTGGAACAAACCCGTTTGCCTGGGGCAATTTCCAGATTGGCGGCGGACAGGCCAACCAGAGCGCCTCCTTCATCGACGGCGCCCCGGTGAATGCCGGCTACGTGAATCTCACCGCGCTGGTGCCCACCCAGGACGCCGTTCAGGAATTTAAAGTGCAGACCAACAGCCTCGGCCCGGAGTTCGGCCGCTTCGCCGGCGGCGTCATCAACATGACTACGAAGTCCGGCACCAACAGCTTCCACGGCGCCGCTTATGAATACTTCCGCAACCGGGCGTTGAACGCCAACACCTTCTTCAACAATCGCGCCGGCGTGAAACGGCCGGCCTTCTCGCAAAATCAATATGGAGTGAATCTGGGCGGCCCCGTCCGGAAAGACAAAACCTTCTTCTTCGGCTCCTATGAGGGCTTCAATCTGCGCCAGGGCCAATCGTACGTCTTCTCCGTGCCGACGGATCCGATGCGGGGCGGCGACTTCTCAAACTTCCGCAACGGCGCCGGGGCGGTCATCCCCGTCTACGATCCGCTCACCACCTGCGGACGGCTGGGCAATCCCGCCTGCGCAACCAACGCCGCCGGCGCCGAGGTGATCAGCCGCACCCCCTTCCCCGGCAACATCGTTCCTGCGAATCGGATTGACCGCGCGGCCGCGGTTATGACCAACCTGTGGGGGCGCGCGACCGGCCCTGGCCTTCCCTTCACGGCCGTGAATAACTTCACCGCGAACGCCAGTGTGGGCGGAGAGCAAGCGCAGTACAACGGACGCGTCGACCACACGTTTTCGGACAAGCAGCGCGGCTTCTTTCGCTATACATTTTGGAAGAACTTGAACCTGCCGATTGATCCGTATGCGACGAAAACTTGCGTGGATCGCTGCACCGAAACCATGAACACCAACCAGACCGTGCTGGGCGATACGTACTCCATCAATCCCAGTACCTTCCTCGACCTGCGTCTCTCCTTCACCCGCTTCAGCTATGACCGTACCTCGGCGACCGTCGGCTTCGATTTGACGCAGTTGGGGTGGCCGGCCGCGCTGAATAACGCCGTCGCCGTCCGCGTTCATCCCATTCCCATTGTCACCGGCTACAACGGCGTGTTCGGGACCAACGGCACCGGCAGCACCATCGTCGCCCGCAACGACATCTTCTCCATCATGCCCGGAATGACCAAAATCTGGGGCAAGCACACCTTGAAGTTCGGCGGTGAGGGGCGCCGTCTGACGCACAACTACTACCAGCAGAACAACCCTTCCGGCTCGTTCAACTTCGACGCATTGATGACGTCCGCCAATCCGTTGGCCGCCGCGGGAACAGGCAACGGTTTTGCGTCGTTTCTTCTGGGAATGGGTTCCGGCGGAGGGCTGACTCACAACAGCTTCGTCGCCGGACAAATGATCTACGGCGCGTCCTACTTCGGTGACCAATGGCAGATCGGTTCACGGCTCACTTTCAACTACGGTCTGCGGTTTGAACAAATGGGCCCATGGTCGGAACGCTACGACCGCCTGGTGGTGTTACTGCCCAACGCCCCTAACGAATTAAGCGGCCGCGGCGGGCTCCAGTTCACCGGTCGTCCCGGTTTGGTCAATTCGCCGGATAGCCCCAGCCGGAACAACACCCAGAGAAGCAACGTAGTCTCGCCCCGTCTTGGCCTCGCCTACCGCCTAAGTAACAAGACGGTGTTCCGCACCGGCTACGGCCTCTTCTTCCTGCCTACCGAAGTGGCCTTCGGCACCTCTCCCAACGGCGATATCTCCAACGCCTATACGACGCCGTTCCTGGGTACGGTCGACGGCTCCATCACTCCGGCCGATCGCCTGTCGAATCCGTTCCCCAGCGGCATCGTCTCCGCTCCCGGCCGCAGTGCGAACTTGCAGCGACTCTTCTACGGCCAGGGTATCTCGGCGCCGGTCTACAGTGATCCTCGCGCCCAGGTCCAGCAATGGAACGTCGATATCCAGCGGGAACTCCCTGGCGGCGTCGCTCTTGAAGTCGCCTACGCCGGATCGAAGGGTACACATTTGCCCGGCCCCGCCCAGCCGATGAATCAGCTTCCCGACCAGTTTCTATCCCAGGGCGCGCGTTTGTTGGATCAGGTGCCCAATCCTTTCTTCGGAGAGGTCCGACTGGGCGCGCTGGCGCAACGGAACGTTGCGCGCGGCCAGCTTCTGCGGCCGTTCCCGCAGTACACCGCGTTCAACATCACGTCTCCGATGAATCGCAATTCCATCTATCACTCCGCGCAGTTGAAGGTGGAAAAGCGGTTCGCTCAAGGCGCGTCCGTCCTAGGATCCTACACCTGGTCCAAGCTGATTAGCGACACCGATACGCTGACGGCGTGGCTGGAGCCCGGCGGTGGCCTGGGCGTGCAGAACTTCAATAACCTGCGTGCCGAACGCTCCGTCGCGCTCTACGACGCCCCGCATCGTGCTGTGATCAGCTTCATCTATGACCTGCCGTTCGGTAAGGGCCGCAAGTTCATGAACAGCGCTTCCGGCGCGATGAACCGCATCCTCGGCGGCTGGGGCATTAACGGCGTGTCCACATTTCAGAGCGGCAACCCCCTCAGTATGAACATGGCCGTCAACACTTCGAATTCTTTCGGTGGCGGGCAGCGGCCGAATTCCACCGGCACCAGCGCCAATCTGGAAGGCTCCGCGCAGTCCCGCGTGACGCGCTGGTTCGATACGTCGGCCTTTACCGCTACGCCGGCGTTCACCTTCGGCAACACGGCTCGCTCGTTAACCGACGTGCGCTCGCACGGCGTTGCCAACTACGATTTCACCGTCTTCAAGAACACGCAGATCACGGAACGATTCGGCGTGCAGTTTCGCTCCGAAGTTTTCAATCTCTTTAACCGCGTACAATTCGCCTATCCCGGCACCGCCCTTGGGAATCCGCAGTTCGGCGTTGTGAGCGGGCAATACAACAACCCGCGGCTTGTTCAATTTGCTCTGCGGTTGATGTTCTAAATCTTGCCCGATACGGATCTGCTCTGCTCCGTCCGACTGGCGGCGGCTCAGAGCAGAGCGTGTCTTGCATGAGGCCACCCGCCGGCGTTTCTGTGACGCTCCTCGCCGATCCATCATCGGCGACGGCGCGCTCCGGATATGGAATACCCCGCACAAGTTGTTCCCCGGCGCGAGCGTCCGCGCGCTGCACGGAACTGGACGAAGGCAAATTGCGCGCCATTGTGCGTGCTCTGCGACCGTACGTCGACTCATGCCCCGCCGCAGCCAAATACCTCCTCTACATCTGCCGCAATCGTAGTCGCATGTGCTATCCAAAACTCCGGGCGCAGGGATTCTGCACTTCATCCGGTGTCTTCGAAGCCGTCTGCAAAGTCTCTCTCGGCACCCGCCTAGAACGCCCTGATCCGTTACCTTTCCGCCGTACACCCACGGCTTCGGGCCCGTCCTCACTTCCCACCGCCAATCCGGAGCCGCTGGTACTCCTTCCTATTCCGTTCCGCCTTCTCCGGCATCCCCTGCCGGCGGTAAATTCCCGCCAGCCCAAAGTGCGCTTGCCCAGCCAGCACCGTTTCCCTTTCAATCTCCAACAAAGCCAACCAATGCTTCTCCGACGCCGCCAAATCGCCGTCCGCCAAACAAGCCTTCCCCAAAGCGTAAAGGGTCTCCGGCATAGACGGCGCAAGCCCATTCGCCCGCTCCAGCTCAGCCCGCGCCGGTTTCATCTTCCCCTGTTCCAGCAAGGCGCTCCCCAAACGATACGAAACCTCCGCATCGCCCGGCCGCCTAATCGCCTCCTCGCGCAACTCCGCCTCCGCCTTCTCCCACTGCCCCGAGGCCGCGTAAATCTCGCCCAGCCCCAGCCGGACTCCCGGCGTGTCCTCCCGAATTCGCAGCGCTTCGCGATACTCCTTCTCCGCGTCCGACAACTTTCGCTGGACCGCCTCAATTTCGCCTAACACCTGATGGGTCCGCGCCGCGCCGGGATGCGCCGCCCGTAACGCGTCATAGCTCTGCTTCGATAGGGTCGCGCTTGCCCGGCCCAGGTAGTACAACAACTCGGGATCGTTCGGACGCCGGTCGAGCGCCATTTGCAGTTGCCCCACCGCCTCCGCCAACCGCCCCGCCTGGAACAGCGCAATTCCCAAACCGTCCACCGACTTCGTCTGCTCCAGCAACGGGATCGCCTCGGCCGCATAGCCAGTGGCCAACAGCGCATAGCCCAACTGTTGCTGTGCCCCCGCCAACTTAGGATTCAAAGTCAACGCCTGTCGCAGTGGTTTCAGAGCCCCCGCGTAGTCGCCCTTCAGCATGTAGACATTGCCCAGATTGCTATGCGCCGCCGCCAGCGCCGGGGCAAGTTCCGCCACCCGTGTGAACGCGACAATCGCCTCATCCAATCGCCCTGCCTTCTCCGCCGCCATTCCGTCCGCGACGTGCTTCAGCACCTCCGGCGAAAGACTCTGCGCCGCCAGCAACACCACCAGCAAAGCCGAATGAATCATTTGTCTCCCGCTTCGGTAACAGAAAGAATCTGGTTGGTGGCCACGCCAGCAAGCCGCTGCACCCGCCCTGACGGCCACCGGATCTCCACCCTCGCCGTGAGCGCCGATCCCAGTCCAAAATGAACCCGCCGGTCGTTCGATGACAAGTAACTTCCCGCTGAACCCGCGTCCTGTCGCTGCCCATTTACCAACACCCGCGCGCCCGCCCCGTCGCGATTGCTACGCGTTCCCCGCAGGGCAAGCGTCAGCCAACGCCCGCCACCCCCGCGATTCCGGAACACCACCGGGGCCCCGCCCAACGTCGACATCACCGCATCCGGCGCGCCGTCGTTGTTCAAGTCGCCGAAGGCCACGCCCCGTCCCGCCGCCGCCGCGAACGCTTGCCCGCCGCGTTCGAAATGTCCCTGCTTATTCATCGCCAGCAAGGGCGCCTCGTGACTGCGCAGCGATGGATCCAGCTTCTCCACATTGTCCATAACGTGCCCTTGCGCGACAAACAAATCCTTCCATCCATCATTATCGAAATCGACGAACGCCGTGCCCCATCCGGAATGAATAAAAGTGATAGCCCCCAACCCGGATGCAAGCGAAGCGTATTCAAATTGCCCATCGCCCAGACCCCGGAACAGCGCATATTTCTGGCGCGATAGGGTCGTGACTACGATATCCGGCCGCCCGTCATTGTCATAGTCGCGAAAGTCCACGCCCATCCCCGACACCGGCTTGCCGTCGTCGGAGAGTGCCGCGCCCGCCTCCACCGCGCGCTCGGTAAACGTGCCATTTCCGTTGTTCCGAAACAGAAATTGCTCCATCCCATCATTGGCCACAAAAATGTCAACGTCCCCATCGTCGTCGGCGTCGGCGAACGCCACGCCCAGTGCGCGCCCCAGCGCCCGGCCTACGCCTGATGCCGCGCTCACATCCGCAAAAGTGCCGTCGCCGCGATTCCGATACAGCAAGTTCCCAATCGCCGGAAACGTCGCTGGTGGACAGTACACCGGCACGCCGCCGCCGCAAGCCTTGCTCGCCGCCAGGCTCCAGTCCATATATCGGGTCACAAACAGGTCCAGCAGCCCATCGTTGTCGTAGTCGAAGAATCCCGCCGATGCTGACCATCCGCCCGCGCCCACCCCGGCCCTCCCCGTCACGTCCGTGAAGGTCCCCTTGCCAGTGTTGCGATACAACACGTTGCGGCCAAAGCTCGTGACGTACAGGTCCGTGAAGCCGTCGTTGTCGAAATCCGCCGCGGCAACGCCCATTCCGTAATTGCCATCGCCCGCCGCCGCCAATCCCGCCGCCTCCGTCACGTCGGAAAAACCGCCGTCCGGATTCTGCCGGTACAGCCGGTTCCAATGCCTGGGATCAGATCTTGCAAATCCCGCCTTCGCCGGCCCGCCGCCATTGACGAAAAAAACATCCAGCCGCCCATCGTTGTCGTAGTCCAGCAACGCTACGCCGCCGCCCATCGCTTCAATCAAATGCTTGCGCAGAGACGGTGAGTGCTCGTGTCGAAAATCCAGCGTTACGATGTCAAAGCTCGGGCCAACCGGTGGGCCGGCAAACGCCAGTCCACCTAAAAGAGCGAAGCTCGAAAGCCGCATGATACGGTCAGAATACCAGCCGCAACGCGAACTGAACCAGCCTTGGCGTATTGATCTGCCTGAAGACCTGCCCGGTGAGGGGATTCGCGGCTGCGGGCACGTTTAAGTTTGGCTGGCCGAACTGCACGCGGTTGAACAGGTTGAAAATCTCGGTCCGGAATTCGAGATTGGTTCGTTCGGTGATCCTGGTCTTCTTTAACAACGAAAAGTTGTACTGGGCGATGCCATGGCTGCGCAACTCTGGATCGGTCCGGCTCTGGCTGCCAAACGTGAATGCCGCCGGCACCGTGAAGCACGCTGTGTTGAACCAGCCGCGCAATCGCGATTGCGCCGATCCCTCCACCTGCTTCGTGCAGCCGGGAACAACATTGGGCCGTAGTCCCGTGCCGAGGCCTGTAATGTTGGGCGTCGCGTTCAGCGCCAACGGGAAGCCAGCCTGGAACGTAGACGTTCCACTCGCGCTCCAACCGGAGACTATTTTGTCCGCCACCCCACTCGCGTTGCCCAGCAGTTTCTTACCCTTGCCTGCCGGGACGTCAATTGAGTATGCCACCGTCAATCGGTTCCGCGAATCGAAACCTGCCATCGACTTCTCGGCGCGCAAATTATTCGGCTGCTGGGTCCCTCCGCCGCTCCCAACGCCAGCATCCAGCCACCCCGTCAAACTCTCCATATCGGTCATAAGTTTGGAGAACGTGTAGGCGCCCAGTAACATCCCCCCGGACCCAACGCGCCGCTCCACCTTCATTTGAAGGGCATGGTATGTACTGTTGCCCAGATAGGCGGTGCGCTGCACGCACCCGGTGTACTGCGGATAGCGAAGCAATAGTTGCCCTTGTGTCACCGTGCGCTGGGATAGCGCTCCCACATTGACCAGCCCGAAGAATGGATTCGGCACTTGCGCA
>Ga0136639_10000681_pt1 | contig 11660 bp, 10 predicted proteins | sample AntDrymUQ8592106_2_FD_113739 | JGI IMG/M metagenome (GOLD analysis project Ga0136639, IMG submission 113739) | Polar desert sand microbial communities from Dry Valleys, Antarctica - metaG UQ859 (21.06) | ecosystem: Environmental > Terrestrial > Soil > Desert | place: Antarctica: Dry Valley...
CATGTCCGCGTCGTCCGGCGTGCGCCCGACGGCGGTGAACATCCGCCGCAAGGTGTTGCGCTGGTCCATGGCGACGACGGCGAACGTGCCGTCCGGGCGGGCGATCCGGTCCAGGCCGGTGGCCGCGCTGCGGTCACGGGTGGCGGTGGTCCGCGGGCTTCCGGTCTTCTCGGTGGGGGCGGTGGTGGGAGAGGCGGTCACGCGAGGGCTCCTTGGGTGGGCGCGGGGTGGTATCTGGGGTGCTGCTCGGCTTGGGGCACGAAACCGGCGGCGAACTCGACGGCGGTCCCGCGGCGCCCGGCGGCGGCCCAGGCGGCGAAGGTGGCCGCACCGAACGCGCCGGCCTGCTGCCGGGGTGAGAACGTCACGTCGGGCAGGGCCAGCAGCTTCTGCCCGCGCACGCTGGCCATCCGGGTCCAGCCGCCGGCCGCGACGACCGCCCGGCGGGGGCCGACCTGGGCGTCGATGGAGGCGACCAGGTGCCCGACCGTGGCGCTCACGTGGGCCAGCGCGGCGGACCAGACGTCGGCGGGGGTGATGCCGTCGCCGACGGCGCGGACGACAACCTCCTCGTCGGTCATCGCGGCCCCGCTGACGGTGACGCCGGCGTCGCGGGCCCCGGCCACCCAGGCGGTGTCGAGCGCGTCCCGCGCCTCGCTGTCGGTCGCGCCGAGAATGCTGAGCACGCGGCGCAGGACGATGCCGCCCCTGGTCGGCCCGGCGACGACCTGACGGTCCTCCAGCACGTGCCTGCCGGCGGTCAGGCCGGAGGCCACGAGCAGGGCGCGCTGGACGCCGGTCATGGGGCGCGAGACCACGCGCAGGACGGACTCGGCGGTGCCGCAGGAGTCGAAGAGGTCCTCCGGGCCCCACGCGCCGGCCCCGAAGGACGCGACCGGGTGGTCGTGGCCGGCGACGACGACCTTCGCGCCGACGAGGCCACGAGGCAGGTCGTCGCCGTGGGCGCGGCCGAGGTCGGTTCCGGCTGGCACAAGCGGCGGGAGCAGGTCCGGCCCGACGCCGAGCGCGTCGAGCGCCGCACGCCAAGGCAGGCCGCTGGCCTGGTCGAGCAGACCGGTCCGGGAGGCGAGCGACGGCTCGCCGGCCCGCTCGGCACCGAGGCGGTGGGCGACGTACTCGGGGACGTTGAGCCAGCAGCCGCGCTCGAGGCGGACCCCGTGCTCGCGCAGCCACAGCAGCTTGGCCAGGGTCGACAGCGGCGACAGCGGCAGCCCGGTCGTGGCGGGGTAGGCGTCGCGGACCTCGACCGGCAGCGCGGCCAGCTCGGCCGTGCCGCGCGGGTCGAACCAGGCGATCACCGGGGCCCGGACGGAGCCGTCGTCGCCGATCAGCACGCCGGACTCCCCCATCCCGCACACGCCGACCCCGGCGACGTGCGGGGTGCGGTCGAGCACGGCGGCGGCGGCGGCCAGGGCCCCGTCGAGGGCGGTGAGGGTGGCGGCGACCAGCGCCTCGGCCGAGGTCTCGGACCAGCCGGACCGCACCGTCCAGGTCGTGGCGACGCGGTGCTCGACCACCTCGGTGCCGTCGGTGCCGACGACGAGGACCTTGGTGCTGGTCGTGCCGATGTCCACGCCCACCACGACCTCGCCCGTGCTCACGTGCCGGCCCCCCGAAGCTCAGGCCCGGCCGGGCGGCACAGCACGGCGCTGGCGTCCCCGCCCAGGCGCCAGTCGCCCGCGCCGTGCGGCACCGCGACGACGTCGCCGGGGCTCACGGCGAGCTCGCCGTCCACGCTGGCCAGCGTGCCGTGCCCGGTGAGGACGACGAGGACGCCGAAGCCGGCCTCGACGGCCGCCGCGCCCGCGACCGGGGCCAGCAGGTCGGCGCGGAAGAACTCGTCGGCCCGCTCGGGCAGCAGGCGCACCGCCGCGTCCGCGCGGGCCCCCAGGTCGACGTGGCGGCGGAGCCCGGCCAGCTCGTCGGCCGGCATCGCGGTCGTGGTCGTCGCGGCGACCGCACCCGTGACGTCCATGCCGACGAACGCGTCCTCGAGGCTGGAGAAGCCCTCGAACTCGAGCAGGACCGAGAAGTCGGACGGCTCCTGCACCTCCACGACGAAGACGCCCCGACCGATCGCGTGCGCCGTCCCGCCGGGGACGAGGACCACGTCACCGGGGACGACGTCGAGCGCGTGCATCCGCTGGAGCAGCCACGCGGAGTCCATGGCCAGGACCGCGCGGGCGAGGTCGTCGGGGTCCACGTCCTCGCGCCAGCCGACGTGCACCTGGGCCCCGCCGACGGCCTCGAGCACGACCCACGCCTCGGTCTTGCCGTAGCAGGAGTGCAGGTGCCGGGCGGCGAATCGCCGGTCCGGGTGGACGTGGACGGGCAATCGCTGGCCGGCGTCGAGGAGCTTGACGAGCACCCCGACGTCACCCGGACCGGCGGGCATGGCGCCGCCGGTCCAGCCGTCCGGGTCCTGCCGGACGGCGTCGACGAGCAGGCGACCGTCGGGCAGCGTGCTGAGCCCGGACGCCGCCTCGCCGAAGCGCGTCACGGTGGCCGCGAGCCACTCCTCGGGGCTGCGCTCGGCCGGCGCGGCCACCCCACGCAGGCGCGTGATCGCCTCGCCCCCGAGGTAGAAGTGGGCCAGCCGGTTCGGCGGCATCACGACCGGACGCATGGGATCTCCCCCGATCCTCGGATTATGAGCTGCACCGGGACGACGGTGGTCCGCGCTTCGCTGGAGTCGCCGTCGAGGCGGGCCAGCAGGCGTTCCGCGCACAGCTCGCCCAGCTGGTGGGGGTCCTGGTCGATGACGGTGACGGCGGGGCTGAGGACGTCGGCGAGCGGGAAGTCACCGAAACCGACGACGGCCAGGTCGGTGCGGTGCTCGGCGTGCAGCACGCGGACCAGGCCGGTCGTGCAGCGCAGGTTGGACGAGAAGACCGCCGTCGGGCCGTCAGGGTCGGTGAGGAAGCGGCGCGTGACGGCCTCGGTCTCGCGGGGCTCGCTGCACCCGGTGATCACGAACCGCTCGTCGACCTCGACGCCGCCGTCGGCCATGGCCCGGCGGAAGCCCTCGAGGCGGGTGCGGCTGGTGTGGATGGTCGTCGCGTCGCCGACGAAGGCGATCCGGCGGTGCCCGTGGGCCAGCAGGTGACGGGTCGCCTGGATCGCGCCGTCCAGGTCGTCCCCCAGGACGGTGTCGTAGCCGTCGGGCAGCACCGAGCGGTCTGCGAAGACGGTCGGGGTCGAGCGGCGCAACGACGGCAGGTACGAGGGCGAGTCACCGACGGGGACCAGGATGAGGCCGGCGACCTGGCGCTGCAGGAAGCGTTGGACCAGGCCGGTCTCGCGCCCGGCGTCACGCCCGCTCGTGCCGATCGTCACGGCCAGGCCGCGCTCGACCGCGGTCTGCTCGATCACGTGGCAGAAGGTGGCGAAGAAGGCGTCGGCGAGGCTGTCGACGACGACCCCGATGGTCGCGTCCCGGCCGCTGCGCAGGCTCCGGGCAACCGCGTTGGGCTCGTAGCCGAGGTCGTCGACCGCGGCCTGGACCCTGTGCCGGACGTCGTCGCGGACGTTGGGGCCGGCGTTGATGACCCGGCTGACCGTCGTGATGCTGACGCCCGAGGCGCGGGCGACGTCCACCAGGGTGACGCGCCGGGTCATGCGCGCGCCCCGCTCGGGTCGCGCACGTTCCCGGGGTCGGGGACGTTCTCGGTGCTGACGGGGCTCACGGTGACCTGGGCGAGCAGGACCTCGGCTCGGGCCGCGTCGACCCCGCCGGCCAGCAGCTGCTCGACCGACGCGCTCGCGGTGGCGATGCCTCGGCGGACCGCGTGGGGCCAGGCCTCTCCGCGGCTGAGCCCGACGACGACGCCCGCCACGAAGGAGTCCCCGGCCCCGACGGGGCTGACCACCTCGACGCGCGGTGCCCGCAGGACGAGCACGACCTCGGTGTCGTGGCCGTCGACGCCGGCGGCGGTGACCATGACCGCGCCGGCGCCGCCGAGGGTGACGACCGCTCGGCGGGCGCCGGCCGCGACCAGGGCATGCGCCGCCGCAGTCCCCCGGGCGTGGATGTCTGCGGCGTCCTCGTCGACCTCCTCCACGCCGTGGTGGCGACCGGCCAGGACGGCCTCGGCCTCGGCGAGGTTGGGGCTGACCAGATCGGGCTCGGCGGGCAGCGCGCCGGCGAGCGCCTCGCGGGCGGCGTCGACGACGGCGACCGCACCGTGCTCGCGAGCCAGGGCGGTGAGCTGGCCGTAGGAGTCGGCGGGCGCTCCCGGGGGCAGCGAGCCGGTGCAGACGAGGACGTCGTGGTGCCGGAGGGCGGTGCCGACGGCGCTGCGGTAGGCGGCCCAGGTCCGGGCGTCCAGCTGCGGCCCGGGCTCGTTGACGACCGTCACGCGGCCGTCGTCCTCGACGAGGACGGTGGCGGCCCGGGTCCGGCCCTCGACGGCCACGCCCTCGAGCTCGGCGCCCTCCTGCCGCAGGAGCCGGCGCAGGTGCTCGCCGTCGACCGTGGGCACCAGGGCGGCGATGACGGGGCGGTAGCCGTGGCTGCGCAGGACGCGGGCGACGTTGACGCCCTTGCCGCCCGCGGACACCTCGGCCTGGCCGCTGCGGTGGACCGCGCCGGGGGCGAGGCGGGGCAGGCGCAGGGTGCGGTCGAAGCACAGGTTCGGGGTCGCGACGAGCACGGGTCCACCTCCTCCACGTCGAGCGGTGCGTGTGCTCCGGCTTCGGTGCCGGCAGCGTGAGGGCAACGGTGCGCCTGCGTTGGGAACGTTGTCAACGCGAGGATTGGTAACGATTGCATCACGCCAGGCCGAGGGCGCCCATCACCGCGTCGGCCTGGCGCGCCCGGGGCAGCGCCGCGTCGATCGTGATCGCCGCCACGACGGGGGGACGGATCCCGCCCAGCCGGGACCGCAGCTGCCGGGGGGCGGCGAGACGGGCCCGGTCGCGCGGGGCCGCCCGCAGTCGGAGCCGGCGCTCGAGCAGCTCCGTCGACGCCTGGAGCCAGACCAGGTGGACGGCCGAGGCGCCGGCGCCCCGAAGGCGGGCCTCGACCGCGCGCCACCGCTCGGGGTCCTGGGTCTCCGCGGTGAAGGGCGCGACCAGCACGGTGTGGCCGCCGCAGCGCAGCTGCAGCTCCGCGCTCTTCAGCAGGCACTCGTACCGGGCGTCGCGCACCAGCCCGCGCAGGCGCGGCTGGTCCAGGTCGTCCCCGGCACCGAGGAGACCCGCGACGACGGCCACCAGCGGGTTGGTCAGCACGTCCTGGTCGAGCAGCGCGCCGTGCAGCCGGCCGGCCAGCGTGCGGCCGAGGTTGCTCTTGCCGCTGGCCGGCGGGCCGGCGACGAGCAGGGCGCGGCTCACCCCGTCCGGCCCATGACCCCGCGGACGTCGTCGGGGGTGTGGCGCCGCAGCGGCCCGGCCTCCCCCACCGGGGCGACCGCGCGGGCCTCGGCCGCCGACACCAGCGCCGCGTCGAACACCCGGTGGGAGGCCAGCGCCTCGGCTGGTGTCGCGCAGCCGAACCGGTCGCCGAGCCCGCCCGCGCGCTCGGCCAGGTAGGACGCCCACATCTGCAGCAGCGCGTCGGCGAACCCGAACTCGAAGATGCCCCCGGTGATGGTCGGGTGGGTGGACTGGCTGCCGACCTGCACCTCCTGCCAGACCTGGTCGCCGGCCACGACCGTCATGACGCGCAGCACCTGCGGGTTACGGGTCGAGAACTCGACCCCGCCGGTCATGCCGACGACCTGCATCGACCAGGTGTTCATCTCCCCGGGTGCGATCCGCTTGGTGTGAAGGCTCAGCGGGAACTCGGCCCCGTCCGCCGTCGCGCGGCAGTGCAGCACGGCGTTGTCCACCGTGTCGCAGGGCACCGTGCCGCCCTGGCCGTCCGGCCGGGTCGGGACCAGGTCCTGCAGCTGCGCGAACACCGACGTCGGCTCCCAGCCGAGCCGTAGCGGCACGTGGGCGACGTGCATGCCGAGGTCACCCATGACGCCGATCTGGCCGCAGGTCTCGGTCCGGCGCTTCCAGTTGCTGGGCTTGTGGACATCGAGGTCACTGGAGTGCAGGAACGCGAAGCGGGCCTCGACGAGGCGACCGAGCGCGCCGGAGCGCACGAGCCGGACCGCGCGCTGGGCACCGGGGAAGAACGGCATCTCCGAGGAGCACCGGGCGAACACCCCGGAGGCGGAGACCCGGTCGAGGATCGCACCGGCGGCCGCGGGGTCGATGCCGAAGGGCTTCTCGCCGAGGAAGTCGACGCCGGCCTCGGCGACGTCGAGGTACAGCTGTTCGTGCAGGTGGTGCGGGACCGCCAGGTACAGCACGTCGACCCGGCCGTCGAGCAGCTCGCGGTACTCGGCGGTCGACGTGGTCACCGAGGCGACCCGGTCGAACCAGCGTCGGGCCGGCTCGGAGGTGTCGCAGACGGCGGTGAGGACCGGGGTGACGGGCGGGTCGACGAGGGAGGACCACCGCCCGACCAGCCCGGCGAGCTCCTTGCCCATGAGGCCGGCGCCGACGACACCGATGCGGACCGGAGGGGGCGTGGCCATGCTCACGCCGCCGGCTCCTCGGCCACGAGCGCGAGCGCCTCGTCGACCGTGGCGCCGCGGTGCAGGACGGCCATCAGGGCGCGGGTGATCCCGGCCGGGTCGTGGTGCTGGATGATGTTGCGGCCGTAGACGATGCCGTGGGCGCCCAGCGCCAGGACGTCGGCGGTGCGCTGCAGGAGCTCCCGGTCGGGGACACGCCCGCCGCCGCGCACGAGCACCGGCACCCCGCCTGCGACCTCGATGACGCGGCCGTAGTCGGCGGGGTCGTCGGTCGGATCGGCCTTGATGAGGTCGGCGCCGAGCTCGACGGCCTGGCGGACCAGGGCCGTGATCCGCTCCACGTCGCCGTCGACCTGGTACGCGCCACCGGCGTTGCCCGGCTTCATGACCAGCGGCTCGACCATGAGCGGCATGCCGAGCGGCTCGCACTCCGCCCGCAGCCGGACGACGTTCTCGAGGCACTGCCGGCGCAGCCCCGGCTGGCCCGGCATGTCGAAGACGTTGACGACCAGGCACACCGCGTCCAGCCGCACGGCGGTCTCGGCGGCGCGGGCGATGGTCGTGCTGTGCAGCTCGGACGGCAGCTCGGGCCCGTAGACGTTGGCCACGTCGGACCGCAGCACGAGGGCCGGCTTGTCGCGCCCCGGCCGGGACTGCAGGTGCCGGGCCTGCCCGACGGTCAGCTGGACCGCATCCGGCCCGGCCTCGACGAGGACGTCCACGGTGCGCGAGATGTCCGTGATGCCCATGAGGAAGGCGGGCTCGCCGAAGAGGCCGTGGTCGACCGCGACGTCCAGGCAGCGGCCCGACGTGCCGTCGAAGAGGCGGTTGATGCGGTAGGAAGACATAGGACCTCGCTCGCAACGACGCAGACGCAACGGTGGACGTCGTCACCGTATGGAGGGGTGGAAACGTTGTCAACGGAGCCGTCGGTCACCGCTGGTCAGCTGTTGGACGCCGGGCTGGTAGCCCGCCCGTCGGGCGTGGCCGCCGTCCGGGAGCTGATCGACCCGCTGCCCGCGGGCGTCGGGCGGATCGTGGACGTGCGCGTCATGGGCGGGATCGACGTGGAGCTGCTGCCCGACCGCGGCCTGGACGTCGGCGCGGCCTGGTACCGCGGCACGCCGTTGTCGTGGACGTCCCCCGTCGGCCGGGGTACACCGCTGGACTCTCCCCGCGGCGGCGACTGGGTCGACCGGTTCCGTGGCGGCCTGGTGACCACGTGCGGCACCGACAGCATCGGACCGGCGACGGCGCAGGCCGGGATGCACGGTCGCCACAGCCACCTGCCCGCCACGGACGTGCGCACCGAACGCCACCGCGACGGCGACGCGACCGTGGTGCGGGTGAGCGGGACGGTCGAGGACGTGACGATGTTCGGCCGCCGCGTCGTCGTCCACCGGACGGTCGAGACCCGGACGGACACCCCGCTGCTGGTGCTGCGCGACGTGGTGGAGAACACCGGTTTCGAGGCGGTGCCGCTGCCCCTGCTCTACCACGTCAACCTCGGCGCCCCTCTGGTCGTGCCCGGCAGCCGGGTCCGCAGCGGGGCCCAGCAGGTCAGCCCCCGCGAGCCGGTCGAGCACGTGCCGGACGCCTCGCTGCTGCCCGAGCCGGGGGACGGCCTTGCCGAGGCGGTGTTCGAGCACCGCGGCCTGCCGATCGCCGACGGTCTTGCCCGGGTCGTCGTCACCTCACCGGCGTGGGAGGTCGCTGCGGTCCTCTCGTGGAGCTCGGCGACGCTCCCGCGGCTCTATGAGTGGGTGTGGCCGACCCGCCGGGGCTGGGCCCTGGCGGTCGAGCCGTCGACCGCCGCGCTGTTCGGTCCGGACCGGGGCACCAGGCGCGAGGCGCCGCTGCTGGAGCCCGGCGCCACCTTGAGCACCGAGCTCACCGTCAGGCTGGTCCCACGCGAGCAGGCACCCGGCGAGGCGGCCGGGGCGGGGCCAGGGTCGTGACCGACGTCGTCACCGGCGTCGTGAGCGACGTGGTGCTCGGTGTCGATCTCGGCACCACCGGAGCCAAGGTGGGCGCCCTGACGCTCGACGCGGCCGGCACCCCCGCCGGGGACGGGGTCACGCAGCCGGTGGCCCACGCCCCGGTGCCCTGGACCAGCACCTCCACCGGGGCGCAGATCGACCCCGACCTGCTCGCCGACGTCGTGCTGGGCGCGCTGCGGCAGGCGTGCGAGGCGCGGCCCGGTGCGCGGGTCCGGGCGGTCGGGCTGGCGTCCTTCGCCGAGAGCGTCGTCCTCCTCGACGCCGACGACCGTCCGCTCGCGCCGCTCGTCGCCTGGCACGACACGCGCGGCGGGCCCGAGGCCGAGGACCTGGGCCGGGTGGTCGGGACGGACGCGTTCTCCAGCCGGACGGGGCTGCCGGTGTCCGCGCTGGCCAGCGCAGCCAAGGTGCGCGCGCTGGTCGCCGCCGGCCTCGACCTGTCGCGGGTGGCCACCGTGCTCAGCGCGAGCGACTGGGTCGCGCACCGGCTGACCGGCACTCGCGGCTTCGACCTGAGCCTGGCCTCGCGGACCGGCTGGCTCGAGCTGGCGACGAAGGACTGGGCCGCCGACCTCCTGGCGTGGACCGGGCTGGCGGACGGGGCGCTCCCGCCCGTCGTGCCCTCCGGGTCGGCCCGCGGCCCCGCCGGCCGCGACGGGCTGCCAGAGCCGGTGCGGGGCGCCCTGGTCGTCGTGGCCGGGATGGACCACCACGTGGCCGCGGTGGGCGCGGGCGCCGCCAGCCCGGGTGACGTGTGGGACTCCTGCGGCACCGCGGAGGCGTTCCTCCGCTCGACCGAGCCGCTGCCGCCCGCCTCGGTGCTCGACGCCGTCCGCCGGGGTCTCGAGGTGGGCTGGCACGTAGACCCTGAGCACCAGGTCGTCCTCGGCGCCCAGCGCAGCGGCTACGCGTTCCAGCGGGCGCTCACCCTGCTCGGTGTCGGTTCGTCCCTGGACCTGCGGGACCTCGAGGCCGCGGGTGCCCCGACGACCGACCTGCCCGGCCTGGACGGTGTCTACGACGAGCATTACGCCCTTACCGGCCTTACCTCGCGCAGCCGGCGCGAGCACGTCTGGGCGGCCTTGGTCGACCGGGTCGCGGCGGACGGCGCGCGGCTGCTGCAGGAGATCGACGCGGTGGCCGGTCTGCGCGAGCGCGTGGTGATGGGAGGCGGCTGGGCGGAGAGCGCGTGGTTCATCGCCGCCAAGAGCCGCCACCTGCCCGACGTCACCGCGACGACGCTGTCGCAGCCGGGCGCGCACGGCGCGGCGCTGCTGGCGCTCACGGCCCTGGACCGGGCCTCGGCGTGAGCAGCCGGTCAGGGGCCGACGTCGTGGTGGTCGGGGCCGGCGTGATGGGCGCCGCGGTCGCCTTCCACCTGGCCGAGGCGGGCGCGGACGTCGTCGTCCTCGAGCGCGACGAGCCGGCGTCAGGGTCCTCCGGCAAGCCGATCGGCGGGGTCCGGGCGCAGTTCTCCGACCCGGTCAACGTCGCGCTCGGCCACCGCAGCCTCGCCGCTTACGCCGACTTCGGGCGCCGTCCGGGCGCGGACATCGGGCTGCACCGGGTGGGCTACCTGTTCCTGCTGCCGACCGAGGCCGACGTCGCGCTGTTCCGGGGCAGCGTCGCCATGCAGAACGCGCTCGGCGTCGGCAGCCGGATGGTGGACCTCGACGAGGCCGTCGCGCTCAACCCGTGGGTGGACCGCGACGCCTACGCCGGTGCCGCCTTCTCGGGCGAGGACGGCTGGGCGCACCCGGCCGCCGTGGTCGGCGGGTACCTCGACGCCGCTCGAGCGCTCGGCACGCGGGTGCTGGCCGGGACCCCCGTCCTCGGCGTCGACCGCGCCAGGGAGCGGATCACGGGCGTCCGCACGCCGTCCGGGACCGTCGCGACGGGCACCATCGTGTGCTGCGCGGGCGCGTGGTCGCAGGCCCTCGGCGCGATGGCCGGCGTCTCGTTGCCCGTCGTCCCGCTCCGACGGCAGGTCGCTCTGACCGGCCCGCCGCCCGCGGGCGGGCCGCGGGCGCCGATGCCGTTCACCATCGACTTCGGCTCGACCTTCTACGTCCACGACGCCGGCGACGGGCCGGACGCAGGACTGCTGCTCGGCATCGCCGAGAAGGCCACCGAGCCCGGCTTCGGCCGGGACTACGACGACGGCTGGCTGCCGACGCTGCGCACGGCGGCTCGCCGCTGCACGCCCGCGCTGGCCGACCTGCCGGTGACCTCTGGCTGGGCCGGGCTGTACGAGATGACGCCCGACCACGACGCCCTCGTCGGAGAGGCGGCCGAGCTCGACCGGTTCCTCTACGCGGCCGGCTTCTCCGGGCACGGCTTCCTGCAGGCGCCCGCGGTCGGCGAGGTGGTCCGCGACCTGGTCCTCGGCCGGACGCCCCCGCTGGACGTGTCACCGCTGCACGCCGACCGGTTCTCCGGAGCGCGCCCCGTCCGCGCCGAGGCGAACATCATCTGAGCGGGGCGACCCGCTGGCCGGGCGGTCTTCCGCACGTGCGCAGGTCACCACGTCCCGCGGAGCACGAGGCCGCCCCGATGAGGTGAGAGTCACCGGGGCGGCGGTGGAGCGGAGGACGTGCGGGGCTGCGCCGTGCTGCTCAGGCGGTGGCCTTGGCGGCCACGCCCTCGCGCACGCCCTTCATGGCCTCGGTCCAGGGCACGAGCTGGTCGAGCATCGCCTCGAGCACGGCGGCGTGGTTGTCCGCCGGGGTGAAGACGCTGTAGTTCTCGAAGTCGGTCGCCAGCGACAGCGCGACCTGGCCGCGGACGTCGGCGACCTGAAGCTCGCCCATGATCAGGCGCAGGTTCTCCACGGCTCGGACGCCGCCCGCGGAGCCGTAGCCGACGAACCCGGCGGCCTTGTTGTTCCACTCCGCATAGAGGAAGTCGAGTGCGTTCTTGAGGGCGCCGGAGGTCGCGTGGTTGTACTCCGGTGTGACGAAGACGAAACCGTCGAGGGAGGCGACCTTGGCGGCCCACGCCTGGGTGTGGGGCTTGGAGTACTGGCCCATCGCGGCCGGCACCGGCTCGTCGAGCAGGGGCAGGTCGAAGTCCGCGAGGTCGACGAGCTCGTAGGTGGCGTCGCTGCGAC
>Ga0136639_10000682_pt1 | contig 11656 bp, 12 predicted proteins | sample AntDrymUQ8592106_2_FD_113739 | JGI IMG/M metagenome (GOLD analysis project Ga0136639, IMG submission 113739) | Polar desert sand microbial communities from Dry Valleys, Antarctica - metaG UQ859 (21.06) | ecosystem: Environmental > Terrestrial > Soil > Desert | place: Antarctica: Dry Valley...
GATGCCGGATCATTCGGTGAAGATGGCGTCGACCGGGGACTGCGGCACCGTGGCCGGGATCCAGCCGTCGGGCTCGTCCGGCAGCGTCCGGTAGTACTCGAGCTGCGGACGGTCGTCGGTGAGTACGGGCCCGTCACCGAACGCAGCTCGCAGCGCGGCGTCGTCCGCGGTGAAGAGTGCGGCGAACGTGTTCCAGTCGACGACTCCGATGTCGCCGAGCACGACGTCCCACCCCAGTTCGGCGAGACGGTCCTCGAATGCGCTGCGGTCGACGCGGATCGGCTGGTTCGAGCCGATCAGCATTGATCCACTTGCCCACGCCGTGACGTACGGGAACACCGACAGGAAGCTGCTGACGATCAGCTCGTCGCTCTGACTGCTGCTCTGTGGCACCCACTGCATCATCATCCCGCCGTCGGCCAGCGCGTCACGCGCAAGCTCCCAGTACTCGACGGACCACAGCTTCCCGGCGCCGGCGTGCGTCGGTTGGATCACATCCGCGGTGATGATGTCGTAGCGCTCGTCGGTCAGCAGCAGGTGGTTGCGGCCGTCGTCGACGCGTACGTCGACGTTCGAACGGTCGACGACGTCGTTGTTCACATCAGCCAGGAACTGTGCTCCTTCCACGACTTCCGCCGAGAGCTCGACGACAGTGACATCGATGTCGGGCGCGCGACTCATCGCGCCCGGACTCACGCCGCCGCCGAGCCCGATCACCAGCGCCTGGCGCGGATCCGGATGCACCGCAACTGGCAGGGTGCCGAGCAGTCGGTGGTACGCCACCATTGCGGGCGTCGTGTTCGCCTGGTGTTGACCGTCGACGTACATCACGAGGTCAGTGCCGGTGCGCTGGATCGACACGGTGGTCTGGGCGTCGTCGGCCATCCAGACCAGCTGCTCGCCGGGGAACCGGTGGTACATCACCGACACGTACGGGTCGGGAACCAGCGTCAACGCGACCACGGCAGTCACGGCGGTCGTCGCCCCGGCCCACCGCAGTGCAGCTGGCCGCGGAAGTGCTGCGTAGAGGAGCACGACGCCGGCGGCGACCACGGCAAGAGCCAACAGGACGAGGCTGATGCGGGTGCCGAGCACCGGAACCAGCACGAAGCCAGCGAGGAGCGACCCGACGATGCCGGCGGCCACGTTGCAGGCGTAGAACGTGCCGACTCGGGCGCCGCTGTGATCTCGATCCCCGTCGACCCACAGTTCGATGCCGATCGGGAAGGCGACACCGAGCAGGACGGTCGCCGGCAGCATCGCGAGCGCGCTGGCGACGATCGCCAGGGTGAGCGGGTCAGTACCGATCACGTCGGCGGTCCGGTTCACCACTCCGTACGACTTGGACAACAAGAAGAACGACATGAGCGCTGCGAGCCCGATACCGATCTCGATGAACGCGAGTGCACGAAGGCCCGCCCCTCGCCGGAGGAGCGGCGTCGCCGCAGCCGACCCGGCGGTGATGCCGACGAGGACGGTCGCGAGCATCACGGTGAACGCGTAGGTGCTGCTCTCGAGGAACAGCACGAGCTGGCGGAACCACACCACCTCGAGCGCGAGCGTGACGAGGCCGGACACGGCGAACGCAGCGAGAACAAGGCGTCTCGTACCGATGCTGAGCGACGGTGCGATCCGTTCGTGGCGGACGACGTCGGGCGCTGCGACGACCTGAACTTGGTCCCAGCGGCGCGCCGCCACCGTGGCCACCAGCCCGGACGCGATGTTCACCACCGCCGCGACGACGAAGGTGCGTTCGAGACCCCACCAGCCGATCAACCAGAACCCCGACACGACGGTGCCGAGCACGGCGCCAGCGGTGTTCACGGCATACAGCGCGCCGACTCTGCTGCCGAGCGGCCCCGCCCTGAACAGCGACGACGACACGATGAGCGGCATGCTCGCCCCCATCAACGTCGCCGGGATCAGGAGCACCCCGAACGACAGCGCGAACCTCACCACGGTCAGCGTGCCGAGCGAGGGGTCGAACGACGTGGCGAACCACACGTACGTCCGCTCGGCCATCGCGAGGAGCAGCGGCGTGAGGATGGCCAATACGCCTGCCGCGATTTCGAAGATTCCGTACCAGGCGATCGGCCGCCGCGTCCGCAGACTCAGGCGACCGGCGGCCCAGCCACCCAGCGCAAGGCCACCGAAGAAGGCGGCGAGCACCGTCGAGACGGCCTGCACCGTCACCCCGAACGTCAGCGAGAGTTCCCGGAGCCAGAGCTGCTGGTAGACGAGCCCGCACGCGCCCGTCGCGAAGAACAACACCATGATGATGGCGAAGCGAATCCGCACGGGTCCTTCTTCGTCGGGCTGGTACACGCTGCGAAAACGTAGCGAACCGCGGCGACTCTGTCGCGCCACCTCGACAGGACGCGTGCCGCGGAGCGGCTTCAGCGGTCGCTACTCGGTCGGTCGGTAGCCTCGAGCCACCATGTCGGCGCGGGCCCACCTGGCTGCAGCGATGCAGGCCCCGTCGAACCGGCACGGGTCGATGACCGCACGAACGTCAGGCGCCAGGGTGTCGGCAAGGGGTTGCACCGGCACGGTGGTCGCCCGCCGACGCTGCCTTCACGATCGACTCCATCTCGAATCGCCGTTCGAACTGACCGTTCAACCTGGGACGTTCGATCCATTCCGGCCGCGGCAGCGGCGCACTGAACCGAAAGGGCGTTGACCAGCGACCGAACGTACCGGGTCGACGACGGCGGAAGAGGCTTGAACCATCCGACCACTGATCGGATTCGTTGTCGCTCCTTGTTACTCGTCGCCGGTCACGCAGTCGGGATCGGCGGCTGCGGCGGCGGTTCCAATGGCGTGGGCTCGGGTTGGGGAATGGGTGGTTCAGGGCTCGGTTGCGGAATGGGTTCGGGCATCGGGACAGGGTCCGGTTCGGGCATCGGACGCATGGGGGGCGGGCTTGGAACGTCGGTCATGCGCTTGACGTACCCAGACCGGTGCGAGTTCACCCATTGCCTGGGCCGATCGTCGAGCGATGGAGATCACAGCTGGGCGGGCGAGCGCGAAGGCCGCTGGGGCTCGTTGCGCAACAAGCTGTTGCTCATCCTGCCGGCCGCACTGGTCCTGTCGGTGGAGATCATGGTGATCGCCCTGAAGGAAGTGATCGTCGAGGGATTCGTGCAACGAGAGATCATCCTCGTCGTGGTCGCGTTCCTCATCACAGCAATCGTCTACGGGGTGGCGGCGCTGATCGTGAAGATGCTGCTCACTGCTGTTCGCGGCGTGCGGTGCAGGGCCGTCGGCCGTTGTCGGCCGTTTTCCAGTGACGACCTCCGGCTCGGCGGCGGTGCGACCCGGTCCACAGCGCGAGCCCGATCGCCGCACAGGCGAGGGCCAACGAGAAGCTGTTCATCGCCGACCCATCAACTTGGGAGGCGCCGGTCCGCTCGGCTCCGGTGTGCGAACCTCACCATCTCTGAACCCGTCGTCGGCAACGGACCGAATCGGTCGGGATGCTCAGTTCCCGGTGATGGCCTACCCGAACACCGAGACACCGCCAGGTCCTACGAGCAGGCCAACGATGATGAGCACGACGCCGTAGAGGACCTGTTTGCGGAACAACGCAACGATTCCGGAGATGACGAGAACGACGGCCAGAAGCCAGAGAATGAATGCCATGGTCTGTCGGTGCCCTCCGGGGGGTCATGCCAAACCCTCCAGCCGACGCTCCATCCGGTCGGACCTCTTCTCAAGGATCGTGCACGAGCAGGCACGCAACCGTGAGACACAACAAGAAGTTCACGTCCTTCTGCAGAATCTGGTCCAGGATGTCCGCGCGAATGATTCGCGAGTCGAGGTGTCGGTCAGGAGTACAACTTCCCCGTACTGCTCATAGACAAGCCGCTATAGGATGACCCTATGGGCGTCGAGACTGCCGAGCTGATCCGTGCAGCGCGACATCGCGCCGGATTGTCCCAGTGCGATCTGGCGCGCAGAGCAGGAGTGGCTCAATCTGTGGTGAGCGCGTACGAGAACGATCGGCGCGAGCCAGGGCTGTCGATGCTGTCGAAGCTGATCGAGGCAACCGGTCACGTCGTGTCGATCCAGGTCGTGCCCGGCCCGGTCGAGGTCCGTGGCCTTCCCGACACTCCGATGGGTCGACGATTGCGGCGACACCGACAGGCCATGCTCGAGGCAGCCGCCAATCGCGGGGCGACGAACGTGCGCGTGTTCGGCAGCGTCGCTCGCGGTGAGGACTCAGTGACGAGTGATGTGGACATCATGGTCGACCTCGACGACCGCGTCGGCCTGGTGGGGTTGGCGGGACTGGAACGCGAGCTGAGCGAGATTCTGAAGCGTTCGGTCGACGTTGTCCCCGCGAAGAGCCTCAAGTCGGCAGTCGCTCGCCGAGTCGCACGAGATGTGATCACACTGTGAAAGACGACGCGCAGAGGCCCGCTGACGTGGTCGCATCCGCCGACGCGATCGCTGCGCATCTCGAGCGAGGCAGTCTTTCCGACGGCCTGATCTTCGATGCTGTCCGGGTTCGCCTCATCGAGATCGGTGAGGCGGTCAAGTCGATCGATCCGACTCTGCTCGCCACCGAGCCCGAGGTGCCATGGGTCGACATTGCCGGCATGCGGAACCATCTCGCACATCGGTATTTCGACACCGACCACGCCATCGTGTCGGCCACCGTCGGGCACGACCTTCCGCCGCTCCTCGCCGCCGTCCAGCGACTGCGCGACCGGCTCGCTCCGTGAACGCTCGACCCCTCGGTGCAACCCCCCGCTTCTCTGCGGTGTGGCCCGAACACGGCTGACCGACTCGGCTCGAAGACCCCCTGCGTTCCAGGCAGGTGTTCCTCCGCACCGGCACCCACCGGAGTGCGCTGGCCAGGAGTTTCGCTCGGCGATTGCGGCGGGACTGAGAGCCGTTGACCGCTGAACGCGTGCGACACGCGTTCAGCCCGGTCCCAGCCAACGCGCTGGCGGGGACATCGTTGCCGTGTCAAATACCCAGCCGCTTGGAACTCATCGTCGGCAGAAGTGCAGTCACTCGTTCGAGCCGGTCTCGTTCATGTGGGCGAACCCGCTGCCGGTCCGTCGGACTGTGCGGTCGATTTGGCGTCGGTATGCGTCAGCGGACGACCGTCGAGCTGCGTCTCCCGACGGGTCGACGCGTGCGGTGTGAGGTTCGACACGGTGAGGGCTTCACCGGCGCGTGGATCGGCGAGCTCAAAGGAGTCGGAGGTGGTCGAGGCACCGCTCGACGGCCCCCTCGTGTCGGCCCTCGCCCGTCAGGAGTTCGACAATTCGTACCCGGTCTCCCACACGAGCCTTCGCATCCAGGAGGGCGATCAAGCCGTCGATGTCGGACAGTTCCTCGAGAACCGCCTCGTGCACACCGTCCAGTGCCCGCGAGGTTCGAACGCCGCATCTCGACCAAACGCCGATACTCCAGCACCGTGAGGCCCTTGCTGCTGGTGGACCTGCGCCGAGTGCGGCACAATGAAATGATGAAAAGACGATCTCGCCTGAGGAGACTCTCATGATTCGGGGACCGCACAGCGCCGAGCAACTGGCTCTCGTCGAACGCCAGATCGCCGTCTGGACGGCGGGTGTCGACAGCGTCGGAGCGCTCGACGACTGGACCACCGATGGTGTGTTGACCGCCCCGCGAGGTGTTCGCTTGCATGCGTCCGAGGTGATCGGTGTCATCGAAGGGTGGCACCGCGCGTTCTGCGACCTACGCATCGAGTTGACGTCGCTGGCGGCCTCCGCCGACGGCGCGTGGTTGGCGATCGAATGGACGTGGAACGTCACGCGCCGTTCGGACGGTGAGTCATCGGCCATGCTCGATGCGATCATCGTGGAACTGGCTGACGGTCTGATCGTCGAGTGGCGCGAGTACTTCGACACGTTCGATTCCGTCGAGTTCGGCAGCTGACTTACCCGGTCGCTGCCTGGCGTCGCTCAAGCAGGCCGCATCGCTCGACGATCTCCTCGTATCGGGCTGGGTCGACGTCCATGATGTCGATGCCGCTGATGCCGGGTGTTTCCAAGAGCTCCTCGATCTGCTCGACGCAGATGTCGACGCCGACGTCACGGCGCCGGCCCGCTGGTGCTGCTTCGATGCGGGCAATCACGTCGTCAGGCACGACGATGCCGGGCGTGTCGGCGTTCATCCCGCGAGCCATCGAGGGTCCAGACAGTGCGCCGACCGATGCCAGGATGTAGATCTTGCGGTCGAGGCCGAGTTCGCGGATTACCGACATGTAGGTACGGAACATGTCCATGTCGTAGACGGTCTGCGTGACGGCGAAGTCGATGCCGGCGGCAATCTTCTTGACGAGTCGTTGCGGTCGAAACGCGAGCGGCGGTGCGGTTGGTTCGGCACCACCACCGATCATCAGTTGCGGCGCGCTGGTGACCTGGCGTCCTGACATGAAGGCACCGGATCGAACGCTCGTTGCAGCTGTTGTCCACGACACGGCGTCGAGGTCGAACACCGGCTTTGCTTGCGGGTGATCCCCGATGGCCGGATGATCACCGGTGAGACACAACACATGCTTCACGCCGAGTGCTGCAGCTCCCAACAGATCAGCCTGCAACATGTTGCGATTGCGATCGCGGCAGGTCATGTGCAGGATGGTCTCCATCCCGACCTGTTCGATCAGCGCCGCCATCGCCAGCCCGCACATGTGTGGCGATGCGAGCGAGTTGTCGCTGATGTGGACGGCATCGAGCAGTCCAACCAACGAACTCACGGCGTCGAGCACGAGCGTCGGATCGGCAGAATCAGGCGGATTGATTTCGGCGGTGACGACGAAGCTGCCGTCGCGCAAGAGGGTTTCGAGTTGGCTGCCACAGCGCTGGGGGCGCTGGTCGCGGTCGATGATGTCGTCGAGTTCGATGACGGTGCCGTTCTCGAACGCCGAGTCCCAGCGTCCGTCGGGCGACCAGTCGGGCGGCGGCTTCACGCTGATGTGAATGTCGTGGTCGATGGGCGGTCCGTTGAGTTCGTCCCACCACACGCACACCGAGGTGCGGTCGACCTCGCAGGTGCCGTCGAGAGCGACGCCGCCGCAGGGTCCGTTCGTCATGGTCTTGGGGCACTCGACCAGGCGTTGAAGGCCCGAGACAGGAGGGGTCGAGACGGGCGGGGTCGAGGTCATGGTTGTTCCTTTCGTCGCACGCGTGCGATCGGTGGCGTCGGGCTCGTGTTGCACATCATCCCTTCACTCCCCCTGCGAAGCTGAGTGACCGCCCCAGCGTCCGCGAGATGATCGTGAACAAGATCACCGCCGGCGCCGAGTACAGCAGCGCGAATGCAGCAACCCTGCCGAAGTACACGCCGCCGAGACTGTTGAAGTAGTTGTAGATGGCGACCGACGCGGTCTGCTTCGCAGGGTCGCTGAAGAGGATGAACGGCACGAAGAAATTTCCCCAGTTGGCGATGAAGGAGAAGATGAAGATCACGGTGATGCCTGGCTTGATGAGCGGCATGACGATTCGGGTGATGGTCTGCCACTGGGTGGCGCCGTCTATTCGCGCAGCTTCTTCCAACTCGAGCGGCACCCCGTCGATGAAGTTCTTCGCGAGCCAGATGGCGAACGGCAACGAGGTGGCGGCGAGGAACAGCGACGTCGACCAGTAGCTGTCGGTGAGTTGGTAGCGGGCGAAGAGGCGGTAGGTCGGAATCATCAACGCGATGATCGGAAGGCCACTGCCGATCAGGATGAGGTACATGAACAGCCGCCCGAAGCGCAGCGTGTAGCGCGACAGCGGATAGGCGCACAGGCACGCGGTGGCCACGGTGATGAGCGACGCCAGGACGGAGATGATGGTGCTGTTCATCAGCGGCCGGAAGAGTTGGTCGACCGTCGCGACCGACGCGAAGTTGTCGAGACTCGGAGGGGTCGGCACGTCGAAGGACAACTGCGCAGTCGGATTGAACGCCGCGGTGAACATCCACGCCATCGGCGCGAGCCAGGCGAACACCGCTGCAGAGAGCACCAGATTCACCGACCAGTTCGCGAAGCGTCGGCGAGTCCTCGGCTCGAAACGCTGCCGGATCGGTGGACGTACGGGCTGTGACGTTTGTGCGGCGGCGACGTTCATCGGTGCGTCCGCTCAGGTCGCAGCGTCAAGACGTATCCAACCGACAACAGGCCACCGATCAAAAGGAGCACCAACGAGATCGCAGTGCCGTAGCTCAGTTCCTGCAATCGGAACGCCTGGTTGTACATCAACAACGGCAACGTCTCGCTGCGATCGCCGGGACCACCGCCGGTGAGGGCGAAGATCATCGTGAACACCGACAACGTCGGCAGTGTGATCAGCATCAGCGTCGTGAACACCGTGTGGCGCAACAACGGCAGCTTCACGTGCCAGAGGGTGCGGAAGTACGACGCCCCATCGACCCGGGCAGCGTCGATCAGTTCGCGGTCGATATCGCCGAGCGCGGCCGTGTAGATCAGCATCGAGAATGCCGTCGCCCTCCAGATGTCAGCGCCGACCACGGCGACCATCGGGTTGTCGATGAGGATCTGCTGGTCGGGCAGACCCACCAGGTTGAACAGCTGGTTCGCCGCACCATCGGGCGCGAGAAACGACGTCCACATGAATCCGGGCACGATCTCCGGCAGCACGTACGCCGAGAGCACCGATACCACAACGAGACCGCGCAGGAACTTGTTGCGCCGCTCCAGCATCAACGCCAAGGTGAGACCGAGCAGATTCTGGCCGATCAGCGCTGAGCACACCACAAAGATGAGCGTGAGCACCACGGAGTTGGTCAGGTCGCCGGAGTCGATCAGTCGCCGGAAGTTGTCGAAGCCGATCCATGACGGATTGCGGGCCTCGACGCCGGTCAGGCGGGTGTTCGTGAACGAGATGTAGATCGAGTAACCGATCGGCACCACGACGAAGACGCTCAGCAGCACTATTGCCGGCGCCATTGGAATCACCCACTTCGACGATCGGCGAACGCCGTTGAACGGTCTCGAAGTCGTCGGGTGGGTGAAGCTACTGGCCGCCTCGAGCACCGGTCCTGGGGGACTCGATGGTGTGGTGGTCATCATTGGGCTCAGCCCGCGTACAGGTCGGCTCCGACGAGGTCCACGATGCGATCGTTGTACTGCGTCACGGCCTCCTCGGGGCTCAACGAACCGAGGGCAACCTCCTCGATCAGTTCACCGAGCATCACTTCGACCTTCGCGTTCTCCTCGGTCATCGGCAGATAGCTCGCGTACTGCAACATGTCGCTGAACTCAGAAACTGTCGGCCGATCGGAATACGCCGGGTCGGCCACGACGTCAGTTCGCACCGCGAGCTGCGAGGAGTTCACCGAAATCGACAACGAGTTCTCCTTGTTGGTGACGTGCTGGATGAACCGCATCGCCAGGTCGGGTGAGTCCGATTCGGCAGCTCTCACCATCACCGCGCCACGCAACGCCATCGTGACGAACCCGTCGCCGCCACCGTCCTGGGTGGGCATCTTGGCGACGCCCAAGCGGTCACCCCACTCGGGCCATTCGTTCGGGCCCCCTTCGACCCAGGCGAACGACATCCAGTTGCCATCGAGAACGAAACCGAGCTTCGCGTCCTTCATCCACGGCCCGATGAACGACCACACGTTCGGACTGAGCACGTCGGCGTCCTCGGCGGTGAGTTCATCGGCGTACATATCAGAGATGAACGTCATCGATTCCAGGAAACCGTCCCCGGCTGGCTGCCACATGCCGGTGTCGAAATCGAAGAGCACGTCGTCGGTTCCGTACAGCAGCGGCTGGAAGGTCTTCAAGATCGCATCGGTGACGCCGGACGCCTTGCCTGCGTAGAGGTGCACGGGGATGGCGTCGGGCACTTCAGCCTTGATCGTCTCGGCAGCCGTCCGCAGGTCCGCCCAGGAGGTGGGCTGCCAGTCCTCGGGTAGACCCGCCTCGACGAAGACGTCCTTGTTGAACCAGATACCTATGTCGTTGGCCGCCATCGGCACGCCATAGGTGTTGCCGTCAGCCGACTTGGCTCCGGTGCGCACGGCTTCGGGAAAGAACTCGGTCCATTCGTCCCAGTCGGCGAGACCGTCATCGAGAGGTGACAGATAGCCGGCGGCGGCGTCGGCATCGACCCAGCTCGGCGAATAGTACATGACGTCAGGGACGTCACCGCCAGAACTCAGACGAAGCTGCATCTTGACGTGGTAGTCGTCGTCCGATGCCACCTCCTCTTCGAGATCGATGGTGACACCTGGGTTCTCCGCCTCGAACGACGCCTTGGCAGCCTTCAACGTTGCGGCCGGCTCGGGAAAGTCGCCGGTGGCGTTGTAGGCCACGGTGAGCGTGGTCGGCTCCTCGCCACCACCGGCGCTTGAATCCGAGCCCGACGAGTCCGACCCGCACGCTGCCAGGGCGAGGGCCACAACAGTGGCGGACGCAGTAAGACCGACGCGCTTGCTTGCTCGAACGGAACGATTCATGGTGTCTTCCCCTCGTGATGTGCACGCTTGACGTTTCGTACAACGCACGAAACGTAGCGCAGTTTGACGGACCCCTGTGACGGCGCGATGTCACCCGTGGGAACGCACTGTTTCGACTGACAAGGGACGCTACGCGCTCAGCACTTGCGACACTTTCGACTCGACTTGGCGAAGCATCCGTTCTCCACGGTCGAGCAGCCACTGCCACAGCAGCGCCGGCTGCGCAGTCCACCACGTTGGATACACGAGCACCGCAGTGTCGACGATTTCATCAGGATCAGCGACTGCGCTGACGCTTGCCGGTGTCCTTCGAACACGGCGCGATTGAAACTCTCCTCCACGGATGGGCATAGACCACCAACACGGTCATGACAGACGCCATCGAACTCACCTGAGCCACATGCTCGGCAATCACAGCCACCCGTTCGTAGATCGGATACTGCGCCGACACGACCCAGTTGCGGAGATCGACGGTGGTCATCTCCACCGCCCCACAAGCTTCGACCACATCTCGGGTGCTGCACGGTCATTGGCGTCAGCGAGATCGAGCCACGCCACCGTTGCGGGCATCACCCGCCCGAACCGCTCCTGGACACGCGCGAAGCTCTCATCTTCCACGAAGTGCAACACCAGATTCATCTGGCTGGCCGGACGCCGCAAAAGCGGCCGGCGGCTGCACTCATCGATCATGGAATGCGGGAAGTACAGATCCCACGGACCTCGTTCTGGAACGACCGGAGCATGAAGCTTCCCTGCTGCGTCGGTGCCGTCGTTCATCACCTCGTTTCGACCTCGCAGCCGACGAATCGCTGCCTCCTCAGACCAACCCGCATGCCGGGTCGACCGATACGAGAACCAACGCCGATTCTTCAGCCGATCCAAACCCGGACCAGACACGTGCGCCTCGATATCGAACAGCTCGTCCCACACACGATGCTGTGTTGGAGGGCGACCACGCCGCCGCTCCCCCGGCAGCTTCGCCAGATACGCAACCTCATGAGCGGGTATCCAGTGCCGACCCGACGAATCTGTCTCAGTAGCGAGCACACCGGTCTTGATCCACCGGTGAACCTGCTGCATCGCAACACCCAGCACTTCGGCTGCATCACTCACCAGGTAGCCATCCACGACCACAACTGTAGACAAACCTCAACAATTGATCCACAAATGTTGAGACACCTCAACAATGAGTACGGCGGGCCACGGTCGC
>Ga0136639_10000683_pt1 | contig 11648 bp, 7 predicted proteins | sample AntDrymUQ8592106_2_FD_113739 | JGI IMG/M metagenome (GOLD analysis project Ga0136639, IMG submission 113739) | Polar desert sand microbial communities from Dry Valleys, Antarctica - metaG UQ859 (21.06) | ecosystem: Environmental > Terrestrial > Soil > Desert | place: Antarctica: Dry Valley...
CCGCTGTCATCGCCGCCGGCTGGTTCCTTCGCCAAGGCCCGGGCCGCCGCCGCTGGCTGCTGTGGTTGGCCATCTCCTTCGTCGCCGTCGCGGCCGGCTTCCGCTTCTTCCCCCGCTATTATTTCCACGTTCTTCCGATCGTCGTGCTGCTCGCCAGCCGCGGGCTCGTGCTGCTGCCCCGGCGCTGGGCTGTCGCAGTGCTGCTGCTGTTGGCGATCCCGCTCGTCCGTTTTGGACCCCGCTATTATTGGCACGAGAACTGGGCCGACCTTGCCATGGAACGCGACAGCCATCAGGTCGCCGCTCGCCTCGTCGGCTGCCAGAGTCTCTTCGTTTGGGGCTATCGTCCGGACATTTATGCGATCTCCGGCTGCCCACCCGGCTCCCCATATCTCGACTCGCAACCGCTCACCGGCGTGATGGCCGACCGCCACCTGACCTCTTCGACCCCCAGCGTCCCCGCTGACCGTCGCCGGCTCATCGAAAGCCTGCCCCACTACATCGTCGATGGTTTAGGTCCTTACAACCCGGCGCTCGCCATCGCCCGCTACCCCGACCTCGCCGCTTGGCTTGGCCAATACGAAGAGGTCGGTCGTACTTCGGGAGCCATCATCTACCGCTTACTTCCCCCGGCCGTCCAACTGCCATTGCGTGAACGGTGACCTTGCCCCTTCCACGTTCACGTTCAGCACGTAGGGCACCACCGAAGCGAACGCCCGCGCCATTGCCGGCCCCACCTGACTCAGTTTGGTAATGTTCTCGCCCCCGCAGCCGAAGCCCTTGGCGACCTGGTCGTACCGCGTCCGCCGCAGTTCGCAGGCTACGGTCGAACCCAGCAGTTCTCTCTGCAACTCGCGCTCCAGCCCCCAGCCGCCGTCGTTGCCCACCACGATCACAATCGGGAGCCGATAGCGCACGGCCGTATCAAGCTCCGCCAGGTAAAAGCCAAACGACCCATCGCCGGTCACCATCAGCACCGGCTGCTCCGGCCGATTCATCTGCAGCGCGATCGCGTTCGGCAGCGCCGCGCCGATCGTCGCCATCGGCCCGAGCCGCAGCCAGCCGCCCGGATGCCGCGCCGGCATCATGCACCGGCCCCAGTGCACGAAGTCGCCCCCGTCCCAGGACAGCAGCGGATCGGTCGGCAGCGTCCGCCGCATCTCGGCGAAAAACGACGCCGGGTGCATCATCCGGTCTCCGGCTCGGGCCTCCGCCAGCGCGTCTAACTCCGCGGGCCACGTCGACGGGGCTACCCAATCCGGTGCCTGCCATTTGCCGATTTTCAGATTCAGCGCCTCCAGCACCAGCCGCACGTCGGCGCACAGGCCCAGCGCCAAGTCGCGATTGGCCCCTAATTCGGGAGCATGGATATCCACCTGCACGAACTTCGCGCTCGCGGAAAACAGCCGCGCCCCGCCCATCGCCAAACGGTAGTCGATGCGCTTGCCGAGCACAAGGACGAGGTCGGCTTCGCGGAAGACCGCTGGAGCTTCCTTGTTCAGCGCGGGGTCGGCGTAGCCCCGGCTGGGCATCAGGCCACGGGCCATGGTCACGTCGTAGTAGGGCAGCCCAGTGCGTTCGATAAACTCGCGCAGGGCCAAGCCCGCATCAGCCCACCAAAGCCCGCTGCCGCCGATCACTAGCGGTCGCTTGGCGGCTTTCAATAGCTTCAGCACGCCGCCTGCGTCCGGCGCGCCGGAGACCGAGGCGACCTGCGGGACGGCGAGCTTTCCCGCTCCCGACCCGCGGAAGCAGTCCACGGGGATCGTCAAATGCGCCACGCCCTTCCGGCCCGTCGAAGCCTCGGCATAAGCCTTGCCCAGGGCGAACGGAATCTGCGCCGCCGACGTTACGGTGTGCGTCCATTTGGCCGCCGGTGCCGCCATGCTCGCTTGGTCGAGATCCTGGAAGACTACGCGGTGCCGCATCAGTTGCGCGGGCGCTCCGCTGACGGCGATCACCGGCGACCCGTTGGACTGCGCGGTCGCCAAGCCCGTCAGCGAGTTCGTGTGCCCGGGGCCGCCCGTCACGAGTGACAGCGCGGGTCGCCGCGTGCATCGCGCCCACGCATCCGCCGCGTGGACCACCGCCGCCTCATGCCGCATGTGGACGATCTCCACGCCGCGCGCTCCGGCCTGCGAAAGCAACTCGTTCAGGTGGTCACCGACCAGCGTAAAGATGCGGTCGATGCCCAAAGTCTCCAGGCTGTCGAGGAAGAGCCCGGCGCCGTTATTCGTGTCTGCCATACTGAAACTTTCTCATGCCGAACATCCTAGTTACAGGCGGGGCCGGCTACATCGGCTCCCATACCGTCTATCAGTTGCTGCAACGGGGCTACGCCGTCACGGTTCTCGACGACCTATCGACCGGCTTTCGCGACGCTGTTCCCGAGGGCCACCTCCACATCTGCTCGCTCTTTGATACCGAGCAGGTGCGGCACCTGCTCGTCCGCCAGAAGATCGATGCGGTGATCCATTTCGCTTCCTTCATCGCCGTCGGCGAGTCCTCCAAGGAGCCGGAGAAGTACTTCACGAATAACGTGTCGGGCAGTATCTCGCTGCTCACCGCGATGGGTCAGGCTGGCGTCGATAGGCTCGTGTTTTCCTCTACCGCGGCCGTCTACGGCAACCCGGTGAGCACCCCGATTCCGGAGACAGCGGCGATTCAGCCGGTGAACGCCTACGGAGAGACGAAGGTGATGGTGGAGCGCGTTCTCGGCTGGCTCGATCAACTCCGCGGTCTGCGCAGCGTGAAGCTCCGCTACTTTAACGCGTGTGGGGCCAACCCCGCGGCCGGCTTGAGCGAACGTCACGTGCCGGAGACTCATCTCATCCCCTTGATGCTGAAGGCCGTCGTCACCGGCCAACCGATGACCATTTTCGGCACCGACTACCCGACGCCGGATGGCACCTGCATCCGCGACTACATCCACGTCGACGATCTCGCCAAAGCCCACATCGTGGCCATCGACCATTTGCTGGCCGGCGGCGCGAGCGAGGCCTTCAACGTCGGCACCGGGAGGGGCTTCTCCGTCCGCGACATGCTCACCGCGGTCGAGAAGGTAACCGGTAAACCGGTGCCCCATGCGTTCGGCGAGCGCCGCGAAGGCGACCCCGCCGAACTCGTGGCCGACTCGACGAAACTGCGGACCCAACTCGGCTGGGCGCCCGAGTTCACCGACCTCGAACGAATCGTCGCTTCCGCCTGGCCCAGCGAACAGCTCCGATGGGCGTAAAATGGCGGGATGCGATTTCTGCTCTATCTGTGCGTCGCCAGTTCGCTGGCGGCGCAGCCGACTTATGACCTGCTGCTAAAGAACGGCACCGTCATTGACCCTAAGAATAATTTGAACGTCCGCCGCGATGTCGCCATCAGCGGAGGAAAGATTGCGGCGGTCGAAGCCTCCATCGACGCCGCCAAGGCCAAGAAGGTGATCGACGTCGAGGGCCTCTACGTTGCCCCTGGCTTTATCGATCTGCACGTCCACGTCTTCTACGGCGACGGCCCCAGCTACAGTGATGGCGGACTGAGCGTGTTGCCGGACGCGTTTTCGTTCCGCAGCGGCGTGACGACCATGGTGGACGCCGGGACCTCAGGATCGAAGAACTTTGAAGTTTTCAAGAAGCGGATCATCGATCGCTCGAAGACCCGAGTGCTCTCCTTTGTCAATATTGTCGGTGCTGGCATGGGCGGATCGGTTGAACAGAACCAGAACGACATGGACCCGGCACCGCTGATCGCATTGGCCAAGAAGTATCCCCAGATCATCGTCGGGGTGAAGACCGCCCATTATGCTGGCCCCGAGTGGACGGCGGTGGACAATGCGGTGAAGGCGGGCAACGGCGCCAACATCCCCGTGATGGTGGACTTCGGCGCGTTCCGGTTGGATCGTCCGCACCAGGAGTTGATCACGAAACGGATGCGACCGGGCGACATGTACACGCATATGTACCTGCCGGCCGTGCCGATGTTCGATCAGGACGGCAAGGTTCGGCAGTATCTGCTCGATGGCCGGAAACGCGGGGTGCTGTTTGATGCTGGTCACGGCGGCGGCAGCTTTGTGTTCCGCTACGCGGTCCAGGCGATTAAGCAGGGCTTCATCCCGGATTCGATCTCGACCGATCTGCATGCTTCGTCCATGATCGGCGGCATGAAGGACATGACCAATGTCATGTCGAAATTCCTGAACATGGGCATGAGTCTGGAGCAGGTAATCCGGGCTTCCACTTGGCATCCCGCGCGGCAGATTAAGCGGACTGAGCTAGGCAATTTGAGTGTGGGGATGACGGCGGATGTGGCCGTATTCTCCGTGCAAAAAGGGAAGTTTGGGTTCACGGACGTTTACGGCGCCAAGCTCGAAGGGACGCAGATGATTACGTCCGAGTTGACCTTTAAGGCTGGCAAAATGTACTGGGATCTGAACGGACTAGCCCGCCAAAGCTGGGATAAGTTGCCGAAAGAGTACGGGCCGCAGGCCGACTGGACTTGGGACGGGACCGTCTCTGAGGGGGTACGAGGCCGAAAATAGCTCTCACCCGAGAGCAACAACTCCTCGGATGCCCCGACCTCATTACGTTTCCGGCGTTGTTCCAGGCTTCGCTTATTCGGCTGCGGTTGGCGGGCGGTACGTTATGTTGGGGAAGGGAAGACCGAGCTCTGCCCCGCCCAACTCAGCGCTGATGACGCAGTTCTTCGAACCCGGTCGGCAGTGCTGCGTTTGGGAAAGCGCGGTTGCAGCGGGTGATTCCCACGCCGTTCCGGATTCTTGGTTTTGCAAGGCGAACAAAGAAGCGGGGCGGACGTGGAGATCGACTCCAGGCCGCGGCATAACCTCGGGGGGGTGACTCCGGCACCGAAGTGAAGTGGCATGCCCGGATGACCCTTCAAAAAGGAGCAATGGCAGAGCTCCTCGGAACCTACTGGTTAGTGTTTGGCGGCTGCGGCAGCGCGGTGCTGGCGGCCGCTTTTCCCCAAGTGAAGGGTTGGTCTGTTCGGGGGTATCTCTAGCCTTCGGCTTGTCACCTGAACCCGGCGGTATCGATCGGTCTGGCGGTGGGCAAGCGCTTCCCGATGGATGAGGTGCCGATGTACATTGCGGCGCAACTGCCGGGCGGGATTGCGGGATCTGGGACGCTGCTCGTGATCGCGAGTGGCAAGGCGGGTTTTGACAGCAATGGCGGTTTGGCTTCGAATGGCTTCGACGCGCATTCGCCCGCCGATCGCGATTGGCTTGGGGCTGACGCTGATTCACTTGATCGGGATTCCGGTGACGAACTTGAGCGTGAACCCGGCGCGGAGCACGGGGCCGGCGGTGTTTGTGGGCGGTTGGGCGATTGAGCAGTTGTGGCTGTTTTGGGTGGCTCCGATTGTGGGGGCGGCGCTGGCGGCGGTGGTATATAACTTTGTCGCGGCGGAGGAGCCGACGGAGAAGGCGAAGGGAGAGGGCGCGTAAATGCAAAGAGGGCCTGCCGGTTGGCAGGCCCTCTTTGGGTTGGGATTGAAGCTTCGGTTAGAAGCTGTAGCGGAGGCTGAGCTGGAGGTTGCGCTCAGAGCTCTTGCCGGTGACCCTGCCGAAAGTGGCAGAGGTGGGATTGGAATCCGCGCCGCCCCAGTTCGGGTGGTTGAGCCAGTTGAAGGCTTCGACCTTGAAAGTGACCGCCTGACGCTCCATGAAGCGGAAGGCTTTCGACATAGCGAGATTCCAGTTCTGGAAACCGGGGTTGTTGAAGCTGATCGAGTTGCGGTTCTGGTTGGGCAGGGTGCCATTGGCCGGGCGGGCGGCCAGCGGGGAGGTGCCGTTGGTGATGGGGAAGTAGAAGTTCGGTTCCCCAACGTAGTTTCCAGCCGCGGTGACGTTGCTGAACTGGCGCGCAGAGTTGTCCGGCTGGAAGTTCAGGTTCCACGGCTTGAAGTTGGCGGAGCCGATACCCAGGTAGTCGTCACCGTTACCGATGGTGAACGGGGTACCGGTCTGCCACTGGTTGACGCCCATCACCTGCCAGCCGCCGGCGATGAACCTGACGGCTTTATTGACGCTCGCGCCATTGAAGAACGGGAGTTCCCACACAACGGAAGCGACGGCGATGTGCCGGGTATCGTTGGCGGATTTGCCCCAGTTCAGGCCCTGGTTGAAGGTGTCATAGAAACCATCGCGGGGGCCGGAGTTGTTGTCCATGGTCTTCGACAGCGTGTAAGAGAAGCTGTAGAGGAGACCCTTGGCGAAGCGACGATTGGCTTCGATCTGCAGACCGTTGTAGGTGCTGCGGCCGGAGTGCTCGAGCATGTTGATGTTGGCAAAGCCCTTGTAGGGGCGGAGGAAGTTGACGTTGGCGCCGGCGTTGGCGGCCTGGAAGGTGGTGCCGGTGGGCAGTTGGTTCAGGTCGCGTTCACGAGCGAGGAAGTTGGCGGCAGTGCCGACGTAGCCGACTTCAAGAGTGGTTCCGAAGCCGACTTCGCGCTGATAGGTAGCGTTCCACTGGTAGGAGAGGGGCACCTGGTAAGCGGGGTCGATGGTCATGAAGAACTGCGGGAAAGCGGCGCGAGTGGCTCCGCCGGGCTGGTCGACGTTTCCGTTGGTGACGGACGCCGAAGGCTGGAAGGGCGGGTTGCCGCCGAGGAACACGCTGTCATAGACGCCGGGCCGGGCAACGAAGCCGCCGAAACCCATGCGGATGACCTGCTTCGTGGTAACCGAGTAGGCCAGGCCGATGCGAGGCATGATGTTCATGCGGCTGGGCGCAGGATAGCCGTTGCCGCCGTCGAGCAGGTTGTTGAACAGGCCTGAATCGATGGCGGGAACGCGGCCCTTGCCGGCCTCCGGGAAGGAGGAGCCAGGGATGCGGACGCCGTTGAAACGGTTGCCGCTGAGGACGTTGCCACTGGCGCGGTCGACGACAGCGGCCTGGGCGGGATCGTAGTTCTTCGGATCGAAGTAGGCCATGTTGCCCCAGAGGGACTTGTAATAGCCATTCTGCCAACTGGCCCGGAAGCCAATTTCGACCTTCAGCTTCTGGTTGACGCGCCAGGAGTCCTGGCCGAAGAATTCGAACATGTGACCGCGGTACGGGGTGAAGCTGCGGTTGCCGATTTCGGCGTAGGTGGAGAACAGACCGAGGGCGGCGTTGGTGATGCCAGTACCGGAGCCGACGGCTCCACCCGGACGGACGTCGTCAAAGACGAAACGGCCGTTCTGGTTGTTGGTGCCTCCGGGGACGCCGGCGACGTTGATCTGGTCGAAGTCATTCTGGCCAGAGCGCTCAAAGGTGCCACCAAACTTCAGGGTATGGTTGCCGACGATCTTGGTCAGGTTGTTCGAGAAGGTGTAGATGGGGCCGGAGGAACTGGCCGGATACGGACCGCCGTCGATGGTGCCGAAGTTCGGGATGTTGACCGTGGGGATCTTGTCGGCGATTTCCTTCCGGTCCGTGAACAGGTAAGGGTAGGTGATGTTGTTGGCCGAGCGCTGGAAGCGGCCCTGTGGCTGGACGGCAATCGTCACACGATCATTCGAGCCGGTGATGGTGGCTTCGTTGATCATGGTGGGGCTGAGGGTCCAAACGTGGGTCAAGCTGCCGGTCTTGTTCGGACGGTTGAGTGCCGCGGGAGCGAAGTCGAAGCCGCCGGCGAAGGCGTTGGCGACATCGAAGGCGTAGTTCAAGTGGCGGAAACGGATGACTTGGTTCGAAGTCGGGTTGTAGTCGATCGAGACCGTGTCTTTCCGCTGGTTCTGAGGCGCGGGCCGAACCTGGAAGAAGTTATTGTTGCCGGGGAAGATGCCGTTGGGAGCCGGGTAGGTCCGAAGGAACGCCATGCCGTTGGGGCTCTGACGATTGGCCGGGATGATGTTGCCGGGGAAGGGGGCACCAGTGGTTGGATCGTTGATCACGCGGGGCGCGCCGTAGAACAGGTTGCTGCCGAGCAGTTCGCTGAAGTCACCGTTGCGCATGGCGGCGGTCGGAACGCGCTGGCCGCCGTTGTTTTGGTCCTGGCGAAAGCGAACCCACTCCTGCGCGAAGAGGAAGAATAGCTTCTCGCGCTGTTTGTTGAACAATTTCGGGATCATGATGGGGCCCGAGAGGTTGTAGCCGAACTGGTTGAAGCGGAACGGGGCCGTGAAGTTGGTCAGCGGCGAACGGTTGCGGATCCAGGAGTTGGCATCGAGTTGACTATTGCGGAAGAACTCGTAGGCGCTGCCGTGGAAATCCTTCTGTCCGGAGCGGGTGACCATGCGGATCTGGCCGTTGCTCGAGCGGCCGTATTCGGCGGCGTAGTTGGCGGCGAGGATCTGCACTTCCTGAACGGTGTCAGCGTCAGCGGTGCCGATGGAGGTGCCGTTGGCGCGGGTGCGGATGGCGACGGCGCCGTCGATGGTGATGAGCGAATCCTGCGAACGGCCACCATTGATGGTGAAGCCGCCAGAGGAGAGGCCGAAGCTGAAGCCCGACAGAGCGCCACCGCGAACGCCGGGGCGGAGCAGGGCGGAGAACAGCGGGTTGCGGCCGTTCAGGGTTAGATTCTGAATCTGGGCCTGTTCAACTGTCTTGCCGACGGTGGAGGATTCGGTGTTGATCTGGGCCGCAGAGGCTTCGACGGTGACCGATTCGGTCAACTGACCGACAGCGAGTTCCATGTTGACGGCGATGGGCACACCGGCGTCGAGCTTGTTGCGGCTGGAGGAGGACTTCTTAAATCCAGGGGCTTCGACAGTGACGGTGTAGTAGCCGGGGGCGATGTTGGTAACGGTGTAGAAACCGCCCGAGTTCGAGGTGGCTTGGCGTTCGAAGGCCGTGCTTTCGTTTTTCAAAGTGACCTTGGCGTTTGCGACGACGGCACCGCTGGGGTCTTTGACGACGCCGGAAATACTGGAATTGTCCGATTGTGCAAAGGCTGAAAGTGCGAAAAACAACAGTGCCGTTGTGGCAACTGCTGCTCTACGCAGAGCTTGCTGAAACTTCATAGATTCTCCTTACCAAAGAGGGGAGAGGCTCCCCTGGTTCCATCATTTTATCTTATCGGGGCCATAATAGGTGTTTCGATATGGTTACTCCTTTGCTGCGGTGGGAAAACGTGACGGTGATGCACGACGAGGTGACCGCCCTCGACCAGTGTTCGCTTTCGATCAATGAGGGCGAACATATAGCGATTTTGGGCCCGAATGGGTCTGGGAAATCGACTTTGATCAAGACGATAACGCGAGAGCTGTATCCTCGCTGGCCGGTGCCGCGGTGCCGGATGGAGGTTTACGGACAGCAGATTTGGAACGTTTGGGAGCTGCGGTCGTGGATGGGCATCGTGACCAACGATGTCGTCCAGCAATGCACGCAGCCGTATCCGGTGCTGGAAACTATCCTATCGGGGTTCCATTCGAGTGTGGGGATTTGGCCGTATCACCCGATTACGCCGGAGATGGAGGCGCGGGCGGAGGAGCTGCTCGACCTGCTGGAGATTCGCCACTTGAAAGATCGGCTGCTGACGGAGATGTCGAGCGGCGAGGTGCGGCGGGCGGTGATCGGCCGGGCGCTGGCGCATCGGCCGAAGGCGCTGATTCTGGATGAGCCGTGCAACTCGCTGGATATCGCGGCGATGCGGGAGTTGCGAGAGGTGATGCGGACGCTGGCGGTGAGCGGGGTGACGGTGATTCTGGTGACGCACCACTTGCCCGACATCATCCCGGAAATTGGACGCGTCGTGTGCATGCGGCGGGGGCGAATCTATCGGGACGGGCCGAAGGCCGAGGTGCTCACGGAGGAGTGCTTGAGCGATGTGTTCGAGACGCCGGTGCGGGTGTTTGAGCACGACGGGTTTTATCACATGTGGTGATGGTAGGCTGTAGGTTCAGGGCCCTTAGCACAATGGTTAGTGCAGCGGACTCATAATCCGTTGGTTCCCGGTTCAAGTCCGGGAGGGCCCACCAGCTTTATGCGTTGGTTTGTACTGGCATTCAGCAGTTTGGCATGGGCGGCGGAGCCGGCGGCGGTGCCGACGTCGGTGTTGGAGCAGCGCTGCTTGAAGTGCCACGGCGGCGAGAAGGTTTCAGCAGGGCTGGACCTGACGAAGGCCGGGTCGGCGCGGATGGTGGAGCGGGTGGAGAGCGGGGAGATGCCGCTGGGCGGGCCACGATTGGGGCCGGAGGAAGTCGCGGCCGTGAAGGCGTGGGTCGCGGCCGGATCGAAGCCGCTGACGGCGACGGCGAAGAAGGGCTTCTGGGCGTTTCGGCCCGTGGTGAAGCCAGCGGTGCCGCCGGGCGCAGTGCATCCGATCGACGCGTTTTTGCTTCAGAAGTTGCAGGCCAAGGGGCTGGGGTTTGCGCCGAAGGCCGACGACCGGACGCTGCTGCGCCGAGTGGCTTTTGATTTGACGGGAATGCCGCCGGAGGGTGCCCTGCCCTACGCCGATGCAGTGGAAGCGTTTTTGGCGTCGCCGCGCTATGGAGAGCGCTGGGGGCGGCATTGGTTGGATGTGGTCCGCTTTGGCGAGACCGATGGCGGGGAGCATAACTTTGAGCGGGCCCTGGCGTGGCCGTACCGGGACTACGTGATTGAAGCGTTGAACGCCGATAAGCCGTATCCGGAGTTTTTGCGGGAGCAGATCGCGGGTGACCTGATTGCCCCCGGTGACCCGAAGATCGTGCGGGCCACGGGGTTTCTGGTGGCCGGGCCGTGGGATTCGGTGAGCGCGGAGCTGAACAAAGACGTGGCCATGAAGGCGACGGCGCGGATGGACGAGCTTGACGATATGGTCACGACGACCATGCACACGTTTCAGGCGATGACGGCCAACTGCGCCCGGTGCCACGACCATAAGTTTGACCCGATTCCGACGAAGGACTACTACAAGCTGACGGGCGTTTTTCAGTCGGTCGGCTTTGGGACGCGGGAGGTGGTTTCGGGGGAGGCGAAGGCCGCCTACGAGAAGGCTACGAGCCCTTTGCGGGCGGAGTTGAAGGCGGTGGAACAGCGGATCGCGGATGCGGAAGATCCGGTGCGGGCGGCCTTTCTGCGGACGGCGATGCGGGCGTTTGTGGCCGAGCGGGCTGGGGACCCGCGGCGGATTCCGCTGAACCCGGTTTTCAATACGAACCGGATGCGGGGCGGGGGAGAGCTTCGGCTGGTGATCACGGGCCACGATGGGCCGGTGGCGAAGTTGGCTTGGCTGACCGTTGGGGGGAGGGAGATTCGGGGCTGGGAGGGGCCGCAGTAGGCTACTCCGGACGCGCCGGTGATTCTGCCGTTGGGGGCAGCGACGGCGGGGTCGGAGATCGCTTGGGCGACCGACGAGACGATGGCTCGGAAGCCGGGGATGATTACCGTTTATCGGGTGGAGGCCAACCAGGCGGGGACGTGGGTGGAGGTGGCCAGTTCGCTGGACCACGTTCGGTCAGTCGAGACGGAGATTCCGACGGCGCCGGACCCGAAGTTGGTTCCCGAACTGAAGGCGGACCGGGATCGGCTGAAGGCACAGATTGCGAAGATTGCGGCTCCGCCGAAGCTTTACGCCGCGATTCCGCATGCTCCGGACCAGGCTTACGTGCTGGAGCGCGGGAGCGTGACGCGGAAAAAGGAGCCGGTGGAACCAGGGGCGTTGGGCGTGGTTCCGGCGATGTTCCCGGCGGGCAAAGACCGGCGGTTGGCGCTGGCGGATTGGATGAC
>Ga0136639_10000684_pt1 | contig 11643 bp, 12 predicted proteins | sample AntDrymUQ8592106_2_FD_113739 | JGI IMG/M metagenome (GOLD analysis project Ga0136639, IMG submission 113739) | Polar desert sand microbial communities from Dry Valleys, Antarctica - metaG UQ859 (21.06) | ecosystem: Environmental > Terrestrial > Soil > Desert | place: Antarctica: Dry Valley...
GCCTGCTCGGACTCTCTCAGCCTGGCATCCCTGCGCCGGCCTCCCTGCCGTTCGGGCAGGCGGGCGGGCGCGCGGTCGGGCGCCCACCGAGCGGCCCCCTGGTAACCGGCGTGTCGGGCGGGATCGGTCGGTTCGCCCGAGCCGACCGAGGGCGTGGGCGGCACTGGGGTGGGTGGTACTGGGGTGTGCGGCGCGGGAGTGAGCAGTACCGGTGCGGGGGGTTCCTGGGTGGCAAAGGTGAGCTCGTCCATCAGGTGGGCGAAGCCATCCGAAACGGTCGACAGCCGCGGCGGGGATACGGGTGCCACGGCACAGTGAAGGCCGGCCTCCGCAGCGTCGGCGTCGTCGAGGAGCGCGGCAATGCCGAGCCGGGCCTGCACGTCGAGGCGGGAGTGCGCCGCACGCCGGAGCCTGACCGGCACCTCAACCGTGACCTCGATGTGCCGCCGCGCGAAGAATCCCTTGATACCGCCGACGGTGACCCGCTCGGCAGCCACGATGCGCGCATCGGCGCCGTGCTCGGCCAGGATGCGTTCTTTCAGCTCCTGCAGGGAGGAACCCTCAAGCAGAAATCGACTCGGTTCCACGCACCACTCCCACCGTCTCGATGGCCACGTTCGCGGAGGTGACTTCCTGATAGGACAGCACCGCGATGCCGCCGGACTGTGCCGACACCAGGCGACGGATGGCCGGCCGCAGCGCCGGTGCGCAGACCAGCACCGCGGACAGTCCGGCCGCTTCGACGTTCGCCACCGACTCCTTCAGCGACCCGAGGATGGCCTCGACCCGGTTGGGCTCCAACATGATCTGAGTGCCCTGGTCGGAGGGGCGCATCCCCTCGAGCATGGACTGCTCCAAAGACGGCTCGATCATGATCACTCGGAGCAGCCCGTCGTCGAGATACTGCGCGGTGAGAGCCGGGCCCAGCGCCTGCCGGGCAGTCTCGACCAGACCCTCCGGATCGTTCGACACCTTGGCGCGCAGCGAGAGGGACTCGTAGATGCGGGGCAGGTCGTTGATCGGGATCTGCTCCACAAGCAGACCCTGCAGCACGCGCTGCACCTCGGCGAGGGAAAGCAGCCCGGGGATCAGATCCTCCACGGCTGCCGGGTTCACCAGCCGCACCCCGTCGGTGAGCACGCGCACATCCTCGCGGGTGAGCAGCCGCGCCGCGTTGCCCGTGATGATCGAGGACAGGTGGGTGATCAGCACCGACACCCGGTCGATGACCGTGGCCCCGGTCATCTCCGCACTGTGCCGCATCTCGCTCGGTACCCACTTGCCCGTGAGGCCGAACACGGGCTCCACCGTGGCCTGGCCCGGCAGCGAGTCGAGCGCATCGCCGAGGGCAAGCACCTTGCCGGCGGGGGCGAGCCCACGGCCGGCTTCCACCCCGGCGATCCGGATCGAATAGGTGGAGGAGGGCAGGTCAACGCTGTCGCGGGTGCGCACGGGCGGCACCACAACGCCGAGGTCGATGGCGACCTTACGGCGCAGGGCGCGCACGCGGGCCAGCAGGTCGTCCTGGGCTCCGGAGACGAGGTCGACCAGGTCAGGAGCGAGCAGGATCTCCAGGGCGTGCACCCGCATGGTCTCGATCAGGTCTTCGGGAGTGTCGGAGCGGGGCGCCATCGCCTCGGCGGCGACACCAGCATCCCGACCTGCCTGGTCACGGCTCTCCCCAGCCTTGATCCGGCGGGCGAAGAGGATCAGGCCGAGCCCGATCACCACGAACGGGATGATCGGCATGCCCGGGATCAGCGCCATCAGGAGGGCCGCGCAGCCCGCGATCATCAGGGCGTTGCGAGACTGGGTGAGTTGGCTGGACGCTGCCTCGCCGATGTCGGACTCGGCGTTGGAGCGAGTCACGATCATGCCGGTCGAGACCGCCATCAGCAGAGCCGGGATCTGCGTCACGAGGCCGTCACCGATGGTGAGCAGCGAGTAGGTGCTCATGGCTTCGGTGACCGACATGCCGCGCTGGATCATTCCGATCGCGATGCCACCGACCAGGTTGATGATGATGATGACGATACCGGCGATCGCGTCACCCTTGACGAACTTCGACGCGCCGTCCATGGCGCCGTAGAAGTCTGCCTCGGCGGAGACCTCGGCCCGGCGCTCCCTGGCCTGAACATCGGTGATCAGGCCGGCATTCAGGTCGGCATCGATCGCCATCTGCTTACCGGGCATGGCGTCGAGGGTGAACCGCGCACCGACCTCGGCTACGCGTTCGGCACCCTTGGTGACCACCACGAACTGGATCACAACGAGGATCAGGAAGATCACGGCGCCGATGATGAGCGACCCACCCACGGCGACGTCTCCGAACGCCGCGATAACCTGCCCGGCGTAGCCGTCGCCGAGCACGAGCCGGGTCGACGCGACGTTCAGGCCCAGCCGAAACAGGGTTGCCACGAGCAGCAGCGAAGGAAAGACCGAGAAGTCGAGGGGTTTCGTGACGAACATCGTGGTCAGCAGAGTGACCAGTGCCAGGAGGATATTGACGATGATCAGCACGTCGAGCAGCACGGCGGGCACCGGCACGACGAGCAGCAGGATGATGCCGACCACCCCGACCGGTACCGCGAGTTTGGCGAGATTGCGGTTCATCGGTGGCCTCCGGCCGTCAGGACACGATCGTTGAGGGTGTGCACGCGGCGCCCGGCTGCGGAGCCGCGGGACTTCAATGCCAGCACGAAGGCAAGAACCTGCGCCACGGCGTTATAGAGCTCCACCGGGATCTCGTCGCCCAGCTTGCAGGCGCTGTGCAGGGCGCGGGTGAGCGGGATGTCCCGCACGATCGGCACCCGGTCGGTTTCGGCCTGTTCCCGGATGCGGGCCGCGATCACTCCGGCCCCCGTAGCCACCACCCGGGGCGCGGACTTACCTGGCTCGTAGCGCAGGGCGACGGCGAAATGGGTAGGGTTGACCATCACCACGTCGGCGGTAGCCACGGCGGCGATCATGCGGTTGCGGCTCATTGCGAGCTGCCGGGCCCGGCGCTGCGACTTCACCATCGGATCACCCTCGGAACTCTTGTTCTCGTCGGTGACTTCCTTTTTCGTCATGCGGGTGCGCTTTTGATTGCGCCTCATCACGACGAGCACGTCTGCGGCGGCGAGCACCAGCCCGGCGATAACCGCCGACTGCACAAGGGCGATCGCACCGTCGCTGGCCGCCCCGATCAGCACGGAAACGGGCAGCCCACCGGCCGTCATCAGGATGGGCGTGAGCCCCTGCACCACAAGCACCAGCACGAGCCCCACGGCGATGGTCTTGAGCAGCGCCTTGACTCCCTGCCAGAGGGCCTGACCACCGAAGGTATGGCCAAAGCCGGTTACGAGGTTGAACTGCTCGTATTTTCCGGCGACCTTCTTGAAGTGCACGCCTCCCTGCGCCACCGCGCCCACGAGCACGACGATGAAGACCGTCGCGAGCATCGGGGTGAGAATGGCACCCATAGAGGCCAGTGAATCCACCAGCATCTGCACGGCGAGGTCTGGCTGCGGGTTAGCCACCAGGCTGCGGATGCGGATCATCTGGTCGGTCCCGGCGTCCGCGGCCAGACCGATGGTGACGGGTGTCATGGCGGCGGCCGCGCCGATTCCGACCCAGGCGGTCAGGTCCTGGGATTTGGAGAGCTGGCCCTTGGACCGCACCTCCCGCATCCGTTTATCGGTGGCTTGTTCGGTCTTCTCACCGGAGTCGGACATCTATTTCACCCCCAGCATGGTGGCGACGGCACCGTCGGTCAGCGATGCCACGATGCGCGGCAGTGCCACAAACCCGGCGGCGCCCAGCGTGAACGTGATCAGGATCTTGAGTGGGAAGCCGAGCGCGAAGGCGTTCAGAGCCGGAGCCACCCGGGTGAGCAGGCCAAGCCCGGCGTCGGCAAGGAACAGAACGACGATCAGGGGCCCGGCGATCTGCACGGCCGAGAGCAGCATCTGGCCGACTGCGGCCGTGACGGCCTGCATCGGCACGGCGAGGTCGATGCCGCCACCGATCGGCAGGGCCGAGAACGTGCGCGTGATGCCGCCAAGGATCAGCTGGTAGCCGCCGGAGGCGAACAGGAGCGCCAGCGCCGTCATCTGGTACAGCCTGGTGAACATGGCGCCGTTGACCATGGCCTGCGGGTCGAAGCCCTGAGCCAGCTGGAATCCGCCGAACATGTCGATCAGGTTGCCGGCAGACTGGATGGCGGAGAAGACCACGAGCACCAGGAAGCCGAGCACGCCGCCGACCACGATTTCGAGGATCAGCGCCGTGATGAAGCCGCCCGTGTCGGGCGAGACGTAGCCCGGTGTCACCCGCGGTGACACCGCGAGGGCCAGGCCGAGGGCGAGCATGCCCTTGATCCGCAGCGGGATCGCGTTGTAGGAGAACGGCGGCGCCACGACGATGAACGCCACCATCCGCACGCCCGCGAGCATGGTGGCTTCGATCCAGGCGAAGTCGAGGGTGATATTCATCTCAGCCGCCGCCGATCAGGCCGGGGATCTTGTCGAACAACATCTGCGTGAAAGAAACCATCTCGGAGATCATCCAGTGACCGGAGACGATCATGGCAACGGCCACGGCGATCGCCTTGGGCACGAACGACAGCGTCACCTCCTGGATCTGGGTGATCGACTGCAGCAGGGAAATGGCGAAGCCGACAACCAGAGCGGTGATCAGGATCGGAGCGGACAGCTTGCCGGCGATCAGGATGCCCTGCAGCCCGATATCGAGCACGGCGTTGGTATCCATCAGCCACCCCGGTAACTGGAAACGAGGGTCGTGATGATCAGACCCCATCCGTCGACGAGCACAAACAGGAGGATCTTGAACGGCAGCGAGATCATCACCGGCGGCAGCATCATCATGCCCATCGACATCAGCGCCGCGGACACGACAAGGTCGATCACGAGAAACGGCACGAAGATGACGAACCCGATGATGAACGCCGCGCGCAGCTCGGAGATCATGAACGCAGGGATCAGCGTGAGCAACGACACGGCCTCGCGGGTCTCCGGGTTCTGCTGGTCGGCGGCCCGGGTCATCAGGGCGAGGTCCTCTTCCCTGGTGTGCGCGAGCATGAAGGTGCGAAGGGGGTCGGAGCCGAGCGTGACGGCATCGTCGAATTTCATCTGGCCGTTCAGGTACGGCTGCAGGGCGCTGTCGTTGATCTCGGTGAGAATGGGCGCCATGATGAACAGCGACAGGAACAGGGCCAGACCGGCCAGCACCTGGTTCGGCGGGATCGAGGGCAGCGCGAGCGCGTTGCGGGTCATCGCAAGCACAACGAAGATCTTCGTGAAGCTTGTCATCATGAGAAGCAGGGCCGGCGCGACGGACAGCAGGGTGATCCCGATCAGGGTCACGATTGCCGAGGACGGTGTACCGTTTGGGCCGTTGATCTGCACGTTGAGCCCGCCGCCACCCGGTTCCGTGGGGGTGGCCGGGTCGGTCGGCGCGACCGGGTCGATCGGTACGGCATGGCCGGCAGGCGCCACCAGCATGATGACGGCGACGACGATCACGAGTACGAGGATCGTCATCACCAGGTACCGGGCGATGTCCCGGCGCCGATCGGCGCGTACGGCTGTGGGCGTCACCGGCCCTGCCGGAGCGCGGCAGCGGTCTGCTGCCAGGTGGCAGGCGAGAGGATCGACCCGCCGATCCGGCTCGGTGCGGCGCGGTCCCGTCGCGGCCGCAGGATAAGCGGCGGGGTGAGTTCGTCCCCGGCCTGCGTGGCATCGTCGAGCTCGCGGGCAAAGTCGACTGCGGCGTGGTTCGCGCGTCTCGCGGGGAGGGTCGCGGTGAGGTTCGTCACCACGGGCGCCGCGGCATCCGTGGGTGCCTGACCGTCGTGCAGCACGCTCACCGATTGTTCGGTCACGCCAAGCACGAAGCGGCGGCCCTCGATGTCGACGACGACGACGGATGCCTTCTGGCCGACACCCTGCCGGCCCACCACGGTGACCAGGTTCGGGGTGCGCCCGCCCTTGGAACCCTTCGTCAGCTTGCGCTGGAGCACCCAGAGCAGCCCCAGCACGACGGCAAGGGACAGCGCCACCCGAAGGGCAACCAGGACGGTATCCATCTAGGTCAGGCTCTCGGCCACATCGAGGATCTGGGTGATCCGCACCGCATAGTCCTGGTCGACGACAACGATCTCGCCGTGCGCGATCAGCCGACCGTTCAGCAGGATGTCGGCGGGAGCCCCGGCGGACCGATCGAGTTCGATCACGGCGCCCGGTTCGAGCGAGAGCACATCGCGTACGGACATGCGCGTGCGCCCGATTTCCACGGTCAACGCCATCTGCACGCTATTGATCCGGCCGAGTTTGCCTGACACCGATTGGCTGGACTTGGCGGCGCCGCCGGAGACCCCGTTGTAGCGCAGCCGCACGGCGAACCAGCCGGTGATCTGCCCGTCTCCGGTCAGCTCGAAGACGCTCGTGGCGGCATCCGCGAACAGGGCCGTGGCGTCGTCAGACCGGGTGTCCCCCAGAACGCCGATCCCGAAGACGCCGGACGCGCTCTCGAGCGCCGGGCGCAGCACATCCTGTCGGGAGACCAGAGAGGAATCGAGGCCGGACGTGGAGTCGAGCGCGGCCGGGTCGGCGAGAACGACGGCGAGATCCGCGGAGGTGACACCGACGAAGGAGGCCATCGCGGCGGCGCCGAGCCGGCCGGCAAGAGCGGCACCGGAGCAGAGCTCAGCCGTGAGCCGGGTGGTGGTGGGGAGCACGTCCAGCAGGGCCTCGACGGCCGCCGTCTGCACGGCGATGGGGGTGAGCGTCATGGGGTGGACTCCTCGGTGTCGATGACGATGCAGGCCAGGCGGGAGCCGTTGGAACCGACGGCGGCCCGGGCGAGCGTGTGGCCGTCGACGACCACGTCGAGCGGGCGGTGCTGGGGGTGTGGAAAGGGCAGAACATCACCCACGGCGAGTCCGAGCACGACGCTGGGCAGAACCAACGCCGGCGTCAAAAGCAGGGACACATCCACAGGCACCTGGGCCAGCTGGGCCTGCAGCAGGTGGGCCGGGTCGTCACTCCCGGCCTGTGGAGCCGACTCGACGAGTTGAGGCAGCAGCGCCTCCGCCGGGAGGGCGACCGTGGCGGCGCAGGACGCGTCGCCGATGCGCATCGTGAAGCTGGCCACGATCATCAGGTCCGCGGTGGCCGCGGCCTGCGCGAACTGCGAGTTGTACTGGATGCCGCCGACGGTGATGGTGTGCACGAGCAGGGAACCCAGCGAGTACCGCAGGTCTTCGAGGGCGTCGTCCATCAGCCGGCGCACCAGGGCAAACTCGATCTGGGTGAACGCACGTTCCGGCGGCACGGTGCCCATGGTTCCACCCAGCATGTGACTCACCCAGGAGAGGGCCGCGGAGGTCGGGAACTGCACGACGGCCTTGGCGGGAATGCCGCTCACCGGGCACAGCACCATGGCGGTGGTGGCAGGCAGCGACGACGCGTATTCGTCGTAGGTGCGCATGAGCACGTGGTCGCATTTCACCTGGAACATGACGCGCACCTTGGCGGTGAGCTGGGTGCCCCATTGCCGCGCGAAGGTCTCGAAGGCGAGTTCGAGCACTCGGGAGTGCTCGCGTGCGAGCGTTGTCGGGCGACGAAAGTCGTACACCTCGACCGTGCGCTTCGCCGAAGCGGGCACACCAACCACTGCTTGTTCCTGGACCGTCACAGTGCGCACTATCGGTCACGGTGAACGGCTGGTTAGCAGCTCAATGAGATTTCTTGGCGTCCTTCACCACTTTGGTCACAGGAGCCTCCGCGGTCTGTGCCTTGCCGGCCGGTTCCGCTTCCGGTTCCGCGGCGGTCGATCCCGAGAGGATGTCGGGGATCAGCGTGCGCACCTCCTCCGGCTGGCTGGAGAGGAGCACCACGTCGACCCGTCTGTTCTGCGCCTGGGCGGCCAGGTCGGAGCCCTCCGAAACCGGCCGGGCCGAGCCGTAGCCGACCGCAGAGATCCGTTCCTGGCCCACGCGGCCGAACTCGACCAGGCGGCGGAGCACCGCGGTCGCCCGGCCGGCAGATAACTCCCAGTCGGTGGGGTAGTTCGTGGTGACGCCGTGGCGGTCGGCGTGGCCCTCCACCTTCACCTCGCGGGTGTTGGCGGAGAGGATCGGTGCTACGGCGTCGAGGACCTGCACGGCCTGATTGCTCAGGTTGGCGAGGTTGGGCTCGAAAAACGCCTCGGAGCCGATCAGTCCGATGACCAGGCCGCGCTCATCGATGGTGAACTGCACCTGCTGGGCCACGCCCTGGGCATCCACGGCCGCCTGCAGGGCATCCTTCACCATGGTCAGGTCCTTCACCTCAGCGGTGGCGACATCGATGTTGGTGAACCCGGTCACCTCCGACTGGGCGACCTTGTCTTTGGTCACGACTACGCCTTTGGCCGTGTCGACCTTGCCCACGTCGGTGGTTCCGAATCCGGTCGCGAGCGAGTTCTTTAGCTGCAGGAACTTCTCCTGATCGACGGAGGACATGGCGAACATCACAATGAACATGCACATCAGCACGGTGACCATGTCCATGTAAGAGGCCATCCAGCGTTCGTCGACGTGCTCGACGTGCTCTTCCTCGAGGCCCCGCCCGCGGCTCCGGCCACGGCCATGCCCACTCATGCGGCCTTCGGCAGAGACTTGTCCGCCCTGTCTGCCTTCTCACCCTTGCCGGGTTTGCCGGCTTTGCCTGCTTTGGCGGACGCCGGGGCAGGCACCATGGCGCGCAGCCTCTCGCCGAGGAGCCGAGGCTGGCTGCCTGCCTGCACCGCCAGCGCACCCTCCAGGAGCAGGGTCATCCGTTCGACCTCGATGTCACTGAGTCGCTTCAGCCGGTTGCCGATCGGCAGCCAGAGGAAGTTGGCCGTGAGCAGTCCCCAGAGGGTGGCGACGAACGCGGCGGCGATCATCGGGCCGAGGGTAGACGGGGTGTCGAGGTTCTCGAGCACGTGAGTCAGTGAGATGACGGTTCCAATGATGCCGACCGTGGGGGCGTAACCGCCGAGGGTGGTGAAGAACTTGGCGGCGTTGCGGCTCTCTTTGGTGGCGGTCGCAAGCTCGTCTTCCAGCAGGATGCGCAGTTCGTCGCCATCGGTGCCGTCGGCGATATTCTGCAGGGCGCCGCGCAGGAACGGGTCGGCGACGTTGTCGGCCTCCTGTTCGAGGGCAAGCAGACCGGAGCTGCGGGCCTTCTCCGCGAGGCCAACCACCTGGTCGATGACCTGCTGCGGCGGGGTGGTCTTGCCGATGAAGGCGCTGGGCACGGCTTTGAAGGCCGAGATCGCATCTCTAATGGTGCCGCCGGCAATGCCGACCGCGATGGTGGCGCCGAAGACGAGGATCATCGGGGCTGGCAGGAGGATCGATTGGACGTATGCACCCTCGAGGGTGATCATCGCGTAGAGCGAACCGAAGGCGATGGCGATACCGACCAGGGTTGCCGGATCCATCAGATCCTCCTCGGGCGAGACGGAACCGTGCTGCCGGGTTCGATGGTCTCCTCGATCGCCTGCGGGCCATCGACGATTTCCAGAGAGCGGATGCCCGGTCGGTAGTCGGCGTCCCGGGTGAGGTAGGCCAGCGAAATGATATGAGCCCGGAACCGGGCGATTTTCTCGATGACGTCTTCGAGCGTCTCTGTGACGATGAACTTGGCGCCGTCGACCATGACCAGGGTGGTGTCGGGACTCGCGTGGATGCGTTCGATCAGGTCGGGATTGATCGCGAACTGGCTGGCGTTCAGCCGCGTCACAACGATCATGGTCTCTACCTCTGGTTCAGAACGGTTCCAGTAGCCGTTACGGCCCACTGTCGGCCGTCCGGCCGGGCGCGTTAGCTTATGGTCGGAACAGAGGCGTTCCCTCTTCTACGCCGCGCGCACCACGATTTCGCCGGGCTCCGCCGCATCGCTGCCGAAGACCAGGTGCCGGGTGGCGATCTTGTCGGTGAAGAAGCGGTCGTGGCTGACCACCACGACGGCCCCGGGGAAATGGATCAGCGCGCGTTCCATTACCTGGGTGCTGGCCATATCGAGGTGGTTGGTCGGCTCGTCAAGAAGCAGCACGGCGGCCCCGGACAACAGGCACTGTGCCATGGCAACGCGGGCCCTCTGGCCGCCGGAGAGGTTGCCGATCTTCTGTTTGAGGTCGGCCTCGGAGAACTGGAACATCGCAAGGAAGCGATTGACGGACTTACGGGTCGCGGTGAAAGCGAGGCTACCCGGCATCGCGTTGACGGAATGACTGACGGTGTCGTCGTCGTCAAGGCCGTCGAGCACCTGGTTGTAGGAGACCACTGCGGCGCCGGACGCCCAGGCCACGTCGCCGAAATCTGCCGACTCCTCCCCTGCCAGCACCCGCAGCAGGGTGGTCTTGCCGCTACCGTTGGAGCCCAATATCACGATGCGGTTGCCACGCCGGATCTCGAAGGTGAGGTCGGTGAACAGCGCCTTCTCGCCGTAGGACTTGCTGAGCGACTCGATGCGGCAGAGCGAGTCCTTCACGTGCAGTCCGCCGTAGATCTCGGTGATGATCGTGTCGACTGGCCGCGGGCTGCGGGTCTTCTTGATGTGGGCGAGCTGGTTGTCGAGGGTGCGGCTGGCGGCCTTCGCGGCTTCGCGGCGGTCGCTGATTCCCTCGGCCTCGAAGGCGAGCAGTTCCGATTCGTGCAGAAACTGCTGTTCGAGGGTCTTGAGGCGGAACTGCTTCTGCACCACGTATTCGCCGAAGTTGCCGGGGTATTCGTGCAGGTGGAAATTCTCGACCTCGATGATGCGGGTGACGACTCCGTCGAGAAACCGCCGGTCGTGCGAGACGATGATCGCCGCACCGCGGAACGATCGGAACCAGGCCTCGAGCCACTCGACCCCGGCCACGTCGAGGTAGTTGGTCGGTTCGTCGAGCAGCAGCACGTCGGGGCGCTCGAGCAGGATCTTCGCCAGCGCCGCCCGGTTGCGCCAGCCGCCGGACAACTCGTCGATCGGGCAGACCCGATGGGCTTCGTTGAACCCGAGCGTGGTCAGCGCGGTGTCGATGCGCCGGGGGTAGTCCCAGCCGTCGAGGCGGTCCATGTCCTCGAACAGCTCGGCCTGGCGGTGGATCAGCCGGTCCAGTTCGGCGCTCTGCGAGGAATCCGCCGCGATTGCCGCATCGATCGACGCGAGCTCGGCCTCGATGGCCTTGATCGGGGCGAACAGCCCATCGAGCACCTCGGTGATCGTGGAATCCCCGTTCAGCTCGGAGAACTGCGAGAAGTAGCCCACCCGGGTGCCGGCTTCGAGGGTGACGGTGCCGGCATCCGCGGTGACCTGGCCGAGTACCAGCTTGAGGATCGTCGATTTGCCTGACCCGTTGCGCCCGATCAGACCCACCCGGTCGCCCGGTTCGAGCCGGAAGAACGCCTCCCGCAGAATCTGCGTGTTGTCGAAACGGATGCTGACGTCGTTCAGCCTGATCAGGCTCATTCCGGCCGACCTCTCGGGTGGTGGTTCCAGGAGCCCCGGGCGAGGCAACCGCCTACTTTACCGCTTCAGGCCGGCGGTTCAGGCTGGTGAGCTCCTGTAGCTGCCTGAACCCGGGCGGCCGGCGATCCGATGGTCAGGGCGTTTGGTCGTCACCCATGGA
>Ga0136639_10000685_pt1 | contig 11641 bp, 12 predicted proteins | sample AntDrymUQ8592106_2_FD_113739 | JGI IMG/M metagenome (GOLD analysis project Ga0136639, IMG submission 113739) | Polar desert sand microbial communities from Dry Valleys, Antarctica - metaG UQ859 (21.06) | ecosystem: Environmental > Terrestrial > Soil > Desert | place: Antarctica: Dry Valley...
TCGAGGCGAGCGGCCGGCTCGGCGGAAAGCTCGCCCCCCACACGCTGGGCGGCATCCGGACGGATGCCGGCGCCGAGAGCTTCGCCACCCGGCGCGGGACCGTCGCGCAGCTGGTCTCCGAGCTCGGACTCGCCGACGCCCTCGTGCTGCCGGCGCCCGGTGGGGCGTGGCTGCAGCCGCGCAGCGGCCGGGCCGTCCCGCTGCCGAGGGCCGGGCTCCTCGGCATCCCGTCCGTACCCCTGGCCAGCGACGTCATCGCGATAGTCGGACTCGGCGGCGCCCTGCGTGCCCAGCTCGACACCCTCATGTCGGGATTCGTCGGATCGCGCGAGCGCAGCCTCGGGGCCCTGGTGCGCAAGCGCATGGGCCGTGCCGTGCTCGACCGGCTCGTGACGCCCGTCGCCGGCGCCATCCACTCATCCCATCCCGACGACCTGGACGTCGACGTCGTCGCCCCTCGCCTGCGCACCGGCGTGCTCAGCGAGGGATCGCTCGCGAAGGCCGTGCTGACCCTGCGCGAGGCCGCCCCGGCGGGCTCGGCCGTGCAGGGACTCTCCGGAGGGCTCTTCCGGATCGCCGACGCGATCGCTCGGGAGCTCACGGGGCGCGCGGAGATCCTGCTGTCCTCGCCGGTCTCCGCGGTGGATGCCGCCGGGGTCACCCTCGCGGACGGTCGCCGCCTCGCCGCCGACCGTGTCGTCGTCGCTGCCGAGCTCGGCCGGCCGTCGGGAACCCCGATCACCCTCGTGACCCTCGTCGTGCGGGCGCCGGGACTCGACGGCGGCCCGCGGGGATCGGGCGTGCTCGTCGCGGCCGGGGCGCCGGGCGTCCGGGCCAGGGCTCTCACGCACGCGACGGCGAAGTGGGACTGGCTCCGCTCCAGTGCCGACGGGGCCCACGTCATCCGCCTGTCGTACGAGAGGGTGCCAGAGGAGGGCGACCTGCGCGAGCACGCCGCCAGGGATGCCGCCCACCTGCTCGGTGTGCCCCTGCCCGGCGAAGCGGTGCTCGCGTACGACCGCGTCGACTGGACGGGCCCCGGTACCGCGGAGGGCGAGGTCGACGGCGTCGTGCGGGTCGGCGAGCGTGTCGCGGGTGCTGGCCTCGCCGCGGTCGTTCTGCACGCCAGGGGCGAGGCGGCGGCGATGATTTCCGACCTCCGCGACAAACCCGGGCTAGGGTATTCCGAAGCGTGAATAATTGACAGTCCCGGAATCGGGCGATGACGGAATGGGATCAACATGCGCGGCAAACTAATGCTCGTCACAGGACTGGCTGTCGGATACGTACTCGGCAGCCGTGCCGGCCGCGAGCGCTACGAGCAGATCAAGCGCGGGGCGAGCAAGTTCATGAACAGCCGCACCGTGCAGCGCCAGGTCCACAACGCCGAGGATTTCGCCCGCGACAAGGCCCCGGATGTCGTCGACTTCGTGAGCGGGAACGTCAAGAAGGCCGTTCGCACGTCGTCGGCCAAGAAGTCGCAGGCCCGCGCCCGCCGGGGCGCCGTCGACAGCAACGCTGCCCAGACACCGTCCAACTGACCGCTAACACTCCACAGAGGAGAGGGTCATGACTGATCCCAAGCAGACCGCCACGCCCAAGCAGGGCGCCGCACCAAAGCAGGGCGCCGCACCGAGGCGCTCGCTTTTCCAGCTGATCGCCGACGTCCCGAACCTCGTTCGCGAGCTCGTCACGGGCGAACTGCAGCAGCTCAAGGTCGAGATGATCGGCAAGCTGAAGAAGTTCGGCATCGGGGGCGCCCTCATCGTCGTCGCCGTCGTCATTCTGTTCTTCATGTTCGGGGTGCTCCTGACGGCGGCCGTGTTCGGGCTTGCCTACGTGATGCCCGACTGGCTGGCGGCGCTCGTCGTGGCCTTCGTGCTGCTCCTGGTGGCGGCCCTCATCGCCTTCATTGGCTACAAGCGAATCCAGTCCGGCCTGCCCGCCGCCCCGACGTCGACGATCGAGAGCGTCAAGCGCGACATCAGCACGATCAAGGGAATGGGAAAGTGAGCGATTCCATGAGCACATCCGACATCCAGAACAAGGTCGCCCAGACGAGGGCCCAGCTCGAGAGCACGCTCGACGAGATCGAGGACAAGCTGAACGTCCCGAAGCAGCTCGGGATCCTGGCGAAGAAGGCGCAGGCCAACTACGAGGAGAACCCCGTGCCCTGGGTCGCGGCGGGCACCGCGGCGGTCGCCGTCGTCGGCGGTCTCCTCGCCTGGGCCGTGCTGTCGCGAGACTAGGCCCTTTCACAGCCGCACGTTTTTGAGCCTGCTCGCCGACGGGGGACAATGGATCCCATGACTAGCAGCGCTGTCGCGCCCCCATCCGAAAGCATCCTCGGCTACACCCTCTGGGCCGTGTTCAGGCGCTCGCCCGATGCCACCCGTCTTCCGATCGCCGACGAGCAGATCCTCGTTGAGAAGCTCGATGCCGCTGTGGCCAAGATCGCCGAGCGGGGCGTGGTGGTGCGCGGCTTCTACGACGTGTCCTCCCTCCGCGCCGACGCCGACGTTATGATCTGGCTTCACGGACCGAACCCCGAAGAGCTGCAGGCGGCATTGCGGGCACTGCGCCGCACCTCGCTGCTCTACCACCTCACCCCCGTCTGGAACGCGATGGGGGTGCACCGCGACGCGGAATTCACCTCCAACCACCTCCCCGCCTTCATGCGGGGGAAGGACCCGGAGTCGTGGCTCACCGTCTACCCCTTCGTGCGCTCCTACGAGTGGTACCTGCTCCCCGACGACGAGCGCCGGGCGATGCTTGGTGACCACGGCCGCAAGGGCGGCCAATACCCGCAGGTGCTCGCGAACACGGTCGCCTCGTTCGCTCTTGGCGACTACGAGTGGATCCTCGCCCTCGAGGCGCCCGAGCTCGTCGACCTCGTCGACCTCATGCGCCACCTGCGCCAGACCGACGCGAGGAGGCACGTGCGCGAGGAGGTTCCCTTCTACACGGGGCGCCGCATCGCGACCAGCGAACTTCCGGAGGTGCTCGCGTGACCATCGACGAGGGCCAGTTCGTGCGCGCCGCGACGCCGGCGGCGGCATCCGGACCGGAGCACGTGACCGAGCCCACCGCCTACGACGCGATCCTCCTCGCCAGCTTCGGCGGTCCCGAGGGACAGGACGACGTGATCCCGTTCCTGCGCAACGTGACGCGCGGCCGCGGCATCCCCGACGAACGCCTCGAAGAGGTCGCTCATCATTACCGGCATTTCGGCGGGGTCAGCCCGATCAACGACCAGAACCGCGAGCTCAAGGCGGCGCTTGAGGCGGAACTCGACCGCCGCGGCATTGATCTTCCCGTGCTGTGGGGCAACCGCAACTGGGACCCGTACCTGCGCGAGGCGCTCGTCGAGGCGAACGAGCGTGGCTTCACCACGCTCATCGCGATCGGCACGAGCGCCTACAGCTCCTACTCGAGCTGCCGCCAGTACCGCGAGGACTACGCGCGGGCGCTCGCCGATACCGGCCTCGACGGCGTCATCCAGATCGACAAGGTACGCCAGTTCTTCGATCACCCCGGCTTCGTCACCCCGTTCATCGAGGCGCTCGCCGGCGGGCTCGCCAAGGTCGACGCCGCGGGCATCCCGCGCGAGCAGACGCACGTGCTGTTCACGACCCACTCGATTCCGTCGACGGATGCCGCGAAGAGCGGCCCGGCCAGTCGCGGTTTCGGCGAGGGCGGCGCCTATGCGGCCCAGCACCTCGCGGTCGCCGAGGTCGTCATCACCGCCCAGGAGGCGGAGGCGCCCCTGAGCTGGTCGCTCGTCTACCAGTCCCGCTCCGGCCCGCCCACCCAGCCGTGGCTCGAGCCCGACATCAACGACGCCATCGACGACCTTGCCGCCGCCGGCACCCGCGCCGTTGTCATCGTGCCGCTGGGCTTTGTGAGCGACCACATGGAGGTGAAGTGGGACCTCGACACCGAGGCTATGGAGACCTCGGCGAAGCACGGCATCCTGGCGGTGCGCGTACCGACCCCCGGGGTGCACGCGGCCTACGTGAGCGGGCTCATCGACCTCGTAATCGAGCGGCGCGATGCGCTGCCTGTCGAGCAGCGCCCCTCGCTCACCGCCCTCGGGCCCTGGTACGACGTATGCCGCCCGGGATGCTGCGAGAACGTGCGGCTCGGATTCAAACCGACCGTCGCCGGGCTGCAGCCGTGACGGTCGAGCTCATCCGGCTCGGCACCCGCGCGAGTGCGCTCGCGATGGCGCAGAGCCAGACCGTGGCGGACGCACTCGCGAAGGCATCCGGCCTGCCCGTCGAACTCGTCCCGATCACGACCGAGGGCGACCGATCGAAGCAGTCCCTGTCGACCCTCGGTGGCACCGGCGTCTTCGCGATCGGCCTGCGCGAGGCCCTGCGCGACGGCCGCTGCGATGTTGTCGTGCACTCGCTCAAAGACCTGCCGACGGCCCCCGCCGAGGGGCTCGTCATCGCCGCGATCCCGACGCGCGCCGACCCCCGCGACGCCGTGTGCGCAAGGGACGGCATGACCCTCGACACCCTCCCGCCGGGGGCGCGGATCGGCACAGGGTCGCCGCGCCGCGCCGCGCAGCTCCACCGTCGCCGCCCTGACCTCGAGGTGGTAGACATCCGCGGGAACGTCGACACGCGCCTCGGCAAGGTCGCGTCGGGTGACCTTGACGCGGTGATGCTTGCCGCGGCCGGGCTCGCCCGGCTCGGCCGGCTCGAGGCCGTCACCGAGTTCTGCACCCTCGATGGCTGGCCGACCGCGCCGGGCCAGGGCGCCCTCGCCGTCGAGACGGTGACGAAGCCCGACCGCGTCGTGCGCTCGGCCGTCGCCTCGATCGAGCACCGGCCCACCCGGCTGACCGTGACCGCGGAGCGGGAGGTGCTGCGGATTCTCGAGGCGGGGTGCGCCGCGCCGATCGGAGCACACGCCCTCCTCGACGACGGCCTGATCTTTCTTTCGGCGCGCGTCTACAGCCCCGACGGAACCGAGCACATCACAAGCGCGCACGCGCTCTACCTCGACGACGACCCGAGTCCCGCCGAGACGGTCGCCGCCAACGTCGCCAGAGAGCTGCTCTCGCTGGGTGCCGCTGAGCTCGTCCCCGCCGGGTCGATCTCGTGACGTCCCGGCGACGAACCGCCCTCGCGGGCTGGCGGGTGCTCGTGCCGCGCGGAGGTGCGTGGGGCGACAGTGTCGCCGCCGCGCTGCGCGCGCACGCCGGCGTTCCCGTGATCGCGCCGCTCATCAACTTCGCCAGCACCGAGGATCCGCACGCGCTCGCGAGCGCGCTGGAAGAACTTGAGGGCGGCGGATTCGAGTGGCTTGTCGTCACGAGCGCGACGACCGTCGACGTTCTGATGAGTCAGCGCACCAAGGTTCCCGCGGCGACGAAGATCGCGGCCGTCGGCGAGACGACCGCGGCGGCCCTGAGTCTCGCCGGCTACCGCGTCGACTTCATTCCCGAAGGCGACAACTCCGCCAGGGGCCTGGTCAAGGAGTGGCCGCGCACCTCCGTCCGCGGACGCGTGCTCGTCCCGCAGTCGGAGATCGCCGAGCCGACCCTGGTCGCCGGCCTCACCAGTCTCGGCTTCGACACCAAGTTCGTCGCCGCCTACCGCACTGTCGGCGTTCCCGTCAGCGAACGGATCGCGGCTGACGTGGCCTCCGGCAGCATCCGGGCGATCCTCGTCACCTCCGGCAGCATTGCGCGACAGGTGTCGCTGCAGTTGGCGCCGATCCCGGAAGGCACCACGGTCGCCTGCATCGGTCCGCGGACTGCTTTCGACGCCCGCGCCGCCGGTCTCGCCGTGCATCTCATCGCCGAGAACCGCTCGGCCGAATCCCTCATCGAATCGCTCGTCGACTACGCGCTCGAGCTCGCCGGCGAGCCGGGTGACCCGAATGACTGATCACTTCGCCCCGCGTGACCGGCCGCGGCGACTGAGGTCCACCCCCGCGATGCGTCGCCTCGTGGCCGAGACTCGGCTGCACCCAGCGGAGTTAGTGCTGCCGATGTTCGTGCGCGAGGGGGCCCTTGACGCGGTCGACATCTCGTCGATGCCCGGCGTGCAGCAGCACTCGCTCGACTCGTTCAAGCGGGCGCTGTCGGATGCCGCCGCCGCAGGCATCGGGGGAGTGATGCTCTTTGGCGTGCCCGAGCATCGCGACGCCACCGGCTCGGGAGCCACCGACCCGGACGGCATCCTCAACGTCGCGACCCGCGCGGCCGTCGCCGAGGTCGGAGACGCTCTCGTCGTGCAAACCGACCTCTGCCTCGACGAGTTCACCGACCACGGCCACTGTGGCGTCCTCGACCACCGCGGTCGCGTCGACAACGACGCCACCCTTGTGCGCTATCGCGCTATGGCGATCGCGCAGGCGGAGTCGGGATCTCAGCTGCTCGGCCTCTCCGGAATGATGGACGGCCAGGTCGCCGCCGTGCGGGACGTGCTCGATGATGAGGGACACACTGACACCGCGATCCTCGCCTACTCGGCGAAGTACGCCTCCGCGTTCTACGGTCCGTTCCGCGAGGCGGTGCAGTCGACCCTCACGGGAGACCGCCGCGCCTACCAGCTCGACCCCGGAAACGCCCGCGAGGGTCTGCGGGAGACCATCCTCGATGCCGCCGAAGGCGCCGACATCGTTATGGTGAAGCCCGCGATGAGCTACCTCGACGTGCTCGCCGATACCGCCGCGCACAGTGATATTCCCGTTTGGGCATATCAGGTGTCCGGCGAGTACGCCATGATCGAGGCTGCCGCCGCGAACGGCTGGATCGACCGCCGGCGGGCGATCGAGGAGTCGGTCGTCGGCATCCGTCGCGCCGGAGCGGACGCCGTGCTCACCTACTGGGCCGTCGAACTTGCGAACTGGTTGGCCGAGCGATGACGACCACCACCACAAACGAAACCGAGGCCATGCACACCAACGAGCTCTACTTCACGCGGGCAAAGAACTCGATCCCCGGCGGGGTCAACTCGCCGGTACGCGCCTTTGGGTCGGTCGGCGGCACGCCCCGATTCATGGTCTCGGCGACGGGTCCCTACATTACGGATGCCGAGGGCCGCGAGTACGTCGACCTCGTCTGCTCCTGGGGCCCGGCGATCCTCGGCCACGCGCATCCGCAGGTCGTCGAGGCCGTGCAGGCCGCCGCGGCCCGCGGGCTCTCGTTCGGCGCGTCGACGCCCGCCGAGACCGAGCTCGCCGAGCTGGTCCGCGAGCGCGTCTCGGTGCCGGGCGTCGCAGGTGGCTCCGCGGCCGCCCCGATCGAGAAGCTGCGCCTGGTCTCAACCGGAACCGAGGCCACGATGACGGCGATCCGCCTCGCCCGCGGGTTCACTGGTCGCGAGCTGCTCGTCAAGTTCGCCGGGCACTATCACGGGCACTCCGACGCGCTGCTGGCCGAGGCCGGCTCCGGGCTCGCGACCCTGTCGATGCCCGGTTCGGCCGGGGTGACGGCCGCGACCGCGGCTCAGACCCTCGTCCTCCCCTATAACGACCTCGACGCCGTTCATGCGGTGTTCGCCGAGCACGGGCCGCGCATTGCCGCCGTGATCGTCGAGGCAGCATCCGCGAACATGGGGGTCGTGCCACCCGAGCGCGGCTTCAACCGCGCCCTGTCGGCCATCGCCCGCGCGCACGGCGCGCTTCTCATCCTCGACGAGGTGCTGACCGGCTTCCGGGTCGGCCCCGCAGGCTGGTGGGGACTCGAGGCCGCCGGCGTGGTTCCCGACGGCGCCGACTGGATGCCCGACCTCATCGCCTTCGGCAAGGTCATCGGCGGCGGCATGCCGCTCGCGGGCCTCGGCGGTCGCGCCGACGTCATGGACTTCCTCGCCCCGCTCGGGCCGGTGTATCAGGCCGGCACCCTCAGCGGGAACCCGGTGGCCGTCGCCGCGGGCATCGCGACGCTCCGGCTCGCCGAGCCCGCCGTCTACGCGCGCCTGGACGCCGTGGCCAACACCTTGTCGACCGCCGTCTCCTCGGCGTTGGCGGCGGAGGGGGTCGAGCACTCGGTGCAGCGGGCTGGCAACCTGTTCTCGTTCGTGTTCAGCCCGGAGGCGCCCAAGGACTACGCCGCGGTCAAGATGCAGCAGTCGTTCCGGTATCCGCCGTTCTTCCACGCAATGCTGTCGGCCGGCGTCTCACTGCCGCCGTCGGTGTTCGAGTCGTGGTTTGTCACCGCCGCGCACGACGACGTCGCGATCGCGCGCATCCTCGACGCTGTGCCGGCTGCGGCCCGGGCGGCCGCTGCGGCGGTGCCCACGGCCTGAGGCCCGGCGCGCTGACTCCACGCTGTGCGAGCTGAACACTCTGGGAAGGAGACCGCGATGCCGAGTGCAAGGAACAAGTTGTAAAAGCCCTGGTTGCAGGCCAGTGACCTGGTTACCTCGGCATCCGCACCTGTCACCAGGAGAAGGCTGCTCATGGGCGCAATGCTCCCACGCCGCCGCTGAACTTTCATCATTCAGGAGTGGGCGGGCAGATCAGCATTCATCATTCAGGAGTGGCTGAGGCACCAGTGCCCAGAACCGGCGAAGTGAGCTCGAACCGGCCGCGAAAACCGCGGAATAGGTTCGTTGAGTGGATGCCGTGGGCTGCCACTCCTGAATGATGAAAGCGGCCGGGCGCCGGAACTCCTGAATGATGAAAGCGATCAGGCGCGGACGTCGACCACGGTGCGCCCGCGGACGCGCCCGGCGAGGATGTCCTCGGCGATGCCCGGGGCGTCGCCGAGCGCGACCGTGGTGCTGAGCGAGTCCAGCAGGTCGCGGTCGAGGTCGCGCGCGAGGCGGCCCCACGCCTCCTCGCGCAGCGCACGGGGCGCCTGCACCGAGTTGATGCCGGCGAGCGTGACCGCCCGCAGGATGAACGGCATCACGGTCGTCGGGAGGTCCGACCCCTGGGCGAGCCCGCAGCTGGCGACGATGCCCCCGTAGTTCGTCTGCGCAAGCACGTTCGCGAGGGTGTGGCTGCCTGCAGAGTCGACAGCGGCCGCCCAGCGCTGGGACTGCAGCGGCTTGCCTTGCAGGCCCAGGAGGGCGCGGTCGATGACCTCGCTCGCCCCGAGCCTCGCGAGGTACCCGGTCTCGTCGAGCCTCCCGGTCGATGCGACCACGCGGTGGCCGAGGCCGGCGAGGAGGGCAATCGCGATCGATCCGACGCCACCGGCCGCTCCCGTGACGAGCACGTCGCCGTCGCCGATCCCGTGCCGCTCGAGCGCGAGCACGGCGAGCATCGAGGTGTACCCGGCGGTGCCGATCGCCGCGGCGTGGTGCGGCTCGAGGCCGTCGGGCAGGTGTACGAGCCACTCGCCGTTCACGCGCGCGCGCTCCGCAAGCCCGCCGTGGTGCTTCTCGCCGATGCCCCACCCGTTGAGGATGACCCGGTCGCCCGGCATCCATTGCGCATTGTCGGATGCCGCGACGACGCCCACGAGATCGATCCCGGCCACCAGTGGATAGTTCTTGATCACGCCGGGGCGCCCGGAGAGGGCGAGGCCGTCCTTGAAGTTGATACTCGAGTACTCGACGTCCACCGTGACATCGCCCGGCATCAGGTCGGAGTCGTCGAGCTCGACGAGTGTCGCGGTGGCGGCGGCGGGATCGCCGGTGGGCTTCTCAACTCTGAGGGCGCGGAACATGCTTCTACGGTACCCCGGCGACGGATCGTCGAAAAAGACGGATGCCGTCCGCCCCACTATCCGAAGAGGATCGCGGCCTCGTCGTAGCGGGACTGGGGCACCGTGTTGAGCTTGCCGAGCGCGTCCTCGAAGGCGACGTGGGTGATCGACGTGCCGCTGAGCGACACCATCCGTCCCCAGCGCTGGTGCATAACCGAGTCGACGGCCGCCATGCCGTAGCGGGTGGCGAGCACGCGGTCGTACGAGCTCGGGGTTCCGCCGCGCTGGATGTGGCCGAGGGTTGTGGCGCGCGTCTCGAGGCCGGTGCGATCCTCGATGATCGGCGCGAGGATCTCGCCGATGCCGCCGAGGCGGGGCCGGCCGAAGGCGTCGAGCCCGCGCTCGGAGTGCGGGTCGTCCATCGAGTCGAGGTGGAACCCCTCGGCGACGACGACGAGCGGCGCGCGCCCGCGGTCCTTGACCGACTGCACCCACGCGCAGATCTGGTCGAGGCTGGTCTTCTGCTCCGGGATCAGGATGACGTGGGCGCCGGCGGCCATGCCCGAGTGGAGCGCGATCCAGCCCACGTGCCGGCCCATGACCTCGGCGACCATGCACCGCCCGTGGGAGTCGCCGGTCGTGCGCAGTCGATCCATCGCGTCCGTCGCAATCTGCACCGCGGTGTCGAAGCCGAAGGTGTAGTCCGTCGCGGAGAGGTCGTTGTCGACGGTCTTGGGAACGCCGACGATCTTGATGCCCGCATCAGTGAGCCGCTTAGCGGCGGCGAGGGTGCCCTCGCCGCCGATGGCGATGAGGGAGTCGACGCCGAGCCGGGCCATGTTCTCGCGCACGCGGTCTGCGCCGCCGTCGCCCTCGAACGGGTTGGTGCGCGAGGTGCCGAGAATCGTGCCGCCCTGCTTCGAGATACCCTGAATGTCCTTGCGCTCGAGGGGCATGATGTCGCCCTCGACCACGCCGCGCCAGCCGCCGCGGAACCCGACAAATTCCTGGTTGTAGATCTGGGTGCCCTTCAGAACCGCGCCGCGAATGACCGCGTTTAGTCCGGGGCAATCGCCGCCGCTGGTAAGGATGCCGATGCTCATGACTCCTATCTTTGTGGTCGGCGCCCTCTCCGCGCTAATCGCGGGCGTACGGAGGATGCGGCCGGTACCCCTGCGCCGCCTGCCGGGGGCCTCCGCCACTTGCTAGGGTGGCGCCGTGGAGATCCTCAAGAACGTCCTCGTCGTGCTGCATTTCATCGGACTGGCCTCGCTGCTCGGGGGAGTGCTCGTGCAGATCCGTTCGTTCAAGACCGGACGAGCCGTGGTGCTCCCGGCCATCATGCACGGCGCGTGGACGCAGCTCGCGACCGGCATCGCGCTCGTCGGCGTGATCGAGATGGGCGACCTCCACGAGTCGAACAATGCCAAGGTCGCCGTCAAGCTCGTCGTCGTCATGGTCATCGTCGTCGTCGGATTCCTCAACCGCAAGAACGATCGCCCCGCGGCATGGGTCGTGCCGGCGATCGGCGCCCTTGCCCTCGTGAACACTGTGATCGCGGTGTTCTGGCGGTAGCGCCCCCGGTTCACCGCGCGATGAGGTAGAACGGGCTGTGCACCAATTTTGTATACAAATTGGTGAATTCTTAGGATTAAACGCCTCCTCGTGCCATGCTGGGGCCGTTCTGTGCATACAGAAGGCGATGGATGGCTTCGACGAGGAAGTCGCATCGCACACGCGAACCGAGACAAGGAAGCCTCATGAGCCTCGACCAGCCCGGTCCACCGATGGTGTCCACGATCGACTATGAGGCGGTTGTGGAGTCGCCGCAGTTCGTGAGGCTGAAGCACAGCCACCACAACTTCGTGCTGCCGATCGCGGCGGCCTTCATGATCTGGTACTTCGCATTCGTGCTCGTCGCGGCACTCGCGCCCGAGTTCATGTCGACCCCGGTCTTCGGCAACGTCAACCTCGGGATCGTGCTCGGGCTCTCCCAGTTCGTGACGACCTTCGGAATCACGA
>Ga0136639_10000686_pt1 | contig 11624 bp, 6 predicted proteins | sample AntDrymUQ8592106_2_FD_113739 | JGI IMG/M metagenome (GOLD analysis project Ga0136639, IMG submission 113739) | Polar desert sand microbial communities from Dry Valleys, Antarctica - metaG UQ859 (21.06) | ecosystem: Environmental > Terrestrial > Soil > Desert | place: Antarctica: Dry Valley...
ATTAAAATCCGTAGTATAACCTTTTTCTTTGAGGTGGTTTAATACTTCTGTAAGTGTGGTTAATGTGTTCATTTGAATCGAATAAGGTTTCTATTAACACAACTGAGCGCAGGGATTGTTTCAAAGCAGATCTGCTTAAGACAAACGGATAAGATCTGTATTCCATATTACCGGACAAAGGGCACTTCTATATATAAAAAATGACCATCTATTTTATAGAACAGCTGTCAGCAGAATTAGTATAAAGGCAACTGTCGCCAGTATAATGTGAACTGTAGTTCCAGATCGTCTATACTGGTCCATCTTACAAATGATAACCCACTATGCTGTCATTAGCATCTTTGTAAAAGATGAGGTTATCTATGTCGTCAGCAATATAATCAGGCTTTTTATCATCAATTACTACCTTTGCTTCTATTTTGCCGGTGTCTTTGTTTACTCTAACAAGGCCAATTCCGCTATCTGAACCGGTGCTTACTTTCGTAAGAATCACCTGATAAGAATCTGCTCCCTGGCTGGCTTTAAACCTCCGATTCATGTCACTGGCTGCCCCCGATGCTATATTGCTCCACCTGTCGGCCTTGTCCATTTCGCTTCTTCCGGTGGTGGTGCCTTGTCCGCCTGAAAGCCCGGACTGGTAACCATGGGATGCAGACTGTGCCATAGACATCGCCATTGCTGAAGCATTCATGATCTTACCGAATGTGCTGATGCCAGGCGCTTTCTGAAACACGTGATAGATCTTATTACCATCCCAATCAAACATCGCCATATTCTGATCTGAACTTACAAAGATTCCTTTCTCGCGGAGCTCTATCTTAGTGGCCATTTCATCGCCGCCAAACTTTGCGCCATTGCCCAGTTTCTTGTATTGGCCGTCGGCCTGATCAAGAATATACAACTGGTTATTACCCCAGATATAGGTTTTGTTCCCTTTATCAACACCAATACCACCGCCTTCTTTGTAACTCAGTGATGATCCCCAAACGTCCTTACCGGTGTTAACATCCTGGATATTGGTTTCGCGTGTGGTGCGGTAAATGAGCCCCTTTTCCGTCATCTTGATATCATTGATCTGGCCGCTAACCTTCATGGCGGATTTTGAAACAGGACTTCCGGTATTAATGTCCACCACATTTACCACGTTCACACCATTTCCTTTCGTGGAGGCTATTGCAAGTTTACCGCCATTTAAATTAATGGCCGAGACATTGCCAGAGAGCTTAACAGCCGTCCATTTTTGCTGACCCGTTTTATAGTCAAGCAGTAATAATTCTGAATTCTTATCATTTGTAGCCACTAAAAAACCACGCTCGTCCTGCAGGAACTCTGACACCGGGTCTGCGAATTTAGCAGGTGTCCACGTGGATCCACCCGAGGCAAGATTAAATGCTGTCATCGAGTTTGTAGTATAGTAATAAACAGTGCCGGGCATGTTATCTACCAGCAGGAATTTACCATAGGTCATGTCGGCAGAAGTAGCCATTGCTCCCTGCATTGTAGAACCCATACTGCCTATTTTGGCAAGCCCGCCAATTCCGGGTATCTTTCCCAACACATCTTTCTTAGGCTCATCACCCTTTGTGCTTCCTTTATCTTCCGCTTCGGGCTGGATATCTGTCTTGAGTTCTCCCTTATCAACCGCGGTGGCAAAATCTGCTTTCCACGTTACGGCGCCATTTACGGTATTTATTTTATAGACCCGTTTATTAGTAGCCAGCATAATGCTTTGGCCATCTACAGCTAAGGGACGCGCCACTAAAGATTCCTTATTGCTGTCGAAAATGTTCTGCAGTGTCCAGACTTTCTTACCTGTAGCCGCTTCCATCATCACCAGGGCCGGCTTGCCCTTATCATCCATGCCGCTGAAAATGATTCCGCCTAGTGAAGGAACTACATAGCGTTTACTAACGTATTTAATACCCATATCCTTCGTATCGCCAACAATGCGACCATCGGTTACATCCACAATCACGTGGCGCATGGAAAGTACGCCGCCCGTTACTATTGCAATGTAGGGAGAGTTAGGGATCGGATTATAATTCTCTTTGGTGAGACTCTTAAACTCCGGTCGCTTCCAGACTATTTTACCCGTTGCAGGGTCGACACCATACAGGGCATCATTTGCTGATGCGATGAGTTTGCCGGTTGGACTAAGCTTGAACCAGTCGATATTTCTGTCAAATTTAACTGTCCATGCTTTCGGGTTCGCTGCAACATTAGCTGTCGAGGTTTCTTCTTCATCGCCAGACTGGGAGTTTGCCGTCTTTGAGTCGGCTTTATCAACAGGTTTGGTGTCTTCAGTTTTTTCTTTTTTGTTTACCAATCCTTTTAGCTTGCCCAGCTGTGCCTGTGCGCCTATGCTGAAGCTGCAGCATATCAGCAGGGCGAGTTGAAATTTCTTTGTCATAATTTGAATATTTTTATGACACAAAGAAACTGTATTGGCTTCTGCCGGTAAATACGACGAAATGCGTATTTACCACGCTCAGATCAGCCGGTTGGCTGCGGCTTTTGACAGCGCATTCACTTTGTTGCTTACCTGGAGCTTACGGTAAATATTGTTAATATGCTTACGCACCGTACCCTGGCTGATGAAAAGGTTATTGGCGATCTGCTCATATCTAAGGCCATTCTTTAACTGGCTAAGAAGCTCAATTTCCCTGGTGGTGAGACCGAAATTTTCGGTAGTTTCAGGTTGATCTGCAGGGTTAGGGTTCCTTAATAGGTTCAGCACCCTCATGGCTATCCCGGCCGACATAGCTGCCCCGCCGTCCAGTGTATCGTGAATTGCGCTCACAATACCTTCTTTACTTTCGTCTTTAAGAAGGTACCCGGAAGCACCCGCCATAATGGCTTTTAAAATATTGTCGTCATCATCAAACGTTGTTAGCATGATGATCCTGATCTGCGGATGTAGCTGCTTAACCTCCCTGGTGCACGCAATGCCATCCATTCCGGGCATCATAATATCCATTAGGATCACATCTACTGCGTGCTCTTTTAATTTTTCAAGCAGCTCGATGCCGTTGTAGACGGTTGCTACCACTTTAAGATCCGGAACCGTATTTATCTTATCCAGACAAGCCCGCAGTGCGAGACTGTTATCTTCGGCTATGGCAAGTTTGATGACCATGTAATTGAGTTTAATCGCAAAAATCTGTAAAGCTGCGCTGATTCACAATACGCATAAAGGCTTATTATACCGGAACACTGACGTATACAGAAGTACCCTTATCAGGCGCAGATGTAATAGCCAGCTTACCGCCCGACCTCTTTGCCCGGTCTTCCATATTTCTTAATCCAAAGCCGTTGCGTTGCAGCGTGGTATCAAATCCCTGCCCGTTATCATTAATGCTCACCGCCATTGAGTCCCTGCGATCCTGAGTAAGATCAATCCTGATTTCAGAAGCCGCCGCATATTTTACTGCATTGTTAATAGCTTCCTGTAGTATCCGGAACAGGTGTGTAGCCTTGGCCGATGATAATATTACGCTTGCCGGCACCTGGTTGTTGATTGCGATGGCCACATTATTTATTGCCTGGTAAGGTTTGACGTACTCCCTAAGGCGGATCACGAAATCGTCTGTTGTAAACGACGTGTTATTAATGAACCACACGGTTTGCCGGAGATCGCGGATTGCATTAACTGCTATGTTCTCCGTTTCCTGAAGATCGCTTCGCCAGCCATTTTCAGGATCAGTGCGTAAGTTTTGAATAGAGGAGTGGATAAAGGTGAGCTGCGATCCGATATTATCGTGCAACTCGCCAGAGATCCGGAGCTTCTCGTTCAACAATTCCTGCTGCGCCACTGAAGCCGCTAATGCCTTTTCAGCTACCAGTTTAATGCGTTGAAGACGCATGTTGCGGCTTACCAGTAACACCACCAGGATCAATACAACGGTGGCGGCTGCCAAGCCCGCAAGAACCCTCTGGTTTCGTGAAAGCTGCGCCCTCGACTTAAGTTCAGTTATTGCGTGCCGGGCGATCACAATATCTTTCTTCTGCGATTCCAGTTGCCTCTTATCCAGCAATCCTTGCTTTTGCTTCAACTGCAGCTGCTGGTTAGCCAAATAAAGCTTATTTCGATCTATCTCCAGCTTGTCTTTACTGATCTGCAGGCTGCTTCGGAATAGCTGAAGTTGCTGGTTCTTTAAGTTTAGCGATTGTATGGTGTTCTGCCTGTTTAGCAAATCGATCTGCTGACCTTTCTTTTCAGTTTCATATTTAGTTTGCAGTTCATTAATCTGCTTGCTGAGTCTTTCGTTTAGCAAACTGTCTTTGATCATCAGGTATTTGTTGCGGCTAAGAAACGCATTGCGATAATTGCCTATGGCCGAATCAAGCATGGACCTGTGGTTGTAGATCTCGCCAAATACGGATGCATTGTTTTTGTAGGTAATGGCAGACTGCTCCGCATCATTGTACAGGTCGGCAGCTTTTTGGAACTGCTTCATCTTCATGTATGCGTAAGCAATGTTCTGTTGCGTCAGTGCAACCCCGGTGAAGTTTTTGGAATCGCGTGAAATCTTGAGCGATTTCTCCAGGATAGGTATGGCTTCTTCATAATTACCCTGTCTTAGCGCTATCGCTCCCAGGTTATTATAACAAACTTGTACACCTTTAGCGAAGTTGACAGCTGTAAACGCCTTTAACGCATTATGATATTCAATAGTGGCTTTTTTGTAGTCTGACCGCTCGGTATAAACATTAGCCAGGTTCAGTGTGGCAATACCCAGGTTCCGTTGATCATTGGCCGCTCTATTGAGGTTAATGGCTTTCAGGAAATACTGCGTTGCCTCCGTGTAATTCTTGTCGCTAAACATCAGCTGACCCAGATTATTGTAGATCTGCGGAGTGGCGGTCTGGTCGTTTATTTTATCTGCAAGAGCGGCTGCTTCAATGTAATAGGTAACTGCCTTCTCATTGCTGCCGCCCTGGTAATAAACCACGCCGATCTGGTTCAGATCTGTAAGCAGATTCCTGTTATCCCTAACCAACCGGTGTAACTGTTCTGCCTTTAAAAAATAGCCGAGTGCCTCCTTCCTATTGTTTTGAGAAAGCAGGGCAATGCCGATATCGCTGTAGAGTACGCCAACTTCGCTGCCGTACTTGCCCGGCGTATATAGTTGGATAGCTTTATTAAAGGCAGCAATAGCAGCAGGTACTCGGTTCTTTTGTGCCCAGGCAATCCCCATGATTCGCTGCGCCCCTGCCTGTCCAGAAACATACCTGGCTTTATCGGCCAGTGCTTTTGCCTTCAATGCATAATTGAATGCTTTCGACGAGTCTGTTTTAGCAAAGCTTAAACCGAGATCAACCAGTTTGTTGATCTGCTCTACAGAAACGGGCGATGGTTTCTGCTGTGCCATAAGTACAGCAGGCAGCAGGAACAGGATAATTGCTAGTATTTTTGTCATTAAGGGCAGGCAGATTTAGCGGTATAATATTAGGGTATTAGAAAGGCATTTGCAAGAGTCACTTAATTACTATATCAGTTCAGTATGCCTTATAGGCTGTGTCTTCAGAGTATAATGCAAGAGGTCAAATACTTTTGCATCAAACGATACCGATAATTTGTTGTTGTCATAAAAAATATATCTTAACCAGGACCTTAGAGTTTTTAACGTTAGAAATTATTTTTTGCCGGACAGAGTCGTCGGTTTTATGCGGTGATTAAAGAACGCCGGGCGATCTAAACAAAATCCTAATGTGTCACATTTCTTTACTATTAATTAATTTTCAACGGAGGCCCAACTACCTGCATGTCGTTATCTGAGAAAATCTTTTCCATCTCCCGCTGGCCAGGTTCATGGTCTAAAGCAGCCACAGTAACAAAGAAGTTTTCTAATTTACCTGCAGGTTGCATTGTTACAGTCATTTTCCCCTTTTCTGACACTTGTGTCCACGCATGGGCAACTTTTCGCGGTAAGAATATACTATCACCAGTTGACAAATCATACTTTTTGTCGCCGACCTGAAATTTATATGAGCCTTCCAGAACATAAAATATTTCGTCCTGAGAATGATGAATGTGTAACGGTGTTCCTTTGCTTTGTGAAATTGAGGTCTGTTCAAATATTGCTAAACCACCGCCTGTGTCGCTTCCTGATATTTTGACATCAAGAATATTTGAATTTACGCCCTTCAATTTAATATGCCCATGAATTCTTCCTTCACCGGCAGAAATTTTAAATCCTTTATCCTTTCTGGTCAGTAGCTTTTGAATTTGTGTAAATCCAAAAAATGGGGCTGCCATAACAGTGAGAAGCGATGCAATGAATTTATTTCGTTTCATAGATTTGAATTTAAAGGCTTACTCAATAAAATTTCACAACATTACTTATTGCGGTGATAGAACTCCAGCAATCCACTTAAATCAGGCTGTATATTGGCAGTTTTGTCATTCTTTATTAAATATCCTAATTACTACTAAGATATCCTAACAGAAGCAAAAAATATTATGCCATCCTTAATCGCATTGTACATCGATCGTATTCTGGCACTCTAATAGCAGTATCAAGATTAACAAATGGAAAACTATAAGATTCAAATATCCTCTGTAAGTTGGGTGACACATGATGTCATACAATTAAAAACAACTAAGCCAGAGGGTTACTCGTTTACCGCGGGTCAGGCTATTGAAATTGCGTTGAATAAAGAAGGATGGAGAGATGAAAAAAGACCGACCAGCTTTCACAATCCAAAGTAAATGATGAATTGATTTTACATGAAGTATTTGGAACCATTGAGTTTAAAGGTGAAGGCGTGGTCAAAAACAAATGTTCTATATATGTGGTACTGAACCAATGATGGACGCAGTTGAAGAACAATTAATTTCTTTGCAGGTTAGCCCTGATTTAATAGTCAAAGAGCAATTCTAATAATGTTGTACGCAGGCATATCTTCAGCAATCATAGAAACTAGCAAAAATAAATATGATTAAAAATGGCAATAAGGTTTCTTCTCATAAAAGCGAACTAGAATTAAATGTTGTATGGACCATTGGTCACTCCACCCGGAGTATAGAAGAGTTTATTGCAATGCTGCAATCATTCAATATTACGATGGTGGTTGATGTGCGCCATTTTCCGGGTTCCAGAAAGTTCCCGCATTTCAATAAAGATGCGTTGCAAGTTTCATTACTCCAGGACAATATTCATTACCAGCATTTAGTAGAACTTGGGGGTAGAAGAAAAGCTGATAAAGCGTCCAGGAATACTGTTTGGAGGCATCCCGCTTTCAGAGCCTATGCAGATTATATGGAAACTTCGTCTTTTAAAGAAAGTATAACTATGCTCGAAGAAATTGCAACGCAGCAACGTACGGTCTATATGTGTTCAGAAGCTGTTTGGTGGCGTTGCCACCGTTCTATGATTTCAGACTATTTAAAAGCAAACGGGTGGAAGGTAATGCATATCATGGCTATTGCAAAGGCTGAAGAACATTCTTTCACTGCCCCTGCTAAAATAGTAAATGGTTCGTTAACTTATGAATAAGCTTATTTTTGTAAAAATATTCTAAACTCAATCAATTGCATGTTAGATAAATCAAACGAAGCCACGCCCCAACGTCTGGAAGGAGATCGACTATTAGATGCTTCTTTAGTTACAATGGATCTTAACAAATTCATTGAGCAATTAAAGAATGAAAGCACCTGGAAGGAAAGCGACCGTAACTCCATTACAATTTTCAAATCCGATTCGGTGAGCATTGTACTTATAGGCTTACATGAAAATGCTGAATTGAAGAATCATCCTGCCAATGGAATTATAAGCCTGCAAGTATTGGAAGGACAAGTGAAATATATTACAGAGGTGCAAACAATAGAACTACAAAAAGGAATGATGCTTGCACTTCATCAAAACATACCGCACCTAATAGCTCTAAAGGAAACATTCTGTTTGCTAACGGTGGCAATGGTGTAGTTGCATATTCTTTCTCGTCATTGCGATTTGAAAAATTTGGGAACTCTGAAAGACGTGATGACAGTGTTTGAAGGGAAATTTCGATATGGGTTTATTTTTTTTGGAAAGGTGCTGCAGCAGTTCTTCGGTGACGACAATCGCGCTGTCCGCTTCCTGCCGGCCGGTAGGCGGGTAGTCCTCGCCGTTGACATTTCAGTTGAGCAATACATTCACCTTCCGGCTGCGGGCTGCCGCTGTCATCGCGTTTAAGATGATCGCTTAGTGTTTATGGCGAAACCTAAACGCTGGCCTGGTCGAAGGGATCTGTCATTGGTAACGCAATAAAGCAATCTCAAAGCACCAGATTGCGTCGTGTCGTGCCTGCCTGTCCTGTAGCAAGAATCTCCCAATAATTAAATAGAACGGCAGCTTGGGCTGATTCTATTCTCTTTCACCGTGAAAGAGAATAATCGATGTGTGTAACCACTAAAGCGGTATCTTAAAGCAGAACGAACTTCCAATGTCAGGCTCACTTTCTACCCAAATTTTGCCGTTATGACGGGCTATGATTTCGTGAGATATGAATAATCCAATACCGAGCCCCTGAAATTGCAGGGCATTTTCATGCACACGGTAATACCGGTCAAAAACTTTTTCCAGGTGTTGTTTAGACATGCCGATGCCAAAATCTTTTATCGCTACCTGCACCATCTTATCTTTCTCTTCAACATATACTAAAACTTCTTTTGCATTTGGAGAATATTTGATGGCATTAGTTAATAAATTAACAATAACCTGCTGCAACCTATACTTATCTCCCCTAATTTGATGCAGGATATCTCCGAATTTTTTTATGTGGTGGTTTTTTGCCCCAAACTGAATGCCTTCAATAGTTTCATTCATCATTTCATTAAAATCAAAAGTGCTTACGGTATAATCCAATTTGCCATTTTCTATGACGCTTACATCTAATAAATCCTTAATCAAATTATGAAGCCTGTTTAATGAATCACTTGCCTTAACGGCGAATAGAGAAGCAGGTCCGCTTTTTTCTTTTAGTGTCAATGTCAGCAGCTCAAGATACCCTTTTGCAGCAGTTAAAGGTGTTTTCAATTCGTGGCTGGCAATACTTATAAATTGATCTTTCTTTTGCTCAGCTGTTTTTTGGTAATGAATATCTGTATTGGTTCCAATCCATTTCTCAATATTTCCATTAACATCTTTTACAGGATAGGCACGGGTGAGAAACCAACGATATTCTCCGTCATGCCTGCGCAAGGGATACGTAAGCTCAAATGCTTCGTCTTTTTTCCATGCTTCCTGTACAAACGCAAGTACATTTTCAATGTGATCGGGATGATACACTTTGTCCCAACCCCAGCCTTGTATGTCTTCAAGCGTAGTTCCGGTGTAATCATACCATCGCTGGTTATACCAATAAATCCATCCGTCTGCATTGGCCATCCAGGCAAGGTTTTGAATGCTATCGGCAAAAGTGCGAAACTGCTTTTCGCTTGCTTCAATTTGGTGTGTCGCCGTTACTTGTTCTGTTACATCAACTGCATGCACAAGAATGCCATTTATCTCCCCCGTTTCATCGCGGGATGCCTGGTAAATAAAATTTAAAAAGACTTCTTCCTTTTCTCCACTTGCTTGTTGCAATGTAACCGGCATTTCATTACCAATAAAGGATTCTCCGGTTTTATATACTTCATCTAAAAGTTCATAGATTCCCGTTCCTTCCAATTCTGGCAATGCTTGCCGTATTGGCTTGCCCACAACATCTCTATTACCAATAAGCTGAAGGTATATGGCATTGGCAAATTCGTAAATATGCATCGGCCCACGAAGCATACATATCGCAGCAGGAGTCTGCATAAACAGGTTGCGAACATTGGTTTCGGATACATGGCGCAATTTTACCAGCTTTAATTGCGAAGCAACTCTTGCCAATAATTCTTTTGCTGAAAATGGTTTTATCAGGTAGTCATCTGCGCCAGTTTCATAGCCTTCAATTTTTGATTCTTCACCGGCACGGGCAGAGAGTAAAATGACAGGAGTATTTTGTGTTTGAACATTTTCTTTTACGGCTTTCAGTAATTGAATGCCGTCCATCACAGGCATCATCACATCGCTTAAAATCAAATTCGGCGAATGTTTTTTTACCTGGTGCAAAGCTTCCATTCCATTGTTAGCTGTAACAACATGATATTGCTTTTGTAAAAGGTTTTTTATGTAAGTCCTCATGTCTGCATTGTCATCCACTACTAAAATAGTGGCCGCATCTGTGTGTCCTTCAAAAGATTCCTTCCCGCTGGCAGTTACAACTTTATGGTCAATAAGCGTTGTTGCCTCTTCTATAAAAGCATCACTGAGAGAAGCCGTAAACCCGAGAGCCATCGGGTCCAGCTCTTTTTCAAATACATGCTGTGTTGGTAAATGCGCCTTTCCTGTGGGGATAGAAACAGTAAACACCGATCCTTCTGCCTCTTTACTTTGAACCCTGATTTCGCCACCATGCAATTTAACCAATTCCCTTACCAGGGATAATCCAATTCCGGTTCCTTCGTACGTTCTGCCCACCACGTTTTGAACACGGTGAAAACGCTGGAACATTTTAGGCAATTCAGCCTCGGGAATGCCAACACCAGTGTCTTTTACGTTCAACAATACCTGGTTGTTTTCGGTACTAAGTGAAATGCTTATGCTTCCATTTAATGTATATTTAAAAGCGTTTGAAAGAAGATTGAGAACAATCTTTTCCCACATTTCTTTATCAATATAAACGGGCTGGATAAGGGCATCTGTTTCTACCTGGAACAGCAATCCGGCAGCCTCCACAACTGAACGAAAATTGCTTGCCAGCTCTGTTGTATATTTTGCTAAGTCGGTCAGTTGGTATTGAGCCTGCACCTTTCCGGCTTCAATACGGCTAAAATCAAGCAAATTGTTTACGAGCCGAAGTAAACGCATGGCATTTCGGTGAGATGTTTCAATTGCTTCTCTATCAGAAAGGGCAATTTCACCAATACGTTTATTAAGTAGTTCCTCTAAAGAACCAAGGATAAGCGTAAGCGGTGTACGAAACTCATGGCTGATGTTGGAGAAGAAAACAGTTTTTGCCTTATCAATTTCGGCAAGTGCTTCAGCTTTTTTCCGCTCTTCCTCGTATGCTCTTGCCTTGGCTAATGCATTTTTGATTGCCTCTGCTAAAAGCTCGTAAAATAAGCGGTACTTTTCATCAAGGTTTCTCCGTGAGCTAACGCCTGTTACGAGTAGATAATTGTTATGAGTAGTTCCGGGAAGAGTAATTGGAAAAATCAAAGCTTGATGAGGAGCTTCGGGATAAGGGCCACAATCGAATGCTCCGAAAATCTCTCCCAAGTCCTCAACATGTACTGCTTTACTATTTTGAATGACTTTAGTAAATGGCCAATTACCCGGATGCTGTGCTTGCAAATCAATTTTTGCTTTGGCAAGAGGTGATCCGGCTTCAACACCAATATTACTTTCAAGACTTGCCTCTTTACCATCATCAGCAATGGCGTACAGTAACACAAAGGGGATATCCACTTCAAAATCCCTTAAGCATTCTGCGACAAGCGCCGATGCTTCCTCTGCGGTTTTGGCGTCTAATGTGCGGGCGGGTATGGTAAGTAAAATATTTAATCTTCTTTCTGCAAGTGTTTGCTGTGTCTGTTCTATAACGGGGTGAAA
>Ga0136639_10000687_pt1 | contig 11617 bp, 13 predicted proteins | sample AntDrymUQ8592106_2_FD_113739 | JGI IMG/M metagenome (GOLD analysis project Ga0136639, IMG submission 113739) | Polar desert sand microbial communities from Dry Valleys, Antarctica - metaG UQ859 (21.06) | ecosystem: Environmental > Terrestrial > Soil > Desert | place: Antarctica: Dry Valley...
GCCGGAGTCGGCGGTGTGGATGCCCGAGAGCAGCTTCATCAGCGTCGACTTGCCGGCCCCGTTCTCGCCCACCAGTGCCAGCACCTCGCCGCGGCGGAGCTCCAGGCTCATGTCGTCCAGCGCTTTCACGCCGGGGAAGGTCTTGGTCACCCCGCGCACCTGCAGCAGGGGCACGTCAGACGCGCGGGCCGTCGTCGCGTCGACCACCGCCGAGGCGCCGGTCACGGTGTCGGCCCCGTGTCGGTGACGACGCCCTTGCGCAGGATCGCGTTGCCGTAGACCGCGGTCTCCCCGGTGCGGACGACGGCGAAGGCCTCGGCGGCCATGGCGTAGAACTCCTCGCGCCCCAGGAACCGGACGGCGTCGTCCGGGCAGGCAGCAGCAGCAACGAGGTCCCGCTGCACCGGCAGGAGCTCGCCGTCGGCGGAGCGCATGAGGTCCAGGGCGGGGGAGTCGTCGAGGGGGACGACGGTGCGCACGGCCCGCAGCAGCTCAGGCGTCCCCAGCACCGGCACCACGACCAGGCGGCGGGCCAGGCGCGCCGCAGGGAAGTGGGCGTCGGCGAGGACCACGGCGTCGGAGTGCCCCATCGCGTCCAGGACGGCGAGCAGCTCGCCGGTCAGGGCAGGGGAGATGCCTGTCAGCACCGGGCGACCTCCTCGGTGAAATCGATTTCTGGACGGTATCCGTCGCGCGATCGGGCAGTCAATGGCCTGCCGGTTCCGTTACACATCGGTGACCCTCGAGCGGAGCCCGTAGACGTCGACGGCGGTTCCCGACAGCAGCCTGCCCTGCTCGTCCGGGTGGAGCTCGGCCACCAGGTCCCGGGTGATCCGCCAGCTCGGGGCGTACCCGCCCCACGGGATCGTCATGGGCCAGTCGCTGCCGACCATCAGCCGGGCGGGGCCGAACAGCTCCAGCGCCGTCTGAAAGACCTCCTGGACCGACGCGCTGCCGGGGCGGCCTCGATGCAGGTGCTGCAGCCCGGCGACCTTGGCCACGGTGTTGGGCAGTGCGGCCACCTGCGCCACGGCCGCCCGCCACGCAGGCAGGGCCGCCCGGTCCGCCGGCGGCTTGCCGAGGTGGTCCAGGACGACCCGCAGCGCGGGGACCGCGGCGGCGAGGTCACGGACCTGCCGCAGGTGCGCGGGCCAGGCGTCCGGCACGTCGAACGTGAGGCCTCTGCCGGCCAGCAGGTGGAGCGAGCTCCGGACCGCGGGTGAGTCCAGCAGGTCCCGGCGGGGGTCGTTGTGGACCAGGTGGCGCACGCCGCAGAAAGCCGAATGGTGCTGCCAGCGGTCCAGCTGCTGCCGGGCGACGTCGGGTCGCGTCAGGTCCACCCAGCCGACGACCCCGAGCACCCACTCGTGGTGCGACGCCGCCTCGAGCATCGCCTCGGTGTCGGCCTCGGTGTCGTCGGCCTGCACCAGGACCGCGCCGTCCACCCTCGCCCCGAGCAGCTCCTGCTCCGCCGCCTCCGGCCCGAACGAGGCGTGCAGCGCTCCGAGGTCGGGGGTCAGCCAGCCGTAGCCGCCGCCGGCCAGGTCCCAGACGTGCAGGTGGGAGTCGACCACCGCAGGTGCAGCAGCGGCGCTCACGGGATGAGCCCCCGCTCCTGCAACCGGTGCCACAGCTCCTCGGGCACCGGGCGCGCCATCCGGTCCGCGTTCTGGCGCACCTGCTCCGGGGTCGCCGCGCCGACCACGACGGTGCGTACAGAGGGCTCGCGCAAGGGGTAGGCGAGTGCCGCCTGCGGCAGCTCCACGTCGAGCTCGGCGCACGCCGCGGCGATCTTCCGGACGCGGGCCAGCGTCGCCGGGGGGACGGCGGAGTAGTCGTAACGTCCTCGCGCCGTCGGTCGGGGGCCGGCCAGCAGACCGGTGTTGAAGACGGACGCGACCACCACCCCGATGCCGTCGGCGCGGCACAGCGGCAGCAGCTCGGCGAGGGCGGGCTGCTCGGCCAACGTGTAGCGGCCCGCGACCATCAGCAGGTCCATGGCCCCGTTCCGGGCAGCGGCGAGCAGGGCGGCGGTCGACTTCGACCCGACTCCCACGGCGTCGACCAGGCCCTGCTCACGCAGCTCGACCACCGCGGGCACACCCGCGGCCAGGGCCGAGGTGAGGTCGTCCTCCTCCGGGTCGTGCAGGTAGACGACATCGACCCGGTCCAGGCCCAGCCGCTGCAGCGAGCCCTCCAGGCTCCGCCGGACGCCGGCGGCGCTGAAGTCCCAGACGCGCTCGTGGTCGGCCGGCACGACGAAGTCGTGCGCGGTGTCCAGCGTCCCGGCGCGCTGCGGGGTCGGGCGCAGCAGCCGGCCCACCTTGGTCGACACCGTGTAGTCGCCGCGGGGCCTGCCCGCGAGGAAGCGGCCGAGGCGGCGCTCGGACAGGCCCAGGCCGTAGTGGGGTGCGGTGTCGAAGTAGCGCATGCCGCAGTCCCACGCGGTCTGCAACAGGGCCTCGGCCTGCGCGTCGGTCATGGCCCGGTAGAGGTTGCCCACGTTGGCCGCGCCGAGGGAGAGCGGAGCGGACGTCGGAAGCCCGGTACCCCGGGGGGTGTCCTCAGCCATGCCCGGCCACGGCGTCCGCGCGAGCCCGGGCCCCGAAGTCGAGCCTGGACCCGGCGAGCATCTCGGTGCCGGCACCGGGGGCGGTGGGGGCGCGGTACCGGCCCCGCTCGACGACCACGGGGGTGACGAAGTGCTCGTGCAGGTGGTCGACGTACTCGATCACCCGGCCCTTCGTCGTCCCGCTCAGGGCGACGTAGTCGAACATGGACAGGTGCTGCACGGCCTCGCACAGGCCCACGCCACCGGCGTGCGGGCACACCGGCACGTCGAACTTGGCCGCGAGCAGCAGGATCGCCAGGTTCTCGTTGACGCCCGCGACCCGGGTCGCGTCGATCTGCAGCACCTGCAGGGCGTCGGCCTGCAGGAACTGCTTGAACATCACGCGGTTGGCACAGTGCTCGCCGGTCGCGACCGGGACCGGGGCCACCCCGCGGGCGATCCTGGCGTGGCCGAGGACGTCGTCGGGGCTGGTGGGCTCCTCGACCCACGCCAGGTCGAACCGGGCCAGCGACCCCACCCACGCGACGGCCTCGTCGACCTCCCACCGCTGGTTGGCGTCGACGGCGATCCCGACGTCCGGCCCGCAGGCCGCCCGGGCGATGCCGAGGCGACGGACGTCGTCGGCCAGGTCCGCGCCCACCTTCAGCTTGATCTGGCCGAACCCGTCGGCCACCGCTTCCCGGCACAACCGCTCGAGCTTGGCGTCGTCGTAGCCGAGCCAGCCCGGGGTGGTGGTGTACGCGGGGTAGCCGTGGGCGAGCAGGTCGAGCTCGCGGGCGGCACGGCCGGGACGGGCCCGCTCCAGCAGGCCGAGCGCCTCCTCACGGGTGAGCGCGTCGCTGAGATACCGGAAGTCGACCAGGTCGACGAGCTGCTCGGGGCTCAGCCGGGCGAGCAGCTGCCACAGCGGCAGCCCCTCACGCTTGGCGCGCAGGTCCCAGAGCGCGTTGACCACGGCGCCGACCGCCATGTGCATGACGCCCTTCTCGGGGCCGAGCCAGCGGAGCTGGGAGTCGTGGACCAGCTCGCGCCAGAACCCGCCGAGGTCGGCGAGGACCGGTTCCACCTCGCGGTCGAGCAGATGGCCGCGCAGCGCCTCGACCGCGGCCACCTGGACGTCGTTGCCACGGCCGATCGTGAACGTGAAGCCGTGACCCTCGAGGCCGTCGCCGGCGTCCGTGCCCAGCCGGACGTACGCGGCGGAGTAGTCGGGGTCCGGGTTCATGGCGTCCGAGCCGTCGAGCGTCGCCGACGTCGGGAACCGGACGTCGTCGGTGCCCAGGGTGGTGAAGCGGGTCACGGTGGCCTCTCCGTCGGGGTCGCTGGGACGATAGACATCGGATGTCTGCGTCGTCAACACCAGGAAGCATCGGCCTACAGGGCCCTGGTGCCCTCTATCCTCCCTCTGAGATCGGATGTCAGCGCTGATGGAGGGTCCACATGAAGCTCGGTCGGTTGGGTGAGCGGGGTCGTGAGCGACCGGTGCTGATCGCGGAGGGCGTCACCTACGACCTGTCGTCGATCAGCGGGGACGTGGACGGTGAGTTCCTCGCCGGTGACGGGGTGGAGCGGGTCCGCAGGGCCGCGGCCGACGAGGCGCTGCCGGTGCTGGAGGGGGCGGAGCAGCTGCGGGTGGGCTCTCCGATCGCCCGACCGGGCGCCGTCATCTGCATCGGCCTGAACTACGCCGCCCACGCCGCGGAGTCGGGGGCCACGCCTCCGGAGCAGCCGGTGATGTTCCTCAAGACGCCCAACACGGTCGTCGGTCCCTACGACGACGTCCGGATCCCGCGCGGCAGCGAGCGGACCGACTGGGAGGTCGAGCTCGGGGTGGTGATCGGTCGGCACACCTCCTACCTCGACTCGCCGGAGCAGGCCATGTCGAACGTGGCCGGGTTCGTCGTCGCCAACGACCTGTCCGAGCGGGACTTCCAGCTCCGGGTGTCGGGCGGGCAGTGGAGCAAGGGCAAGTGCGCCCCCGGGTTCAACCCGACCGGCCCGTGGCTGGTCACCCCGGATGAGGTGGACCACCGGGACCTGGGGCTGCGCAGCTGGGTCAACGGCGAGCCCCGGCAGGACTCACGCACCGGGGACATGATCTTCGGCGTCGAGCACATCGTCTGGCACCTGAGCCAGTACCTCGCCCTGGAGCCCGGCGACCTCGTCCTCACCGGGACGCCCGAGGGGGTCGCGCTGTCGGGCCGGTTCCCCTACCTGCGCCCCGACGACGTCGTCGAGCTGGAGATCACCGGCCTCGGTCGGCAGCGCCAACGGGTGCTGGCCCCGTGAGCGGGCCCGAGGTCCAGGGCGCTCCCGGTGGCTTCACCGGTCTGGTCGCGGTGGTCACAGGCGGCGGGTCGGGGATCGGTGCCGCCGTGGTCGCCCAGCTCCTCGGTGCCGGGGCGCGGGTCGCCGTGCTCGACCTGCATCCGGGTGAGGGGCGCGAGGGGGTGCTCGGCCTGGCCGCCGACGTGGCCGACGACGACTCCGTCCAGCGCGCGGTCGACACGGTCGTACGAGAGCTCGGTGGCGTCGACGTGCTGGTGAACAACGCCGGCATCGGTGCGCAGGGGACCGTCGCGGACAACCCGCTGGCCGAGTGGGCCCGGGTCCTGGACGTCAACGTCGTCGGCATGGTGCGCACGACCCGGGCCTGCCTGCCGCACCTGCGCCGATCGCGGGCCGCGGCAGTGGTCAACATGTGCTCGATCGCGGCGACCGCCGGGCTGCCGTCGCGGGCCCTGTACAGCGCGAGCAAGGGTGCCGTGCTCGCGCTCACGCAGGCGATGGCCGCCGACCACGTCCGCGAGGGCATCCGGGTCAACTGCGTGAGCCCCGGCACGGCGGACACCCCGTGGGTGGCCCGGCTGCTGGCCGCGGCCGAGGACCCGGCCGCTGAACGAGAGGCGCTGGAGGCCAGGCAGCCGCACGGTCGCCTGGTCAGCCCCGACGAGGTCGCCGCGGCTGTGCTCCACCTGGCCGACCCGCGATCTGGCTCCACCACCGGCACCAACCTCGCCGTCGACGGGGGCATGTCCGGGCTGCGGCTCCGACCCGCCCGGTAGCCTCGCGCCATCATGGCCACCATCTACCAGGTCGCCGAGCTGGCCGGTGTGTCGCCGGCGACGGTGTCCCGGGTGATCAACGGCGCCTCCGTCTCACCGGCCTACCGGGACAGGGTCGAACGTGCGACGCAGTCGTTGGGGTTCACGCCCAACCGCGCCGCCCGCAACCTGCGCCTGCAGACCTCCGACGTCATCGCCCTGGTGATCCCCGACGTGGAGAACCCCTTCTTCACCTCGCTGGCCCGAGGGGTCGAGGACGTCGCCCAGGCAGCGGGGTTCTCGGTCGTGCTGTGCAACAGCGACGAGCAGCAGGACAAGCAGGCCCGGTACCTGCGGATCGCCCTGGCGCAGAGCATGGCCGGCATCGTGCTCGCGCCCGCACACGGGGAGATCGACGTGGAGGCCGTGCTGGCGCGCGGCACCCCGCTGGTCGCGGTCGACCGGTCCATCCCCGGCTCCCGGACCGACGCGGTGGTCGCCGACAACACCGCCGGTGGCCGGGTGGGGGCCGAGCAGCTGTTCGACGCGGGCTTCGAGCGCGTGGCCTGCATCAGCGGACCCGCCGACGTCGAGACGGCCCGGCTCCGCAGCGAGGGCTGGTCGGAGGTGTTCCAGGCGCGTGCGCCCGGCCTGGACCCCGCCCAGTACCTCCGCCACGCGGACTACCGCGTCGAGGGCGGCGCCCAGGCCGTGGCGGCACTGCTCGACGGGGCAGGCGCACCGCGGCCCTCGCCCGACGCGTTCTTCGTGGCCAACAACCTGATGGCCGTCGGCGCGTACCAGGCCTTGCTGGAGCGGGGTACGCCGCCGCCGACGGTGGGGCTGGCGGCCTTCGGGGACCTGCCGTTCGCCTCCCTGCGCGAGGTTGGGGTCCTCGTGCTGCCGCTGCCCTCGCGGCAGCTGGGGGTCCGGGCGGCCACCTTGCTCCTGGAGCGCATCCGCGGGGTCGCCGGAGCACCACGGCTCGTGGTCGTGCCGAACGAGGTCGAGCAGCCGCTGCCCGACCGGTTGCACCCTTGACCCTGAAATCGATTTCTGCCACGGTCGCACCGTGCAAGCACCCGCGTTCGTCGGCGTCGACATCGGGACGGCGAGCAGCAAAGGCGTGCTCGTCGGTCTCGACGGGAGCCTGCTCGCCACGGCGGTGAGGGAGCACGTCGTCGACCGGCCCCGACCCGGCTGGGTCGAGATGCCGGGCGAGGTCTGGTGGCAGGAGTTCGTGGAGATCACCCGTGATCTGCTCGCAGCCGCGGAGCACGGCGTGCGGGTCGAGGCGGTGGGCGTCAGCGGGATGGGGCCGTGCGTCCTGCTGACCGACGCCGATGACCGGCCGCTGCGCCCGGCGATCCTCTACGGCGTGGACACCCGCGCCACGGCGCAGATCGAGCGCCTGGGCCGCGAGCTGGGCGAGGACGAGGTGATGCGGCGCTGCGGCTCGGCGCTGTCCAGCCAGGCGGCCGGGGCGAAGGTCGCCTGGGTCGCCGACGAGGAGCCGGAGCTGTTCGCCCGTGCACGCCGGCTGTACATGCCGAGCTCGTGGCTGGTGCGACAGCTGACCGGTGAGTACGTGCTCGACCAGCACGCCGCGAGCCAGTGCACCCCGCTCTACGACGTCGAGGCGCTGGAGTGGTACCGACCGTGGGTCGACCTCATCGCCCCGGACCTCGAGCTGCCGCCCCTGCGGTGGCCCGGCGACGTCGCCGGGCACGTGACGGCGGGCGCGGCGGTGCAGACCGGACTCCCGGTCGGCATCCCCGTGGTGACCGGGACCATTGACGCCTGGTCGGAGGCGATCAGCGTCGGCGCCCAGGGCGTCGGGGACCTGATGCTGATGTACGGCACGACGATGTTCCTCATCCACACCGTGCCGCAGCGGTTGTCCAGCCCGTCGCTGTGGGGGACGACGGGAGCGCTGCCCGGGACGCGGAACCTGGCCGGGGGGATGGCCACCTCCGGTGCGATCACCGCCTGGCTGCGGGAGCTGTTCGACCCCCTCGGCTACCGCGAGCTGCTCGCGCTGGCCGAACGGTCCGGGCCGGGTGCGAACGGGCTGCTGATGCTGCCGTACTTCGCGGGGGAGCGGACCCCGGTCATGGACCCGGACGCCCGCGGCGTCCTGGCCGGCCTCACCGTCTCCCACACCCGCGGGGACATCTACCGGGCTTCACTGGAGGCGACCGCACTCGGGGTCCGTCACAACGTGGAGACCATGACCGCCGCGGGCGGCGACATCCGCCGGGTCGTCGCCGTCGGCGGCGGTACGCAGGGTGGGCTCTGGACCCAGATCGTGTCCGACGTCACCGGGCTGGACCAGGTGCTGCCCACGGTCACCGTCGGAGCCAGCTTCGGGGCGGCGTTCCTCGCTGCGGGCGCGGTCACCGAGGTGACGATCGAGGCGTGGAACCCGTCGGTCGGGATCTGCTCCCCCCGCCATGAGCTCGCACCGGCCTACGACGAGCTCTACGACCTGTACCGGGAGCTCTACCGAGTCAGCGCCCCGGTCGTCCACACCCTTGCCGAGAGGCAGCGAAGGAGCTCCCCATGACCAGCTACGCCATGCCCGTCCTGCGTGAGGTGCCGGCGGTCGAGCCGGGTGTCGTCTGGAGCGTGTCCAGCGGTGACCTGCGACCTGCGGCGAACCGGATCTGCTGGCCGGCCCAGGAGCAGCTGGAGCGCGACCTGACCGCCGCGGTGACCGCGCTCGGGTGGCGGGTCCGTCGCGGCCACGCCTTCGACCCCGACCGGGGCCACGGCTTCATCGACAGCCAGCGCGCCGGCATGGAGGTGTTCGGCAGGATCCCACCGGAGGCACCCCTGGTGGTGGCCGAGGGGGTGTGGCAGTACAGCCACCACGTGCTGGCGGGGCTCCGCACGCACCGCGGTCCGATCCTCGTGGTGGCCAACTGGAGCGGGCAGTTCCCCGGCCTGGTCGGCCTGCTGGGTCTGGCCGGCAGCCTCACCAAGGCCGGCGTGGCCTACTCGGTCCTGTGGAGCGCGGACTTCACCGACGAGTTCGCCGTCGAAGGGCTCCGCGCCTGGCTGGACACCGGGACGATCCGCCACGACACCAGCCACGTCCGGGACCTGCCGGCGCTGCCCGAGGGCCCCGAGGTCGACCTGGGGCGCGCCCTCGCGCAGCAGCTCGTGCACGAGAAGGCCATCATCGGCGTCTTCGACGAGGGCTGCATGGGCATGTACAACGCGATCATCGACGATGAGCTCCTCAACCCCCTGGGCATCTACAAGGAGCGCCTGTCGCAGAGCGCCCTGGTCGCGGAGATGGCCACGGTGCCCGACGAGGAGGCGCGGGCCGTGCGCGCCTGGCTGGACGAGGCGGGGCTCCGCTTCGACACCGGGACGGACGAGGCGACCGAGCTCACCGACGCCCAGCTGCACAGCCAGTTCCTCATGTACATCGCGGCGTTGCGGCTCTCCGACGACTTCGGCCTGGACGCCGTGGGCATCCAGTACCAGCAGGGCCTCAAAGACGTGGTGCCCGCGAGCGACCTGGCCGAGGGCCTGCTCAACAACCGGGAGCGCCCCCCCGTCCGCAGTCGCGACGGCTCCCGCGAGCTCTACCCCGGTCAGCCGCTGCCGCACTTCAACGAGGTGGACGAGGGCGTGGCCGTGGACTCGCTGATCACCAACCGGCTCTGGACCGCGATGGGCCTGGACCCTGCCACCACCTTGCACGACATCCGTTGGGGCGAGCAGTACGGCGAAGACTTCGTCTGGGTCTTCGAGATCTCCGGGTCCGTGCCCGCGTCGCACAACGGCGGCTACCCCAGGTCGTGGAGCAAGCGGCAGCCCGCCATGTACTTCCCCCTCGGCGGCGGCACGCTCAGCGGCGTCTCCAAGCCCGGCGAGATCGTCTGGTCGCGCGTCTTCATCATGGACGGGGTCCTGCACCTGGACCTCGGGCGCGGCACCGTCGTGGAGCTGCCCGCCGAGGAGACGCAGAGACGGCTGGACGCCACCACCCCGCAGTGGCCGATCATGCACGCAGTGCTCCACGGGGTCGGCCGGGACCAGCTGATGGCCCGGCACAAGGCGAACCACCTCAACGTCGCGTACGCCACCGACGCCACCTCCGCCGACGCGGCGCTGCTGGCCAAGGCCGCCATGGCCGAAGCGCTGGGGCTGCTGGTCCACCTCTGCGGAGACGTCCGGCTGCCGGGGGACGACCAGCAGTAGGCGCTCCCCGCGGGCGGCGTCCCGTCAGGCCGGGCGCGCCACCACCCGCTGCCCGTCCGTCCACACCTCGCGCAGCCGCCCCCGCAGCCCGTCGGGCTCGAGCGCGTCGCCGTCGACGACGACGACGTCGGCGCGCAGGGTGCGGGTCATCGGGGGGTGGACTGCTGGTCGGGGTGCGGGACCGCGACCAGCACCAGCTCGGCTATGCCCGCGAAGTCCGAGGGGTTGCACGTGAAGAGCGGCAGGTCGTTGGCGATGGCCACAGCTGCCACGAGCACGTCGAGGCTGCGGGGGCGGACGGAGCGACCGCTGCGACGAACGCCTGCCGCCGCCCGCCCGAAGGCCCGTGCGGCGGGTGCGTCCACCGGTAAGGGGTCGAACGAGGCCTCTGCTGCCTGGAGGACCGACTGCCGGGCGGCGCGCTCGACGGGGTCGTCGGTGACGAGGGGCCCCACGGACAGCTCGGCCAGTGTGACGACGCTGATGAGTGGGTGGGTCGGAAGGTGCTCGGGGCCCAGACGCCCGAGCAGGAGGACGGCGTTCGTGTCGAGAACGCCGAGGTCTACCTCCGTCACAGACCCTGGTCCACGGCGTCGTCGACATCCGCACGCAGTCGTGCCGGGTCGACCCGCGGGAGATGACGGAACCGGTCCACCAGGACTGCCGCACTCAGGCGGGTAGGGGGGAGTGGCTCCAGACGGGCCACCGCGCGGCCGTCGCGTGTGACGGTGATGCGTTCTCCGGCGAGCACGCGGTCAAGGACCTGACCGCCCTCATTGCGTAGCTGACGGACCGTCGCCTCACCCATGCGAGGAGCGTATCACCGGTGAGACGCATCAGGTCCATCCTGGTGACGGCTGCGAGCGGTGCCGTCGCGCAGGCCTTGGCGCAGCTCATCCAGCGCCGGGGCCAGCTCGACCCGCGGCCGCCAGCCCCAGCGCGTCGCCCGGTCGGCGTGCAGGCGGCCCGTCCAGACCGGCTCGTCGGTCCGGTCCGGCTACACGCCGGGGGCCTCGGTGACGGCGCTGTGATGGTCGCGCCAGGTGGCGTGCTCCCCGGCGAGACGACCGCGGTGGCGCCGCCCTCGACGGGCCCCTGCGAGGGGTCGTCGGGGGTCGCGATGGCATCCGTCGCGACGTCGGCGATCAACACGGCCAGGTCGTCGACGCGGACCCAGCCGAACGTCTCGTCGGGGTTGGCCTGGCGGCGACCTTTCCGCACGGCCGCCGGGCGGATGGTGTTCCAGATCGACGTGTCGGCTTCGCTGAGAATGCAACACGAGACCCGGATGACGAGCGTCTGGCCGATGCGTGCGCGGTAGTTCGTCCCTCTGGCGGCTGCGGAATCAGCCGCGCACGACCCGCTCGATCGCCGGGACCACCGTCTCGTCCTGCAACGACGTCGTGTCGCCGAGGGGCCGCCCGTCGAGCACGTCCCCGAGCAGGCGCCGCATGATCTTGCCCGACCGGGTCTTGGGCAGGTCCGGGACGAGGACGACGTGCGCGGGCTTGGCCACCGGCCCGATCGCCCGAGCCACGTGGGCGACCAGCTCGGCCCGCACCTCGTCGGCCAGTGACCGCCATGCCTCAGGGGAGTCGACCGTCGGTCGCGTCACCGGGACGACGAACACCGCGACCGCCTGACCGGTCAGGGCGTCGGCCACCCCGACGGCGCCGGCCTCGGCCACGAGCGGGTGCTCGACCAGGGCGGACTCGATCTCGATGGTCGAGAGCCGGTGCCCGGACACGTTGACGACCTCATCGACCCGGCCCTGCAGCCGTACGTA
>Ga0136639_10000688_pt1 | contig 11616 bp, 9 predicted proteins | sample AntDrymUQ8592106_2_FD_113739 | JGI IMG/M metagenome (GOLD analysis project Ga0136639, IMG submission 113739) | Polar desert sand microbial communities from Dry Valleys, Antarctica - metaG UQ859 (21.06) | ecosystem: Environmental > Terrestrial > Soil > Desert | place: Antarctica: Dry Valley...
CGTTCCACCGCAAACTGCGCGGCCAACTCGTCGTAGGAAAGGCCTTCCAGGTTCCGCAACACAAACAATTGCGCATCCTCCGGGTCCAGCCGTCCCAACGCTCGCCGCATCTGTTCCTTCAGCAGTGCCGTACTCGCCGGACCCGCATGGTCCGGCCCCCCTTCGAGCGGCGACTCGCTCCGCGAAGTCCGCTGCCGTAAGATGTCGATCCCCGCGTTCGTCGCCGCCCGTCGCAGATAGCTCTGGGAAATCGACTCCAGCACCGGAGCCGGCGTCAGATTCAGGATCCGCATAAAGACGGTTTGTAAAACGTCTTCGGCGTCCGCCGCGTTGCCGGTCACCCGCAGGGCAGCCCGGTAGACCGTCGCGGATTGGCGCTGGTAAAACTCTTGAAAGGTGATCGACGGTGGCAAGGGCAGTTGCTCTGGTGGTAATACTAGCCCGAAGGTTCCCATGTTTGCTGACTCATTTGGATAAACGAGACAATAAACGGATTTCTTCCCACTATTTTTTCTTGCGGAACCGGTCCAGAATGCTCCCGGCTGCCTCTCCCAAGCCGCCCATTCCGTCCACTTTCAGCCGAGCCGCCCGCTCTGCTCTGCATCAGGAGCAAACCGCGGCTGCCCAAACGTACCCGTCACAAGCGCCGGAAACACCAACTCCCCGCGAGGCGACGAGAACACAGCCCCCATCAGCCCGCCCAACTGGCCCCACCCAGCCTTCGTCGCCGGCTCTGTACCCAATACTGTTGTCACCCGAAGCCGGATTAACTGATCGACCAGCCCCAACGTCCCCGATCCGAAATCCATCGCCAAGTCTTTCTTCGTCGTCACCCCGTTAGCGATCTGCATCGTCACGCCAAACTTCACGATGTCGGTCACCGTCTCTTTCACCTTCATTAGCCCAACCAATTTCCCGATCCCCACCATCTCATTGAACAAGTGCTCCCCGTTTAGCCGCCCGTTGGCCAACTCCAACTGAGTCGTCCCGTTCAAACTCCTCGCGAGCTCCTCATTCGGCTTCGGTGCAAACTCCAGGTCCAGCTTCCCCGACAGCGGTCCGGATACCACCCCCCTCGTTAACTCTTGGATTGAGACCGGGCGCTCGGCTCGGAGGGCGATCATTTCACAAACTCTCCAACTGGTCGGACTCGTCCTCTGAAACAGAAGAACCCGCCACCAAACAATGGAACGCGGCAACCGAATTCAGGCGCAAAATCGGGCACTCGGCGCCAAAGAAACATCGACTATAGCTTGCCGCTCCCAGTCACCCTTCCAGTGTCCTACTTCTACCCCTCCCCCGGAGTTTCTGGCTCTATGGACCTGCCCGACCGGGCCCGGTCGCGGCTCATAAGCGAACCCAAACGGCTGACCCAACTCCACATCGGCGATCCGGAGCGAAAGCGGAATCACCTTCAACCGCATCTCTCCCAGAGCCACCGTCCGCTCCAATCGCTTCTCTAGCTGCGACTACACCACTCCGCGAAATCGGTTTGCATCCACAAGAAACGGGAGTGCCGCGACGACACCGATCAAAATCACCAAGACGGCCATCAGGCCTTTCCGGAGAGACATGCCCCATGATACGTGGGCCACCCGGTTCGTTACGCTGCCGCTCCGCGGGCCGTCTCGAGCAAAGCCCGCCGCAACTCAGCCAACTGAATCGGCTTGCTCAGAAAATCCTGCATTCCAGCATCCATACAAGCTTGCCGATCCTCCGGGAAAGCATTTGCCGTCAGCGCCACCATCCGGGGACGAGACTCCAATGGAACCGTCGCCACCACCTGCCGAGCGGCGTTCAAACCGTCCATTTCCGGCATATGCAGGTCCAGTAGCATCAAATCGTATGGCATTTGCCTTACCGCTTCCAACGCCAAAAGCCCGTTCTCCACAATCACCGGCTCATAACCTAACCGTCGCAGCAGTCCTTGGATCACGCGCTGGTTAACAGCATTATCCTCGGCCACCAGAATCCGCAAAGGAGACTCGGCCGCCATCGGAGCCCGTTGGGCGCTTATCCTCTTTTCCTGAACGGGAACCGGTGCCAAAAGTCGACCGATCGCCGCTTGCAATTGCGTCGGCCGCATCGGCCTACTCAGAGACCGTCCCTCGCCAAACCGCAGGGCGGGCTTGATGACCAAGGCCATCGGGATTACCGTATTGGCATCCGCCAACACAATGTCCGCTTCCGCCGCTTCCCTAGTTACTCTCATGCCCCAGGCCGTCAGGTAGCCGGCCAAAGCTTCGTCCAGCGCCGAAGGACCAACCTTCAGCCAAACCCGTTTCCCGCTCCAATGCGGCTCGCCGGCAATTCCCAAGACCGTCTCGGCCACCCGTTTGTCCGGCAGATCAAAATAGAAAAGAGATCCTAAGCCCGGTTGGCTCTCCACTTGAATATCGCCACCCATCAGTCGAGTCAGCCGTTGAGAGATCGCTAAACCCAATCCCGTCCCGCCAAACTGTCGCGTCGTCGAGGCGTCAACCTGACTGAAGGACTGAAACAGGCGATGCAAACGATCCTTCGGAATGCCGATGCCCGTATCCCGCACCGCTATATGGATCACCTTTCGTCCAGCCCGATCCGCGGGCTCAACCCGCACCGCCACGTGCCCCACACTCGTGAACTTCACCGCATTGCCCACTAAATTTACGAGCACTTGGCGCAATCGCGCTGCGTCTCCGACAACCATGCGAGGTGTAGCCGGATCAAATTGGCAAAGGAGAGCCAAGTTCTTATTGGCGGCCAGTGGTCCAAGTAGTTCGAGCGACTCTTCCACGCAAGCCAGCAGATCGAACGGCTCCTCCGTCATCTGCAACTTTCCTGACTCGATCTTTGAGAAATCGAGAATGTCATTCAACACCGTCAGCAAAGCGTCCCCCGCCGAGCTGATAATCGATACATACTCGTGCGCTTCGCGCGACAGGGGCATATCCCGCAGTAAGTGCGACATGCCGACCACGGCATTCATCGGCGTCCGAATCTCATGGCTCATATTGGCCAAAAATTCGCTCTTGGCCCGCACGGCGCTCTCGGCCGTTTCTTTGGCCTCCCGTAGCTCCGCCGTTCGCTGCGCTACCTCGCGTGCCAAGTCCTCTTTCTGGTTTTCAAGATCCATCGTCCGTTGCCAATGCAACGCTAGCCCGCCCAGCAGAGTGAAGCCCAAACAAAGACCGACAAACCAATAAGTTTGATAAAACAGCGGCATTACCCGCACCGCTAGCGACGTCTGGCCCTCGCTCCATATCCCGTCGTTATTCGTAGCTTGAACCCGAAACCGATAACGCCCCGGTGGTAGGTTCGTATAGATCGCCTCCCGACGGTTCGGAGCCTCCACCCAAGTTCGGTCAAATCCTTCGAGCAAGTACCGGAATCGGTTTTTCTCCGGTGCGGCGTAACTCAGCGCCGTAAAATGGACATTCAACGTTCCCGGCCCAGGTGCCAGTTCAATCGGCCCGCTAGTCACCAACGCCGTGCCGTCACTCGTTACGTCTTCGATCAGCACCTTAGGCGCAATCTTGTTCCGACGCATCGTGCCGGGCGTTAACAACGAAACGCCTTTCATCGTCGGAAACCAAAGCCGCCCGCTTCGATCCCGAAACAACGAACCTGTAATCGTCTCCCTCGAACGCAACCCATCCGCCTGGGTGAATACTTCCGTCGGAACCTGGTCCAGCCGTCCCTCTGCCTGATCCCACAGATCCGCCTTTCTCAAGTGCACCACACCGCTGTAGGACTGCGTCCAAATATCCCCATCCCCCACCAACGCAAAACTATGCGCCGTATTGTCCGGCAATCCAGAATCCCGCGTCCAGCGGTATATCTTTCCGTCGCGCACGCACGCCAAACCCCGCCCACTACTCGAAACCCACAACTCTCCACCCTTATCCTGTTCGATCCAATCGATCAGTTCGTTCTCAAAACCCGGCACCGGACTCACGACACCTTGGTGGTACCGCAGCAGCCCGTTACCCGCCGTCGCAATGAGCAACGCACCATCCCGAAGCTCCACCGTTCGTCGAACCGAAACCCCCACCATCCCGAGTAAGTCTACCGCGACAAGCCGGTCTCCTTCCACGCGCGCCAGCCCTCCCCCTCCATACCCGACCCAAACCACCCCGGCCCGATCCTCTGACAGCGAATAGACAAAATTGGCCCCGGACCCCGGCAGCGTTAGCTTTCGGAACACCCCATCTTTCCAACGCACCACCTCCGAACCCATTCCCCCAACCCAAATCGATCCGTCGCGCCCCGCCAAAACCGCGTTAACCCGATTACTTGGCAGCCCCTCCCGCTCCCCCACGCGCTGCACTTGGCCATTCTCTAACCGGACCAACCCGTTGGTCCGCGTCGACATCCAATAGACGCCATTTCCATCCTGCGTCACCTGCGAAATGGAATCGTCTGGCAACCCCTCCGCCGCCCCAAAATTCGTAAACTTGCCATCCGATAGCTGAATCAACCCGCCCCCATTCGCCACCGCCACCCACACGTTCCCCTCGTGATCCGTCGACACATCGTACACTTCCGTGCTCGGCAGTCCCTCCGCCACCCCCATCACGGCCACCTGCCCGTCCCGGTAACGAACCAACCCTCCGAAGTTCACCGCAATCCACAAATTTCCATCGCCATCCTCAGCAAAAGAATGCGGCGCCGAATTCTCATTCACCGGTAACCACTGCCCAAGAGGTAGCTTCTCCCAAACACCACCGCTATACCGTGCCAACCCTCCACCCGCCGTCCCCGCCCAAATCGCGCCCTTCTTGTCCTCATAAACAGCGGAAATCGCCTCGTTCGGCAGCCCCTCCGCCACTCCAAACGTCCGCACTTTACCGCCAACTACGTGTGCCATCCCCTTCTTCGTCGCCACCCACAACGCCCCGTCTCGCGCCTCCAGAAGTTGATTCACATGCTGACTCGGCAACTGCGCCGACCACTCCGCCCTCTCAAATCGGCCATTCCGCCACGACACAACCCCACTCCGGGAACCCACCCAGATCCGTTCCTTGCCCTCCGCCAACGCATTCGCATGATTCCCCGGCACCCCATCCGCCGCCGTATACGTTTGCCATACGCCCCCCCGCGCCACAGAAACCCCGCTATCCGTGGCGGCCCACAAACTCCCGTCCCGCGCCGGCAATAACCACCGAACCGGCCTACCCGAAAATCCCGCCGTCACCCCCGGCAAATAGTTCTTAAACCGAACTCCGTCAAACCGGCTAATCCCTTCCCTCGTCGCTACCCAAATATAACCGTCCACCCCCTGCCGAACCCGCAGCGTCGCACTCGAAACCATTCCCGACTCGATCGTCCACGCTCGTTTTACATACTGTGATGGTTTGCGACCCGGATCTAATCCAAGCACCAGCCCAGCAGTCATCAGCGCAATTGAGACGAGTCGATTCAATCGAGTTTGCTTCCTCAGGCCTCTATCGTCGGGAAAGAGTTATCCCTACAGAGTCCAGCGGACTATTTCTCGTATGCGACCATAACCAGATGGCTCCCTTCCGCGACGACATCCTCCAAAAAGCCGCCGCCTTCGCTCCCCAACTCCGCCAAGCCAAGTCCACCGCCGCCGAAGACGCCTGGTCCTGGTATCCCTACGACTCCCTCGCCAACGTCGCCCACCTCCACCGTCTCCTCGCCGACCGCCACCCCGAAATCGAAACCCTCCTCCACTCCGGTCGTCTCCTCGATATCGGTTGCGCCGACGCCGACCTCGCCCTCTTCCTCGAACGCCTCGGCGCCCAAGTTACCGCCGTCGACCACACCTCCACCAATTTCAACGGCCTCCGCGGCGCCGCCGCCCTCCTCCGCCAGTTCCGCTCCGCCATCAACCTCCACGACTGGGACCTCGACCACTCCCCGCCCCCCGCCATCGCCGGTTCCCAATTCGACCTCGCCCTCGTCCTCGGCATCCTCTACCATCTCCAAAATCCCCTCCTCGTCCTCAATTCCGTCGCCCGCCTCGCCCGCTACGCCATCGTCTCCACCCGCGTCCTCCACGGCGACCCCACCCTCGACGCCCTCCCCCTCGCCTACCTCCTCTCCGAAGACGAGCTCAACGCCGACAACTCCAACTTTTGGCTCCCCACCGTCAAAGGACTCGCGCGTATGTTCCGCCGCGCCGGTTGGGAGTGCGGCCCCACCCTCCTCCTCTCCAGCGACTCCAACACTAACGACCCCTGGACCACCGACACCCGCTGCTTTGCCCTCCTCCGCAGCGCCCACGCCCTCCAGAACCTCACCCTCGGCGAAGGCTGGTACGACCAGGAAAACGACTGGCGCTGGACCGCCCCCGACTTCCATTTCACCCTCCCCCCTCTCGCCCCCGACCCCACCGAACTCGCCCTCGAAGTCTACGCCCACCCCGGCCTCTTCCCCAAAAACGAACCCGTCGCCGTCTCCATCAACAGCCACCGTCTCATCATCGCCGAATCCGGCCACCAAACTCTCCGCGCCCCCTCCTGCGGCGGCGACATCACCGTCCACATTGACGGCCACGTCCGCACCGCCAACGGCGATCCCCGCGCCCTCGGCCTCGTCGTCAAGCGAGTCTTCCTCAGCTAACCGGCCAACAAATCAACTTCCGCTCCGTCATCTCCTCCATCGCGTACCGCGGCCCCTCCCGCCCCGTCCCGCTCTGCTTCACGCCCCCGTACGGCATCTGGTCCGCTCGAAACTGCGGCACGTCGTTGATCAAAAACCCACCCACGTGTACCCGCCGCGCCGTCCGAAACGCCGCCGCCAAATCCCGCGTGAAGATGCTCGCCTGCAGTCCATACACCGACGCGTTCACCCGCTCAATCACCTCGTCCAACTCCGTGTATCGGTTCACCGAAACCACCGGACCAAAAGCCTCGTCCGCAAACACCCGCGCCGTCTCCGCCACATCCCGCAGCACCGTCGGCGCGAGCGTCGCCAGTCCCGTCTTCCTCACGCTGCCGCCCGCTTCCCCAATCCACGCCGCCACCCGCTCCGCCTCCGCCGCATTGATCAACGAGCTGACTTCGGTACTCTCGTCCAAAGGATGCCCCATCTTCAGCCTCCCCACCGCCGCCCCCAAAGCCTCCGCAAATCGATCCGCCACCCCCGCCTCCACAAAAATTCGCTGCACCGAAATGCAAACCTGCCCCGAGTTCGCCACCGCCCCCACCGCGCACCGCCGCGCCGCGTCTTCGATGTCCCCATCCGCCGCCACAATCACCGCCGAGTTACTCCCCAACTCCAGCGTCGTCTTCTTTAATCCCGCCATCCCCCGCAGCTCCAACCCCACCGCCGCGCTCCCCGTAAACGTCACCATCGCCACCGCCCCGTTCCGTACCAGCGCCGGACCCACCACCGCCCCCGGCCCCGGAATCACGTTCAACGCCCCCGCCGGCAGCCCCGCCGCCGCAAACAACCGTGCCAGCAGCAGCGCCGTCACCGGGGTCGCCGACGCCGGCTTATGCACCACCGCGTTCCCCGCCCCCAACGCCGGGCCAATCTTATGCAGCGCCAAGTTCAGCGGAAAGTTGAACGGGGTGATCGCCGCAATCACCCCCACCGGCTCCCGCACCACCATGGCCATCTTCCCCGCCCCATTCGCCGCCGCGTCCATCGGCACTTCTTCCCCCGCCAACCGGTTCGCCTCTTCGCTCGAAAACAGCAGCGTCGCCGCCCCCCGATCCACCTCCGTCCGCGCCTCCCGCAGCGGCTTCCCGCTCTCGCTCGCAATCGTCACGGCGAACTCTTCCCGCGCCGCCAACAGGCGTTCCCGCGTCCCTCGCAGAATCTCGCTTCGCTGCGCCCGCGTCATCTCCCGCATCGCGGCCGCCGCCCCCCGTGCCGCCTCCACCGCCGCCGCCACCTCCCCCGCCCCGGCTTCTTCCACCACCGCAAACGCCGCGTCATCAAACGGCACCCTTACCGTCCGCCTACCAACTCCCTTTGCCTCCGCCCCGCCAATCCACAGCCCATATTGGTTCATCGCTTCAACATACCGTAAGCAAACTGGCTCGACACCACCTGCAAGTTCTGATCCAGCACCACCCTTACCTGAAACCGTCCCTCCTCGGGCGTCCCGAACCGCACGTCCACCCCCTCCACGGCCACCCCTCCCTCCGGCTCCGTCACCGGCACCATCCGCCACACCGGATACTGGCTGAACCGCAGAAACCCCCTCGCCTCCGGCGTCCGCTTCGCCGCGTTGATCCGCGCCCCATCGGTCGGCTTGTAATAACTAGTCCCCGCCTCCGGGTCAAACGGCAGCCCCAACCGGACGTCGTGCAAAAGCCACGCGTCCTCCGTCGAAACGTACCCCGTCCACCGAAACGGATTGAACGCAGTCGGCCAAGCCGCCACCCGCAGCGGCTCCTGCCCCCCGTACCGCCGCGCCGCCAGCGTCTCTACCGCCCGCTCATGCAGAATCCACCGCCCCCCGCTCCACGCCATCAAAAACAGCAAAGCAAAAATCGCCCAACCCCGCCCCGATGAAGTCTGCTTAGCACCAATCTCGCTCCCCACCAATCGCGACAGCCAAGGCGCCGCCAACGCCATCCCCAACACAAACAGCATCCAAATGTCCACCACCATCACCGCATCCATCCCGAACCATTCTCCTGAAAACGGCAGCAACAGCCGAACTCCGTAGCTGTTCCACGCGTCCATCCCGATGTGCGCCATCGTCCCCACCATACCCACGAGCATCGCCATCATCCAAGGAAACGGCTTCCCCCGCTCCAGCCACCGCACGAACAGCACCGGCAGCAAAGTCATCAGTGGCACCATCACCAGCGCATGAGTCAAGTGCCGATGATAATCCAAATAAGCGACGCTCCCCAGCAGAGCCGTCACCGAATCCGCGTCCGGAATATTCGAGCAAATCACGAGCAACAAGGTCGCCCGCGGACACAACTGATTCAACCCCGCCCGCGACAGCATCACCCCGGTCAGGGAATGCGTCAGGTTTTCCATCGCTTCTCCCCCGCCTTCTCGATATACGCCCGCGGCAGCAGGATCGTCAACGCATCAGGCACCACCGAAACCGTCGCCGGCACAAAACCCGCCGCTTCACCGTCCACCTGAATCGCCACCGGCGTGCCGTTCACGGCCTTGAACTCCAACCGCTGGGCCGCCCGCACATCCACTCCCGGAAACAGGTCCGGCTTTCCAATCAACACCCCCACCAGATACGGCAAATACCGAAACGAACTCACCCCCGCAAACGACACCGCCTCCAAGCAGTCATCCAGCAACGTCACCGTCCGCGCAATCTCCAAGTCCCCGCCATAATTTCTCACCCGGCTCGCGAGCGAAAAACTCCGCTGCGAAACAAACCCATCCACGTTCGATTCAAACTGCGCCAGCGACCGTCCCACCAGCCCAAACCCGCTCACCCAATACGCCAGCTTCCCCAGCTTTTCCTTGATCTTTGGGTTCACCGCATTCACCACCCGTGCGTCCAACCCCGTCCCCGCCATCGCCAGAAAATGCCGATCCATCGTCGCCGTCTTGACATGCCCCGTCGCTATCCGCCGTGCCTGCCTCCGCCCCAACGCCTCCGCCGCCTTCACCGGATTCGTCCCTATCCCCGTCTCCACGCACAGCACGTTCGCCGTCCCTCCCGGCAGCGGGGCCAGGGCCACGTGACTCCCGATCATCCCGTTCGCCACTTCGTTCACGGTCCCGTCCCCGCCCAACGTCACAATCCACTCCGCCCCCCGCGCCACTTCCTGCCGCGCCAACTCCCCCGCCATCCCCGGCCCCGTCGTCGGAAGCACCTCCACCGGCCCGTACTGCCGCACCGCCTCAATCGTCCGTTCCACTAACTGGGGGTTCCGCAGCAGTTTACCCGCGCGAGGATTGAAAATAAGGGCGATCTTCTCTGGCAACCTCATCAGTATCCTATTGGTTGACCCCCATGAGCAAAGTTGACGATCTCCGCGACAATCTCCGCCACCACGAGTACCTCTATTACGTCCTCGATCAGCCCCAACTCTCCGACGCCGAATACGACGTCCTCATGCGCGAACTCCAAGCCCTCGAACAGGCCGACCCCTCGCTCATCACCCCGGACTCGCCCACCCAACGCGTCGGCGGCGCCCCCCGCGAAGGCTTCGTCAAGCTCCGCCATTCCTCCCCCATGCTCAGCCTCGACAACGCCCTCAACGAAGCCGAACTCCGCGCCTTCGATCAGCGCGTCCGCGACCTCCTCGGCGATGAGCCCTTCCAGTACGTAGCCGAACTCAAACTCGACGGCCTCTCCCTCGCCGCCCAATACTCCGCCGGTTCCCTCCAACTCGCCCTCACCCGCGGCGACGGAGCCGAAGGCGAAGACGTCACCCCCAACGCCCGCACCATCCGCAGCCTCCCCCTCAAAGTCCGCGGAGTCCGACACCAGTTCGAAGCCCGCGGGGAAGTTGTCATGCCCAACGCCGCCTTCCAAAAACTCAACGCCGACCGCGAGCAGGAAGGCCTCCCCCGCTACGCCAACCCCCGCAACTCCTCCGCCGGCTCCCTCCGCGTTCTCGACCCCACCATCACCGCCAACCGCCAACTCGACTTCTACGCCTACTTCCTCCTCGCCGACGGCGCCCCCGCCTGCCCCTCCCATTGGCAGTCCCTCGAAGAACTCGCCGCCATGGGCTTCAAGGTGAACCCCGCTCGCCAACTTTGCGCCAACGTCGATGAACTCCTCGCCTTCTGCCAACGCTTCGCCGCCGAACGCGAAACTCTACCCTTCGAAATCGATGGCGTCGTCGCCAAAGTCGATTCCATCTCCCAGCAACAGAAACTCGGCTGGACCGCCAAGTTCCCCCGCTGGGCTATCGCCTTCAAATACCCCGCCCGCCAAGCCGAAACCATCATCGAAAAAATCGATATCCAAGTCGGCCGCACCGGTGCTCTTACCCCCGTCGCCCACCTCCGCCGCGTCCTCGTCAGCGGCGTCTACGTCAGCCGCTCCACCCTACACAACGAAGATGAAATCGCCCGCCTCGGCGTTGCCGCCGGAGATACTGTCGTCATCGAACGCTCCGGCGACGTCATCCCCAAAGTCATCCGCGTCGTCCGCCAAGGCGACCCCCGCGTCCCGTTCGTCATGCCCGCCGAATGCCCCGTCTGCGGCAGTTCCGTCTCCCGCCCCGAAGGCGAAGTCGTCTCCCGCTGCCTGAACTCCAGCTGCCCCGCCCGCCTCAAAGAATCCATCGCCCACTTCGCCGCCCGCCCCCTGCTCGACATCGCCGGCCTCGGCGACGTCCTCGTCGAACAACTCGTCAACGCCAAACTCGTCCACTCCGTCGCGGACCTCTACGACCTCTCGCTCGAACAACTCTCGGGGCTCGAACGCATGGGAACCAAGTCCGCCGAACGCGTCCTCGCCGGCATCGCCCGTTCCAAGACGCTCCCACTCCCCCGCGTCATCAACGGCCTCGGCATCCCCTTCGTCGGCGAACGCACCGCCCAGTTTCTCGCCGAACACTTCGGCTCCCTGGACGCGATCCATCAAGCCGATGAAGCTCAACTCCAACAAGCCGAGGAGGTCGGCCCCAAGATCGCTCAAAGCATCCGCCGCTGGTTCGCTGAGGAGCGCAACTGGGCCGTCGTCGAACGCCTCCGCGCCGCCGGCCTCGTCTTCAC
>Ga0136639_10000690_pt1 | contig 11604 bp, 11 predicted proteins | sample AntDrymUQ8592106_2_FD_113739 | JGI IMG/M metagenome (GOLD analysis project Ga0136639, IMG submission 113739) | Polar desert sand microbial communities from Dry Valleys, Antarctica - metaG UQ859 (21.06) | ecosystem: Environmental > Terrestrial > Soil > Desert | place: Antarctica: Dry Valley...
ACCACCCCCTCTCAACACAGGTTAAGGCCTGAACCGGGCCAGACACTATTAGTGCAAGAGGTGTGTCAATTTTGTGTGCGTCTATTCCTGTGCGTGGTGAGGGGCGATTGTGTGACAGGTTGGGGGGGTGCAGGAATCGTTCTGCGAGAGTGCCTTTTTTTGATTCGTGGGGGTAGTTGACGTCATGGCAACGAGACAGACCGGTAAGAAGCTCGACGCGAGGGAACGCGCACGGCTGGCCCGCACCCGGGTCGATCAGGTCCGGGCAGAGCGCGACAGCAAGATCGAGGCGACACTGACCGAGTTCTTCACCGCCGGCGACGAACGCGACCACCTGGTCGTCCAGCTCGCCGTTGTCGAGAACACCATCGGGCAGAGCGTGCAGCGCCTCTTCGACCTCGGCGAAACCACCGCCCGGGTCGCCGATCTCCTCGCCTTGGAACCCAAAGAAGTGAAGCGCCTGCGCAGCCTCGCCCCCCTCGCTACCAATACGACAACCGGCACGGCAACCGGTACACAGGCTCACATTCCCGCCGCATAATTCTCGGCACCCGAACCTGGCCGGAAGCGTACAGACCGGTAGCCGATCGCCCGAGCCGGTCGACCACGTGACCACTGGCCAGCGCACCCAGCAGCTCAGGGCAAGTGCAGCGCAGCGGAGCGCGGCAGCTCCCACCGCCACCCTCACCTGGGCTGCGAACGCATCGAAGCTCGACCCGTCCGGCTCCCGCTGATACGTCGACGACCAGTCCCCGGCCAACGCCCGATCGACCGTCTCCCGCAAGACACCGACCTGTTGCGATACCTCCCGCTTCGACACTTTCCCCGTCGAAAACAGATGGTGAATCTCCACCCAATCATCCAATTTAGTCACCCTCCATAGTGGTTGGTGGCCCCATATTCAGTTGGCGCTAACAGAGGGTGGAGAGCCGGTATCCGGCGGGCGGGTCGGCCTGGGCGGGCCAGTCGAGCCACTCCTCAGGCCGGGAACGCTCTGCACGCAGCGGGATGTCGCGGTTGGCGGGTCGGATCCGCAGAGCCAGGAAGCTACCCCCGACGAGCTCGGAACCCCGCCGGAATTGCGCCGGTCTCGGGACCGAGTGTGAAGGGAAAAGGTGCCTGCTAGCGTCGTGGCATGACACTTACCCGATTCACCGGAGGTGCCACCGGCGCCTGGCAGATCGACCGCATCCTCTCGATCGCCGGGCCCACACTCGCGCCGGCCGAGCGCCTCGACGTATCGGAGGTGTCACCGGCTGCCGACTCCCGCGCAGCGTGGACGCTGAGCGGCGCCATTAGCTACAAGCGTTACACGTCGCGCGCCGAGCAGGCGGACCTCGACGCTATCCAGCCCGCCCTCGGTCGACCCGAGGCCCGGTGCGCCGCGCTCATACCGATTACGAAGACCGCCCGTTGGTGGGACCTCTCCCAAGATGAGCGCCGGGCGATTTTCGAGGAGACGAGCCACCACATTTCAGTCGGGCTCGAGTACCTACCTGCGGTCGCTCGCCAGCTGTACCACGGCCGTGACCTCGGTGAACCCTTCGACTTCCTAACTTGGTTCGAGTACGCCGTCGGAGACACGATCGCGTTCGAGGAGCTCCTGGGCCGGTTGCGGACGAGTCGTGAATGGGACTACGTCGAGCGCGAGGTCGACGTTCGACTCAGCCGCTAATGCCCTGCGTATTCAATCCGTCTGAGTAGTGCGACGAATATGAGTATTTGCTCACCGGTTTTGGTCCAGATGAAGGTCTGGGTGGGGTGCCCCTATAATTTTGTCAAGCAGCGCGGGCGTGCTTTTTCGGTTCGTTCTCGCAGAGGGTACCGTCTCGCATCATGGCGAAGAGGACATTGCAGCGGCGTCGAGCGACGGAGAGGGCCTGGTTGTGCCTCTTACCCTCGGCGTTCATCCAGTCGCAGTAGGCCCGTGACACTTGGTCGTGGAAGGCTGCGAAGGCGGAGAGGAACAGTGCCCGTTTGAGGACTTTATTGCCTCGTCGAGAGCTGTGTTCGCCGCGGATCGACAAGCCGGAGCGTCGGGTGACGGGGGTGAGTCCAGCGCAGGATGCGAGGTGTCCGGCGGTGGCGAAGTCCTTGCCGGAGACTTCGGTGATGAGTCTGGCCGCGGTCCTGACCCCGACTCCGGGCATGCTGATCAGGACGGGTTGAAGAGGGTGGGCGGCGACGATTCTCTCCAATTCGACAGCGATCTCGTCGCGCTGTCGGCGCAGGGCAGCGAGTTGTTCGGCGAGACCCGAAAATACCGTGTTGGCCGCATTCGTGCCCACGACGACGACCATTTGCTCGCTGAGGGCCTGTGGCCGACAGCTGGCCCAATCGAGCCGTTCGGCTCGGCTGCCAGGTACCATTCGTTGAATACCGGCTGCATCACATCCGGCGTTCTACTGGACGAAATGGACGGCGTACTTTGACGCCCCGTTGTCCCGGACGTACCCCACCGTGGAGATCCGTGCGCGCGATGTCTGCCTGTACACCGACGATGACGTCCTCACCGCGGGGCTGGTCCGTACGTTGGCGGAAACGGCCGCAAGAGCACGGCGTCACGGCCTCCCTCCTCGCCCAGTCCCGGCCGCATCGCGTCGCCTGGCCCTCGGACGGGTGAGCCGGCCTGACAACAACGATGATCTCCTGCACCCCGTGGACAACCGACCGCAACCGGCTCCAGAGATCATCGAGACCCTCCTCAGCCATGCCCGGGCCGCCCTGATAGATTCCGGTGATCTCCACCGAGTGCGATCCGGGCTGGCTGCCATCATGCGGCTGGGAACCGGGGAAGGCCAGCAACACGCCACGCACGCCCTCAAGTTCAGGAGAGCTATCCGCTGTGGTCGCCGACGCTATCCATTTCAGCCGCCGCTCGCAGCCGCTTACCGGGAGCCCCGCCGGCGCCGGGATCCTCAGCACTGGTTTGAGTTACAAAAGCGCAGCCGCGACACACGACCGCCAATTGTCCCCCGTCCCAACAATCGGAAGCCTGCCTGGACGTGGTCGTCTGACCGGAGGGCCCATCCAGCGCGGATTCCCGCAGGTCTCAGGCTGGAATTGCCGGTGCACGAGGCGGGAGCAGGAGGCTATCTCATTGGTGCAGCCCTAACGCGAGAGTATCGTCGAAGGGAAGGGGTCCGTCCGGAACGCTGAAGATCCGATCAACCGGCGCGGCCTCACTATCTTCGATTGACGAGAGGCGGAAACAATGAGTGACGCTGACAAGATCAAGAATGCGGCTGAGAAAGCCGCGGGAAAGCTCAAGGAGAACGCAGGCAAGATCGCGGGGGACAAGTCGCTCGAGGCTGAAGGCAAGACCGACCAGGCCAAGGCTAGTCTGAAGCAGGCTGGCGAACATGTGAAAGACGTGTTCAAGAAATAGCGAACGCACCCTGCACTCGATTGCCCGGATCTTCCGGGAACAATGGAAAGGAACACCATGAACATGCTGCTCATCGTCGTGGCCATCATCGCGGTCATCCTCTTGCTGACGGGCGGTTTTGTGCAGTCGCTGAACTTCCTATTGTGGGTGGGTGTGATTCTGCTTGTGATAGCGGTGATTGCGTTCTTGGTGCGCTCGATGTCAGGCCGCCGAGGCGCATAACGGGCGCCTGAACACAGCCGAAGCCACGACGACGCAAGGCTGGTCGCGGTTCCTGCGGCTGCTGTTTGAGTGTCGACGCTCTGGCCGGTTCTAGGCAACGTCGCAACACTGCTTCGTTAGCGGGATCGTAGTGTGGGCTTCAGCCCCGAAAGGAAACTCGTCGCCGACCCGAGTCGGTGGCACCGTCCAAGCTGTCTGGGACGGGACGTGCACGAGTATCGCGGGTTCCCTGATGGCCCTCGCCGATTGCATTGGCGTCTACGCACGGACTTGGCCATCCTCAGCGCCGGCATATAGGTTGACTTCCAACTACGGCAATGGATGGACTGTGCCTTCGAAATGCTGGATTTCCCAGGGCAAGGGTCTCGTGTCGGCGAGTGTCACTACCCCGTTACCTTGTTTATGATTCGCTTTTGGGATCCGCCTCGGCGCGGCTTTGCCGGCGGCGCCGCTTCATTGGACATTGGCCGGGGCGTTCAGCCAGCGCACCCACCAGCCCAGGGCAAGTGCAGCGCAGCGGAGCGCGACAGTCCCCACCGCCACCCCGCGTGTTGCCGTTACACCCGCGGCCGTGCCGAAATGGGACTGACGCCCGGCGCCTGATCCCGGTCGGTGCCGCGGTCGTCGGTGTCGGTTCTGGCGCGTGCACGATCAGCGAGTTCCTTGACCCGATCACGCCCGGCCACCTGCTCGTCGCTGATGCCAGCCGGGGATTCGCTCGGGTTTTCGGTTTGCGGGTTCTGCTCGTCGGCCATCGTCGCCAGAGCGGTGTCGACGCGGGCCTGACGGGTGTGGGCTTCCCGGAGTTCGTCACTGTGCTTGAACTGGTCGCCGACGCGCGCATCAACCTCGGTGATGGTCGTCGCCGTCTCGACGCGTTTCTGCTGCGTGTCCGTGAGGAGCTTCGGCAACGAGGCGGCCCGGTTCTCGAGCTGGCGAACGAGGCCCACCCCAGCGTCCACAAACTGCTCCCGCGGCACGCTGATGCTCGCCCCGGGGACACCGCGCAGCTGCGCAATAATGTGCACCCGGCCCAACGAGGTGCGGGAGGTCACGTCGATGGGGAAACCTCCGACGTGGCCGAGCTCGCCCAGGTTCCGGTCCGTGTTCGGCGGTAGGAAGCGCATGCCCTTGCGTGCAGCCCACTCCCCGATCGCGATGCCCGCGTCCGCCCGTTTGCCGTACTGGCGGTCGGCAACGGTCATCCGGAACAGGTCATCGCTCGTGTCCACGACCCGCGGGAGCGCGGACGTGAGCATATCGATGTTGCGGTCCAGGGTTTGCAGCTGGGTGGTCGCGCTCACCCGGGTGCTGGCAAGGTTGCTCTGGTTCCGCTGCCAGGCCCGCTCCAAGCGTTGCAGCCTGGCCACGTCATTGTTGGCCACCGACTGCTCCATTAGGAGCGGGTTACCGGAGGAGAGCGCTTTGGTCTCGGCCGCGCCGAGGGCAACGTCACCGATGTCTTCGATCTCGCGAACGTCGAGGCGGCCGCGCATGATCTGGGAGATGAACTTCGCTTTCCGCTCCACGGTCTGCCACATGTAGCTATCGAAGCTGCGCTCAACGACATACCGGTAGAGCCCCACCTCGGGGTTCTGGTTTCCCTGGCGCACGATGCGCCCGTCACGCTGTTCAATATCGGCCGGCCGCCACGGGCAGTCCATGTGATGCAACGCCACCGCCCGCGCCTGCACGTTCGTACCGACGCCCATCTTCGCCGTCGACCCGACGAGAACGGCAACATGGCCGGCGCGCGCGGCGGCAAACAAGCGGGCTTTGTCGGGGTCGGTTTTGGCCTCGTGAATGTAGCGGATCTGCTCGGCCGGCATCCCACCGTCGATGAGCTTGGACCGCAACTCGTCGTAGGCATTCCACCGGTCCGGCTTCGGCGTGCCCAGGTCACTGAACACCAACTGCAACGCCCCGGGCGTCGGCGACGGCTCCTTCGTCACCTCATCCAGGTAGGAGAGGTGTTTGGTGTCGTTCCAGATCCGCAGCACCTGGTGCGCGACCGCGTCGATCTTCGTCGGCCCGGCCGGCCGGTCGCCGCCGACCATCCGCACGTCCAGGGCCGCCTTCCGGCCGTCCGTGGATATCTTGAGCATGTTGTCTTCTTCAGGCCGCACCGACTTGTTCGCGACGCGTTCCGCCCGCTCACCAATGTCCGCGATATACGCCTCCAGTTCGACGCCTGGTTGCAGCACGATGTTCTCGGGAACCCGCTGCCCGTCCGCGCGCTCCCGCAGCAAAGGTGTGGGCAGGTGTAGGTCCTCGGCGGTCTTCACGTCCGCGAAGACGTGCCACATCCGCAGCATCTCGGGCACGTTCTGGAACTTCGCAAACCTAGTCTTCAACCGGAAGTTCCCACCACCGGTGGGCGCCATCTCCATCTCCGTCACCGTCTGCCCGAACGTCGCCGCCCACGCATCGAAATGACCAATGCCCGCATTCTCCAGCAGGTCAGGGCGCAGGTAACGCTGCATCACATAGGCCTCAGTGATGCTGTTGGCCAGGGGCGTCGCCGTCGCCACCGTGACGACGCGATCGCCATGCTGGGAACGGAGGTACTCGAGCTTCATGTGCAGGTCCGTCGCCCGGCCTGCACCGGGGATTTTAGCGTCCTGGATGCTCGATTCCGTGGCGAGGTTCTTATAGTCGTGCATCTCGTCGACGACGACATAGTCGATGCCGGTGGACTCGAATGTGATGCCGGCATCGCGGGGCTTGTCGGTGAGTTCCTTCTGTCTCTGCTCCAGTGTCAGGAGCTTTTTCTCGATGCGTTTAACAGTCATTGCGTCTTCGCCCGTTGCCTCTTCAAAAACCGTGCGGAGGGTTTCGACCTCACGGTTGATGTACTCGGCCTCGGTGGCCGGTGCGAGCGGGATCCGCTGGAAAGCGGTGCGCGTCATGATGATCGCGTCCCAATCATTCGCGGCCGCACGGGCCACGAACAGGCGACGCTTGTCCCCGGCGAGGTCATCGCTGGAGGAGGCGAGGATGCGGGCCTGCGGGTAGATCTGGAGCCACTCGCGGGCGAACTGCTCAAGCATATGGTTAGGCACCACAACGACAGGTTTGGTCACGAGCCCCATCCGGCCAAGCTCCATGGTGCCCATCACCATCTCCGCGGTCTTACCCGCACCGACCTGGTGGAACAATCCCACCGCCGGCTCGGACAGCATCCGGGCGACAGCGGCACGCTGATGCGAGCGGGGGGTGAAGTTCAATGCCACACCCGGCAAGGTCAGGTAGTCGCCTTCATGGCTGTAGTCGCGCAACGCGATCGAGTTGAACCGGCGGTTGTACTCATCCGTGAGTCGTTCAGCGCGTTCCGGGTCCTCCCAGATCCATTCGCCGAAGCGCTCCTGCAGCTGGTCGGCCTTCTCCTGCGCGGCCGTGGTCTCCAGCGCATTGGGGACCTTCTTCTTCCGTCCCATCTCCTCATACTCATCGAAGACCGTGATCGGCTTCTGTTCCATCAACGCCTGCGCAAGCATGGTGGCCGGGCGACGTTTCGTGCCCCATTCGCTGGTGGCACGGAGGGTCTGCCGGTTGCCGCGAACTTCCCACATGCCCGGCATCGGGTTCTCGACCCGGACGCTACGGTCGCGCAAGATGTCCTGCAGGAACTGTTTGTGCGTTTCGGCGTCGATCCACACTGCGCCCAGGCGCGCCTGGATCTGCTCCATCGTGAGCTTGTCTGGCACAGCCGCTTCAAGCGCAGCGACGTTAACGGAGAACTGCTCCGGGCGGGTCTGGACTGCGACCTGTGCGGCGTCGAGTTTGATCCGGATGTCGCCACTGAGGTATTCGGGGGCGTGGATCAGTTGGCCGGTGACCGGGTCGTCGTAGACCATGTCGCCCAGAGCCGCCCGGGCCTCGGCTGCGTCCTGGCCGAGGAGGTGCGCGATGGTGTCGAGGTCAACACGACCGGTCCGGTCCAGGCTCAGGGTGATCGCTTCGGCGGGCGTGTCCGCACCTTGGGTGATGGGGCGTTGTGCCACGACGCGTTGGGTGAGCATTGCTGACGGGGACGCGGTCTGCGTTTCCTCGTCGAACCGCTCGAGCGCCATGACCAACGGCCCAAACGGGTCCTGCTTCAAGAGCCTGGCTGGGGTCGGGGTGATGCGCGCCATCCCCGGTTCACCCGTTTCCGGATCGTCTCGTCCGGTCGGCCTCAACGTGAACCGGTTGAGGGGGCCATACGACTCTTTGTAGGTGTCGTAGCGGTCACGAAGAGTGGTCCGCGCGGCGACGATCTCTTCGGTGTCATCCACCGTGATGGCCTCGGCAGCCAGAAGAGCGGTGCCCGCGTCGCGAAGCCCCAGCAATGCCCGCAGCTCAGTTGCTCCGTTCTTGGGAACGGGGAAGGCCTCGTGCATACCGGCGCGAACAACGGTGAACGTGCCATCCTCCTGGGCGATGATCGTGCCGTCCCACTGGGTCGGTTCGGCCGGCCGATAAGTCGCCAGCTTCCGCTCTGACAGGGCGTTGCGGGCGCTCATCAGCTGGCCGGCCTCAGTGGCATCCGAGACCACACCGGTCAGAGCAGCGCGAAGTGCGCCCGGCGTAGCCGCGAGGTCTGCAGCTTTCACCTGCAGGGTCTCGTTGCCGTACATTCCGGTGCCGACGTGCACCTCGCCGAGGATGTTCTCGGGGCGCTGATCGAAGTAGGAGTTGATCTTCACGAGCTGCTCGTCGACCCGGTGCGCGGTGACGGTCTCCCAGAGCTGCGAGGTCGCGGGCTCGCCGACGTCCCGGCGGCGGAAGATCAGCAGGTCGGTCACCACGTCGGTGCCGGCGGAGCGGCGGTGCGCGCCCGACGGCAACCGCACAGCACCGACGAGGTCGGCCATCGCGTTCATTTCTCGGCGGGCGGCCGGGTTCTGCGAATCCAACGTGTAGTGGCTGGTCAACACCGCGACCAAGCCCCCGGGCCGGGTGAGCGCCAGAGATTTGATGATGAAGTGATTGTGGATCGAGTGCCGGCCCGCGTTATGGGCGGGGTCGTGCAGCCGCACGTCAGCAAACGGCACATTGCCCACAGCAGCGTCGAAATAGCCGGCCGGGAACCGGCTATCCGCGAAGGACTCGGCTCGGATCTCCGCCTGCGGGTACAGGCCGGCAGCGATTGAGGCGGTCGTGCTGTCCAGCTCAACACCGACCATCCGGGCACTGTCCGGGGCAAGGCCGATGAACGTGCCTGACCCGGCGCCCGGTTCCAGGACCTGGCCGCCGGTAAAGCCGAGGTCGGCCAGGGCGGACCAGATTTCGCGGACATAGGCGGGGTCGGTGTAGTGCGCGTTGATCGTGGTGCGCCGCGCCTCCGCGTAAGCATCATCGGTGAGGAGCGACTTCAACTCGGCGCGTTCACGGGCCCAATTCTCTTTCGACCCGTCGAAGACGTCGGGGACCGCGCCCCAACTCGACCACCGGGCCAGAACCGCATGCTCTGCAGCCGTGGCTGGTCGTTCCTCGGCCTGCAGCTGCTGTGCGAGACGGATCGCCGTCACATTCGCGGTGTATCGGGCCTTTGCCCCGGACGGGGCGAGGTCGTCCTGGAGCTGCGGGATGAACCGTGCAGTGGCTACATCTCTTCCGTCTCGGGCCGGCGCTGGTATCGGATGTCCGCTGCGCGCTTCATCGTTTCCGCGTTCGCTGTCAGGAACGTGTCCGGGTTCTCCGACGCCAGCAACTCCTCGATGAAGCTCACCGGAACTGCCCACTCCTCCGCGGTCAGTTCCTCTTCGTAAGTCGAGGTCATCCCGTCCAGGCTCTCCTTCACGGTCGAGGCCCAGCTCGCCAGCCCCGAGTCCATCGGGCGTGTGGCTTCCCACTCCTCCCGGGCCTCGTCCGCCGTCAACTCCGGGGTTATCCAGACCAGGTCCGCCAACACGATCTCTTCGGCCTGCCGCTGCGCCATCGTGAGTCGGCCCACCTTCTCCAGGTAGGTCTCCCCGACCGGGTCCGCTCCGGCGATCTGCAAGCTCAGGTCGTCGACCTGGCTCAGCACCTGCTCGCCCAGATCCTCGAAGAACTCCTCCGGCTTCGGCAGTATCGCGTACCGGCTCGGTGCCACGCGGCTCCAGTGATCCTTGGCTAATGTTCCGTACTTGTTCATCAGTCCCACCATCCTGTTCTCTCCAAAAGTCTTCAAAGCTCAACTGGCCACTGACTAGGACCGCCTCAACCGGCGTCGGCTTCCTGGTGCGCTCCGCCTCGAGTCGTGCATCAACGCTAACCCCATCGAGCCCCCAGAGGTCAAGTTCGATCTGATCATTGGAAACCTGCTTCTTCGAGCCTCTACCGGCCATACGCCACTCCCCTGACCCCCGAATGGGTGGTTCGAGGTTAACAGGTCGACCGGCCGCCCCACTAAACAGCAGCTCACCGTGCGCCCATCCCACCAGCGGCAGTCCCACCAGTGCCGGGGTCCAGCGTGTCTGCGGGGCCGCGTTTCCGGTTCCGTTCCAACGCCCGGTAGACGCCGCTGCGGGAGATGTTGAACCTCGCCGCGATCGCCGGGACATTCCGGTCCGGGCCGGCGAAGAGCCGGGCCAGCGTGGCGTCTTGCTCGGGAGTGAGTCGGGGCTGTTTCCCGCGGAGGTTGCCCCGCACGCCGGGCCGCTTCATGGCTTCCCGGGTACGGAGGCTGTTCCAGCCGCCCTCGGCCTGGGCCACCGCGGTCAGCATCCGGAAGAACAACGCGGCCTGTGGGCCCTGCAGGTCAAACAGGTCACCGTTGTTACTGAGTAGGATGCCCCGCTCCCCCAGCTCCTGGATGATCTCCACGATCCCCAGGGCGGTGCCGGCGAGTCGATCCAGCGACGGGACCACAAGCGTGTCCCCAGCCCGGCACGCCGCCACAGCCTTCACCAACCCATCCCGGGTCATGCTCTCGCCCGAGAAACCGGTATCGACGTGAATCCGTGCGGGATCCACTCCCAACCGGGCCAGCGCGCTCATCTGTGAGTCGAAGTCCTGCTCCACCGTGGATACCCGGGCGTAGCCAACCAGCACCGCGCCCCGGGGGTCGTCTTGTTCAGTCATCTGTTCGCCTCCCTCGCTCCATCTGAAAGCGTACCAGATAGGCGCGCCTAAATAGGAAACAACGGGAAGCCTGGCCGCGGACCGACGCCACGCGCGCCGCTGTTCGGGTCGCTCTGGCGAATGTCGGGACCCTGACTTACACTTCTAAATATCGAATGTACGTTCGAGCCAAAGGGAGGGAGTCACGCATGCCGCAGATCATTGACACCCGCGTCGACGTGGAGCTTTCAGTCGACGGCGACCCGTGCGCGTTCGTCTGGAACCGGTTCGAGCACACCATCATCGGACAGCCACAAGCGATCTTCACCCGCACCAGCTGGTGGGAGACCCCGGGCACACCGACCCGGATCGACACCGAGCTGTGGCGGGTAGATGCATCCCGCGGAGGCGAGGAACAGCACCGGTATGACCTGAGGCGAGACGCCGACGGGTGGGTACTCGCCCTCGACTGGGGATGATGCTCATCGGTATTTCCCGGGTGGTGTCAGGTGGATCCCAAGAAGACAGACAGGTACCGCGGCTACCTTTCCAAACACGTCCGAAAAGAGGAACCGACATGATCACCGGCCGATTGCAGAACCGAACACCAGACGACATCCAGGTCAACGCCCTGTCCTCCCGAGAGTGGCGAATCTGCGATAACCGCATCGCCCAAGACAACGCCCTCTCGCTCATCGGTTTCATCGACAAACACCACGGCATCTACGAAGTCATGGAATTCATCGACCCCGTCGAGTACTCCCATTTCCCCAGCCTGGAAACCGCGATCTCCCACTTCATCACCGCGAAACCCTGACCCCCGGCACAGTGCCGACCGGAAGCGGAACGCTCAACGGGCGAACTCGCGTGTCATCGAGCGTTTTGAATGATCTCGTCAAAGCGGAAGGGCAGACCAGCCGCGCCTACTTGCCCGCCGGACAGATGAAGATCAGAGAGCGTCGAGG
>Ga0136639_10000691_pt1 | contig 11604 bp, 10 predicted proteins | sample AntDrymUQ8592106_2_FD_113739 | JGI IMG/M metagenome (GOLD analysis project Ga0136639, IMG submission 113739) | Polar desert sand microbial communities from Dry Valleys, Antarctica - metaG UQ859 (21.06) | ecosystem: Environmental > Terrestrial > Soil > Desert | place: Antarctica: Dry Valley...
CAGCTCCTCCGGGCGAGCCCTGACCACCCAGCCCCACACCCCGCCGCCGGCGGGGTCATCGGCATGTCCGTCCGGCTGTCGAGCAGGGCCGCAGACAATAGTGCGGTTGATCTGGTGCATGGGGTGGACCGGATCAACCGCACTATCTCGTGAGTACGACGAGGGGCTGAGGCGGCCGCGCCTCACGACCGCGCTGGAAGGACGCAGAACTCGTTGCCGGAGGGGTCTGCGAAGAGCCGCCAGGGCAGCTCGCCCCACTCCGGGTGGAGCGCGCGGCCACCGCGCTCGGCGATGCTTGTCGCGATCTGGTCCGGGTCGTCGCCCGTTTCCAGCCGGACGTCGAGATGCAGCCGGTTCTTGGTCGTGTCCTTGGGGGCTGGCTCAGGGGAGAGCTCGAGGAGGGGGCCCAGCAGGGACGGGTGGCGCAGGGAGCGGGGGGCGATGCCGGACGCATCGGTCCAGCCGGTCAGCCAGGACCAGAACCCTGCGTCGCTGTCCGGCCGGGCGGAGTCGAGTCGGATCGCCGCGAGGGGCCCGGTGTGGGCGTAGGCTGCTCGGCCCTCGATGACGCGGTAGGGGTTGCCCTCCGGGTCGGCCAGCGCCACCCCGGGCGTCTGGGGGCCGCCGACGTCGAGGTGTCGTGCGCCCAGGCCGAGCAGTCGCTGGACCTCCTGGGCCTGGCCGGCTCCGCCCACGAGGTCCAGGTGGAGCCTCGGTGGGTCGGAGGGCGGCGCGTCGACGCGTTGGAAGCACAGGTCGAGCGCCGGCCCGCCCTTGACGATAAGCCGCGTCTCGAAGCCGTCGGGGTCGTCGGTCAGGCGCTCGCCGTTGATCACCGCTTCCCAGAACCGGCCCAACCGCTGCGGCTCGACGGCGTCGATGACGAGGTTCTCCAGGTACATCTACCCACCGTAGGTCCCAGCAGCCACGGCCCACGGCCACGGCCAACGCAACAGCTCCCCCCACCCGGCGTGAGCCGGGGGAGAGGAGCTGTCGGTGCCCGCTCGGGGCGGACGTCAGCGCTGGGTCAGCGCAGTGCCTCGGTCAGCTTGGAGCCGTCCTCGGCGAACGCGACACAGGCGAGCTTGTCGCCCGACTCGGGGTCGACGACCTGGGTCAGACCGATGTAGTTGTAGCCCTCGGTGACGAAGGTGTTGAGCTCCTCGTCGGTGAAGGCGATCGCCTCGTCGCAGAGGGTGTTGGAGGAGTCGTCGCCGAAGCCGCTGGCGTCGTCGCCCGTGAGGGTGACCGTCGCGAGGACCTCGCCGTCGTGCGACTCGCTGCAGCCGACCTTCTTGATCTGGGAGACGGCTCCCTCAGACGGGTCGAGGCCCTTGGCCGTGATGCAGTCGCCCTTCTTCAGGCTGTCGACCGACTCGCCACCGAGGATCACGCCCGCGGCGACTAGGCCGATCAGCAGGATCACGACGATGATGTCGATGACGATGGCTGCGATGGCCAGGCCCTTGCCGCCGCCCTTCTTCACGAGCACGACGATCGCCAGGACCAGCGAGACCAGGGTCGTCAGTCCGCAGGGGATGAAGGCCAGCACGAGGGCCGCGATGGCCATGCCCTTGCCCTTGCCCTGGGGGGGCTCCATGCCGCCGGGGCCTGCGGGATAGGCGTTGCCGTACGGCGGCTGCTGGCCGCCGCCGTAGGGCTGCTGCGGGGCCGCGCCGTAGGGCTGCTGCGGGGCGCCGTAGGGGGTGTTGCCGGGCTGTCCCTCCGGAGTGCCGTAAGGCTGTCCGGGCTCTTGAGGTGGTGTAGTCACGCGAACACACTAGGGCTCAACAGCCTCCGTTTGCCGCGACTTGTCCGAACCGGTCCGCCGGTGTCGCGGAGGGCGCCGGCGGCGTGGCTATGCTGCGCCGGTGACCACGCGCCCGCTCTACGTTCACGTCGGTGCGAGCAAGACCGGGACCTCCGCGCTCCAGGCGGGGCTGTGGGAGTCCAAGCGCTACCTGCGTCGCTCCGGCATCGGACTGCCCTTCGTGGGGCGTCCTGCCCACGTACGTCGACTCCTGCGTCCCCTGGGCTGGACCATGGGGACCGGGTTCGACCGTGCGCCCAAGCCGAAGGTGCTGCGCGAGCTGGCCTCCCGGCTCCGCGACACCCCCGGCGACCGGCTCCTGATCAGCAACGAGGACCTGTGCGAGCTCGACCCGCCGCGCATCGACCTGGTCCGTGAGCTCGCGGACGCCGCCGACCTCGACCTGCGCGTCGTCGTGTCCGCGCGGGACTGGGCCAAGCAGCTGCCCTCGGAGTGGCAGCAGTTCCTCAAGCACCGCCTGACCACCGACTACTACTCGTTCCTCGACCAGGTACGACGGCACGAGGGCACCGCGGCTGACCACTACTGGCAGCGTCAGGACGTGGCCGGCATCTGCGCCCGCTGGGCGACCGGTCTCAACCCGGCCGACGTCCACGTCATTGCAGTCCCCCCGATGTCGGCCGATGCCGACGGGGTCTTCCGTCTCTTCGGCGAGGCCGTCGGCTTCGACGCGACCCGCCTCACCCTGCCGACCCACCACGTCAACGCCTCGTTCGGCTACGTGGAGGCCGAGGTGTTGCGCCGGCTCAACGCGAGCCTGGCCGAGCAGCTGCCCGACTACGAGCGCGACTACGTGCCGGCCGTGCGCAACGTGCTGGTGCGCGGGGTCCTCGCCCGCGAGGCCAGCGCCAAGATCACCCTGCCCCCCGAGCACCTGGCCTGGGTCCGCGACCTGGGGCAGCAGCACCTGGAAGCGTTGCGCAGCGGGGGCTACACGCTCCACGGCGACTCCCGCTACCTCGTGGCGGGAGAGGACGCCGCCAAGGCACTGCCCGACCTCGACCCCGGTCAGGTCGCCGACGCGGCGGTCGAGACGCTTGCGTCGTTCGCCGTGCGGGTCCACCAGCGACGTGCGGCCAAGGGTCCTGGCGCTCAGCAGGCCGCGCGACGGGGCAAGGCGTAGTCGACGAGCACGGCGCGGTGGTCGGCGATCCGGGAGGTCAGCACCTGCGCCTGCTCGGGCACCCAGCCGTCGGAGCCGTAGAGCACGAAGTCGATCCGGCGACGTGGCACGCGCGGGGGGACGGTCAGACCTGAGCCCACCCCGACCTGCGGCCACGGGTCGGAGGTGAAGGAGTCGATGACCCGCATCGCTGGTGAGCCGCTCTCGGCGTTGAAGTCGCCGCCGAGCAGGAACGGCCGACCCGCGTCGGCGGCGACCAGGCGCTTCACGCCCCGGGCCTGCACGATCCGGATCACCCCGCGGGTGTGCTGGAAGTGGGTGTTGAAGACGTCGACGGGTCCACCGGGGAGGTCGATCGTCGCGCGCAGCAGTCCACGCTGCTGCAGTCCGGGGAAGTTGGGCAGCAGCTGGTTGGACCAGCTCAGGATCGGCAGTGAGCTCAGCGTCGCCGTACCGGACTCGCGGCTCGGAGCGCCGTCCGACTCGGCCGGCCGCGAGAAGTTGCGTCCGAAGACGACGTTCATGCCGAGCAGCCGGCCGAGCGCCGCCGGCTGGTCGTCCAGGCCCGACTTGGCGCGGAAGCGGTGCACCTCTTGCAGGAGCACCACGTCGGCATCCCAGGCGCGGATCTCGTCGGCGATCCCCGGCAGGTCGTAGCCGGCTGCCCCGACGCCACCGTGGATGTTGAACGTCGCCACCCGCAGACGCTGCGTCGGGGTGGGCACGCACGGTGTGCCGGGATCCGACGACGTCGGAAGCGATGGTGGCGGGCCCACGGGCGGAGGGAGGCCGGAGGACGGTGGCGGCAGCGGGGGCTGGACGCCTCCGTCCTCCGGTCGCGGCCACAGGACCACCAGGGTGACGACCAGCAGCAGCGCGAGGGTCGCGAAGCCGGCATGGATCCCACGGTGCAACGTCTCGCCTCCATCGGTGGGTCGGTCCTCCTCGGGCGTGGCCAGGGTAGGGGCCGGAGATCTCGGGCACCATGAGGGGATGCGACTGATCCCCGATGCCGAGCGCCGCGCTCGCCTCGGGCGCCGCCACGCGATCGCGCCGACCATGCGGGTGGCGGGACCGGAGGCGGCGACGCGTGCGATGACGGTGCTGCACTCGACCGAGCCGGCGACGGTCTATCTCTCCCTCCTCGCTCGCGTCGATGGACTCACCGTCGACGACGTCGACCGTGCGCTCTACCTCGACCGCTCGCTGGTCAAGCAGCTCGCGATGCGTCGCACGCTCTTCGTCTTCCCGCGCGACCTGTTGCCGGCCGCGTGGGGGAGCGCGTCGGCCAGGGTGGCCGGCACCGAGGGGCGACGCATCGCGCAGGACATCGAACGTGCGGGGGTCGCCGGCGACGGGGAGCGCTGGCTCGACGAGGCTCGCGCCGCGGTCCTGGGTGCGCTCGACGAGGCGCCGGACGGCAGGACCGCCCTGGAGCTGAGGGAGTCGATCGCCCACATCGACGTCAAGATCGACGTCACGGCCGGATCCACCTGGGGAGCCGGTCGGGTGCTCACCCATCTCGGCGCCACCGGCGACCTCGTGCGCGGCACCAACACGCTCCACTGGCGGCTCTCGCGTCCTCGCTGGACCCGGATGGAGCACTGGGTCGATGCCGTCCCCCCTCCGTGGGAGGCGCGCGAGGGCTATGCCGAGCTCGTACGACGCTGGCTCGCCACCTTCGGACCCGGCACCGTCGAGGACGTGCAGTGGTGGCTGGGTGGCACCAAGGGAGCAGTCCGCCAGGCGTTCACCGATCTCGACGCGGTCGAGGTCGGCCTCGAGGAGGAGGGCCCGGGCTGGGTGCTTCCCGACGACGTCGACGAGGTTGCGAGGCCCGAGCCCTGGGCGGCGCTGCTGCCGGTGCTGGACCCGACCGTCATGGGGTGGAAGCAGCGCGGCTTCTACCTCGGCGCGCACGGTCCGGCGCTCTTCGACCGCAACGGCAACGCCGGCACGACCGCGTGGTGGGACGGACGCGTGGTGGGGTGCTGGGTGCAGGACCCTGACGGGGTGGTGGAGGTCCGCCTCCTGGAGGACTGCTCGTCGCAGGCGCGGCGCTGCCTGGACGTCGAGGCGCGGCGCCTCTCCGAATGGCTCGGGGGCCAGCGGGTCAGTACGGTCTACCCTTCCCCGGCGATGAAGGAGCCACGTTGAACCAGCAGCCCCCGCCGGGCGTCCCCTCGGGCTATCCGCCTCCGCCGGCCAACGGCCACGCGGTGGCGGCGCTGGTCCTCGGGGTCATCTCGCTGACCGGCTGCTCGTTCATCACCGGGATCCCCGCGATGATCCTCGGGCGCATGGCCCAGCGAGAGATCGCGGAGTCCGGGGGCCTCTCCTCGGGGCACGACCTGGCCACCATCGGCTTCTGGCTGGGGCTGGTCGCGACCGTGATCGGCACCCTGGCCGTGCTCGGCGTCCTGGCCATCTTCTTCGGCTTCACCCTCGTCGCCCGCTAGCCCACCCCCACCCAGAGCAGGACCTGACCCATGGCACGCAACCAGCCCGAGCAGCAGGCGCCGCCCGTCCAGCGCCTGCGCATCCGCTACGCCAAGCGCGGACGCCTGCGATTCAGCAGCCACCGCGACTTCAGCCGGGCCTTCGAGCGCGCGATCTTCCGGGCGCGGGTCCCGATGGCCTACTCCTCGGGCTTCAACCCCCACCCCCGCATCTCCTACGCCGGCGCGGCGCCCACCGGGTCGGCGAGCGAGGCGGAGTTCCTCGAGATCGGCCTCGCCGAGATCGTCGACCCTGCTGCGATCCATGCAGCGCTCCTCGAGGCACTGCCCGACGGACTCGACGTGGTCGAGGTCGTCGAGTCACCCGGGGGAGCGCTCGCCGACCAGCTGGAGGCGAGCCGGTGGCAGATCGACCTCGAGGCGCCGCTCGCCGAGGTCGAGGCCGCCGCGAGCGCGTTCCTCGCCGCCGAGTCGGTGCTCGTCGAGCGCATGACCAAGAAGGGTCTGCGGGAGTTCGACTGTCGCGCGGCGGTGCTGTCACTGACGGTCGCAGCAGGAGAGCGGGGCGCCACTCTCGACCTGGTCCTGCGCCACGGCGTGCCGTCGGTCAGGCCGGACGACGTGCTCTCCGGGTTGTCGCGCACCTCGCAGCTCGCTCCGGTGCAGAACCCGCTGCTCACGCGCCTGACCCAGGGACCCCTCGATCCGGACACCGGCGAGATCGGCGACCCGCTGCGTCCCAGGAGATAGTCCCTTTGCGATCGGTTGTGCGATAGTGGCCCTGGTTGATGACCCGTGGTCGACTCCTCACCAGGAGCTTGCCACCCGATTCGACCCGACGACGTTCTCGCCGGACACCTCGCACCTGAGGTGCTCGGCACAGTGGTTGGAAGTCGTCGCCGGACCGCGACGCGGCCAGTGATAGTCGGTGACAGCGACTCTCGCCTGTGGCCCTGCGACCGCGGCAGGTGACAAAGCTCCCGTCCAGTGACGCACCTGCGGAGGGTGTCGCCGCCACAACGAAGGCTTTGCGCCGGTGATCCCCTAGCTTGTCGGGTCCGCGGCGTCTGACACGCCCGGACGGCACGCCGCTCCGGGTCGAGGAGCAGCATCATGGCTGACGACGACACCACCTCATCTGACACTCCTGTCACCGAGGTCGTCCCCACCGAAACCCCGGCGAAGCCGGCCAAGAAGGCCGCCGCCAAGCGTGCGCCGGCCAAGAAGGTCGCCGCGAAGCGGGCGCCGGCCAAGAAGGCCGCCGCGGTGCCCGATCCCGGCACCGAGGCTGTCGCTGACGCGGCTCCCGAGGTCCCGGCCGAGGCCGCTGCGCCGGCGAAGAAGGCAGCAGCGCGCAAGAGCGCCGCCAAGAAGACGACGGCGAAGAAGACCACGACGAAGAAGGCAGCGGCGAACGCCGATGCCCCGGCAGATGCCGCTCCGGCCGCCGAGACCGACGCGGGCCCCGCTGCCCCGATGGTGCTCTTCCAGGCGCCGGAGAAGACCGCTCCCGCGCGTCGTACCCGCAAGGCGGCCGCCCCCAAGGCCGCGGCCGAGCCCACCGAGGCGACCGAGGCCACTCCGGTCTTCGAGGGTGCCGGATCCACCGACACCGCGGCCGAGGGCGACGCTCCTCCCGCCCGCGCCCCCCGCAAGCGGTCCTCCTCACGCTCGCGCAAGCCCGCCGCAGAGGCGCCGGTCGAGACGCCGGCCGAGGACGAGGACGAGGTCGTCGCGGCGACCGCCGCCTCCGCGACCGGCCCGGACACCACACCCGTGGCCGACCAGGACTCCGACGACGACAGCGACAGCGACGACGACCGCGACGACAGTGACGACGGGGACAACAACGGCGAAGGTGGCGGCCCGCGCCGTCGTCGGCGCCGCGGCGGTCGCCGACGCCGCAAGGCCGGCGACAACGACGACTCCTCGAGCGACGACTCGAGCGACGACGACAACGCCCAGGACGACACCCCCCAGGGTGAGCGCAACCAGGGCGAGCGCGGCCAGGGTGGCGGCCGTGGCCAGGGCGGTCGCGGTCAGGGTGGCCGCGGTAATCAGGGCAACCAGAACAACCAGGGCGAGCGCGGCAACCAGTCGGAGCAGGACGACGACTCCGGCGACGAGGGCGGCACCACGCGCCGCAGGCGTCGGCGTCGTCGTGAGGGCGACGACAACGGCGGGAACAACGGCGGGAACAACGGCGGGAACAACGGCGGGGGCAACGGCGGGGACGACCCGCAGAACACCGTCACCCGTGTCCGCAAGCCCCGCAACGCCGAGGACGAGATCACCGCGATCGCGGGATCGACCCGCCTCGAGGCCAAGAAGCAGCGCCGCCGCGAGGGCCGCGAGGCGGGCCGTCGGCGCGCTCCGATCGTCAGCGAGGCCGAGTTCCTCGCCCGCCGCGAGTCCGTGGACCGGGTCATGGTCATCCGTCAGGCCGACGAGCTGACCCAGATCGGTGTCCTGGAGGACAAGGTGCTCGTCGAGCACTACGTCGCCCGCGAGTCCCAGACCTCGCTCATCGGCAACGTCTACCTCGGTCGGGTGCAGAACGTCCTGCCCTCGATGGAGGCAGCCTTCATCGACATCGGCAAGGGTCGCAACGCCGTGCTCTACGCCGGCGAGGTCAACTGGTCCGCGCTGGGCCACAAGGACGGCCAGTCCCGCAAGATCGAGTCGGTGCTCAGCTCCGGCCAGTCGATCCTCGTGCAGGTCACCAAGGACCCGGTCGGCCACAAGGGCGCGCGCCTGACCAGCCAGGTCAGCCTGGCGGGGCGCTTCCTGGTCTACGTGCCCGACGGCACCACCAGCGGCATCTCGCGCAAGCTGCCCGACACCGAGCGCAGCCGGCTCAAGTCGCTGCTCAAGGAGATCGTCCCCGAGTCGGCCGGCGTCATCGTGCGCACCGCAGCCGAGGGTGCGAGCGAGGAGGAGCTGACCCACGACGTCGAGCGCCTCAAGGCACGCTGGGAGGACATCGACGGCAAGGCCAAGGGCCAGGCCCCCCAGCTGCTCTACGGTGAGCCCGACCTGACCCTCAAGGTCGTGCGCGACCTCTTCACCGAGGACTTCAAGGAGCTCGTCATCCAGGGTGAGGAGGCCTGGGAGAGCGTGCAGCAGTACGTCGCCCAGGTCGCTCCCGACCTGCAGGACCGGGTCAAGCGCTACGACGGGGGTGGTGACGCCTTCACGACCCACCGCATCGTTGAGCAGATCGCCAAGGGTCTCGACCGCAAGGTGTGGCTGCCCTCCGGCGGCTCGCTGGTCATCGACCGCACCGAGGCGATGACGGTCGTCGACGTCAACACGGGCAAGTTCACCGGCTCGGGGGGCAACCTCGAGGAGACCGTCACCAAGAACAACCTGGAGGCGGCCGAGGAGATGGTGCGCCAGCTCCGGTTGCGCGACATCGGCGGCATCATCGTCATCGACTTCATCGACATGGTCCTCGAGTCCAACCGCGATCTGGTGCTGCGACGCCTCGTCGAGTGCCTGGGCCGCGACCGTACCCGTCACCAGGTCGCCGAGGTCACCTCGCTCGGCCTGGTCCAGATGACCCGCAAGAAGATCGGCACAGGTCTGGTCGAGGCGTTCAGCGAGAACTGCGAGCAGTGCCAGGGGCGCGGCCTGGTGATCCACGAGCAGCCGGTCGAGCCCAAGAAGGACGCTGGCGACGAGCAGCCCCGCTCCGGCGGTGGACGTCGCTCACGTGGGCGTGGACGAGGCCAGGACGACCAGGGTGCCCCCGTCGCCCAGGACGCCCCCAAGGCGGCGCCCTCTCCCAAGGACGTCGCCGCGATGGCCAAGCCCGAGAACGCCGGCCGCGTCGCGGACGAGTCGGAGGAGGCCGCGGAGATCGAGGCCCAGCCGTCCGTGCAGGAGCCGGAGGCCCCCCAGGTCGTCACGCGCAGCCGTCGTTCGCGCTCGTCGGCGACCCGGGAGCCGGCCGTCGCGGCCGAGCCGATCATCGAGGACACGGCCGCCGCGCAGGAGCCCGAGGCGCCCAGCGAGCCGGAGGCCCCCCAGGTCGTCACGCGCAGCCGCCGTTCGCGCTCGTCGGCGACCCGGGAGCCGGCCGTCGAGGCCGAGCCGCCCGCCGCTCAGGAGCCCGAGCCCGAGCCGGAGCCCGAGCCCGAGCCCGAGGCGCCTAGCGAGCCGGAGGCACCGCAGGTCGTCACGCGCACCCGTCGTACGACGCGCTCGACGAAGACCATCAGCACCACCCCGGCGCCCATGCCCAGCGTGGACGTCGCCATGGCCCCGGTCGAAGCAGCGGCCCCGGTGGTCGCCGCTGAGCCTCCCAAGGTCGTCACCCGCACCCGGGGACGCGCCCGGGCCGTCGAGGCCGCCGAGGCCGAGCCGGCAGCAGCCGAGCCCGTAGCGGACGAGTCGGTGGTGGAGCACGTGCCGGTGAAGAAGCGAGGCGCCCGCAAGCGCTGATCGGGGCGCCGCCCGCCCACGTTTTGCGGTGCGAGCGGCGCGTCCGTACTATTGAGCCTCGGTGCGTTGACGCGTGCCCACTCTGCCCGGCAACCCACCGCTTCGGTGGTCGTGGCCTGCGCAGACCCCAGTTTTTTCAGTGAGACAGACGAAGGAGACCGCGGTGTACGCGATCGTGCGCGCAGGCGCCACCCAGCAGAAGGTCGCCGTGGGCGACGTCATCGAGATCGACAAGGTGAAGACCGGTGTCGGCGAGTCGGTGACCCTGCCGGTGGTGCTCGTGGTCGACGGCGAGACGATCACCGCGACCGGCCTGGACAAGGCTGCCGTGACCGTCGAGGTCCTCGGCGCCACCAAGGGCCCCAAGATCGTGATCCAGAAGTACAAGAACAAGACCGGTTACAAGAAGCGCCAGGGTCACCGCCAGAAGTACACCCAGGTCAAGGTCACCGACATCTCTCTCTGAGCCCGGCTCGAGACACACCCGAAGGACTACGAAATGGCTCACAAGAAGGGCGCCGCGTCCACCAAGAACGGTCGCGACTCCAACTCCCAGCGCCTCGGCGTCAAGCGCTTCGGTGGTCAGGCTGTCAACGCCGGCGAGATCATCGTGCGCCAGCGCGGCACCCACTTCCACCCGGGCAGCGGCGTCGGCCGTGGCGGTGACGACACCCTCTTCGCGCTGATCCCCGGCGCCGTGGAGTTCGGCCGCAAGCGCGGTCGCAAGGTCATCAACATCGTTCCTGGAGAGTGACGCGCGGGGGCTCGGCCCCCGTGCATCCCGCTGGGGCCTGCGTCCCAGACCTCGGGCAGCAGACCACTGCGCAAGGGCGTCCCTGATCCCGGGGTCGCCCTTTCGCCATTTCCCACAGCTCAATCAACAGACAGGCGGTGAACCATGGCAGTCCCGACTTTCGTCGACAAGGTGTCGCTCCACGTGAGCGCTGGTCGCGGCGGACACGGCGTGGCCTCGGTGCACCGTGAGAAGTTCAAGCCCCTCGGCGGGCCTGACGGCGGTAACGGCGGTCAGGGTGGCTCGATCATCCTGCGAGTCGACCCGGACGTCACGACCCTGATCGATTACCACCACAGCCCCAAGCGTCAGGCCGAGAACGGTGGTCACGGCGCCGGCTCGCACAAGAACGGTGGTCACGGGAGCGACCTGGTCCTGCGGGTCCCCGACGGGACCGTCGTCACCGACGCCCAGGGCAATTCGCTGGCCGACATGGTCGGCCCCGGCACCGAGCTGGTCATCGCGGCCGGCGGTCGCGGCGGGCTCGGCAACGCTGCGCTGGCCAGCTCGAAGCGCAAGGCGCCCGGCTTCGCCCTCCTCGGGGAGCCCGGCGACGACCTCGAGATCCGCCTCGAGCTCAAGGTGGTCGCCGACATCGGTCTGGTCGGCTTCCCCAGCGCCGGCAAGTCGAGCCTGATCGCGTCGATCTCGCGAGCCCGGCCCAAGATCGCCGACTACCCCTTCACGACGCTGGTGCCCAACCTCGGTGTCGTCACGGCCGGAGAGACGACCTTCACCGTCGCCGACGTCCCCGGCCTGATCGAGGGGGCCAGCGAAGGACGCGGTCTCGGCCACGACTTCCTGCGACACATCGAGCGCTGTGCGGCGCTGGTCCACGTGATCGACACCGCGACGATGGAGCCCGGCCGCAACCCGGTCGAGGACCTCGACATCATGGAGAACGAGCTCACGCGCTACGGCGGGCTCGAGGACCGGCCGCGGCTGGTGGCCC
>Ga0136639_10000692_pt1 | contig 11597 bp, 12 predicted proteins | sample AntDrymUQ8592106_2_FD_113739 | JGI IMG/M metagenome (GOLD analysis project Ga0136639, IMG submission 113739) | Polar desert sand microbial communities from Dry Valleys, Antarctica - metaG UQ859 (21.06) | ecosystem: Environmental > Terrestrial > Soil > Desert | place: Antarctica: Dry Valley...
AAGGTGGCGACAATCACTTCACGTGCGGGAAACGATGCGATGACCGCCACGCCGATCTTCCAATCCCATCCAAGAGGTTTCACCAGCGGTTCGATGCTGTGCCCGGCCATTCCCAAAAAACTCGATTCGATCAATTTGCTTCGCTCCAAATTGATTTGTTCGTGTGCACTGGCGATGGCCGCTTCCGTGTCCGGCGTCGAACCTGTTTCGATTTGTTTGCTGGACTCTTCCTTCAATTTCTCGAGCGCCGTGACGGACAGGTCCAGCGACTTGTGATCGCCTGGGAAGTAGGCAGCGGCCCAAACCAAAATCGATGTGCAAAAAATGAGCGTCCCCGCGCGAACTACGAAAGCCACCAATCGTTCCCACACACGTTGGTAAATCACGATGGGCGACGGCCATTTGTAACTGTGCAGTTCCATCAAGAAAGTTGCTGGCTCCCCTGGAAAGAAAAATTTCTTCAGTATCCAAGCAACGGGGATCGCGACCAAAGCTCCTAACGACTGCATAAACATCAAAACGAGTCCCTGTAAAGTGACCCAACCGCCAGCGTAGGTGTTTTCGGGAACGAACGCAGAAACCATCAAGATGTAAACCGGAAGCCGGGCCGAACAACTCATCAGTGGTGCGATGAGCAAGGTCACCATGCGGTCCTTTCGGTTTTCAATCGTGCGCGTTGCCATAATGCCAGGCACCGCACACGCAAACGAAGACATCAGCGGCAGGAATGACTTCCCGCTCAGGCCGACGGTGGTCATGATTTTGTCCATGACAAAGGCTGCTCTCGCCATGTACCCGCAATCTTCTAAAATCGCGATAAACAAAAACAGGATTGCAATCTGCGGGACGAAGACGATCACCCCTCCAACGCCAGCCAAGATGCCATCGACGATCAGGCTGCGTAGAGGTCCAGGACCAAGAACCGATTCCACTCCGCCGCCCGCCTTGGCTTGCAGCCATTGAATCCAGTCCATTGGCAGTCTTGCAAAAAGCGTAATCGACTGAAAAACGACAAACATGACCAATACAAAGAACAGCATGCCAACCCATCGATGCGTTAACCATCGGTCGATGCGGTCGCTTGGCGATGCACTTCGCGATTCTGGTCGCACGACAGCACCGTCGATCAGTTGGCGAACCCAAGCGTAACGTGCTTTGGTCTCGAACATCGGGACCTTGCAGCCAGCCGTTTGAAGCCGATCTCGCGCTTCGTTGATCCGTTCTCCAATCTCGGTTAAACCCGATTGGCAAATCGACTTTTGAAAATGGCCATCCGAATCGATCAGCAATCGGTCCACTTCATAGGTCGTTGCTCTCCGACCCTTGGATTCCAGCCAGGCGGACAGCAGTTTAACTTCGTCATGAAAAGCGGCTGGGAATTTGGCGCGAGCAAGCTGTTCGGGCAGAGGTGTTGGCTTGGGTGCCTTGAGCGTTTGTTCGATGGCCTTCCGAAGTTGCTCAATCCCTTGCCGTTTGTTTGCGGATGTGCAAACGACAGGCACACCCAGTCGCTGGGACAACAATTCGGCATCGACGGTCAGCCCCTCGGCGGAAACTCGGTCCCACATGTTCATCACGACGATTGTGGGCAACCCAAGCTCGTATATCTGGCTAAAGAGATAGAGGTTGCGTTCGACGTTGGACGCGTCGAGAATAACGATCGCCAGTTCGGGCGTTGCCTGTTGAGCAAGAGCCCCAGATAATACGTTGACCGCAACCGCTTCGTCGGCGGAGCGAGCTGCTAACGAATAGGTCCCGGGCAAATCGATCACATCAATCGGCTCAGTCGATCCGGAAAGCCGTCCGACTTTCTGCTCGACCGTGACCCCTGGATAATTGCCGACCCTCGCGTTCATCCCGCATAGGGCATTAAACAAGCTGCTTTTGCCCGTGTTGGGGTTGCCGATCAACGCAACCGTACGGACACGTTTGGACGTGGACTCATTGAGCATTATTTAGGCTCCCTGCGGACGATAACTCGCGTAGACTCGTTTTTCCGCAAACTGATTCGATAGCCGCGGACCGCAAATTCCGTTGGGTCACCCATCGGCGCCTTTCCAATCATCGAAATTGGCTCATCCTCGATCAGTCCCATTTCCATGAGTCTACTTGCGACGGTATCGTCCCCCAAGATTTCGACGATGATTGCCGACTCACCCTGGCCAAGCTCATACAACGAGAAATTTGGAGATGTCATTATCCAGCGGTCGGGACAACGAAGATATCGGCAGTGCCGCCGAGTCGTAGGCTGATTCGTCTGCCCTCGATACAAATGAGACAAGGTTCGCCCTGGCAAACCATCCGAACCTTACAGCCCTGTCGAATTCCGAGCTCTGCCATGCGTTGCATTTGACACGGCTGACCGCACATCTCAACGATGGTGCCGTGGCATTCAGGCTGCAAAAATTCGATTGGGAGGGGAACCGAGTCAGTAATCATGGAACCACAGACTGGAAAAAATTCGTAATCGTGAAACCGCATCAATTTCGGTTGTCGGACTCTTCAAAAACAAGTTCGGCTTTCGCCGTTGTTTTTGTTGAGACTCAATTTCAACAACCACCGTTATAGGAACTATACACCTTATGGGCCTCAATGAAAAGCTCGGCAAAGAGCTAATCTTTGTGGAATTTAGCAATTTTCGCATCAGGCGTTGTGCAAAGCTTTTTGACGGATTCGGCTCAGGTTTTGAGCAAATTGCCGATAAATTCCTAGGATTGAGGGCTTGGAAAAGTCGATGACGAACCCAAGGTGAGGCTTCAAATGGATCTTAAAGCTAGCAAAAACGAAGGGAATCGAGCGCAGGAAAAGCTTGCGTGTTGCTTCTTTTTGGCATCGCTAGCTCCAGTTTCTTTTGCAGTCCCAGATTTTCAAACTGTCGAAATCGCGTGAGTTCTAGTAAACTCCTAAGGCTTATTCAGTCGCGATGGCAGTAAAGGCGTCGGAAAACCGGCAGCTAGGAAGTCGAAAGGCTACAGAGTGCAACAACCTTCAGTTGGTGGAAAAACGTTTTACGATCGTTGGGGATGGTTAATCCTCATCGCTAGTTTAACGTGCGTACCCTTCGCTTTTTACGGTGCTGGCAAAGCAATTCAAAGCAATGTAAACAAAGTCGAAGATTGGCTTCCAGCGAACTTTCCAGAGACAAAGGAACTGGCGTGGTTTCGAGAGAACTTCAAATCGGACCAAATCATTTTGGTGAGTTGGGAAGGCTGCAAGCTGGGTGAAAATCAGGAGCTGGGTGGAGAAGGGGACGATCCACGAATAGCTAAGTTGGCCGCGTTGGTTGCAGCCCAAATTCCAGATTCAAATGATATCGATGCGGCAGAAGACGAAAAGTTTTTTACAGGCGTTTCGACGGGGCGACAGCTGCTCGAGAAACTCACAACGGGCGCTCATCCACTCGCTTACGCGGATGCCATCGATCGACTCAAAGGATCGATTCTTGGACCCGACGGGCGCCAAACGTGTGTGATTGTTTCGCTGGACCCCAAAACGACGGCAAAGCTAAAACCGATTCTTGGCCGGGGCCAAATGCGTATTTTCAGGCCAAACGTTCCGCCCGGCGTTCTTCGTCGGCTGATCGATGAGGCAGGAATTTCAGATTCGGATTTGCACCTCGGCGGTCCGCCTGTTGACAATATTTCGATCGACGAGGAAGGTGAACGGACCCTGGTCCGACTTGCAGGGCTTTCCGGACTACTTGGCCTTGGATTGGCTTGGTGGTCGTTGAGGAGCGTGGTCTTGACCATGATCGTATTTGGCTGCGCGGTGACAAGTGCAGCGGCGTCCTTGGCGATGATTTGGGCGACAGGTGAGACGGTAGACGCAATCGTTCTTTCTATGCCATCGCTGGTGTACGTGCTTGCGATCTCGGGTGCTGTCCATTTTGTCAATTATTACAAAGACGCAGTTCAAGTGGGTGGCTTGTGGGGATCGACGGAGCGGGCGGTGATTCATGCTCTCAAACCTGCATTGCTCGGTTCGACAACGACTGCTTTGGGATTGCTATCGCTTTGTGCCAGCGAGTTGACTCCTATCCGAAAATTCGGAATCTATGCTGCTTCGGGCGTGATGATTCTTACAATTGTCTTGTTCCTGTTGTTGCCTGCGGCGTTGCATTTGATCGGTTATGCGAAGCGATGGGTCGTTAGTGAAGTTCCGGACGATTCAAAACGGGCCGCCGTCGGAGCGGGTTCGCAGCAGGTTGAAGACACAAACTTAGAAAAGTGGTGGGCAAGTGTTGCGAGTTTCATCGTACGAAACCACTTTGCAGTCGCAACCGCTTGTATCCTTTTTGTCGCAACGGTTGGATTTGGACTAACTCGAACGAGGACCAGCATCAATTTACTTGAGCTATTTGATTCGCAGGCTCGCATTCTGAAAGATTATCGTTGGTTGGAAAAGAACTTGGGTATGCTCGTCCCTTTAGAAATCGTGATCGAATTTGATCCGAACAGCATTGCAAAACCTTCCGAATCCCGGCCAGGACAAACGGAACAGGATGATAGCCAAGTCGTTGAGGACGCAACGCGACTGACATTTTTGGAACGTATGGAAACCACTGTTCAAATCCAAGAAGCGATTCGAAATCAGTTTGGTGAGAACGGCTCAAAGATTGTCGGACGCAGTATGTCGGCGGCGACGTTTGCGTCCAGTCTGCCGGCACAGGACAAATCGAATGTTGGTTTCATAAAACGAATTGCTTACAACAAGGCTTTGGAGAGCAAACGCGACGAGTTGATGAGCTCTGACTTTTTGAGAATCGACAAAAAGACCGGAGCGGAGCTTTGGCGAATTAGTCTTCGCGTTGCGGCATTTCAGGGGGTGGACTACGGCCAATTTGTACATGAGCTTCGAGCCGCAGTTTCCCCAATCATCGACGCGCATGCGGATCGCGTTAGAGTTCTACGGCAAATTGCCGCTTGGTCCAACGACCCGAAGTTTACGGGAAAGCGAGTGGTGATCTGGGATCCAAGCTTGAAAAAGCAGGACGTAAACGAAGCCGAATCGGCAACGAAAATGCGATCGGATGAAATATCAGGCTTGCTGGCAAAGGCGCGGCTGAATGTCCAACGACTTTCTGCGGACCCGGCATCCATGCCGTTGGTTCAATTGCAAAAATTAAGCGAGTTCGATGCAGTGGTTTTAACGGGTGCCTTTACCAATGCTGAGATCGGCACGCTTGGCGTGACTCTTGGAAAAGTGATCGATTTGCAAGCGACGGATCAACAATCGCCCAAGGCGTTGGTGTCCTCTGTTTACACGGGAGTCGTCCCGATTGTTTACAAGGCGCAACGAGCTTTGCTCCAGAGTCTCGTGGAGAGCACTTTCTGGTCGTTCATTACCATTACGCCGTTGATGATGTTTGTTTCGAGAAGCGTGCGAGCTGGCATCGTGGCAATGATTCCAAACGTCTTGCCGGTCTTGGTGATCTTTGGACTGATGGGTTGGTTGAATATCCCGATCGATATCGGTTCCATGATGACCGCAAGTATCGCCTTGGGTGTGGCGGTAGACGACACGATTCACTTCTTATCATGGTTCCGAGGCGATTTGCATCAACTCAAGGATCGACGCAAAGCAATTGTTGCATGTTACAAGCGATGCGCTACACCGACACTTCAAGCAGCGTGCATCAGTGGCATCGGATTGTCCGTCTTTGCGTTTAGCACCTTCACACCGACACAAAGGTTTGGATGGTTGATGTTGACGATCCTAGTTGCGGGTGTCGTTGCCGAACTCATATTGCTACCGGCAATTCTCGCTGGTCCGCTTGGAAAGGTTTTTGAACCTCGTCAAAAAAGGAACAGCACGATTGCAAGATACATGCTGATCATGAGATATGAATTGCGTCGACGATTCGATCGCAAGTCTCGGGCTCAGCCTTCTAAAACGGAAGACGAACTCCAAAGCGCTGCCTAACCTTTTTCCTTCCTCCCTAAATCCAAACGTCCGCAGAAGCCACTGGCTTAGCTGGCACCTCCAGCAATTCTCAATCCATGTCAGATGATATCTTCGATCGATTGATGGCCGAACTCCATCATCGCGTCTCCAATTTGCCTCCTGGTTCGTACACCACCAAACTGCTTCAAGGTGGCATTCCGAAGATTGCGGAAAAGATACTCGAGGAAGCCAACGAAGTCATTGAGGCAGCAGGTGAACCTGGCGAGGACGGAGTTCAGCATACAGTTCGCGAAGCTTGCGATGTCATCTTCCATCTATGGGTGCTTTTGGCAAGTCGTGGAATCAGTGTGGATTCTTTGCGGCGAGAACTGGAACGGCGAGAGGGTGTCTCTGGCCTGGAAGAAAAACGTCTTCGTGGTCAGGAGAGTGCTTCGTGAGTGTTGTATCCAATCCACTTCGTATCGGTATTCCCAGCAAAGGGCGTCTGAGTGAACTGGCGACGGAGTTGCTATTGCAAGCTGGTCTGAATTTTAGGCGGCAAGACCGTTCGTTGTTTGCGCGTGTTAGCAGCATGCCAGTCGAAATCACGTTTCTTCGAACCGACGACATTCCGACGTTGTGCGCCGAGGGCGCAATCGACTTGGGAATAACCGGTAGCGATTTGGTCCAAGAAGCCAGCGCGGAAGTTCAAGTGCGGATGAAACTGGGAGTCGGACGTTGCAAACTGGCGATCTGCGTCCCGACTCATTCCGATGTCGTTCAGCCTGGCCAACTTGCGGGCAAGCGGGTTGCGACCAGTTTCCCGAACACGACAGAGAAGTTTTTAAAACAACATGATGCTCCGGTGCATCTCGTGAAACTGAATGGGTCCGTCGAAGTCATGATATCCTTGGGTGTTGCCGACGCGATTGTCGACTTAGTTGAAACGGGTAGTACGTTGGCCGCCAACCAATTGCGGATATTGACGGAAATTGGCCACTATGAAACGGTCCTGATCCAAAGCCCGGCATGCCGTGACTTAGTCACCGCGGATCGTATCGTTCGACGGTTGGAAGGGGTAGTGATAGCGAGAGATTACTCGTTGCTTGAGTACAATATCCCGCGAGCCAAGCTTGCAGCGGCCGAAGCGGTAACACCAGGCTTTACATCTCCCACAGTAACGAGCTTGGAGGATAGCGGTTGGTGTGCAGTTCGAGCGATGGTCAAGAGCAGCGAGGTTATTTCCATCATGGAAAAACTAGAATCGCTAGGCGCCTTGGCGATTTTGGAAATGTCCATTAATAATTGCCGGCTTTAAGCCCAATGGCACTCACTTTGTTAACGGAACGGCGCAGTCGGTCCGGTGAGTAACGGATAAATGCAGCGAAACCGGAGGAGACCCGAGTGTGTCTTCAAGTCTTGTTTTTTTGGGTATGCCCTTAGTTGTACGACGCGGAGCGTCGCAGGAATCACGACGCGGAGCGTCGTGCAACTAAGTTTGACCAGCCCTTCGATGTGTCGGTAGAGACGAACATAAGTAGCGTCGAAGCTAGCGAAACCCGCGAGCAAGTTTTTCAGCTGCAGCCCAATTCCGAACCTCCATGGGATGATGACGTTGCGATCGAGTTGCGAGCACTAGAACTCAGTGTAATCGCTTTAGATCAGGCGACTAAGATTCCGTAAATGGCAACTCACAACCATTTGTTAACGACCGTTCCCAACCAATTTCAGCCTAAGAAATCACTTATGAAAACCGATAAGTACCTATCAGCACTTTCAGCAACTCTGTTTTTCTTGACGGCCACGAGTTTCCTCCTCTCTCAGGAGGCCCCTAAGACGTCAGAATCAACCGTTGCAATTGATGAAGTGCGACGGCAAATTGATGACGAACAGATCATCATCACTTGGTCGAAGAAACAAGACGAATTGCGAGGCTTCAGTACCAAGCTTGGCGAATGGTCGGTGTTTAAGCAAACTCCTCAGTCGAGACTGAGTGTGTCTTCAGGCGGAACGGTTGCATGCGTTCGCTTGGACGATTCGCTTGTTGCCTATAGTGGAGAGATGGGCTGGTGGGACGTCATCCCGCTTCCAAAAAAATCTACTGCGGTTGCGCACGCGGAAAAGGGCCTGGTGACGATCCAGGAGGGTGAGCATCTCTATACTTTCGCGGCGTCAAAGGGGCAATGGACTTCACCTACCGATCCAGAGCTACAGCCCGTCGAAGGAACACTGAGTATTTATGCAAACTACAAACAGTTGTCAAAGATCCAATTCAATCGCAATGATCCGATGCTTGCTCACAGGAATCGACAAATCGATGTAACTACACTACCCATAGCGGTTTCCCCGAGGGCTGGTTCGAGTTGACGATCCGCGCAGGCAGAAAGAGCTACTTTGACGAAGTCATCAAATCGTTCAAGGCAATTGAATTAGTTCCGCCACTCAAGAAAACACCCGATAATGATAGCAGTCCATCAGACGAAAAAGCTCCAGCATCCGATCAAGAATTACAGGCTAAGATTGCATCGCTATCTGAAAAAATGACTCGGCTCGAAAGCGAGGCCGTAGCTATGGGGAAATCACTTTCGTCGAAGAAAGCGCCGACCGACGAAGAGCGCCAAGGGCTTGCCGAACGCGTTTCACAATCGTTCGATGCGCGTCAGGAGATGCAACTGCTCGAATCCCGCATGATGTCTCTCAAACTGGCTAAAGTGAACGAGAATCTCACAGCAAGACAAACCCTCCGCAGTCGCATCGTGGAAAGACGGGTTGCGGAATTGCTTGATCCGTCGAGCGAGGCGACGTCGTGGGGAAACCCAAAAACCGATGCTATTGCAACAATTGACCAACCTGTAAACCTACTTAAAAGAACGAAAATAGAACTTAGGCCGAAGGTTGAAAGTTCGGATTCGATTGGAAAGTCCGAAAGCACTATATGGGACCAAATAGGCTTAAGACTATCCGTTTTACCAGCATCTTCGATTCCCGGAAAGTTCGAAGACTACAAAGGTGGATTACGAGTTGTCAATGTTCGTGCTGGTAGTCCAGCGGATCAAGCTGGAATGAAATTTGGAGACATCATCGTTGGGGTCATGGATTGGCAAGTTCCCTCATTTGCCTCGCTCACGTGGGTACTTTCGAACTCGCAGTTTCTAAAAAGTCGCGAGGCTAAGTACTACATCATTAGGAAAGAGACGCGAATGACTCTGGTGTTGTCGACTCCCAGCAAAGAATCCGCGTCACAAGTCCTCGCCCCTGAGGCAATCGCTCCGCCCACCAGAACCGATTAAAGCTTCTCCGCAGTTTGCATCGGAAGAAACAACCGATCGGTTAACTTTGGCAGCGAGATGAAACCGAACTTCTCATAGAAATTCGTTGCAGCTTCCCCTTTAGAATCAACGACAATCACGCTCGCTGCAATCTCTTTTGCCACTCGAACACATCGCGAGAGCGCATCGGAAAGAAGTAATATCCCCAAGCCGGGATAGTCAATATCTCGAGCCAATCGACCAACGAGGATTGCAGGGATCTCTGGATAGCGAGGAAGCCGCTTGGTCAGCTCCGTCGGCAATGAAGTTAGCTCCACGGATGTCGCGCAGAGCGTATAAAAGCCGATCACGCGTTTCGGAGCTGTGCGATCGACCATCACGAACACGGCAGTCGCCTTTCGCTTCACGTCTTGATTGGCGTACTTTGTTAGATACTCGTTTAGCATCGATACGCCACAATCGAATTGCGTTCGATCATGTTGCTTGCCGAGCGGTTCACAAACATAGTCACTCATCGACTCTCGACTCGCTTGCGATAATTCTCCATAGCAAGCTTTAGATTCTTATTCGGTTTTTTTGCCGACAATAGCGCCTCTACCAATATTCGGCTTTGCGTTTGATCGAGACGCAACCGCTCGTGCTCCTCAATCACTTTTTTTGCAGCAACCTCTACATGCGCGACAACGAAATCGGAAACCGTTCGGCCCGTGTATGCCGCAGCTCGCTCAATCAACTCTTTCTGTTCTGAAGAGACCCGTGTCTCAATTCTAGCGGACTTGGGGGTTGGATTCACTGTTGCCATCTTTTGCTCCTGGGATACCTACAAGTGTACGGCAGATTGCCGTACGTGTCAAATTTTGAGGCGTTGGATTTACTAGCTTCAGCGACGTTTCGAAAGTAAAGCCCTTGCTTATGTAGCGGGTTGTGCACATTTCGCAACAGCGGATATATTAGATTCTACATCCATTCCATCGCTTTCCCTCGAAGGTTTTAAATCGCCATGAGTCTCTTTCGTTCGCTATCGACTGCTTTTGTTTGTTCTTGTCTTTTTGCGAGTCCTTCGAATGGACAGGATTGGCCACAATGGAACGGACCAACGCGCGACGGTCTCCTTGCAAAGGGAAGTGTTGCGAAGCCGATTCCAAAGCAGGGCCTCGCTCTAAAATGGAAGTCTCCTGTCGGCTTTGGCTACGCCGGGCCAATCGTTGCTAATGGTCGAGTGTACGTGACGGACTACCAGCTTGAATCGGGCAAGATCACGAACAACGCAGGCAGCCGCGACCGGCTGACAGGCAAAGAAAGAGTACTTTGTTTGGATGCAAAATCCGGCGACGTTTTATGGACTCAGGCCTACGATAGAAATTACTCGTTGTCGTATCCAGGTGGTCCGCGAGCGACTCCCGTTGCGTTTGATGGAACGATTATCTCTTTAGGCGCTGAGGGAGATCTGCTGTGCCTTGCAGCTGAGGATGGAAAGATCCTGTGGCAGAAGCAACTCGCTATGGAATACAAATCCGAAAAGCCTATGTGGGGATATGCTTCGGTACCGCTTGTAATAGGAGATCAATTGATTTGCCTTGCGGGTGGCAAAGGAAGTTTGGTCGTCTCGCTTGATCGCAAGACAGGCAAAGAGCTTTGGCGAGCCGTGAGCGGCGACGAAATTGGTTATTGCCCACCTACCTTGGTGTCACACGATGGCGTAGCACAGTTGTTGATTTGGAGCCCCGAAAAGATCTCGAGCCTCAATCCATTAAATGGCCAGCTTTATTGGGAACAGCCGTTTAAGCCAGACTATGGCATGTCCGTTGCCCCGCCCATTCTGCGAGGCGATATGTTGTTTGTGTCGGGAGAAGGGATCTCGGGAATGTTTCAGTTGTCGTCGAATCCTCCGAAGGCGACTCCCGTTTGGAGTGGAGCACCAAAAACATCGCTTGGCCTTTCCAATACCTCTGCCATCTTTGATGACGGTTACATTTATGGTGCCGACTTTCAAATCGGGGCATTGATTTGCGTACGGCAAAGTGTTGGCACGCGTATGTGGCAAACGGCCTTAGCAACAACAGGAGCCAATCGCGAGCGAGGTTCAGCCAATGCGAGTGCTTATTTGATTAAAGCGGACGGGAGCAGCTACTACATTTTGAGCGAGACAGGCGATTTCATTACGGCAAACTTGACATCGAAAGGTTACGAGGAAACGGGCCGGTTTCACGCGATAGATCCGACCAACTCATCCAGTGGTCGTCAGGCTCTATGGACTTACCCTGCCATAGCGAACGGTTGCCTTTTTGTAAGAAACGCTAAAGAGCTACGCTGCTACACGTTGCCTTGAGTCGATTGCTGAAGTGCGATGCGAATTTTCCTCAACGCTCGTCGGACGGCGTGCTTATTATTCTGCCAAGGTGCAGTTGCTAATTTGGGAAATCACCCTTTTAAACCGGGCTTAAC
>Ga0136639_10000693_pt1 | contig 11596 bp, 12 predicted proteins | sample AntDrymUQ8592106_2_FD_113739 | JGI IMG/M metagenome (GOLD analysis project Ga0136639, IMG submission 113739) | Polar desert sand microbial communities from Dry Valleys, Antarctica - metaG UQ859 (21.06) | ecosystem: Environmental > Terrestrial > Soil > Desert | place: Antarctica: Dry Valley...
GCCATGGAGCGGATTGGGATGGCGGCGGCGCGGCGGGCGCTGGATCTTGAGGACGGGGATGACGCCGAGCCAAAGTCGTTGGAGGAAATCCGGGCCGATGCGGAAGACGCGAGGATGCGATTGCTGAATGATCGGGTGACGGCGCGACTTGAACGGGGTGAGTTCAATATCGAAGAATTTGACAGGATCTATGCCGAGGAACGCGCGCGTTTGATGCGCCAACGCGGTGAAAAGGACCCGGTTCCTTGAAGCGGAAAAATGGGGCGGCCCGGAGCGGGACGACGAGCCGCGCCACCCGCTGGTGGTGGAATGCAGCGATTTCGCCGTGGCGCTTTTTCAGGAGGTTCAAGCCGCCGGTTGGTTGGCGGAGGATGCCCATCAGGAACATCCGCTTTGGGAGATCCTTTCCGGCACCAGTTGCGCCAGCGCCAAACTCGCCGGAGCCCTCGGCGACGACGAATGGCCGCCGGACGAATTATTTGCCGGCGACGTCATCGTCCGCCTCAAGAAAGCCCGTGGCTACCTCCGCGATGCCTTGCGTGGGCTCGAATCCGCGGAGGAGGAATCCATCGCCACCCCGCAATGGCGGCATCAGACACGCGTGAAAGTGACCGGTTTTTTGGCCCAAACCGAGGATTTCCTGCACGAGGCGCGGCGTGTCCTTGAGGACTTGGAGGATGAGGAAAGCGGGGGGCTTTGAGACAGGGGCACGGCGGTGAAACTTGTTGTCAGCAGGTGACAGCGCGGCCGGGCTTGGCGCGGCCGCAGGCCGGGTCCGTGGACTGCTGTAGCTTGCTACCGCTTTTAGCTGTCCAGCTTGCTGGCGGGAACACGCGCCGTCCGCTCATTGGACGCTCCCTGCGCCGGGAGCGCGGGTTAAGCGGGGGGCGGACGCGGGTGAGCACGACGGGCCTCTTTTCCGGGCATGCCGCAGCAATCTGCGAGCATCACAGCGGTAGCTTTGCTACAGCAGTCCACGGTGGGCCTGCGGCTCACATGAGGCGCGGCCGCACGGCGGCTGAAAACCCGCAAGCCGCCCTATGAAAGGGAGATCTCAAACACTCGCGCGAGCTTGGCGACAAAGGCGCGCTGGGAGGCGGGGACTTTTTGGTGCCAGGCGTGGAGGTGATCGTGGAGGGAGTTTTCCGGCGCTCGTGGGACCAGGTTGATGAACGTCACGGATTCCCAGCCGGCCGGGTCGGCCTCGAAGATGGGAAGCAGGGCGGCGGCGACCTGGTTGTTGTTTTCCCGCAGGGTGGAGGATTTGCGCATCGCCGCCTCGTTCTGTTGGAACCAGTCGATGAAGCGGGTGGAGGCGGGCAGGGCGCTTGCCGTGGCGGCCAGGCGCTCGGCGGCATAGCTGGTCAGGGCGGCGCTGTAGTCCTTCCAGTTAGGGTAGGGCGGGTTCTGCGCCCAATTTTTGGCCATGGCGCGCAGGGCGAAGAGCGAGGCGGTCTCGCAGAGTGACTCCTCCAACCAATTGTTAGCCTTGCGTCCGCGGATCCAAGTTTTGCGCCAGTCGTTGCTGTGGCCGGCCAGGGCGTGGCAGAACTCGTGGGCGAACTGGAAGGCGTACTGGCACCAGAGGGTGTCCTGGGAATTGAGGCCAATGGAAACGCGCCCGTCGGCGGTGTGGTCAAACAGGATGACGGGGTTCTTGGGGTTGTGGCAGACGTAGAAGCCACTGGTTTGCCAGGTGGTTGCCGGGCAGTGGCGCCAGATCTCGGTGGCCGCGGAGGTGAGCACCGCGCGCAGGTCGGCCTCCGCCGCGCGGCCAAAGTTGGGGGCGATTTTCAGGTCGAGGGCGCGGCCGGCGGGCTTGCGGGCGGCAAGGCAGTTGGTGGCCAGCAGCGCGTGCGCGGCGGCGCAGGCCAGGGCGAGGAATCGACGGCGGGTTTGCATGGGGCGGCGGAATGTCTACCATCGCTATCATAAAACCGTTTCAGACTGCTATGTTATGTTGGATGTCCGCCTCCACAAAGCTTGCCGGGGGTGCAGGAATCGCGTTTGGATTGTGGCCATGGATTTGAACGCACTGAGGGTTGCGCTGGGCGCCTCGCCGGAGAACATTCCGTTGTTGTTGATGGTGGCGAAGCTTGAGGAAGACCGGTTTGCGCTGGAGGAGGCGCGGGGGTGTTTTGACCGGGTGCTGGCGCTTGAGCCGCGGCACTGCGAGGCGCTGCTGGGAGTGGCGCGCTTGTTGGACTTCAGCGGGGAGACGTCCGAGGCCTTGGTGCGCTTGGAGGATTTGTGTGCGCGGGAGCCGGATTTTGCGGCCGCGTGGGTATTGCGGGCGCGGCTGGCGCTTGACGAGGGTGAGGCGGGCAACGCGCGGGCGTTCTACGACAAGGGCGTGACGCTTGATCGCAATCAGGCGGACGATGACTTGCTCAAGGCGATCCTAAAAGCGGGTGGTGCCCAGCGCAGCGTGGTGACGACCAGCGGCAAGGTGCACATCGTTGAGGATGATGAGGATGAGGAATCGCCGTTTGAGGGGCTGGATGCGGCTGCGGCGCGGGATCTGGGGATTGATTTTTGTGTGCGGGCCGAGCTGAAGTTTGGCGACGTCGGCGGGATGGAGCGGGTGAAGGATGACATCCGGATGAAGATCATTCATCCGTTGAAGAACCCCGAGTTGTTTGCCGCGTATGGCAAGAAGGTTGGCGGAGGCGTGCTGCTTTACGGGCCGCCCGGATGCGGGAAAACGCTGATGGCCCAGGCGACCGCGGGGGAGATTGACGCGACATTCCTTTCCGTTGGGCTGCATCAGATTCTCGACATGTACATTGGCGAGTCCGAGCAGAAATTGCACCGGATCTTCGAGTTGGCGCGCAAGGTGGCGCCTGCGGTGCTGTTCTTCGATGAAACCGACGCGCTGGCCGCGGACCGCCGGGACATGCGCACGTCCGGCGCGCGCACTCTGGTCAACCAGTTCCTGCAGGAGCTCGACGGCTCGCAGTCAAGCAACGAAGGCGTACTGGTGCTTGGGGCGACCAACGCGCCGTGGCAACTCGACGGTGCGTTTTTGCGCCCCGGTCGGTTTGACCGGATCTTGTTTGTCCCGCCGCCTGACCTGGTGGCGCGGGAGGAAATTGCGGCCATCCACGCGCGCGGCAAGCCGCTGGTTGACTTCACCCCGCTGGAGCTGGCCAAGGCGACGGACGGGTTTTCCGGCGCGGACATCAAGGCGGTCTTCGACCAAGCAACCGAACTGGCTCTGGCTGAGGCGATGCGCAAGGGCGCGCTGGTTCCGGTTTCGGGGAAAATGCTCGCCAAGGCGGCCAAGGAAGTGAAGCCGAGCACCCGCAAGTGGTTTGAGAGCGCGAAGAACCATGCGCTCTATGCCAACCAGAGCGGGTTTTACGACGACATCTTACAATACCTCGGATTGAAGAAATGACGACCGATTTCAAGCGCGCCCAACTGCTGCGTGAACGCGGCCGGCACCCGGAGGCGATTGCCGCCATGCTCAGCTACCTGGCCGCCGAGCCGGACGACGCACATGGGTTTATCGAGCTGGCCCTCAACCGGATGAGCATGCCTGGCGAGCTTGACCGGGCGCTTGCCGATGCCCGCACCGCCACCGGTCTGATGCCGGAAAATCCAATTCCGCTAGCCCTCCAGGCAAGCATTTTGAACAAGCTTGACCGGGAGCACGAGGCCTTGGCCCTCGCCGACGAGGCATTGGCGCTGGACCCTGAGTTTGGTTTCACCTGGCGGGTCAAGGGCTTTGCCTTCGCGGGCCTGAAGCGCTGGGCCGAGGCTGAGGCCTGCGCCCTTGAGGCGCTTGAGATCGATCCGGATGACGAGGCGGCGTCCAACCTCCTTGCGCATGTGCTCCGGATGCAGAACCGCCTCGATGAGAGCGAGGAGGAAGGCCGCCGTCGGCTCGCCCGCGATCCAGAAAATGCCTTCTCCTTTGCCAATGCCGGCTGGGCGGCCTTGCAACGGCGGCAGGTAAAGGTGGCCGAGGGCCATTTCCGCGAGGCGCTGCGGCTTGAGCCGGGTCTTGTCCATGCCCGCGAGGGGTTGAAGGAATCCTTCCGCGCCCGATCTTTGTTTTACCGCGTTTTTCTGCGCTGGGCGTTTTTCATGCAGCGCCTCACGGGGGGGCGCCAGAGGATGATCACCATCGGCCTGCTCGTCATCTTCAAGGTCCTGCGGGTTGGTGCCGCCGGGATCCACCCGGGCCTCGTGGTGGCCATCGCACTGGCTTACTACTTGTTAGTGTTTGGCACTTGGCTAGCCACCGGCGTGGCGAATTTCATGCTTCTGTGGGACCGGCTGGCGCGGCTGGCGCTTGAGCCCAGTGAGAAGGCGGATGGTCTTGCAGTGGGGGTGTTGTTTTTCGGGGGAATCACCTGTTTGGCGGTCGGCCTTGGGTTCAACCTTCTGCCCGTCGCCTGTGCCGGCGGCTCGATGATGGTAGCTGCCATCCCGATCTCGCTGGTCTTCACCAATCCTTCCAAGCTCGGCCGCAGACTGTTTGGCGCCATCGGCTTGGCCGCCCTAGGCTGCGGCGCGGCCATGGCTTTTCAGGTCGCCCCGTTTGCCGTCAGCAATTTGTTGGACCGGGACGCCGTTGCTCAGGCCTTCGGCGGTGACGCCGGGCTCTCCCTCGGCGTGATGATTTTCCTCATTGTCGCCACCACTTGGCTTGGCTCGGTTCCGCGCCTGCGCCAAGCACCGCCGGAGTAGGGGCGGCGCCGATCGTGGGCGGTTTTCGGCGCGCTGAGTGCCGATTAAATTGGCGGGCCCTAATTTCCGGTGGTAAGGTTGGCAATTGTTAGCCTTCGGCAGGTTGGTATGAGCTATTTTGGATATTCACTCTGGGCATTGGCTGCCATCCTGACGGCGATCACCGGGGTTTTCCTTTTTAGTGACTCGCTGAGGAGCCACGGCCTGATTCGGCGCCACTGGCGTGTGAAGGCTCGGACGCTGGGCGCACTTATGACTCTCAGTTCACTGCTTGCAATCGGATTGCTGGGGGCGATTTTGTGGGCTAACGCCGGGGTTTTAGCCGCGGCCGTGGCCTTGATTTTGTACTTTTTGGGCACGGGTCTTGGGCATCGGCTGATTCGGAGCGTGGTTTCCTGGCAATCGATCATTAACGCCACTATTGGAACCTGGATTTTGTTGTGGCTTGCCGTGGAGGGCGGGCGGATCTCGGGACCCGAGATGTTTTTATTGGCCAGCTTGGTGGCCTGGATTGTGACGTCGCTTGTCATGGCGTGGAGATCGCGCAACCGTTCCACGGAAACGTGCGAGCGGGGCGAGGGTACGAGGGACCGGCTTTAACTCGCTGAACGCGTAGGTCCTATGGAGTGGTATCTTATCGGATTGGTGGCGCTTCTTGGCGGGAGTTGCGTGTGGCCGAGGTTGGCGCGGGAGCATTCGGTGGCAGCCGGGTGGCTCTCAGCGCTTGTACCTGCGGGTATTTTCGTTTGGTTGGTGCTGCAAGCTGGGGCGATAGCCGATGGAAAGTTTCCCGTGTGGTCGGTGGAGTGGGTTCCGCAGATGGGGGTAGCGCTTGGGTTCAGGCTGGATGGACCTGGCTTGCTGTTATCGCTGCTGGTAACGGGAATTGGAGCGCTGATTCTGATTTATGGCGGCGGGTATCTTAAGGGATCGGCGCAATCCGCGCCATTCTTCGGCTTTGTCCAGTTGTTCATGCTGGCGATGCTGGGCGTGGCGTCGGCGGACAATCTTCTGGTGCTTTTTGTATTTTGGGAGCTGACGAGCGTCGCGAGCTATCTGCTGATTGGGCTTAATCACCAGGATGAAACTGCGCGCAAATCGGCGCTGCGGGCATTGCTGGTTACCGGTGGCGGGGGCGTTGCGCTGCTTGCGGGGATTCTGCTGGTGGGGGCGGTTGGCGGTTCATTTAGTTTGTCCGAGCTCCAAGGGCGGGGGGACCTTATCCGGAGTAGTCCGTTCTATGTGGGGATTTTTATCCTTGTCGTGTTGGGCGCTTTCACCAAGTCCGCTCAGGTTCCGTTTCATTTCTGGCTGCCGGATGCGATGGTCGCGCCCACGCCGGTAAGCGCCTACTTGCATTCGGCGACGATGGTAAAGGCCGGGGTGTTTTTGCTGGCGAAGTTTTTGCCGATTCTTGGGGGCACGGTATTGTGGCATGACACGCTGACGCTTGTTGGGGCGTCGACCATGCTTGCGGGGGGGGTGCTGGCGCTGGCACAGACGGACCTGAAACGATTGTTGGCCTATTCAACGATGAGCGCCCTGGGAACGCTGGTGATGCTGTTGGGGATGGGCAGCGATCTGGCCATCAAGGCGGCGATGGTATTCCTGGTGGTGCATGCGCTTTACAAGGCCCCGCTGTTCATGATCGCGGGGGTGGTGGACAAGGCCACCGGCACGCGAAATACCACTCTGCTCCAGGGACTTGGGAAGCCATTGCCGATCCTCTCGTTTGCCGCTGCGCTGGCGGCGTTTTCCATGTCGGGGCTGCCGCCCTTCATCGGGTTCATTGGCAAGGAGTTGCTCTATGAGGCGGAGATGGGCGCGGTGCATTTCTCCATTTTACTAACTACCTTGGGGTTTGCAGCCAACGCGGTGAACGTGGCGGTGGCGCTCAAAGTTGGGATCTCGCCATTCCGCGGGAAGATGGACATGCCGCAGATCAATCCAAAGGCGCGCAGGAAGGGATTGTTAATCGGCCCCTTATTGCTCGCGGTTACGGGTGCGCTGTTTGGCCTTTTCCCCGGATGGTTGGGCGAAGGGCTGATTGATGCTGCGGTCCGGGACATCATTGGGCATCCCTTCGATTCGAGTTTGAAGTTGTGGCATGGGTTCAGCCTGCTGCTGGCCATTAGCGCCATCACCGTCATAGTCGGGATCTTACTCTACGTGTATTTGGACAGGATTCGCTCGGCGCTCATTTTGGGACTGCAGCGATTTCCCTCGGGTGCCTCGGAGCAATTTGACCGCCTTCTATCGAGCGCGGTGGCGGCTGCTGGGCGGATCACGCTCTTCTTCCAACACGGAAATTTACGGCTGTATCTAGCGGTGATCATCCTTGCTCTTGCATTGCTTACCACGGCCGCACTGGTGAGTACCGGGTTGCCGGGATGGCCGGAGAATGGCCCGGTCCGCTTCCTGCCGGTGGGGATTTCACTCCTGATGGGGATGGCCGGTATTGTGGCAATTCGTTCTCGATCAACCGTGATGGCCGTCTTGGCGATGGGCGGGGTCGCCTACGGGGTGGCGCTGTTGTTTGCCTTGGTTGGGGCGCCGGATCTGGCCCTCACCCAGGTGTTGGTTGAAACCCTGACCCTGGTGCTGTTCGCCTTGGTCATGCGTAAACTCCCTCGAATCGATGCATCCCCGGAGGCACCCCGGGGGCGCGGACGGTGGGAACTGGGCATCGCGCTGGCTGGTGGACTCGCGCTGACTGCCGGGCTTCTCGCGGTGCGGGCGGCACCGCTGCCTGAGGATCTGCGGGTTTCTGCGGACATGGCGGCTTGGAGTTTGCCCGCAGCCCACGGACGCAACGTGGTGAATGTCATCCTCGTGGATTTCCGCGCGCTGGATACCCTGGGTGAGATTTGCGTGTTGGCGATCGCGGCGATTGGGGTGGCTGGGCTGTTGCTCGGTTCCGGGCGGCGCAATGTGCGAGCCGAGTTGGCGGTGGCTACGCCGCTTTTTCGCACGGCGGTTAGTTGGATCACGCCACTGCTCTACTTCATATCAGTGCTGCTGCTCTTACGCGGGCATAATGAACCGGGCGGTGGATTCATCGGCGGTTTGGTGGCAGGAGCCGGGTTGATCTTGAAACGCCTGACCCATGCTGAGCGCCCCCTGCACGCGGGCAGGGGGCCAATGCTTTGTATGGCCGCCGGGATCGCCATCTCGTTGGTGAGCACTCTGCCGGCGGTATTCTCCGGATTGCCTTTTATGCAGGGCGTGTGGCTTGGTAGCGTTTGGTTGCCGTTGGTCGGTAAAACAAAATTTGGCACGCCATTTCTTTTTGATTGCGGTGTGTATTTGGTGGTTGTGGGTGCGTGCCTCCTTATTCTGACCCGGTTGATTCGCTCCGAGGATTCCAAGCCGTTGGCCCAGCAGTAGCAATTTTCATGGAAACCATCATTATTCTTCTCACCGGTTTTCTTTTCAGCTGCGGGTTTTACCTGATGCTGCAGCGGAATTTCACGCGCATGCTCATTGGGCTGTTGTTTCTAAGCCAGGCGGCCAACCTTGTGATTTTGGTTCTCCCCGGTCTGGGGACAGGAATTTCCGCGATCGTCCGTTATGGAGCGACCGTGCCGCCACCGGGGCATCCCGACCCTCTGCCCCAGGCGTTGATCCTCACCGCCATCGTCATTGGCTTCGGCGTGATCGCCTTTGCGATCGTGCTGTTGAAGAAGGCCCACCATGATCTGAAAACTCACGATTTGGATCACCTGACGGAAACCGATGTCTGATCCGATGCGCGAGTTTCCACTCTACCTCTGTCTATTGGTTCCGCTTGCTGCCGCAATCGGGCAGATACTATTGCTTGGGCGCTGCCGCTCGCAACGGGTAGTCGCGATTGGCTCGACCGCCCTTCTCACCGTGCTGGGCGGGATGCTGGTGGCCGCGGTGAAGGCCGGCGGCCCTGTTGTGCTCGATGCTGGAGGATGGGCGGCCCCGCTGGGAATCCGTCTGCAGGCGGATATGCTCTCCGCGCTGATGGTGGCCATCACGGGCTTCATCGGCTTATGCGGGGCGATCCATGGCCTTGCCGAAGTGCCCACCAGCGACGAGCGCAGGGGCTATCATCCGCTTTACCAATTTTTGTTGTTTGGGGTCTGCGGCGCATTTTTGACCAATGATTTATTCAACCTCTATGTGTGGTTTGAGGTGATGCTGCTTTCGTCGTTTGCGCTGCTGACCCTTGGTGGCGGCAAGGCACAGATTGAAGGGGCCGTGAAATACGTGGTGCTCAATATCACAGCATCCACAATTTTCCTGATTGGTGCCGGCGTGCTTTACGCGACTCTGGGTACGCTCAACTTCAATGATGTGGCGGTACGGATTGCCGCCGGGCTCGGTTCGCAGGCGGGAATCCGTTTTGCGGCGGTGCTTCTGATGCTCGCGTTTGCCATCAAGGCGGGGATGTTTCCACTGTATGGGTGGCTTCCATCATCGTACCACACTCCGCGGCATACGGTGTCGGCGGTGTTTGCGGGACTGCTGACCAAGGTGGGGGTCTATGCACTGATCCGCACCTTTGGCAGCGCCTTTGTGGCGGAACGAGATTTCATTCTGCCAATCCTTTGGACGGTCTCATTGCTGACCATGGTGATTGGCGTTTGCGGGGCGATGAGCCAGTTCCACACCCGCAGGATTCTCTCGTTCCATATTATCAGCCAGATTGGGTACATGACCTTGGGCCTTGCCCTGGGCACCGCGGCCGCGATCTCGGCGGCCATCTTCTATATTATTCATCACATCATTGTGAAATCCAACCTGTTCTTTGTTGCCTCGGTGATTGACCGGATCGGCGGCGGGGAGAATCTCAAACGCACCGGCGGGCTTTACCGGAGCGCTCCCTGGCTTGCGGGCTTGTTCCTGATTCCTGCTCTCTCGCTGGGTGGGATTCCGCCGTTTTCCGGATTCTGGGCAAAGCTGGCACTCCTCAAGGAACTTTTCAACGCCAATGCTTGGTTTGCCGGAGCCGTCGCACTGGCCGTCGGGGTCTGCACACTTTTTTCGATGATGAAAATCTGGGCTGAGGCGTTTTGGAAAGACCGGCCCGCCGAGGCAAAGGAATTCAGACCGGTCGGTTTCGCTCACATCCTTCCCATCGTGATCCTTGCGGCAGCAACCATTGCGCTTAGCGTCTATCCTTCGTGGTTGTTTGACCTCGCGGATATCGCCGCCCAACAACTTTCGCCAGCGCCAAATCAATGAGGAATTTCCTTAAACTATTTCTTTTCCGGGGTTTTGCGCTGGTCCGCTTCGTGCCGATTTATCTGCGTGAGATGACTCTGGCCAATCTCCGGGTGGCAAGGGACGCGCTCCGCAAGAAGCCCCAATTCAGCCCGGGATTCCTGCATGTTTCGCTGCAAGGATATGACCCGGTCCAGCAATGGGGAGCAGCCTGTTTGATCTCGCTGACGCCAGGCACGCTATCAATTGATATGCACGACCGGGCCGATACTCTGCTCGTCCACGCGCTTTATCTCGCCGCCCCGGAACAAACCCGCTCCGACCTCGAATCCCTCATCCGCCAAGCGCTCGGACCTCCGAACTCAGCAAGAAGCCATGATTCCTGATTACGTGGTCAATATTTTTGACGGGATGCTGCTGGCCTCCGTGGCGTTGTGCGCCTGCCGCATGGCCATCGGTCCCACTGCGGCTGACCGGATGGTTGCAATCGATCTTCTCGGCCTGCTGGCCGCGGTGGTGATGCTCTCGCACGCAATCCGCGTTGTGGATGAATCGGTTTTGGATGTGGTGCTGGTCTTTTCGATCGTGGCCTTTTTCGGAACGGTCGCCCTGGCCCGCTATCTACAGCGTCAAACTGACGAACCCCTTGACTGAATGATCCCGATTATTGCCTCTGCTTTTCTCCTCATCGGCGGGTTTTTCGCGCTGATTGCCGCCCTCGGCGTGTTTCGGTTCCCCGATTTCTACGCCCGGATTCATGCGGCAACCAAGGCAAGTACCTTTGGCTTCGGCTTCACCGCCCTTGCCGCAGCTCTTTCATTGGGAACCGCCTCTGCTTGGATCAAGGCGATCGCCGCGATTGCCTTCCTCTTCATGACTCTGCCGGTGGCCGCCCACCTGCTTGCCCGCTCCGTGCGCTCCGCTGCCACGCGCGATCCTCGGGAATGAACCGCCGGGAGCATTGTCTGCGGGGGGGATGGAAGAATTCGCGGAAACTGACTAATTATTTTCCGGTTCTAACGTTTCTAAAGTCCCCCCGAGCAACCCCCCAAAAAACCAGCCTAGGAGAGAGCGATTCTTTCCTAGGCTTTTTTTCTGCGCCACTGGCGTGATCCGGATGCTTAGCCGGCGAGTTCCTTTTTGAAGAAGGCGATTGTCCGCTCCTAGGCGAGCTTGGCGGCGGCTGGGTCGTAGCGCGGGGTGGTATCGTTATGGAAGCCGTGGTTGACGCCCGGATAGATGTGGGCGGTGTAGCGGATGTTGGCATTCTTCAGCGCGGCCTCGTAGACGGGCCAGGTGGCGTTGACGCGCGGGTCGAGCTCGGCAAAGTGGAGCAGCAGGGCACCGCGGATTTTCCGCACTTCGGCCACATCCGGGGCTCCTCCGTAGAAGGGGACCGCCGCTTTGATGAGGTCCGGCAGGCGCACCGCCAGCGTGTTGGCCATGCCGCCGCCATAGCAGAAGCCGACCACCCCGATGCGGCCGTTGCATAAGTCATGGTTCTTGAGCCACTCGGCCCCGGCGATGAAGTCTTCGGTCATCTCCGCAGGATCGCGCTTGGCCTGCAGCGCGCGCCCTTCGTCGTGACGGAGATGGTGACCGTGACGGAGATGGTGACATGACGGCAACGGTGTCCAACATTGCGGTTACAAGTGGGCATAGACTTCGGTGAGACGGGCGATGGCTTGGCTCCAGTCGCGCTCCA
>Ga0136639_10000694_pt1 | contig 11595 bp, 17 predicted proteins | sample AntDrymUQ8592106_2_FD_113739 | JGI IMG/M metagenome (GOLD analysis project Ga0136639, IMG submission 113739) | Polar desert sand microbial communities from Dry Valleys, Antarctica - metaG UQ859 (21.06) | ecosystem: Environmental > Terrestrial > Soil > Desert | place: Antarctica: Dry Valley...
AGAGGGCCATGAGAGTGCACCAACTAACTTACGCGACGTCAATCGTCAGCGAAATAACGGTATCTCCACCCTTGATGGCGTCCACCACGTCCAGCCCGGCCGTTACCTTGCCGAACACCGTGTGCTTCCCGTTCAGCCAAGGGCAAGGCACGTGCGTGATGAAGAACTGGCTGCCGTTCGTACCCGGACCCGCGTTCGCCATCGAAATCACACCCCGCTCGTGCGAGTTCGGATTCCCCGCAAACTCATCGCCGAACTTATAGCCCGGGCCGCCCCGCCCCGATCCCTCCGGGCATCCGCCCTGGACCATAAAGTCCGGGATCACCCGATGAAACGTCAAGCCGTCATAGTACTTGTCCTGCGCCAGGAACACGAAATTGTTCACCGTCTTCGGCGCGCTCTTGGCGTCAAGCGCCAATACAATCGTGCCCTTCGACGTGTTAAACGTCGCCGTATAGCTCTTGGTCGGGTCAATGACCATCTCTGGATATGCTGCGTATTGCTTCATAGAAGTTCTTCTCGTTTCATTTTTTCGAGCGCCTTAACGATATCGCTCACCTGCTGCGAACGGTTCCGATCAGCGATCAGAAGCGCGTCCGGCGTTTCGACGACCACTAGGTTCTCTACCCCCAGCAGCGCCACTAGCTTCCCCGGAACATCCACATAATTCCCGGTCGCCAACTCTGCAATTATCTCGCCTCGCGAGACGTTCGAATAGATCCCGCGCGCCCCCAACTCATACACCGCGTTCCAAGTTCCCACGTCGTTCCACCCGAACTCATCCGCCGGAATGCCTACGATGTTCGTCGCCTTCTCCAGCACCGCGTAGTCAATCGAAATGCTCTCGCACTCCAAAAACTTCGTCGCCAAAGCCGACTTGAACTTCGCGCTGCCAAACGCCGGCAAGCTCTCCAGCGTCGCCGCAGTTTTCGGCAAATGCTCTCGCAACGAACCCAGCACGACATCGGCCCGCCAGAAGAACATACCCGCGTTCCAATAGAAGTTCCCCGCGGCAACGTACTCTTTCGCTGTCTCCAAGTCGGGCTTCTCCCGGAAGCTTCGTACCGGCACCGGTACCATTTCGCCCGCCGTCACGCCAGACGGAAATTCGATGTAGCCATACCCCGTCTCGGCCCACCGCGGCTGCACGCCCAGCACGGCAATCTTGCCCTCGGCCGCCGCTTTGAACGCCGGCTTTACCAGCCGCACGTAGCGCGAATTCTTCTCGATCACATGGTCGGCCGGGAACACCCCCATCACCGCATCCGGATCCTGCCGATGCAAAATCTGTGCAATCAAGCCAATCGCCGGAGCCGTATTCCGCTGCGCCGGTTCCGCAATGATCTGCTTCTTCGGCACCTCCGGCAACTGCTTGGCAATCGTGTCCCGCAAATGGTCATTCGTGATGATCCAAATCCGCTCCGGCGGCAGCACCGCCCGCAGACGATCCACCGTCTGCTGAATCAGCGTCCGTTCCCCAAAAAAACTCAATACTTGCTTGGCCGATCGTTTGCGGCTCTTTGGCCAGAACCGGGTCCCGCGTCCGCCAGCCAGAATCAATCCGTAATAGTGGTCAGTCTTTGCCATGTGCTATCCGAGTGGATACGAAGTAATTCGCCGAAACGTTCGTTCCGAACGAGTCTCCATGAAAAAATGAAGGGCCTTGTCTTTGGCGCGTCCCCAAATTAGGGCCGGCGTTCTGCGGCTGCCAATGCTCCACCACACCAAAATCGGCTCACCGTAAATGTTGCCCCGCGTCACCAATCCCCAGAAACGCGAGTTGTCCGAGTTGTCCCCATTGTCACCCATCGCAAAATACATCCCCGCCGGCACCATCAGTTCCCCAACTCGATTGTCGATCCCAGAAAACGGCGCCTCATTCGGAAAATTACGCAGAGACGGTACCCGAAGCCCCGGGTTCTGCCGCTTGAACGGCTCCTCGACCCCCCGCCAGTCCGGGATCAACTGGTTCTCCGCGAACCGAATCCTGTCTCTCGGCACGCCGACGACGCGATTGACGTAGCGCTCTGCTTCGTCAAGTGGGTATTGGAACACGATCACGTCACCGCGCTTCACCTCCACATATGGCACCAGCGCTCGAGAAGGATTCGCCGGTGCATACACCAGCTTATCCAACAGCAAGTGGTCGCCCACTTGGATCGTCGTGTCCGTCGAAGGCGTCGGCACCACAAACGCCTGCGCCAGCGTCGTAGTCCCAAACAGGAGCATCAGCCCTGTTACGGTCCATTCCGCTCGCCAATGGCGCACCACAAGGGTTTGTTTCGTCGCCATCGACTATTGCACCGGATATCCGTGAATCAGATGGAACGTCCGCTTCCAGCGGGTCTTCGAAAAGAAGTTTGTCGCCAAATCCTGGATGTGGTCCCAACCTGGCGTCGAACTCTGCAACCGTTCGGTCGGCGCATCGTAGGACCAGTAGATGATGAGCGGCTTGCCGATGATGTTCTCCCGCGGCACAAAACCCCAGTAACGCGAATCTAGGGATTGGTCGCGATTGTCGCCCATCGCGAAATAAGCATTATCCGGCACCACGACCTCGTTGCCCACCAGATGCTTTTCGAGCATCGTCCTTCCACCTTCGTCCAGTCGTGTGTTCGGTTCGGATGGAAACGTGTCGCGGTACGAATCCAAATACTCGGTTTTGTGATACTTGTACGGCTCGGTCAACGGCTTCCCGTTCAGGAAAACCTGCTTGTTCTCGACGCGGATCCGGTCTCCCGGCACTCCCATCACGCGCTTGACGAACGTGAACTTCAAATCGCTCGGCCAACGGAACACGATGATATCGCCCCGCTTGACTTCCGAATACGGCAGGAAGTAACGGCTGATCGGTCCCGGAGGCGCATACGCCAACTTATCGACCAGCAAATGGTCGCCGATCAACAACGTGTCCTCCATCGAACCAGTCGGAATCACAAACGCCTGGACCAGCGTCGTCGTGCCAAACAGCAGCAGCAAAATCGTCACGGTCCATTCGGCAATCGTGTTGCGTGGAGTCTCCTCTTTCCGCTGAAAGAAAATCTGCTTCCACAGCGGTTGTTCAGGGGCGGACGTATCCGCGGGGGTCGGCTTTTGATCTTGTTCCAATGCCACGGTGTTCTTCCAATTCTAGCTAATCAAACAGGACTTCCCGCAGGTAGCGATACAAATCGCGCAGGCTGGTGCCAATATTCACGATGCCTATTCCAGATACGGCCCCACGCAGGTAAGGGTTCACCCAGATTTCTCGAGTGCCCTCCCGCCAGTTGGCCAACTCATTTCTTTCCCACCCATCCATCCATGGGTAGACCAGCAGAAAAACCCCTAACTCGAAGCAGAGGATGATCCAGGCCAGCCCCGATAAACGAGCAAACCAACTCCGACGAATCCGAGGATGAAGCGGCAGCTCTGGCAGTGGGTTCATGAAGAAGGTTGTTGCCCCGCCCGGGCTCTCACCGGAGCGTAACTATAGCGGTGTTCCGGCAGCGGACCCCATCGGTCCAGCGCCGCCAAATGCTCTTGGGATCCGTATCCCTTGTGGCGGGCAAATCCATAGGCAGGATACTGCAAATCTAGCTCCCGTAGACGTGCGTCCCGCGCCGTCTTCGCCAAAATCGAAGCCGCCGCAATCGAGCGTGACAACGCATCCCCGTGGATCACTCCCCGCTGCGGGATCTCCACGTCCACGCTAATCGCATCCACCAGAAGGTAATCGGCCGGTTGCGACAAATTCTCCACGGCGCGCTTCATCGCCAACCTGGATGCCTGCAGAATATTAATCGAATCAATTTCAGCAGCCGTTGCCCAGCCGATCGCCCACGCCAGCGACCTTTCCTGAATCAGACACGCCAGCTTTTCCCGGTTCGATTCACTCACTTGCTTGGAATCGTTCACGCCCCGCAGCGGCCGCTTTGGATCAAGGATACAAGCAGCCGCGCAGACCGGGCCGAAAAGACAACCCCGCCCGGCCTCATCAACGCCAGCAATGGCGCCAAAGCCTCGGTTGCGCAACTCGCGCTCGAAACGGGTAGAGCAAATCGGCGGCAATCAATCCCTCGCCGCTATTTCCCTTAGTCGCGCTCTTTGAGACGAGCCGCTTTACCCTTCAATCCACGCAGATAGTAAAGTTTCGCGCGACGCACAAAGCCCGTCCGCACAATATCGAACTTGTCGATCGTCGGCGAATTCAACGGGAAGATGCGCTCAACCCCCGTTCCGAAGCTGATCTTGCGCACGGTGATCGTTGTGCTGATCCCCTTATTCTTTCGCGCAATTAACGTCCCTTCAAAAACCTGAATGCGCTCTTTCTCGCCTTCGCGGATCTTAACGTGAACTTTGATCGTGTCGCCGATCCGGAGCACCGGCAGGTCGGTCCGCACCTGGGGCTGAGCGATCTTTGTAAGAGCTAAATGTTGCATGATGAATTACCTCGGATATTGAAACTAGGGAAGCAGATCGGGCCGGTTCTTCTGGGTTTTCTCAAACGCAGCTTGGCGTCGCCATTGCCGGATCGCTTCATGGTTACCACTCTGCAAAACTTCGGGAATTTTCCATCCGCGGAAGTCTGCCGGGCGGGTGTAATGCGGATAATCGAGCAGCGGCTCCGAAAAACTCTCATTCGCGCGGGAAGCCTCGTTACCAAGAACCCCGGGAAGCAGTCGAGCCACTGCGTCAATCACCAAAGCTGCCGCGAGTTCGCCGCCGCTCAAAACAAAATCACCAATCGAAATCTCTTCGTCCACCAGATGAGAAGCGACTCGCTCGTCAACCCCCTCGTACCTGCCGCATATCAACAGCAGTTCCGACATCTGGCTCAGTCGGCGCGCGGTCTGCTGATCAAACAGCTTCCCTTGGGCCGACAGAAGGACAACCTTTCTAGTATCGCTCTTTTTGGGGAAAATTGCTTCAGTGGCTAAAAAGACAGGTTCCGCCTTCAACAGCATCCCCTCGCCTCCGCCAAATGGCCGGTCATCCACGCTCCGATGGCGATCAAACGTCCACTGCCGCAAATCGTGCATCTGGATCGAAACCACCCCCGCTTCGCTCGCCTTCGCCACCACGCCATGCCGGAACGGACCCTCGAAAAACTCCGGGAAAATCGTCAAAACATGGAACTTCATGGTGCCAAAACTTACTTGCGGTTCAGATCGAGCAAACCGTCCGGTACGTTCACCCGGATCTCCCGGTTCGCCGGATCGATAACCGGGCAAATCGCCCGGGACAACGGAATCAAAACGCCATTCTCTAACTCAATCAAATTTGACCCGGGCATCTCCAGCGCCGCCGAGACAATCCCCAACTGCTCGCCCGAAGTAGCGTCTTTCACCACGCAGCCCGGTAAATCAGTCAAGTAATACTCGCCTTCGGCCAACGGAGCCCGCTGCGCAAAGGGAATCCGCACCTCGCCGCCGCGAAATCGCTCGGCGTCATTGATGCTATCCACCCCGACGAACTTGAGAATCAATTGGTCCTGATGCAACCAAGCTTCTTCCACTTGGTGCTGACCCATCTCTTCCTCTTTCGCGCCAAAAACCCAGACCGTCCCCAAATCCAGATATCGCTCCGGACCCTTCGACAAATCCACGCACAGCAGTTCCCCGCGGTTCCCCCGCGGTCGAATCACCTCGCCCAGCGTTACCCATTCCGGGTTTTGCCCATCCACGCTCGCTTACTTCTCCTCGACGATTTCGAGGGTCACTCGTCGATTCGCCTTCATCCCGGCTGCAATCAATAACGTCCGCATCGAACGGGCCGTCCGTCCCTGCTTGCCGATCACTTTGCCCAGATCCGACGCCGCTACCCGCAGCGTCAGCGCGGAACCCTGCTCACCGGAGGCCGTCTCGGTAACGACCACCTCCGACGGATGCTCCACGATCGCTTGCGCAATCTCTTCGACGAGCTCCTTCAGCGAAGCCATGATTATGCAGCCACAGGAGCCGGAGCCGGGTTCGACCTAACCAGCCGAGCCACCGTATCCGAAGGCTGCGCACCCACTCCAACCCAATGCTGGAAACGGCTGTGGTCCAAAACCACCGTCGCCGGTTCCGTCAACGGATCATAATGTCCCAACACTTCCAGCGCCTTGCTGTCGCGGGACCGTTCTTTCTGAATCACAACTACACGATAGGTCGGTTTCTTTTTCGATCCGAACCGCGCGAGACGAATTGCCAACATTGTTTCTATATACTCCTAAGGAATTCTTGCTAAAACTTAAAATTGCCGAGATCGCCCATCGAAGGGAGTTTGCCCAGCTTGGAGAGCTTCTTGCCCAGGAAACCCTGGCCCGACAGAGCACCCGAAAACGTCTTCATCATCTTTCGAGCCTGCGTATACTGCTTCAAAAGGTTGTTCACGTCCTCAACCGACGTCCCCGATCCCTTTGCGATTCGACGGCGGCGGGAGCCGTTAATCAACATGTGGTTCTCACGCTCTTTCGGCGTCATCGAATCGATGATCGCCACCACGCGATTTAACTCTTTCTCGTCCACCTTAGCATTTTTCAGCTCTTTCATCATGCCCCCACCCATCCCCGGCAGGTTCGGCATCATCCCCATCAAATCCCCTAACGGTCCCAACTTTCGAATCTGCTTCAGTTGATTCCGGAAATCGGTCAACGTAAACTCATTGTCAATGAGCTTGCGCTGCATCTCCTCGGCCTGCTTCTTATCGATGGTCTCCTCAACCTTCTCGATCAGGCTCAGCACGTCCCCCATCCCCAGAATCCGGTTCGCCACCCGGTCTGGATGGAACAGTTCAAAGGCGTCCGGCTTCTCACCCAAGCCGATGTACTTCAACGGCTGGCCCGTAATCGAGCGAATCGAAAGAGCCGCGCCACCACGAGCGTCACCATCCATCTTCGTTAAGATGATGCCCGTAATTCCCAGCTGCTTGTGGAACTGCTCGGCCGACTTCACCGCGTCCTGACCCGTCATCGCATCGGCGACAAACAAAATCTCCGTCGGCTGGAAAGTCTCTTTCAACTCGGCCAATTCCGTCATCAACGCATCATCTATATGCAGTCGGCCCGCCGTGTCGATCAGCACGACATCCCGGCCCGTCTGAATCGCTTCCCGCCGGGCTGACTGCGCCAGTTCCAGCGGCTTCGACTCCTCCGCCGTACCCGCATACAACGGCAGCGCCAACTGCTTGGCCAATATCGCCAACTGCTCCCGTGCCGCCGGACGATAAACGTCTACCGATACCATCAAGGGCGAATGCTGATTCTTCGATAGCCAACGGGCCAGCTTCGCCGTCGACGTCGTCTTCCCCGACCCCTGCAAGCCCACTATCATAATGACCGTCGGCGGGTCGTTCGCAAATCGCAACCGGGACGCATGCGTCCCCAGCGTTTTGATCAACTCCTCGTGGACGATCTTGACAACCTGCTGCGCCGGAGACAACGCAGCCAGCACTTCCTGGCCCAGCGCCTTCTCTTTCACCGCCGCGATCATCTGCTTGACCACCGTAAAATGGACGTCGGCCTCCAGCAGCGCTACGCGAATTTCGCGGAGCGCCGCCTCCATATTCTCGGCGGTGAGCTTCCCTTCGCCTCGCAAATTCTTGAAAACTCGCTGCAGCTTGTCGGAGAGGTTATCAAACATGAGTAAACGCGCGGGCTCTCGGCGCCCGTATAGACGTTCTCCCATCATAGCGTCGCCGGCGACACTCCGCAACCCAAGCCTCGAAACACCGCCATACTCTACTCCCACGCAAACGAAAGGAGTAGGGCGCTTTGGTAGCTCTCGCCCGAGTTTTATCCCTCTCAAGCTCCCTCGCCACTCCCGTCCCGAGAAAATAAGTTTCGCCGAACCTCGCAATTCTGGCGCTAGTACTAGGGCAACCTCCCACTGTGCTACCGCCGTTGCCATTTGTAAACTAAAGAAAAGAAGTTGGTTACACAAGTTTTACGAGAACTCCGCCGAGCCGGTCCACTACTAGTACGAACAGCTTAATTCAGGAGCCCGTAACTATTGACACTGCTTTCGCTATCCTTGTATAGTATGGAAGTACTCATGAGGAATCGTGGAGGCGTGTATGGCCCTTACTGTCCTTTTGAACATATAAATCCTTCGGAGGAATGAATGAAAAAATCTCTTTTGGCCTTTAGCCTGATGGCTCTTGGCTCTCTTCAGCTCAGCGCGGCTCCCTGTCAAATCGGGGGCGTCGGTGTGACCCTCGCGTCGCTCGGAATTCCCGGCTGCGAAATCACGAATGGTACCAATACCTGGAACCTTAACACCTTTGGCTTCTCCAACGGCAACCCGACGTTCACCAACTACACTGGCAGTCCATCCGCAAACACTTCGTCCTTCAACGTTACGTTTGGATTGAACCCCATGGGCTTCGCCGGTGGCTTCTCGGTCACTCTCACCCCGGTCGCCCAGAACTTCCCCGGCTTCACCGCCGGTGGCACCGCCCAAGGTGCTCAACAGTTCTCCATGGAAACCACTTTCCGCATCGCCGGCAACACGGGGGCTGCCCAGCTCAACAGCTTCGGTGGTTCGCTTGACGGCCCTACCGTATTCCCGATTATACCTGCGGCTGGTGTGCCAAACCCGGCTGTGACTCTGCAGAAGTTTATTCAACGGCTCAACAGCACTAATGTCCAGTACGTAATGCAGCCGGACACTAGTTCCATCGGCGTGCTACCTGGCTCCTCCCGCGTCACGTCGGCAACCGGCTTCAACCCGCTGTTGCAGTCCCCGAACAACCCCGGCGACTTGGTAATCGTTGACCGTATCCGTCTCGACGGCGGCAACACGATCGGCAACTCGGCCTCCTTGATCAGCTACACCAATTACTTCGCTCCGACCGCTCAGCAGACCGGAATCCCGGAACCGATGACCTTCGCCCTCATGGGTGCTGGCCTCGTCGGTCTCGCCTTCCTCCGCCGCCGGAAGTAGTCTTCAACCTAAACTAAAATGGCCTCCGCGCTTACCAGCGTCGGAGGCCATTTTCTTTTTCACAACCCGTTTCGAAAAGAACCGCTACCGAACTAAACGCTAAACGAACTGCCGCAACCACAGGTCGACTTCACCTGAGGGTTATTAAACTTAAAGCCGGACCCTTCCAGCGAGTCCACGTAATCGACTTCAACGCCATCAAGATACAGCAAGCTCGCCTGATCGACGAACACCTTCAACGGTCCGTAGGCGTAAGTCTTATCCAACATGCTGGGCGTATTCTCAAACGCCATTGAGTAGCTGAAACCCGAACAGCCGCCGCCAACTACGGAAATCCGCAGTCCACCCGGTTTCGGTTCTTGAGAATCCAGAATCTCCGCTACCTTACCAATCGCTCGTTCTGTTAAATTGATCATAGTTGTCTCTCTCCCTGCCCAATCGGCGCGGTCCCTTTTAGTTTAGCCCGTCCCGCTCAGCAGATCTACCCCCATCTGATGCATCACGAGCCGCTCACGATGCACCTCACCTTTTCGAAACCAAATCCAAAATCGGTACGTCCGAACTACCATGAGCGGCGTAATGGATGTATTAACCTTTCCGATTGCGGGTTCGGCCAACCGGACAAAGACTAAAGTGGACCATAGTACCTCTGACGAAGCCACGCTCGTCCGCCGGGTTCAAGCCGGCGACGAAATGGCCTTCCGCGATATCGTCGAACGATTCCAGTCCAAGGTCTACTCGATCATCTACGGAATTTTGCGGAACCGCAACGACGCCGAAGATATCGCCCAGCAGGTCTTTGCCAAGGTCTACTTCTCGATCCGAAACTTCGATTTCCGCAGCTCTCTGTTGACGTGGATCTACAAGATCACCGTCAACGAGTGCTACGACTATCTCCGGAAAAAGAAGGTCCGCAAGCTCGTCTACGAAAGCGATTTCTCTGAAGACGACGCTATGCGCATGGAAAACTCCGAAGGCGCGGCCGACCACAAAACTCCCGTGGATCAACGCCTCGCCAATCGCGATCTGGTCGTCAAGCTGCTTGCCAAAATCTCGGAAGAGGATCGTTCGCTCATTCTTCTGAAAGAAGTTGAAGGTCACTCCGTCGAAGAGCTAGCGAAAATGACCGGAATGAACGAGAATACTATTAAAGTCAAATTGTTCCGGGCCCGGCAGAAGCTGCTCAAATCAGCGCACCGTCTGCTGCGCATCCCTGCCCGGAGCGTGTAAGCTTTTTTCGTCTACCAGTGCAGAGCAAAGAAAAGGAATAGGTTAGGGCATGCATCGTTCAGTGGAAGATCATATCGAAGAATTTCTCGAAGGCCGCCTCGCCGGCGTTGCCCGCGAGTCATTCGAAGCGCACGTCACCGTTTGTCGCCAATGTCACGACTTGGCCACGCAAATGCATTCCCACTCGGTGCTCTTGCAATGTCTCTCCGCCCCGGCCGAACTCGAACCGCCGCCCGGTTTCTATGCTCGCGTCATGAGCAGAGTCGAAGCCGAATCCCGTCCCTCGTTCTGGTCCCTACTTCTTGATCCAATCTTCGGTCGCCGCTTGGTTTACGCCTCGGCCTCTCTCGTTATTCTGATGGGCGTCTTCCTCCTCTCTACCGAACCGGCTCATCATGAACTCACCAGCACCGCGGTCCATGCTCTGGCGCAGCCCAGCGCCCAGCAACCCTCCTCCCCCGAAAATATCGAGCAAGGCCGTGAATCGATACTGGTCACCTTGGCCACGTTCGGCGAATAGGAACTACGAATGACTCGCGGTGCAGAGCCTTGGAAGAATACGCAAATCCTCTGCACCCTGGGCCTCGTATTCCTCTGTGGTGCCATCGCTGGCGCTCTCGTCTATCGCGCCTCCTCCCAACCCGTCAAAGCCCTCTCCTGGAACGATACCAGTAAGGAGGTAACCCTCAACCGCCTCCAAAAAGAGCTCCAGCTCACCCCCGATCAAACTGCCGAAATCGAAACGGTCCTCGACGATTTCACCATGTACTATCAGATGCTCCAAGCGCAGATGGACGAAGTCCGCGCCACCGGTAAGTCCCGCATGGAACAGGTTCTGAATGAGGAGCAGCGAAAAAAGTTCGGGCGCATCATGCACGACTTTCGCGATAAGCAGATCCGCTAGCCTGCACCAGCGTTAAGGCTGCCATGGCCGCCGTCTCAGCCCGCAGCACCAGCGACCCTAACGACGTAGCCACCCACCCGGCCTCCGCAATTGCCGTCGCCTCCCGCTCCGCCCATCCCCCCTCCGGCCCAAGTAACAGCGTCACCGCCGCCGGCCGCTCTCTCTCCATCACTTCTAACACCGGTCGTCCTCCCGGCCTCTCGTCCAGCCAAATCCTCGCTCCCTCCTCCCCGCCCAGCACCTTCCCTAACGAAGCCAACTCCCTCACCTCCGGAACCCGCATCCGCCGGCACTGCTGGCTCGCCTCCATCGCAATCCGCCGCCACCGCTCCGCCCGCTTCGGCGCCGCCCGCTCCAAGCCATGCTCGCTCCGTTCGGTCACCAACGGCTGAATCGCCCCCACCCCCAACTCCGTCGCCTTCTCAATCATCCATTCGAAGTGGTCAAACTTGAACAGACTCACGCACAGCGTCACCGGAAACGGCGCCGGCCGCGCGTCCAACTTTTCAATCACCCGAAAGGTCACCAGTTCCTTTCTCGCCATCTCGATCTCCGCCA
>Ga0136639_10000695_pt1 | contig 11582 bp, 10 predicted proteins | sample AntDrymUQ8592106_2_FD_113739 | JGI IMG/M metagenome (GOLD analysis project Ga0136639, IMG submission 113739) | Polar desert sand microbial communities from Dry Valleys, Antarctica - metaG UQ859 (21.06) | ecosystem: Environmental > Terrestrial > Soil > Desert | place: Antarctica: Dry Valley...
AGTTAGAACTTTTAATAATTGCTCCTCAGCATCAAAATATTTTTTAGGGTGTCTGCAATTATCGCACATATTATTGCATCCCGCTTCATTAAAGTTCTCACCAAAATAATGAAGAATCTGCTTACGTCTGCAAACAGAGGATTCCGAATAATCTATTACTTCTTTAAGTATCTGGGTGCCTATTTCCCTTTCCGAAACAGGCTTGTCTTTCATGAATTTAGTTAGTTTATCAATGTCTTTTTGTGAGTAAAAAGCGACACAGATCCCTTCGCCGCCATCTCTTCCTGACCTGCCTGTCTCCTGATAATAACCCTCCATGCTTTTCGGGATATCATGATGTATGACGTAGCGGACATCTGGTTTATCGATGCCCATACCGAATGCGATGGTAGCGACTATAACATCTACATCTTCCATCAAGAAATTGTCCTGCGTTTCAGCTCTGGTTTTTGGATCAAGTCCGGCATGATAGGGAAGAGCTTTTATTCCATTCAGTTTAAGTGCTTCAGCAACCTCTTCAACTTTCTTTCGGCTAAGGCAATACACAATACCAGATTTCCCGGAGTTCATTTTTGCATACCGGACAATTTCTTTTATTACATCGCGTTTGGCCCTTACTTCGTAGAAAAGATTGGGCCTGTTAAAGGATGATTTAAATAGTAAAGCATTGTTCATCTGCAAGTTCTTCTGGATATCCTGCTGAACCTTTGGTGTTGCCGTAGCGGTAAGGGCAATTATGGGAATATTATCACCAATATTGTCAATCACCTGACGAATTTTCCTGTATTCGGGCCTGAAATCGTGCCCCCATTCAGAAATACAATGGGCTTCGTCAACCGCTACGAAAGAAATCGATATGCCTCGTAAAAATTCAATATTTTCTGTCTTCGTTAAAGATTCAGGAGCTACATACAATAATTTAGTCGCTCCACTAATGACATCTTCCTTTACCCTAGTAATTTCAGATTTATTTAATGACGAGTTTAAGAAATGCGCTATACTGTCAGTTCCACCAAATGCTCGTAGCTGGTCAACTTGATTTTTCATCAGGGCAATGAGCGGAGAAATGACTATAGCCGTTCCATCACTCATCAACGCGGGAAGCTGGTAACAAATCGACTTTCCACCACCCGTGGGCATTATAACGAATGTATCCCTTTTTTGTAATATGCTGGTAATAATCGCTTCCTGGTCGCCCTTAAAGTTATCAAAACCAAAAAAGTTTTGGAGATTATCGAAAAGCGATTTGTTTATTTCCATTGCTTAACTGGAAAAAATTGAAAATGGATCATAATAACATTGAAAATAACATATTTTTGCGATAAATTATCTTTTTCTTTAAAAAATAATCTGCTTGAAAAATTCGCGTGAAATAATTGAAATAGCAAAAAAAACACTGCAGACCGAAGCTGATGGTATAATGCGCCTGTCAACTCAGTTAAACGATGATTTTCCGGAAATAGTACAACAAATTTTATACCTAAATGCGCGGGTGATAGTTACTGGCATAGGAAAAAGTGCCATTATTGCTCAAAAAATTGTTTCAACCTTTAATTCTACCGGAACACCAGCTATTTTCATGCATGCTGCTGACGCTATTCATGGCGATTTGGGAATGATACAACACAATGATCTTATAATTTGTATTTCAAAAAGCGGTAATACTCCCGAAATAAAAGTATTAATACCACTACTTAAACAGTCTGACAATAAGCTTGTTGCATTAGTTGGCGATACAAGTTCCTATTTAGCACAGCAGGCTGACTGGATATTGGATACTTCGGTGGAAATTGAAGCTTGTCCTAATAATCTTGCACCAACGACTAGCACTACTGCCCAATTGGCGATGGGTGACGCATTGGCAGTTTGCTTACTTGAATGCCGTGAATTTACCAGCAAAGATTTTGCGAAGTATCATCCTGGAGGTTCTCTGGGGAAACGATTATATCTCAAAGTAGGCGACATAGCCGCGCAGAATGAGAAACCTGAGGTTACTTCTCGCGCTACTGTGAAAGATGTTATTATTGAAATAACTAAAAACAGATTAGGAGCGGTAGCGGTTGTAGATGGTGGAATGCTTTGTGGCATTATTACTGACGGTGATATTAGAAGAATGCTGGAGAAACATAACAACATTGAGGGCCTCATGGCAAAGGATATCATGGGCACATCTCCTAAATACATTGATAAAAACGAACTTGCGGTGAATGCACTGCATTTATTAAGGATTAATAACATCACTCAAATCCTCGTTGGATCTGAAACCAAATTTGAAGGATTTATTCACTTACATGATCTGTTAAGAGAGGGAATCATCTAACAGCATTAACGACTCAATGAAATTTGCACCATCTTGCTTCTTGCAAAAAAAACATAAATATAAGCCCGTGCAAGCCTTGCCTGCCGGCAGGCAGGTTCATAGACATAAAAAAACAATTGACTTCTAATGAAAAACCATTATGCCTTGATTATGGCCGGCGGCATCGGCAGCAGGTTTTGGCCTATTAGCCGCACAGCTCATCCAAAACAATTTATAGATATATTAGGTACTGGTAAAACTCTGATCCAGCAAACATTTGAACGTTTCTTAAAAATCGTTCCAGCAGAAAATATTTTCATTTTAACTAATGAGATCTATTCCGATCTAGTACTGGAACAGATTCCGGGTATGGACAAGAGCAGAATATTGTGTGAGCCAGTAATGCGGAATACAGCTCCTTGTATTGCTTATGGCTGTCATAAAATACAAAAATTAAACCCTGATGCAGCTATTGTGGTTGCTCCCTCCGATCATCTGATTCTTGACACGGAGGAATTTATAAACTGTATCAACAAGTCTTTAAAAACCGCCTCAGAGAATGATTGCCTGATAACTCTTGGTATAAAACCCTCCCGACCTGACACGGGCTATGGTTACATCCAGTACAATACCAGGAAGATTGACGATGATTTTTACAAGGTAAAAACTTTTACGGAGAAGCCTAACTATGAACTGGCGCGCACATTTGTTCAAAGCGGCGACTTTCTATGGAATGCTGGAATCTTTGTTTGGTCTGTTAAAAACATCCTGAAATCATTCGAAAAACACCTTCCAGAAATAAATGATATTTTCAATGAAGGAGCTGCCGTTTATAATACGGATGGGGAGCCGGGTTTTATACAATCCGCATTTACTCAGTGCACCAATATCTCAATTGACTATGGAATCATGGAAAAAGCAGAGAATGTATATGTTCTGCCTTCCGATTTCGGTTGGTCGGATCTGGGTACATGGGCTTCGGTGTATGAATTAGCAGAGAAAGACTATGTAGGTAACGCTGTAATACCTTCCGAAAAAGTAATTATGTATGATTCATCGAACTGTATGGTGAACGTACCGGAAGGTAAACTGGTAGTACTACAGGGTTTACACGATTTTATCGTTGTGGAGGATAACAATACCTTGCTAATTTGCCCACGCGATCGCGAGCAGGAAATCAAGCAGGTAGTATCGGATGTAAAGCATCGTTTTGGTACGGAATTTATTTAGCGTTCATTTTTTGCCGAACAGCTTCGTATAAAAGTACGCCTGCAGAAACTGATACATTCAGCGATTCGATTTCCCCAAACATAGGGATCTTTGCAAGGTGGTCCGAAATGCGTATAAGGTCGGTTGAAATTCCATTTTCTTCAGAGCCCATAATAATTGCAGTAGGCAAAGTATAATCCGGCTGATATAAAACATCATTAGTTTTTTCTGTGCATGCAACTAATTGCAAACCGGATTCCTGAAGAAATTTCGCGGTTTTAAATAGGCTGTCGTGGCGGCAGACAGGTATCTTAAACAATGCTCCTGCCGAAGTTTTTATAGCATCTGGATTGATTTGGGCTGAGCCTTTAGCTGGAACTATTAATGCATGAACACCGGCACATTCAGCAGTACGCGCTATTGCACCAAAATTTCTCACGTCTGTAACTCCGTCAAGCATCAAGATAAGTGGCACCTCACCCCTTTCATAGATAGCCGGAATAACATTTTCGATCTTTTCGTAAGTGATAGGTGATACAAAAGCTACTGCCCCCTGATGGTTCTTGGGCGTGAGGCGATTTAGCTTCTCAATTGGCACCAACTGAAAAGCCATTTCATTTTCCTTCAACAGGCTCCTTAATTCTAATATAATTCCTCCTGTTAAACCACGTTGAATAAACAGGCTCTCAATTTCTTTTCCACTTCTTATTGCTTCTATTACTGCACGGATACCAAAGATTATTTGGTTTGTCTCATGAGACGAAGCATCTCGTCTTCGGTTAAAAGAGTTAGTGTTCATTGATACATATTTTAGAACGGCCAAGTTAGATATAATTTATATTTTGGAGGGAATTCCGTTGGTCTATCTTCAATTATCCCAAAGTTGTTAACATCGTAAAAAGTTATAAACACTTGAATAAAACGACTGAAAAAAACATTTTTTTTAGTTTTTAGTTAATTTTTCCACACAAGATGTTAAGATAAAAGTCATTGAAAGCTTCGAATGCTCATAGTGTGTTTTGCTAAAAATAGACGGTGTGAAAAACTTAAAAATTTGAGGGTTTTATTTTGTATACTTTTGTTATTATGAGTTTAGATCAGGATCAGGAGTTTAGCAGAGGCACCAAAATTACATTGCCCGGGGATCGTCGAAACAGGCTTAGTACTATAGCCAGTGGCTTAGGAAAATTGCCTCCTCAGGCGCTTGATCTGGAAGAAGCTGTACTGGGGGCACTTATGCTGGAAAAGGACGCCCTTTCAGCGGTCATTGATATATTAAAGCCAGATGTTTTTTATAAAGACAGTCATCAAAAAATATTTGAAGCTATACAATTTCTTTTTCAAAAGTCTTCACCAATCGATATTCTAACTGTTACTGCTCAGTTGCGCCAGCAGGGTGACCTTGAAATGATTGGTGGGGCATATTATATCACAGAGCTGACAAACCGTGTTGCATCGGCAGCAAATATTGAATATCACGCCCGAATAATTTCCCAAAAATTTATTCAGCGCGAGCTGATTAGAATTTCTAGTGAAATTATTACTAAAGCATATGAGGATACAACAGATATCTTCGATTTACTTGACCATGCCGAAAAAAACCTGTTCGATATAGCACAGAACAACCTTAGAAGAGATTCGAGAAAAATGGATGATATTATCCGAGAATCGCTGGAAAATCTGGAGAAAATAAAAGATAAAGTTGATGGGCTTACAGGTGTTGCCTCAGGATTTACAGCTCTGGACAGGATCACATCAGGCTGGCAACCCTCTGATCTGGTTATTATAGCAGCAAGGCCGGCTATGGGTAAAACAGCTTTTGTTTTAAGCTGTGCAAGAAATGCGGCTGTTCAATTTGGAAAGCCGGTGGTATTTTTCTCCCTTGAGATGTCTTCGGTACAGCTGGTTAATCGTCTGATATCTGGTGAAACTGAAATTGAGCAAGAGAAGATCAGAAAAGGCCATTTGGCTGAATGGGAGTGGCAGCAGTTACATTCGAAAATTGGCAAGCTCACCGAGGCACCTTTATTTATTGATGATACTCCTGCACTTAACATATTTGAGTTCAGAGCGAAATGCCGGAGATTAAAGGCTCAATATGATATTCAAATGATCATCATCGATTACCTGCAGTTGATGCATGGCAAGAGTGATGGAAAAGGTGGAAATCGTGAGCAGGAAATTGGCAGTATTTCCAGGGCATTAAAGTCAGTTGCAAAGGAATTAAATGTTCCGGTTCTTGCCCTTTCGCAATTGAGTCGCGCTGTTGAAAACCGGCCCGGCGGAAGTAAAAAACCTATGCTCTCGGATCTGCGGGAGTCAGGTTCTATCGAACAAGATGCTGATATGGTGCTCTTCTTATACCGTCCTGAATATTATGGACTTACCGAAGATGAACAGGGTCGTTCAACAGTCGGCATTGGCGAAGTTATCGTCGCAAAACACCGGAATGGCGAAACCGGCACCGTTCCGTTACGTTTTGTGGGTAAATTCGTTAAATTCGTCGATCTGGAAGAGGATTTTACGGCTCCTGCTAACGCAAATCCGTTTGCTGGAATCGCTCCGTCGCAGGATTTTGAAAAACCTAACAACTTTATCATCCGCCCTTCGAGAATGGATGACATGAATGATGAACCGCCGTTTTAAGAGAAAGGATTGAGGACTTTAAACAAAGAGCCAAGAACCAAGATTCAAGACAGATTCGTTTGAAATAGAGATTAAAGAGTATTTCAAATCGATAATTTTTTTGAATATCCAACTAGCTATCTATTCTCAGGCTAAGAAAAAAGTCCTAATAAAATACCCCCCAATATAAGGAAGGGTGTTTTGATCCTTGTAAATACCAGAATGAGGAAGGTTAAGGCAATAATGCCAACAGACATCAAGCTCACTCCTATTGGCTGAACCAGAAGGATGAATGCAGCCGCCATGAAACCTACAGAAACCGCGTTGATTCCAGACAAGGAGTTTTTAATCCTGGTAATCTTTTTAAGATCATTCCAGAAAGGCACGATAAATAAAACTAAAATCAATCCTGGTAAGTTGATCCCCAGAACAGCGATCAATCCTCCTAGTATTTGACCGTAAAGGCTGTAACCCGCGTTTTTTAGCGTCATAGCTCCCACAAAAGACGTGAAAGAGAAGGTTGGTCCTGGCAGTGCTTGTTGAAGAGCATATCCTGACAGGAACTGATCTGAGGTTAAATACCCTTTCATGTCCACAAACTCTGTATATAGAAAAGGAACAAGAACTTGCCCACCCCCAAAAATCATGATCCCGTTTCGATAAAAATTTTCAAATAGCCGTATCGGCAAACTAAAAGGCGATGTGCGATTTATAAGAGCTCCTAGACCAGCAAAAAACAAAAGGACGCCTATAAAATAGGCTATCTTTTTTGGGTTGATCTTCGAAAAAAGCTTGCTTCTGATCTCAGTTTCTTCCAAAGGTGTATCAAGTGCTGACGAGATGATCCCTCCTATTAGAATTATGATAGGAAAGGCATAGGCACTTCTTAGTATAAGCGTTGCAATGAGGGAAGCTCCGGCAAGCCAATAAGCTGTATTTGTTTTCAAAATCGCACGCCCAAATTTGTAAGCAGCATAACCCACAATACCGACGGCTACAGGCTGAATGAAGCTTAAGACATGGTCAAACTTTTCTTTTTGGCCTAGAACCGTATAGCTAACTACCACCAGGCACATTATTGCAGCAGATGGCATTATCCATATTAGGAACGTGGTAATTGCTATAAACAGGCCGCCAACTTTGTAGGCTATTCCAACCAGCGTTTGGGTTGAAGATGGTCCGGGAAGAATCTGGGTTAATGCATTTAACTCAAGGAGCTCACCTTCTGTGATATATTTACGTTTAATCACAAAATTCTTAAGCATCATACCCATATGTGCCTGCGCACCACCAAACGCTGTGAGGGTAAACCAAACAACATCGCTTAGAAAAATAAGTTGACGTTTGCCAAGCATTTAATCGTCCTCATAGTCTAAACCCATAGCTGAATTATACACAGCTTGTAATTCAGAGAATGCGTGCATATCTTTTGCATTTCTGGACACTTCCAAACCCTTTTGATACGTTGCTATTGCATCAGCTTTACGATCGAGTTGCTCATACAATTTACCTGCGTGATAATAGGTACCAACATAATTTGAATGATTTTTCAGCAAATCTTCAAAGTACCAGACAGCTTTCTCCAAATCATTCGCAGTTAAATATTCGGTTGCTAAAGCATATTTTAAAAATGGATCATTTGGTTCACTTTCCAGGAAATTGAGAAGCTTCTGTAATCTGATATGCATTTTAATTTATCTTTTTTGAGTAGATTTGTAAAAACAGAATCTATATGAAGATATTAGTTTGTGTCAGCAACGTCCCCGATACCACGACAAAAATAACTTTTAACAGCGATAAAACACAATTCAATACAACTGGCGTACAATTTATATTAAATCCTTACGACGAGATTGCATTGGCACGAGCCATTGAGTTATCTGAAGGTGGGAAAGGCACAGTAACTATTATTCATGTTGGTGAAGCATCCTCAGACCCAACGATAAGAAAGGCTCTAGCCATTGGTGCTGACGATGCAGTCCGCATTAACGCAGCACCACGCGATGCTTATTTTGTATCTTTCCAGATAGCTGAATACGCCAGGGCAAATGATTTCGATCTCATTCTTACAGGAAGGGAATCTATTGATTATAACGGTTCACAGGTCGGAGCAATGATAGGAGAATTCCTTGATATTCCCTCAGTCTCCATTATTAAGAAACTAGAGGCCGATGGCAACAGTGCCAGAATTGAGCGGGAAATTGAAGGCGGCAAGGAAGTTTTAAATGTAAATTTCCCCTTTATAGCAAGTTGCGCTGAAGGTGTTGCTGAACCCAAGATCCCGAATATGCGTGGAATTATGTCAGCAAGGACCAAGCCGTTAGAGGTGTTGGAAGCTTCGGATATCGAGAAAGTTGTCACATTTAAGTCTTACACTACTCCTGCCCCACGCGGATCGGTAACGATGTTAACATCCGACGAAACAGAAAAGCTTATTAACTTATTACATACAGAGGCAAAAGTTATTTAACAAACCCTAATTAATCTCCCGCAAAGAAAAAAAACGAATATGTCAGTTTTAGTATACGTAGAGAATGCAGAAGGCAAGTTTAAGAAATCTACTTTTGAAGTAGTTTCCTATGCAAAAGCAGTTTCAGGTCTGTTAAACACAGATTTGACAGCAATTTCAATTGGCGATGTCAGTCAGGATGAGTTAAGTGCTTTAGGTAAATATGGCGCATCAAAGGTGTTAAATGTAACCAGCGATAAACTAAAAACGTTTGTTATTCAAGCTTATGCATCCGTTATTTCTGAAGCTGCAAAAAATGAAGGTTCTGATGTTTTAATATTAGCAAACTCCTTCAGTGGGAAAGGGTTAGCACCCAGGCTTGCGGTAAAATTACAGGCCGGGTTAGCAGATTCAGCTGTGGAACTACCAACAATCGAAAATAATAGTTTTTCGGTTAAAAAGACAGCTTTCTCTGGGAAAGCTTTTGCACATGTGGAGTTGAACTCCAAAAATAAAATTGTCGCCCTGAATCCTAATTCATATCCGTTAACCGAAAATTTAGCAGATGCAAAAATCGAAGATTTTAAACCTGAGATAAAAGAGTCTGATTTGCGAATAACGGTGACAGATGTTATCCGAGCTACCGATAAAATCGCTTTACCCGACGCTGAACTTGTAGTATCAGCCGGCCGCGGATTAAAAGGTCCGGAAAATTGGTCGATGGTAGAAGAACTTGCAGAAGCATTAGGAGCTGCCACAGCATGCTCAAAGCCCGTATCGGATGCCGGATGGCGCCCACATGAAGAGCATGTAGGACAAACCGGTATCGCGGTAAGCCCGAATCTTTATATCGCTATCGGAATTTCTGGTGCCATACAGCATTTAGCTGGTGTAAGTTCGTCTAAAACCATAGTAGTTATTAATAAAGATCCGGAAGCACCTTTCTTTAAGGTTGCCGATTACGGAATCGTGGGTGATGCATTTGAGGTTGTCCCTAAATTAACAGAGGCGGTTAAAGCTTATAAATCACATTCTTAAATAATAAATGTGATTTACTTACATGTTAAGCTTTCTTAATGAAGAAGATAAAATTAGATATAGTTGGGTTATCTTATAGTCAGACACAGTCCGGCGCTTATGCACTGGTCCTTGGCGAAGTAAATGGCCGCAGAAGACTTCCTATTATTATAGGCGGTTTTGAAGCTCAGGCAATAGCCATTGAGATTGAAAAAATGACACCCAGTCGCCCCCTGACTCACGACCTCTTTAAATCTCTTGCCGAGACTTACCATATTGTAATACAGGAAGTTATAATTTACAACCTTGTAGACGGTATCTTCTACGCCAAACTTATGTGTACGGATGGTAAGAAAGTTTCCGAAATTGACGCACGCACATCTGATGCTATTGCTCTGGCAGTCAGGTTTGATTGTCCAATTTATACCTATGAATTCATTCTAGCTACAGCGGGCATAGTCATAGAAGGTAATGAATTCGTTTTTCTGGAAAACATAGAAGCTCAACCGGAAGAAAAAACTCCGCCCGCCGCATTGAGTTACAGTTCACTGAGCGAAGACGAGCTTAAAGCCAAACTCAAGGAAGCCCTTGCAGATGAGGCCTATGAACGGGCAGCAAAGATTCGGGATGAGCTTTCGAAAAGAAGATCTTCCTGATAATAATCAGCGACATTAAAGTTTTATATCCGATTGGTTTATATTCCAAATTAGTTCTATCTTTTGCAATAATTAGCTCAAAAGATGAATATAAAACTACGTCTGATTGTCATGAACTTCCTGCAGTTCTTTATCTGGGGTTCATGGTTAATATCCCTAGGCGGATACATGATAGTTACCCTCAAGTTTACAGGTGTTGAGGTAGGAAGCATTTTTGCGACAATGGGGATTGCATCCTTATTTATGCCGGCCGTTATGGGCATACTTGCAGACCGTTTTTTTAATGCTGAGCGTGTGTTAGGCGCCTGTCATATTGCCGGTGCGCTGCTGCTGTTTCTCGCAGCCCAGATCGAAGATTACCCTTCCCTTTATATCATCATGTTATTCAATTGTATGGCATATATGCCAACGATAGCACTGGCTAATACTGTTTCTTATAATGCGCTGGAGAAGAATAACATGGATATTGTTAAATCCTTTCCTCCCATTCGGGTATGGGGTACAATTGGATTTATCGCAGCAATGTGGGTTGTCGATTTATTTGACCTTACAAAAAGCCCAATCCAGCTGTACGTAAGTGCTGCAGCTTCACTTTTGCTGGGACTTTATGCATTCACCATGCCTCCACGCCCACCATTAAAGTCTGGCGATGCGAGAAGTTTCTCTTCCAGTCTCGGATTAGACGCGCTCGTTCTTTTCAAATCCCGTAAACTCGCTGTATTCTTCATTTTCTCGATGTTTCTTGGTGCAGCATTGCAAATAACCAATTTATTTGGCGGGTCATTTTTGGATGATTTCAAGAGTACTTATCCCGATTCGTTCGGTGTGCAGCACCCCAATCTATTGTTGTCTATTTCACAAATATCTGAGACTCTCTTCATCCTAACAATCCCATTCTTCCTTTATAAGTTTGGAATTCGTACGGTAATGTTATTCAGTATAATTGCTTGGGTGTTACGGTTCGCTTTATTTGGGATAGGAAATCCTGGCGATGGTTTATGGCTGCTGGTTCTTTCAATGATCATTTACGGAATGGCATTCGACTTCTTCAATATCTCTGGCTCTTTGTTCGTTGAAAGGGAAGCTGATCCGGCTATCCGGGCAAGCGCTCAGGGACTATTTATGCTGATGACAAACGGTCTGGGAGCATTTTTTGGAGGCATCCTGAGTGGTTGGGTGGTCGACTTTTTTACCAGCGGAGGTATCCGCGACTGGGAAAGTATCTGGTTCACATTTGCCGGGTATGCATTGCTGCTCGCAATAATCTTTCCATTTGTATTTAAGTACAAACACGTACCTGATCAACTGAAAGCGATAAATCATTAAG
>Ga0136639_10000696_pt1 | contig 11579 bp, 7 predicted proteins | sample AntDrymUQ8592106_2_FD_113739 | JGI IMG/M metagenome (GOLD analysis project Ga0136639, IMG submission 113739) | Polar desert sand microbial communities from Dry Valleys, Antarctica - metaG UQ859 (21.06) | ecosystem: Environmental > Terrestrial > Soil > Desert | place: Antarctica: Dry Valley...
ATGGCCGACAAGCTCGGTATCAGCGTCCGCACCGTCGAGATGCATCGCGGCAACCTGATGGAGCGAATGGGCGTGAAATCGCTTGCCGAAGCTGTCCGCATCGCAATCGCCGCATCGGAGGAGGCGATCTGAGGCACGTTCTTTTGCACAAGCGATGATCATCAGGTTTGGACGCACGGCGCGAAAGCGGCCGACCCCGACCTTCTTTCGAACACAAGCGCGGCATCCGCCGCTGACGCTGTCCGGCGCGAGCATTCGATCAAACCGGGCCTGTCACAAGGGCGATCCCCGCAACCCGGAGATGCCAGCGTTTCGCGCCGGCGGACGTGTCGGCGCGTTGCTACCGACGTTCAGCTCCCGGCCCGGACGGGCCCTTCGTCGAAGAATTCCACGCGCCCGTCGTCGAGATCATATCGGGCGCCGACCACGCGCAATCTGCCGGCTTTGATCCGGTCGAGAACCATCGGCTCGGAAAAGTCGCGCAGCCGGCCCACCGTGCGGCTGACGTTGGCCCTGACGGATGCATCCAGCAGATCCGCCGCGCCTCCGCGTTTCGCGTCCAGTACCGCTGGAATGATGGGTTCGACCATGCGGCCGATGCTGCCTGGAAAGGTGGCGCCCTTTTCGACCACGGCGACGGCTGCCGCGACCGCCCCGCAACGTTCATGCCCCATCACCACGACGAGCGGCACGTTCAGTTCGGCTACCGCATATTCCAGGCTGCCCATGGCCGCTGTATCGATTGTATTTCCAGCGTTGCGGATGATGAACAACTCTCCCAGCCCCTTGCCGAAAAGCACCTCAGGCGGAACCCGGCTGTCCGAGCATGACACCAGCACGGCGACAGGATATTGCGCGCGCGCGATGGCCAAACGCCGGCGGCCGCGAACGTCCCCTGCGATCGGCCGGCCTTGCAGGAACGCTGCATTGCCCTGTTTGAGCTGAGACAGGACTTGCTCCGGCGTCAACGTCGGCGGGGCGACCCGGGTCGTTTCGGGATCGGATGCAGCCAGTGCCACGCTTCCGAACAAGCCAGTTGCGGTGGCAGCGCCGACCGCAGCGCCACCCATCAGCGCACGGCGGGACAATCCCCCGTCGCTCTGCCCATCACACATCAATTCTTCCTTTCACGTCGGCGGCAATGGCCGAGCTGCCTTAGGCTACCCCGCAGGCACCGACCGATAAAGATGCCCCCGCATCCTGACTCGTGAAAGCCAACGTGGGCAGTGCGGACTGGGTTCCATGGCCGCGCCCTGGTGCAGTGACTTATTGCGGTGCATCGACCGCATCGCCAAGGTCGTCGCGCTTGTCGCTTCCCTTGCCCCCGTATCAGGACGCCTTCGCTATGGATCAGTTTCGCCCCGAGACGACGGACAGGACCCAGAGACGCGCAGGGGCTGTCGCTGCGAAGCGCCGCCTATTGCTTGGCGTCGGCGCGGCCGCGACGCTGGCCGCAGCTTCGACGATCACCGCCGCTGCCGCGCAGGACCGTCCGCGGGCGCGCGAAGCGGGCGTGAAGATCGGCATCCTGGCGCCGGGAAAGGACAATGCGATCACCGACGTTCCGGGCGTCAGGGTCGGCCATGCGACACTCGTCGAAGGTGCGACAATCCGTACCGGCGTCACCGCGATCCTTCCCCACCCGGGGAATGTCTTTCAGGATAAAGTGCCCGCGGGGTTTTTCGTCGCGAACGGGTTCGGCAAATTCATGGGCAGTACCCAGGTGCAGGAACTCGGCGAGATCGAGACGCCGATCCTGCTCACCAATACGCTGTCGGTGCCCGAGGCGGCGGCGGCGGCGATCGAATGGACGCTGAAGCAGCCGGGCAACGCGAAGGTTCGCTCGGTCAACCCGATCGTCGGCGAGACCAATGATTCGTTTCTGAACGACATCCGCGCGCGACGCGTGACCGTGGCGCTGGCGAATCAGGCGATCGAGTCCGCCCGCGACGGCATGGTGGAGGAAGGCGCGATCGGCGCGGGCACCGGCACGGTTGCGTTCGGGTACAAGGGCGGCATCGGCACCAGTTCCCGGAAACTGCCGCCCACGCTTGGCGGCTACACCGTCGGCGTGCTCGTCCAGAGTAATTATGGCGGCGTTCTGACGATCGCCGGCGCGCCGGTGGGCCAGATCCTCGGGAAATACTTCCTCAAGGACGCGATCGAGCGAGAAAGCGCGGATGGCTCGGTCGTGATCGTGGTCGCGACCGATGCACCTTTGTCCGATCGCAACCTCGAGCGGCTGGCGAACCGGGCCTTTATCGGCATCGGACGAACGGGATCGCCCATCACCAACGGTTCGGGCGACTATGCGATAGCGTTTTCGGTCCACGCCGACGTGCGCCGGACCGAAGCCGTGCGTGCCGCCGTCGCCAGCACCGCCTCGCTTGGCAATGACCAGATGTCGCCCCTGTTCCAGGCAGTCGCCGAAGCGACCGAGGAAGCCGTCATCAACTCGCTGTTCGCCGCGCGCACCGTCACCGGCCACCAAGGCGTCATCGAGCGACTTCCGATCGACCGGGTCCGGGCGATCCTGCGCCGGATGCCGCGGGATTAGGGTCCGGACCCTGACGCTCCCGAGCGCAGCGCCGTTCAGCGAGTCTGGATGCGGACACCGACGCGGAAGGCGCGGCCAAGCAGGTCCGAATAGGTGGTGTTGGCCGACAGCCCGCCCTCGGGCAGCAGCAGCGGATCGCGGTCGAACAGGTTGGAGACGTTGAAGAAGATCTGTGCGTCACCCTTGCTCATAAAATCGACCTTCGTCGTCAGGTTCAGATCGAAATAGAACAGGCCCGATACGCTGTTGTCGTCGATCGTCGGAAACTGCGGCGTCGAAGTCGGGCACGTCGTCTGGCACTCGATGAAATTATTGGCATAATTGCCCGAGCTGACGCCGCGACCGACGCCGGTGATCGAGAAGGTCGGGGTATCGACCGTCGCCGAGGCGCGGAAGATCCAGTCCGGCGGGCCATTGCCGCTGTTCGAACCGACGCTATCGATCGGGACGACGCCCTGGACGCCGGTATCGACGATGCGATCGATATAACGGGTCGCGAGACCGCGCAGCGTCAGGTTACCGCCGGCGCCGATCAGACCGTCGATCGGCAACCGATAGCTGGCATCGAAATCGATCCCTCGCACGGTGATCCGCGCGAAGTTGAACGGGCTCGAGCGAAAGGTGAGTTCGCGATCGCTGGTGCCAGGGGCGTTGCGCGTGAACGCGTCGCAAAACTCCTGCCTGCCTTCGAAACAGCGATTGATGATGGCTTGCGCGAAAAGCTGGTCGATCGCGTCGGTAAGCTTGATCTGGTACCAATCGGCCGAAAAGGAGAAGCCCGGCAGGAAGCGCGGCTGCAACACCACGCCAATGCTGGTCGATTCGGCCTTTTCGGGGCGCAGGTTGATGTTGCCCGTCGTCGTCTCGCGGAACGTCACGCCGGTCAGCGGCGGCTGGCCGGTAACGGTATTGTTGCGGAATGGATCACTGACGGTATCGGTGCGCGACGTTCCCGCCGCGAACAGCTCGCCGAGATTGGGCGCGCGGATATCACGCGACTGGGTCACGCGGATGCGGATATCGTCGATCGGCTGCCAGGTGGCGCCCGCCTTCCAGGTGGTGACATAGCCAGCGGTCGAATAATCGGTGGCGCGCACCGCGCCGTTGAACTCGAGGCCGAGCCCTAGCGGGATGACGGTTTCGAGATAGGCTTCCTTCACGTCGTAGCGGCCGAAGCTCGGCAGATAATTGCCGACCGAAAAGCCTGTCTGGAACTCGGTCGGGACGAAGCCCGAGACCTTTTCCTCGCGATACTCGCCACCGATCGCGATGCTCACATCGCCCGCCCAGGTCGCGAACGGCGTGAACGAGAGGTTGATCGCCGCCACCTTCTGCGTGAGCTTTTGATCGCGATACGGAGCGCCGAGCACATAATCGATCGCCGCGGCGCTGGCGACGCCGACGCCGAGCCGGTTGAGCGGCACGCAGCCGTTGGTCGGCGCGGTCAGCGACGAGCGGCAGACGATCGTGCCGGCCGGCACGCCGAGCGCGTTGCCCGCCGAAGCGAACACGGCGTCGGTCGCGAGCGCGATCCGCGCGGGGAGCATGATGTCGCGCAGCTGTTCGCGGGTGTTGGTTTCGCCATATTGGCCATAAGCGTTCCACACCGCGTTCTTGCCGAACATCTCGAACGCGCCCTCCGCGCCGATCGCAAAGCGGCGCGTGTCGCGCTGATTGTTCGACTTGCGGTACGGCAGGTCGACCGCGGTCGTGCCGAGCGAGACGGTGTTGACACCGGCCAGCCGCGCCGCGCCCAGCGCATTGATCAAATAAGCATTGTCGCGCTGCAGGATCAGGCCGGTCGACAGCTGTGGCCCGGCATTGAAGAGCGTCTCCTGGCGATTATACCCACCTTCGGCGAACACCTCGATCCACGGCGCCAGCTCGAAACTGACGCGCCCGAACACGCCGTGGCGATCCTCCTCGGCATCGAGGCCGATGTTGCGGCTGTTGTCGGCCAGCTCCCAGTCGCCGCCGGTGGTCAGCGTGGAACTGTTGATCGAACCGAATTGGAACTGGTTCACCGACCCGCCCTGGCCGAAATACAAGCCGCGCAGGCTGTTCGCCGCGACGCCCGATCCGGCGATCGCGGTCGAGGCGTTGATGATCCCGCCCGGCAGCACGTTCGACGAGCCGGTGCCGTAGCGCACCAGATTCAGCGGCAGGCCGTTGGTGGCGGTGTAGGCGGGGTTCTGGATCGTGCGAAAACCACGCTGGTTCCAGTCGCGCGTCACCTGGAAGATGCCGTCGCGGTGCGCGAGCTCCGCGCTGAACAGCACATGGCCACGGCCGCCTGCGAACGATGTTCCGCCGGCGACGTCGAACGAATAATTCGCCCCGTCGCCCTTGTCGGTGATGCCGCTGTCGGCCGAGGCTTTCAGGCCCTTGTATTTCTTGTCGAGCACGAAGTTGACGACGCCCGCCACCGCATCCGAGCCATAGGCGGCCGAGGCGCCGCCGGTGACGACCTGGACGCTGCTGATCAGCGCTTGCGGGAAGGTGTTGACATCGACCAGCCCGGCGATGCTCGAGCCGACCGAGCGTCGACCGTCGAGCAGCACGAGCGTGCGCGTCGCGCCGAGATTGCGCAGGTTGATCGTGTTGAGGCCGGCGGTGCCGTCGCTGAGCGACAGGCGCGAGTTGGCGGGACGCTGGCTGCCTGCGACCGAGGGAAGTTGGTTAATGAAATCGGCGATGTTGTTGGTCGGCGACTGGTTCTGGAGTTCCTCCTCCGTCACCACGGTCAGCGGGGTCGGCGCCTCGAAGCCGTCGCGGACGACGCGCGTACCGGTGACGACGATATCCTGGCCCGTCGGCGCGCCGGATTCGACCGTTTCGGTCTGCGGATCGGTTGCCGGGGTGACGACCTGCGCGGCGGCGGCGGGCATCAGGCTGGCCAGCGCCAGCGCGGCGAGGCCGGTACAAGCGGCGAGGCGACCCGAGCGGCGGAAGACGTGGTTGGACGCGTGCATCGAAAAAATCCCCTTGAACCCTGCGACGCGAACGCATCGCACCTTTTCGACCGGCCGTTTTCGTGGCCATATGCTGGCCGGCAACGCCCGATCGTCTTGTCGTCATCGTCCCCCGCGCCAGGCGAAATCGCATGGTCGATGCGGCCTCGCACGGTCGTCGGACGGGGGACATTCCGCCCGAGCGCCCCTCCCGCGCACTGACGTCCCGAGCATGAAAGTGCCGGCCGCGTGAGAGCCAAGTCAAGGCCCGGAAAGCTTCTATGTTTTGCGTCCACCATACCCCCAAGGTATAGATGGGGCGATTACCGGAGCTTTCGCGCACTATAATTACGCGTCATAGTCCTGGCGCATAGCGTCCCCCAGCTTTGCTATGCGACACGTGCCGGCTGTTCGATAGCGTATCGCCCTGTGCCAACCGGCATCGCTCGTCCTGCAATCGCCGTTCGCTTGGGAGAAGCTCATGAAGCTTGACCGTCGCGCCTTTCTGGCCGGAACTTCGGCAACGGTCGCGCTGACCCCGATCGCGCATGCCGCTCGGCTGGGCGTGGCGCGCGACCGGCGGCAGGCGGTGCGTGGCGCCGCCGGTCCGATCGAGATCATCGACGATCGCTGGGGCGTCCCGCACATCCGCGCGCGGAGCAAGCCCGACGCGTTCTTCGGCCAGGGCTATGCCGTCGCGCGCGACCGGCTGTTCCAGCTCGACCTGGGCCACCGGCGCGGCATGGGCCGGATGGCAGAGGCCTTCGGCCCCGAGTTTGCGGCGCGTGACCATGCCGAACGGCTGTTTCACTTTCGCGGCGACCTCGACGCCGAACTCGCGATGGTGCCGGCCGAAGTGCTCGCCTGCGCGCGCGGCTATGTCGCGGGAATAAACGCGCGCATCGACGAAGTCATGGCCGACCGAACGCTGCTGCCCGCCGAGTATCGCATCCTCGACGCCACGCCGCTGCGCTGGTCGGTGCGCGACCTGGTGATCGAGCGCGGGGCGGAAGTCGGCAATGTCGACGACGAGATCCGTCGCGCCCGACTGGCGGCGATCGGCATGCTCGATCTCGACACATTGATCGCCCCCTTGCGTCCCGCCCGGCAACTTCGCGTACCCGAAGGGCTCGACGTTACCGCGGTATCCGAAGCCGATCTGGGCGTGCTCGCGGAAGCCGGGGGGGCCCTGCCCTTCGGCGTCACGCCGACACCGGTGCGCGATCCGGCGGGGGCGCGCATCGACCAGGGCAACGCCGGATCGAACGCCTGGACGATCGCTCCGGGGCGCAGCGCCACCGGTCGGCCGATTCTGGCCAACGACCCGCATCTGGGGATCGGGGGCTTCGCGCCGCGCCATGTCGCGCATTTGACCGCGCCGGGGCTCGACGTGATCGGCGGCAGCTCGCCCGGACTGCCCGGTATCATGCAGGGTCACACCGATCGCTTCGCCTTCGGCCGCACCAATTCGCACAATGATCAGACCGATCTGTTCATCCTCGAACTCGATCCGGCCGATCCCGAACGCTATCGGCACAAGGGCGGCTGGAAGCGGTTCGACACGGTCGAAGAAACGATCGCGATCCGGGGTAGTGCTTCGCGTACCCTCAGGCTGCGCTACAGCGTGCACGGGCCGGTGCTGCTGCACGATCCCGCGCGACGGCGCGCGACCGCGCTGGCCAGCGTGAAGATGATGCCTGGCGCGATGGAAGGGTTCGCGATGATCGCGATCAACCTGGCGCGCGACTGGGTGGGCCTGAAGGAAGCGTTCAAACTCCACCCGTCGCCGACGAATTTTCATTATGCCGACATCGACGGCAATCATGGCTGGCAGGTGATCGGCGCGGCGCCGGTGCGCGGCGGCGGGCATGACGGGCTGATGCCGGTGCCGGGCGACGGCCGCTATGACTGGACCGGGCGGTTCGGCGCGGAGACGCTACCGCGCGACTACAACCCTGCAAAAGGCTGGTTCGCCACCGCCAACCAGAACAACCTGCCCGCCGACTATCCGGTCCCGCTCGCCTTCTCGTTTCGCGAACCCTATCGCTACGAACGGATCGTCGAGGTGCTGGAAAAGCAGCCGCGCCACAGCATCGCCGACAGCGCCGAGCTCCAGCAGGACGTGATGTCGACGCCGGCGCTCCAGCTCGTCGCGCTCCTTCCCGCCACCCCGAGCGCCGCGGGAAAGCCCGCCGCCGACATGCTGCGCGGGTGGGATGGGCGATTGGGCGTCGACAGCGCTGAGGCGGCGCTGTTCGAGATCCTGTGGGCCGATCTCGGCAAGCGCGTCCTCGACTCCATCGTTCCGGCGCAGGCGCGCGAACTGGTGCCCTCGATCGCCGCGGGCGAGCTGATCCGGCTGCTGCGCGCGCCCGACGCGCGCTTCGGGGCCGATCGCGGCGCGACACGCGACCGGCTGTTCGACGAGGCGCTGGCCGCCGCCTGGAGCGAGGCGCGGCGGCTGATGGGCAACGATCCCGCGGGCTGGCGCTGGGGCGCGCTGCATCGGGTGCGGATCGCGCATCCGCTGGCGCGGATCCCGGCGATCGCCGCCGCCTTCCCGCCGATCGAGGGCGGCCAATCGGCGGGCGACAATTATACCGTCAACGCGCGCTGGGTGGCGGCGAGCCAAGGCTATCGCCTGTCGGGTGGCGCGAGCTATCTGCAGGTGATCGACGTCGGCGACTGGGACAACAGCCTGTACCTCAACCTGCCGGGCCAGTCGGCCGATCCGCAATCGCCGCATTACCGCGACCATTATGCGCCGTGGATCGCGGGCGACATGCAAAAGCTGCCGTTCAGCCGCGCGGCGGTCGACGCGCAGGCGCGCAGCCGCACGGTGCTGACGCCGGTTCGAGGAAAACAGCGACGACGCGACACCGACTGAGCCGCAGCGCCTATTCGGCGGCGGTCACCGGCGCGGCATGCCGGCCGGACCGTCAATCGCGCGGCTTCGAGCGTCGGCACCGCCGATACCCAGCTGTTGGGCGGCGATCGGGACCGATGCGAGAAGGGCCAGAGCGGCGAAGACCGCCTTCATGCTCCTGGCGCACAGCTGAGCAGCTCGATGGCGCCGGCCTGCGGGATCGCCCGGATAAGGTCATCGCCCGACAATGCGCCGGTCGCCTCGGCGCGGGTCGCGGTTTGCGCTGCGACGCTTCCAGCCGCGCCAATCGCGGTCCGCGCGCGCCGGCCCTGCTTGGTCAACATACGCTCCGCTGCCATCTCCCGGCCATCAGTTGACGGTCACGAGGGCGTCGTCCTCGTCGATAGTTTCGGCGTCGCTGACGCGGCGGTTGTCGAGCACTTCGGCCAGGCGCATGCGATCGAGCTTGCCCTCCCAGCGCGCCACGACGATCGCGGCGACGGCGTTGCCGATGAAATTGGTGAGGCTGCGGCACTCGCTCATGAAGCGGTCGACGCCCAGGATCAGCGCCATCCCCGCGACCGGCACCGACGGGACGATCGAAAGCGTGGCCGCCAGCGTGATGAAGCCCGCTCCCGTCACCCCCGCCGCGCCCTTCGACGACAGCATCGCCACCCCGAGCAGCGCCGCTTGTTCGCCCCAGCTGAGTTCGATTCCGGTCGCCTGTGCGATGAACAATGCCGCCAGCGTCATGTAGATGTTGGTGCCGTCGAGGTTGAATGAATAGCCGGTCGGCACGACCAGCCCGACGACGCCCTTGTCGCAGCCGGCGCGCTCCAATTTGCCGATCAGGCTCGGCAGCGCGGCTTCGGACGATGACGTGCCGAGCACCAGCAGCAGCTCGGCCTTGAGATAGGCGATGAGCTTGAAGATCGAAAAGCCGTGCGCCCAGGCGACCGCGCCGAGCACGACCAGCACGAACAGCAGCGAGGTGATGTAGAAGGTCGCGACCAGCGCGCCGAGGTTGACCAGGCTCCCCAGGCCATATCGGCCGATAGTGAAGGCCATCGCCCCGAACGCACCGATCGGCGCCGCCTTCATCAGAATGCCGACGAGACGGAACACCACGAGCGTCGCGCGCTCGAGCAGATCGAGCAATGGCTCGGCGGGCTTGCCGACCAGGCTCACCGACACGCCGAACAGGATCGCGACGAACAGCGTTTGCAGGATCGAGCCGTCGGTCAGCGACGACACCATCGTCGTCGGGATGATCGCCAGCAGGAAGGCGGTGACCGTCGATTCCTGCGCCTTGGCGGTATAATCGGTGATCGCGCCGGCATCGAGGCTCGCCGGATCGACGTTCATCCCCGCGCCCGGCTGGACGACATTGGCGACGACCAGCCCGACGATCAGCGCCAGCGTCGAGAAGAACAGGAAATAGCCCATCGCCTTGGCGGCGACGCGGCCGACCGCGGCAAGCTCGCGCATCCCGGCGATGCCGGTCACGACCGTCAGGAAGATGACCGGCGCGATGATCATCTTGACCAGCTGGATGAAATCGTCGCCGAGCGGCTTCAGCGCCTCGCCCGTCGTCGGCCAGAAATGACCGAGCAGGACGCCGGCGACGATCGCGACGAGCACCTGGACGTAGAGGTGGCGGTAAAGCGGTACGCGCGCCAAGGTTTCGGCGTCGGGCGTGCGCGGTGGAACGACGATCATTTATCCCCTCACCGGCACCATGCGCCTCGCTCCCCGATCAAGGTCAAGGCCATCGCCGACGAACGCGGCGTCCCGCGAACGACCTGCCCCGCTCCGGCAGCGGGAGCGCCCTCAATAGGTCCGCTTCTTCGGCTTGATATATTCGATATCGTCGGTCAGCGTGTAATCATGCACCGGTCGGTAATCGATCGCCACCGCGCCGCCGCGGTTCCAGATCAGCGTGTGCTTCATCCACTCGTCGTCGTGACGCTCGGGGTAATCCTCGTGCATGTGCGCGCCGCGGCTTTCGTGACGGTTGGCGGCGGCGTGCATCGTCACCTGCGCCTGGGGCAGCATGTTGTCGAGCTCGAGCGTCTCGACCAAATCGGTATTCCAGATCAGGCTGCGGTCGGTGACGGCGACATCGGCGATGCGCGCGGCGATCGTGTCGATCCGCTCCATCCCCTCACGCAGCAGGGCGGTGTCGCGGAACACCGCGCAATGCTTCTGCATCGTGCGCTGCATCTCGAGGCGAAGCTCGGCGGTCGGCGAGCCGCCCTTGGCGTTGCGGAACTTGTCGAGGCGGGCGAGCGCGGGATCGGCCGAATCGGCGACCAGCGGCTGGTGCGCGGTTTCGGGCTTGATCGTCTCGGCGATGCGCTTCGCGGTCGCACGGCCGAAGACGACAAGGTCGATGAGGCTGTTCGAGCCAAGACGATTGGCGCCGTGGACCGATACGCACGCCGCTTCGCCGACCGCATAGAGGCCGCGGACGACCGCGTCGGGATTGCCGTCCTTCAGCGTCACGACTTCGCCGTGATAGTTACACGGGATGCCGCCCATGTTGTAATGCACCGTCGGCGTGACGGGGAGCGGCTGGCGCGTCAGATCGACGCCAGCGAAGACTTTCCCGGTCTCGGTGATTCCCGGCAGCCGCTCGTGCAGCACCTTGGGATCGATATGGTCGAGGTGGAGGAAGATGTGATCCTTCTCCGCGCCGACCCCGCGGCCCTCGCGGATTTCCATCGCCATCGAGCGCGAGACGACGTCGCGGCTGGCGAGATCCTTTGCCGACGGCGCGTAGCGCTCCATGAAGCGCTCGCCATCGCTGTTGGTCAGATACCCGCCCTCGCCGCGCGCGCCCTCGGTGATCAGCACGCCGGCGCCGTAGATGCCGGTCGGGTGGAACTGGACGAATTCCATGTCCTGCAACGGGAGGCCGGCGCGCAGCACCATCCCGCCGCCGTCGCCGGTGCAGGTGTGTGCGCTGGTCGCCGAAAAATAGCAGCGGCCATAGCCGCCGGTCGCCAGGACGACGCTGTGCGCGCGGAAACGGTGGATGCTGCCGTCGTCCATGCACAAGGCGATGACGCCGCGGCAGACCCCGCCCTCCATGATCAGGTCGAGCGCGAAATATTCGACGTAGAAATCGGCGTCGTATTTCAGGCTCTGCTGGTAGAGCGCGTGGAGCATGGCGTGGCCGGTGCGGTCGGCGGCGGCGCAGGTA
>Ga0136639_10000697_pt1 | contig 11574 bp, 7 predicted proteins | sample AntDrymUQ8592106_2_FD_113739 | JGI IMG/M metagenome (GOLD analysis project Ga0136639, IMG submission 113739) | Polar desert sand microbial communities from Dry Valleys, Antarctica - metaG UQ859 (21.06) | ecosystem: Environmental > Terrestrial > Soil > Desert | place: Antarctica: Dry Valley...
CCAGGATGGTGATGCCGCGCTCGCGCTCGATGGCGTTGTTGTCCATCACGGTGTCGACGATTTTTTCGTGCTCGGCGAAGGTGCCGCTCTGGCGCAACAACTGGTCGACCATGGTGGTCTTGCCGTGGTCGACGTGGGCGATGATGGCGACGTTGCGGATGGCTCTTTGGGTCATGACGGAAATTCCTGTACTTCGATGGGGCTCAGCAGGCGATCTGCAATCAATTCGCCTGCGGTGATGTGGGCGGTGCCGAGGAAGGCACCGCAAGACGCGCCGAGTGACACACCGAAAGAGGCCAGCGCGCCGTCGGGAGGCTCCGGCGGGCGCCGGTAGACACGCACCGCAGGAGCGTCGGCCAGGCCCACGCGCCGGCGCAACCCGCTCAAGAAACGGCCAGCCTCGTCATCCGGCAAGTGCACGGCAGGCCATGCGGACAGCAGCGTGTCGGCGGGCAAGAGCCGCGCCTCACGTTCGGCCTCGCTCATTGACTGCAGGGCTTCCAGCGTAATGGCGTGCTGCAAGTCGAGCGGCCCGCTGCCGGTGCGGCGCAGCCCACTCAAGTGAGCACCGCAGCCCAGGGCGTGACCGATGTCTTCCGCCAGTGTTCGGATGTAGGTGCCCTTGCTGCAGGCCACATTCAGCACCAAGTTCGGACTGTGCCAGTCGATGATGTCAATGCTGTGTATCGTGACTTCGCGCGCCGGGCGTTCGACCTCGACACCGGCGCGCGCGTATTCGTAGAGTGCCCTGCCCTCGTGCTTCAGCGCCGAATACATCGGGGGCGTCTGCGCGATGCGACCCGTGAAACGCAGGCAGGCAGCTTCGATGGCGCTGAGATCGACGTCGACGGTGCGTTCTTCAGTGACATCACCTTCACGGTCGCCAGTGGTCGTGCGTTGGCCCAGACGCAGCGTGGCGGTGTAGCGTTTGTCAGCATCCAGGCTTACCTGGCTGAACTTGGTGGCGGCGCCAAAGCACAGCGGCAACAGGCCGGTGGCCAGCGGGTCCAGCGTGCCCGTGTGGCCGCCCTTTTCGGCGCGCAGCATGCCTTTGGCTTTCTGCAATGCATCGTTGCTCGTCCAGCCTATTGGCTTGTCGAGCAGCAAGACGCCATGCAGCGGCCTGCGGGGAGTGCGCCCCAGGGGCACCGGTTTGTTCATCAGTCGGCTCGCTTCGACCCGGCTTGGCCGGGCGAGGCGTCTCCCTCGGCGGGCGACGGCGGCGAAACCGGTGGTTCGGGGTCGTCCTTCGCACGCACCGAATTCGCGCGCGCGATCAATGCCGAAAGATCGGCAGCGCGTTCGGTGGTTCTGTCGAAATGGAAATGCAACGTCGGCACGGTGTGGATGGCCAGACGTTTGAAGAGCCCATTGCGAAGGAAACCCGCAGCCTCGTTCAGCGCAGCAGCGCTGTCTGCGGCTTCTCCCACCAGCACCGAGAAATAGATCTGTGCGTGCGCGTAATCGGGCGTGACCTCGACGCTGTTGATCGTGACCATGCCCAGACGCGGGTCCTTCAGGTCGCGGATGAGCTCGGCCACGTCGCGCTGAATCTGGTCAGCGACGCGGTAGCTGCGGTTCGGAACGGCCTTCTTGTGTCGCATCGTCATCTCTCTTCAAGCGAGAAGCCCCGCAAAGGCGGGGCTCCCGAAGTGCAAATCAAGCCGCATGCGCGGAACCGGCTCCGCCGGTCCGCTGCATGAGCCCCCTCGGGGGGCAGCGACCGGAGGGAGCGTGGGGGCGTCAGTTCACAGCGTGCGTGCCACTTCCTTCACCTCGAAGAACTCGAGCTGATCGCCTTCCTTGATGTCGTTGTAGTTCTTCAGCTTGATGCCGCATTCGAAGCCTTCCTTGACCTCGCGCACATCTTCCTTCAGGCGTTTCACCGACTCCACTTCGCCGGTGTAGATCACCACGTTCTCGCGCAGCAGGCGGAATCGCGAATTGCGAATCACCTGGCCGGCGGTGATCATGCAACCCGCCACCGTGCCGATCTTGCTGGCCACGAACACGGTGCGGATCTCGGCCGTTCCGATGACCTCTTCTCGCTGTTCAGGCGCCAACATGCCGCCCATGGCTGCCTTGATCTCGTCCACAGCGTCGTAAATGATGTTGTAGTACTTGATCTGGACGCCATTGCCTTCGGCCAGCTTGCGCGCACCGGCGTCGGCACGCGTGTTGAAGCCGATGATGATGGCCTTGCTGGCGATGGCCAGGTTGACGTCGCTCTCGCTGATGCCACCCACCGCAGCGTGCACGATCTGCACCTTCACCTCGGCCGTGCTCAGCTTCACCAGGCTCTGCGCCAGAGCTTCCTGCGAACCCTGCACGTCGGCCTTGACGATCAGGCCCAGGGTCTGGGCTGCGCCCTCGCCCATGTTCTCGAACATGCCTTCCAGCTTCGCAGCCTGGCGGCGGTTCAGCGTCACTTCGCGGTACTTGCCTTGGCGGAAGGTGGCAATTTCACGTGCGCGGCGCTCGTCGTTGAGCACCATGAACTCGTCACCAGCCTGCGGCACTTCGGTCAGGCCCTGAATTTCAACCGGCAGCGACGGCCCGGCCGATTCGATGCTCTTGCCGTCTTCGTCCAGCATGGCGCGCACGCGGCCGAAGCTGCTGCCCGCCAGCACGATATCGCCCTTGTGCAGCGTACCACTCTGCACCAGGATGGTGGCCACCGGCCCGCGGCCCTTGTCCAGGCGCGCTTCGATCACCAGGCCCTTGGCGGCAGCAATCCTCGGTGCTGTGAGTTCCAGCACCTCGGCCTGCAGCAGCACCTGTTCCAGCAAAGTGTCGATGCCGGTACCCATCTTGGCCGAGACGCCGACAAACGGCGATTCGCCACCGAAGTCTTCCGGAATCACGCCTTCGGCCACGAGCTCACTCTTCACGCGCTCGAGGTTGGCGTCGGGCTTGTCGATCTTGTTCATCGCCACGACGATCGGCACACCGGCCGCCTTGGCGTGGGCGATGGCTTCCTTGGTCTGGGGCATCACGCCGTCGTCTGCCGCAACGACCAGAATCACGATGTCGGTGGCCTTGGCGCCGCGTGCACGCATCGCCGTAAAGGCCGCGTGACCCGGGGTGTCCAGGAAGGTGATCATGCCGCGCGGGGTTTCCACGTGGTAAGCACCAATGTGCTGCGTGATGCCACCGGCTTCGCCCGCTGCCACTCGGGCGCGGCGGATGTAGTCCAGCAGGCTGGTCTTGCCGTGGTCGACGTGGCCCATCACGGTGACGACGGGCGCGCGCGGCAGTTGCTCGGCAGCTTCCTGCAGCGCGGTTTCTTCCTCGGTGAAGGCCTCCGGGTCGTCCAGCTTGGCGGCCAGCGCCTTGTGGCCCATTTCCTCGACGACGATCATCGCCGTCTCTTGGTCGAGCTGCTGGTTGATGGTGACCATCTGGCCGAGCTTCATCAGCTGCTTGATGACCTCTGAGGCCTTCACGCTCATCTTGTGCGCAAGGTCGGCCACGCTGATGGTTTCCGGCACGTGCACCTCTTGCACCAGCTGTTCAGGCGTCGGCGCGAAGTTCGAGCCACCGTCGCTGCCGCCGCGACGGGCGCCGCCGCGTGGCGCACGCCAGCCGGCGCGTCCACCGCTGCTGTCGCCGCGTGTCTTCAGCGCAGCGCGCTTCTTCGCAGCGTCGTCGGCCCAGCTGCTGCTGAGCTTTTCGCTCTTCACCTGCTTCTTGTCGCCAGGCTTGGCTGCGGTCGTCGCACCCGGCGCACCCGGCTTGGCAGTCGGCTTGTGGATGGTGCCCTTGATGGCTTCCTTGGCGGCCTCTGCCGGCTTGGGCTCTTCCTTCTTGGCGACCAACACCTTCTTCGGGCCCGCCATCATCGCGCGGATGGCGGCGGCCTCGGCCTCGGCGGCCTTGCGGCGTCGCGCCAGGTCATCGGCCTTGGCGTTGTCTTCGGCAGCCTTGTCGGCAGCCTTCACCACGCGCAGCAGCGGCTTGGCCGGCTCGGCGGGCTTGGGCACCTCAACAGGCGCTGGCGGCACAACTTCCGCTGGCTGGGCCGGCCCGGGCGCGGCCACAGCCTTGGGCTTCGTCTTGCCATTGGCGCGGTCGGCTTCGGCCTTGGCCGCTGCCTTGGTTCTTGCAGGCCGGGGCGTTTCCAGCGCGGCAGCCTTGGCCAGCGCGGCGGCTGTTCCGGCAGCAGCCTCGGTTGCCGCGGCTTCTTCGGCAGCGCGTGCAGCGGCGGCTGAAGCGGCTGTAGCGACTGCCTCGGCGGCTTCACGCGCAGCACGCTCCTGCTCTTCGCGCTGACGGCGTGATTCGGCCAGTTCTTCTTCCTGCTTGCGAATGGCTTCGGCCTGGGCGCTGGCTTCTTCCTCACGCCGCTGCAGGTCGAGCTCTTCTGCGCTGGGCCCGGTTTCTTCGGTCGCCGGCGAGGCATCGTCGCGCTTGACGAAGGTGCGCTTCTTGCGGACTTCCACCTGGATCGTGCGCGCCCGCCCGCTGGAGTCGGCCTGCTTGATTTCGGTGGACGTCTTCTTGGTGATGGTGATCTTCTTGCGCTCACCGCCCACGGCGGTGCCGTGAGAGATGCGCAGGAAGTCCAGCAGACGTTCCTTGTCGGATTCGGTCAGCGCGTCGTCCGGTGACTGCTTGGTCACGCCGGCCGATTGCAGCTGCTCGATCAATGCCGTGCTGGGGCGGCCAAGATGGGCTGCGAATTGGGCGACTGTGGTCACGGCCATGGGTACGGTTTCCTCGGGTGTGCGGTGCGGGCGGTTTGGTTCAGCAAGGTCTTCAGACGGTGAACCAATGCTCGCGGGCTTTCATGATCAAGGCCTTCGCGGCCTCTTCCTGAATGCCCGTCATTTCGGTGAGTTCGTCCACAGCCAGATCGGCCAGGTCGTCGCGGGTGTGAATGCCACTCTGAGCCAATTGCGAGATCAGCTCAGGCGTCAGGCTCTTGCCCTCGTACTCCAGGTCGCGCAGGTTCTGCGAGACCGATTCGACGTTCTCTTCCTTGGCGATTTCCATCGTCAGCAGGGCGTCCTTGGCACGCGTGCGCAATTCGTGCACGGTGTCTTCATCGAAGCTTTCAATTTCCAGCATTTCCTGCAGCGGCACGTAGGCCACCTCTTCCAGGCTGCTGAAGCCTTCGGCGATCAGGATGTCGGCGACCTCGGCGTCGACATCGAGTTTGTCGACGAACAGTGCGCGCACCGACTCGCTCTCGCCGGCTTGCTTGGCCTGGCTTTCCTCGGCGGTCATGATGTTGATGCGCCAGCCGGTCAGCTCGCTCGCAAGCCGCACGTTCTGGCCGCCGCGACCGATGGCGATGGCGAGGTTTTCCTCGTCCACCACCACGTCCATGGCGTGGCGCTCTTCGTCCACGACGATGCTCACCACGTTGGCCGGGGCCAGCGCGCCGATGACGAATTGCGCCGGGTCGTCGGACCACAGCACGATGTCGACACGTTCGCCGGCCACTTCATTCGTCACGCCGTTGACGCGCGAGCCTCGCACGCCGACGCAGGTGCCGATGGGGTCGACACGGCGGTCGTGGCTGACGACGGCGATCTTGGCGCGGCTGCCGGGGTCGCGGGCGCAACTCTTGATCTCGAGCAGGCCCTGTTCGATCTCGGGCACTTCCTGCGCGAAGAGCTCGATCATGAAACCCGGGGCGCTGCGGCTCAGCATGATCTGCGGGCCACGCTGCGTGGGGTCGATACCCTGCAGGTAGGCGCGCACGCGGTCGCCGCTGCGCAGGTTCTCCTTCGGGATCATCTCGCTGCGCTTCAGGCGGCCTTCGACACGCCCGCTCTCGACGATGATGTCGCCCTTGTCCAGGCGTTTCACCGTGCCGACGAAAATCTTCTCGCCGCGCGCCAGGAAGTCGTTGAGCAGCTGCTCGCGCTCGGCATCGCGAATCTTCTGCAGGATGACCTGCTTGGCGGCCTGCGCACCGATGCGACCGATGGTCAGCGAATCGATGGCTTCTTCGATGTAGTCGCCTTCCTCGATGTCCGGAATGCGTTCCAGCGCTTCGGTCAACAGTTCCTCGGCATCCGGGTTCTGCAACCCCGCGCTGTCGGGCACCACCAGCCAGCGGCGGAAGGTTTCGTATTCGCCAGTGTCGCGGTCGACGGCGACACGGATATCGACCTCGCCCCCGTTGAGCTTCTTGGTCGCCGAGGCGAGCGCCGCCTCGACAGCGCCGAAGACAACGTCACGGTCTACCGTCTTCTCGCGCGAGATGGCATCCACCAGCATCAGCATTTCGCGATTCATCAGTTCTTAGCCTCCATCTGTGCCCGGCAGGGCGGCCGCAACCGGCGCCTCGCCAGCGTGGCCGTCTTCGGCGGCATCGCTGCGCTTCTGACGACCCTTGAAATCCACCACGGGTACGAGGCGCGCCTCGCGCACCTCGTCAAACATGAAACCAAGCACCTGCTCGGCTTCGCCATCTTTGAGCAGCAAGCTCCAGCCTGCCGCAGGCGCATGGGCCTGCTGCAGCGCACCCTGCCAATTCTTGCGGCCCTGAAAAGGCGTCTTCAACACCAGACTGATGGCCTGGCCTGCAAATCTTTCGTAGTCGGCTTCCGTCTTCAGCGGCCGGTCCAGACCCGGCGAGGAAACCTCAAGCCGGCTGTACTCCAGGCCTTCCACCTCCAGCGCGTACTGCAGCTGGCGTGTGACCTGTTCGCAGTCTTCGACCAGCACAAACTCGCTGGCAACCGCGTAGCTGCGCCCGGGCCGGCGGTCGATGGTGATGCGCAAGAGACCCCGCGGCGCTCTCTCCACATCCACCACGTCGAAGCCAAGACCGCTCACCGTGGCCGTGATGGCTTCACGCCAACCGATACGCACCCCCTCAGGCACTGGCCGCGGCTCGCGCGGCGCGCGCAACGGACGCAAAGCCGCGCCAGCGCCGACGCCGGAACTCTTCCCCACGCTCTTGCGTGCCACGCGGGGGTTGGCGGTCTTGCTGCCAACCCTGAGGTGCTTGCTGTTCAAAACTCTGCCTGTCCGATCTAGCCTGCTGCGCCCGTGCCGCCGGGCGAGCCGCCAAGACCAGACCTGTCTGACCGTCCACGCTTGGCATAGCCATCCGCGCGAACAGTCTCAAGAGTCGATCAAGCAAAAAAAATGGGCTGGAATGTCCCGCCCAAGCAGCTTTACCCGGAAAACCAGGATTATAGACCGCCAATTTGTCACGCGGCAAGTGCGATGCTGCACTGCAGCGTGGAACCCGGGGGGGCCGCACCTGCTGCGACGTCGCACCATACCCCAGCTCTCGGCAGCGGCCCGCGTGCCAGAATCGCGCCCGGTCAAAACCGGCGCCGTCACCGAGCGCCCGACGTCTGGAGACAAGCATGGGATTCCTCGCCGGCAAGCGCTTCCTCATCACCGGGGTGTTGTCCAACCGCTCCATCGCCTATGGCATTGCACGCGCCTGCCGCGCCCAGGGTGCCGAGCTGGCTTTCAGCTATGTGGGTGAACGATTCAAGGACCGCACCATAGGGTTCGCGAAGGAGTTCGATTCGTCGCTGATCTTCGATTGCGACGTGAGCAGCGACGAACAAATCGCCGCTACCTTCGAAGGCCTGGGTGCGACCTGGGGGCCCTTCGACGGCTTCGTTCACAGCATCGGCTTCGCACCGCGGGAAGCCATCTCCGGCGACTTTCTCGACGGCCTGACGCGCGAGAACTACCGCATCGCGCACGACATCTCGGCCTACAGCTTTCCGGGCATGGCCAAGGCCGCCCTGCCCTACCTGCGCCCAGGCGCGGCGCTGCTGACCTTGACCTATCTGGGCGCACTGCGCGCCGTGCCCAACTACAACACCATGGGTCTGGCCAAGGCCAGCCTGGAGGCCAGCGTGCGTTACCTGGCGGCCAGCCTGGGCAAGAAGGGCATCCGCGTCAACGGCATCTCGGCCGGGCCGATCAAGACGCTGGCGGCCAGCGGCATCAAGGACTTCAGCAAGCTGCTGGGTGCGGTGGCCAGCGCTTCACCGCTCGGCCGCAACGTCACCATCGACGACGTCGGCAACGTGGCCGCCTTCCTGCTGTCCGACCTGGCCGGCGGCGTCACCGCGGAAATCACCTACGTCGACGGCGGCTTCAGCCACGGCATGCTGGCGCCTGAGTAGCGCGCATTGACCGCGCCAATGCATCGCGCCTCAGGCGCGGATGCAATCGACGTAGTAACGCCGGCCTTCGCCCGGCAGCTCTTCTTCCACCAGGCCGTGGACATCAGTGTCGAAGCCGGGGAAGGCGGCGTTGAACTCGCGTGTGAAACGAAGGTAATCGACGATCTTCTTGTTGAAGCGCTCGCCCGGTATCAACAGCGGTATGCCGGGCGGGTAAGGCGTCAGCAGGCTGGTGGTGATGCGACCTTCCAGCTGGTCGATGGGCACACGCTCGGTCTTGCGGTGCGCGATGTGCGCGAAGGCGTCGCTCGGCTTCATGGCCGGCAAGATGTCGGACAGGTACATCTCGGTCGTCAGCCGCGCGATATCGCCCTTGGCGTAAGTCTCGTGGATGGCCTGGCAAAGGTCGCGCAGGCCCAACCGTTCGTAGCGCGGCTGCGCAGCACAGAACTCCGGGAGGATGCGCCACAGCGGCGCGTTGCGGTCGTGATCGTCCTTGAACTGCTGCAGCGCTGTCAGCAGCGTGTTCCAGCGGCCTTTGGTGATGCCGATGGTGAACATGATGAAGAACGAGTACAGGCCGGTCTTTTCGACCACCACGCCGTGCTCGGCCAGAAACTTGGTGACGATGCTGGCCGGGATGCCGGTTCCGGCGAATTGCCCCGACATGCCCAGCCCCGGCGTGATGATCGTGCACTTGATGGGGTCGAGCAGGTTGAAGCCCTCGGCCATGTCGCCGAAACCGTGCCAGGTTTCGCCCGCCTTCAGCACCCAGTCTTGGCTGTGGCCAATGCCCTCTGGCGCCAGCGCATCAGGGCCCCAGACGGTGAACCACCAGTCCTGGTCGCCGAAGTCGCCCTCTACCTTGCGCATGGCACGGCGAAAGTCCAGGCTTTCCTGAATGCTCTCTTCGACCAGCGCTGGGCCACCCGGCGCTTCCATCATCGCTGCGGCCACGTCGCAGCTGGCGATGATGGCGTACTGCGGACTGGTGCTGGTGTGCATCAGGTAGGCCTCGTTGAAGAGGTGGCGGTCGAGCTTGCGGTCTTGCGCGTCTTGCACCAGCACCTGTGAAGCCTGGCTCAGGCCTGCCAGCAGCTTGTGCGTGCTCTGTGTCGCGAACACCAGCTGGTCCTTCGGGCGCGGGCGCTTCTTGCCCATCGCGTGGAAGGATCCGTAGAACTTGTGGAAAGCGGCGTGCGGCAGCCAGGCTTCATCGAAGTGCAGGGTATCGATGTAGCCATCCAGCGCGTGCTTGATGGTTTCGGTGTTGTACAGAACACCGTCGTAGGTGCTCTGCGTCAGCGTCAGGATGCGCGGCTTCACGGTGGCCGCGTCCACGTCGGCGAGCAGCGGGTTGGCAGCAATCTTCCGGCGTATGGTCTCGGCCGAAAACTCGCTCTCGGGGATGGGGCCAATGATGCCGTAATGGTTGCGCGTGGGCGTCAGGAAGACCGGCACCGCGCCGGTCATGATGATGCTGTGCAAGATGCTCTTGTGGCAGTTGCGGTCGACCACCACCACGTCGCCCGGCGCCACGGTGTGGTGCCACACCATCTTGTTGCTGGTGCTGGTGCCGTTGGTGACGAAAAAGCAGTGGTCGGCGTTGAAGATGCGTGCCGCGTTGCGTTCGCTCTGCAGCACCGGGCCGGTGTGGTCCAGCAACTGGCCGAGTTCTTCGACGCTGTTGCAGACGTCGGCACGCAGCATGTTTTCGCCGAAGAACTGGTGGAACATCTGCCCCACGGGGCTCTTCAGGAAAGCCACCCCGCCGGAGTGGCCGGGGCAGTGCCAGGAGTAGCTGCCGTCCTGCGCGTAGTCCATCAGCGCCTTGAAGAACGGTGGCGCCAGGCCGTCGAGATAACTGCGAGCCTCGCGAATGATGTGACGCGCCACGAACTCGGGCGTGTCCTCGAACATGTGGATGAAGCCGTGCAGCTCACGCAGCACGTCGTTGGGGATGTGCTGGCTGGTGCGCGTCTCGCCGTAGATGTAGATCGGGATGTCCGCGTTCTTGAAGCGGATCTCCTGAATGAACTTGCGCAGGTTCAGCACCGCAGGGTCGAGCTCTGGTCCCGGCGTGAACTCTTCGTCGTCGATCGAGAGGATGAACGCACTCGCCCGGCTTTGCTGTTGTGCGAACTGGCTCAGATCGCCATAGCTTGTGGCGCCCAGGATCTCGAAGCCTTCTTTCTCGATGGCCTGGGCCAGCGCGCGGATGCCGAAGCCCGAAGTGTTCTCCGAGCGGAAGTCTTCGTCGATGATGACGATGGGGAAGCGGAAGCGGAGCATGGCGCGGCCTTGGTCGAAGGGTCTGGTCGAAAGAAGACCGCGAAGTGTAGGGGCGTGCAAAGGCGGGGGTGCGCATCGCTACACTGCCCAGCACACAAGCGTTGGATAGAACGCTGACAACACTTGCACAACGGAGTACCGCCTTGGATTTGGACCCGCCTTCGGTGTGGTGGCTGACAGTCGGTGCCCTGGTGGCCGCCGAACTGGCCACCGGCACCTTCTACCTGCTGATGCTGGCGCTTGGCGCGGTGGCTGGCGCCATCGCGGCGTCGGCAGGTTTCGATACCCAGTCGCAGATCACCGCCGCCTCGGCAGTGGGAGGCGGCGCCATCGTGTTGTGGTATTTCGCCCGCAAGTTTCGGCCCAAGGCGCGCCCGGCCGGCAGCAACCGCGATGTCAACCTGGACATCGGGCAGCGTGTGCAAGTGTCGGCCTGGGACGAGGCAGGCGCCGCACGCGTGCTGTACCGAGGCGCCTCCTGGGCCGTGCGCTATGCCGGCAGAGGCGCGCCGGCGCCAGGTGAACACATCATCGTGGCACTGGACGGCAATGAACTGCGCGTGGCACCGGCCACCCCCTGAACCCCTGTTTCTCAAGAAAGCTTCCCCATGGAAATTGCCATCGTCCTGGCGGTCATCGCCATCATTTTCATCGCCCGCTCACTCAAGATAGTGCCGCAGCAGAACTCCTGGGTGGTAGAACGCCTGGGCAAGTTCGACCGCGCGCTGACGCCAGGTCTGAGCCTGCTGGTGCCCTTTGTCGACCGCGTGGCCTACAAGCATTCATTGAAGGAAGTGCCGCTGGACGTGCCCAGCCAGGTCTGCATCACCAAGGACAACACGCAGCTGCAGGTGGACGGCATCCTGTACTTCCAGATCACCGACCCCATGCGCGCCAGTTACGGCAGCAGCGACTACATCATCGCCATCACGCAGCTGGCGCAGACCACGCTGCGCAGCGTGATCGGCAAGATGGAACTGGACAAGACCTTCGAAGAACGCGAGATCATCAACGCCTCGGTGGTCCACGCGCTGGACGAGGCGGCGTTGAACTGGGGCGTGAAGGTGCTGCGCTACGAGATCAAGGACCTTGCGCCGCCCGCGGCGATCCTGCTCGCGATGCAGTCACAGATCACGGCCGAACGCGAGAAACGTGCACTGATCGCGGC
>Ga0136639_10000698_pt1 | contig 11565 bp, 9 predicted proteins | sample AntDrymUQ8592106_2_FD_113739 | JGI IMG/M metagenome (GOLD analysis project Ga0136639, IMG submission 113739) | Polar desert sand microbial communities from Dry Valleys, Antarctica - metaG UQ859 (21.06) | ecosystem: Environmental > Terrestrial > Soil > Desert | place: Antarctica: Dry Valley...
GATCAGAGACGTGGCGGGCAACACGATGACGGTCAGTTCCTGGACCTTCATCACCGGGCCGGCGCCGACGATCACCGCCAGCATTCCTGCCGCGGGTGCTCGTTCCGTCAGTCAGACCGCGAACCTGACGGCGACGTTCAGCGAACCGGTCACGGGAGTGAGTGCAGGCACGTTCGTCCTCCGGCTGGGCGCCACGGTGATTCCCGCCGTCGTGTCATACAACGCCACGACCCGGGTTGCAACGCTGAACCCGAACGCGACGTTGCTTGCCGACCGGACGTACGATGTGAGCGTCACCGGCATCCGCGATACTGCGGGAAACCCGATGGCGCCCAGAGCCTATCGGTTCCTGACTGGGCCGGCGCCGACGATCACCGCCAGCACTCCCGCAGCGGGAGCCACGGGAATTCGGCTGAATGCGAACGCGACCGTGACCTTCAGTGAGCTGGTGACGGGGGTCAGCCCGACAACGGTTCGGATCACGCGGAACTCCACTGGGGCACCCGTCACGGCTGCAGTGTCGTTCAACACCACGACAAGGGTGCTGACGATCAACCCGTCAGCCAGCCTCCTCGCCAACACCACGTACCGGGTCATCATCACCGGTGGCAACACGGCGGTGCGAGACGTGGCTGGAAACCCCTTGGTCTCCCGCACCTGGGTATTCACCACCGGGACCGTCTTCTAACGGTCTCGAAACCGGTCGGTGGCTCTTCCCCGGAGCCACCGACCGGTTCCCATCACTAATTGACAACGCCACAATCGAAACTCGGAGAGACCATGACCACACGCAGAGAGGTCCTACAGCTTGGCGCAGCCGGTGCTCTCGGGATCATCGGCATGAAAGGGGGAGACGACACTCCCACCACCTCGGCCACCCCTCTCCAGACCAGCAGCCTGCTGGCTCCCCGGAACAGTCCGGTTCCCTATGCCGGCGTTTTCCGCCGCCCGCCGGAACTCCTTCCCTATGAAACAGGGTTCGACGACGGTGACCCGGCACGGCCCTACGAGCGCTACGCCATTACCCAGAAACTCGGCCAGGCCCAAATCGTGCCCGGACTGTCGACGACGATCGCCGGCTACAACGGGATCTTCCCCGGCCCGACCATCCGCGCCCGGCGGGGCACCCGCACCGAGGTGCGGATGCGCAATGGTCTGCCTCAGGTCGGGCTCCTGCATCCGGGCGAATTCCGCACGGTCACCCACCTGCACGGCTCTGCGTCGTTGCCGCAATACGACGGCTACGCCAGTGACTTCACCGCGCCCGGCAACGTCAAGAACTACCGGTATCCCAACTGGCAGACCGCCCGCACCCTGTGGTATCACGACCACAACCAGCACGTGACCGCCCAGAACGTCTATTCGGGCCTGGTCGGCTTCTACCCGATGTCCGACCGTTTCGAGCAGGCCCAGCTCCCGCAGGGTGAATACGACGTGCCGTTGATGGTGTCGGATGCCATGTTCACCGCAACGGGGTCATTCGGCTACAACGACAATGACCACAAGGGGCTGTTTGGTGACATTATTTTGGTCAATGGGGTGCCGTGGCCCGTCATGAAGGTCAAGCCGCGCATCTACCGCTTTCGGGTGCTCGTGGCTTCCATCTCACGCTCGTACCGGTTCAGACTGTCAACGGGCGACCCCTTCTACATCGTGGCCACGGATGCCGGCATGGTACCTGTGGTGCAGGCGGTTCAGTCGTGGCGTCAGGGAACAGCCGAGCGCTACGAGGTGCTGATTGATTTCCGCAAATACCGCACCGGCCAGCTGATCGACCTGCGAAACCTGAGCAACAAGAACAACGACGACTTCGCCAATACCAATAAGGTCATGAGGTTCGAGGTGGTGGCTGATTCCGGTCCGGCGTCACTGAACACCATCCCTGCCACTCTGGATGACGGCGGGGCGGTAAACCCGTCCAGCGGCGGTGTACCCACGATGAGCCTCACGCCGGCGATGGCGAAGGCCAAGAGGCAACTCAGGGTGCATCGCACCGGCAGCGAGTGGGTGATCAATGGGGTCACGTGGGCCGACGTCGAGAGGTCAGGCTACTCGAAACTGTTTGCCAATCCGCAGCCCTACGACATCGAGGAGTGGACCCTGATCAACGACTCCGGCGGTTGGAACCACCCGCTCCACGTGCACCTCGTGGACACAAAGATCATCGGGCGCAACACGAACCGCGGCAAACCGTTCGCGTGGGAGACTGGCCCCAAGGATGTCATCTACCTGGGCGAGAACGAGTCCGTGACGGTGCTCACGCAGTTCGACACCGGGCCGGGCGCGGGCGGCCGCTACATGATCCACTGCCACAACCTCGTGCATGAGGACCACGACATGATGGCGCAGTTCGCGGTCGGCGACTGGCGCGTCAACGATCCGAAGACAGCCGACCCGCCCGTGCTTGACACCACCTCTCTCGATTCCTTCCCACCGGCCTATCGGCCTGGCTATCCGGCGGGAACCTGACACAATGCCGGTTTTGATATCGGTTCTGAGACCGGTCGCGGTCGTGCTGCTGGTCTTCGGGCTGTCCGGCTGCACGGCCGTTGACCAACCTGGTTCCGCGGCGAGCCCGGCCGCCGACGCCGTGGCGCTGACCGGCGTGGAGGGATCCGATCGGGGCAACGGGCGCCCCCAGGTGAGTTTCGACGGGCTGATGGTTCGTCGCCGGGTGGTGGTCGCGATCAGTCCCAACGCAACAGCGGACCTTGTCGCGCTCCGCGGGCAGCTGGACCAGGCGGCCGACAGCCTCCGGCTGCGTTTGTCCGACATCGCGCCCACCGTGCTTGATGCCGAGGTGCTGGAACAACTGGCGCCCGAGTTGATCATCGCGCTTCCCGAGGGAGGCACGGTCAGCGACGCAGGGAAGATCCTCGACCTGATCTCCTCGTCCGATGGCGCGTTTCGCGGAGGCGTTCAACTCCATGTCGGATCAGTGCTTGTGCACGATCTCCGTTTCGCCGTGCTCACCCGCGACCCGGGCGCGTTGCAGGAGTCGATCGACCGGGAGGGCATCCTCTCGGATGCGCTCGGCAACTACCGTATGACCGCCCGCACCAATGAACTGCGCATCGACTACACCGGGCCGCTGCTCAGCGACGACCTGATCCAGTCGGTTCGCGCCGGAATCGCACGTCCGGCCGATGCCGAACCGGACGAGGTCTCCGTCTCCCCGCGGTCCGCCGCGGGGCTCGGGGTCGACATGAAAATGGAACCGGCCCCCGGCGAGCAGACGGCGCCGACACCGCACAACCAACCCGCGCACTAGGACCGTTAGATGGACACCACGATGGACGTTCCGTGGCCGACCCGGGACGAGATGTCGAGCGTGCCGCCGGTGACCCGGATGGTGTCACGGATGATCCTCAACCCCACATGCTCGTTGGGGGGCTGGGTGGCCGGGTCGAAACCACAACCGTCATCGCGGATGGAAAGCCGGGTGCTGTCGGAATTCTGCACAACGGCGATTTCGACTGCTTGGGCCCGCGCATGCTTCATCGTGTTGGTGAGCGCCTCTCGGGCCACCCGGTATAGCACGGCAGATCGATCGCGGTCGAGGTCTACGTGCTCCGGTAGTCGGATCCGCACCTTGATCCCCTGCTCGATCAGTGGATCGGTGAGGCGTCGCAGGGCCTCGTTCAGTCCCAGACGCTCCAGATCGGGCGGGTATAATTCACCGGTCATCGCGCGCAGGGTGCTCACATTCTGCTGCAGGATCGAGCGTGCCGTGGTGAACAGCGAGCGCCGCTCTTCGGAACCGTGCATCTCCTCGGCTTCGAGCGCATAGGAGAGTCCCGCCAGATCCTGGATGACCTCGTCGTGCAGATCGCGAGCGATTCGCCGGCGTTCCAGATCCGAGGCGCGGATCGCGTGCTGGAGCAGCCGGCGGCGCGTCGCCTGGTCGGTCTGGATCCTCCGGGCCAGCCGGATCGCGGGGGGCAACTGCGCCAATTGAAGCACGGCCAGCGAGACGAGGAACGCCGGAGTCATACTCAGGAGCAGGTCGGCCTGCTCGTCGCGCACGGTTTGATCGTCGAAGTACGCTTCGAACATCAGGGGGTTTCCGGCGGCGTCCTCGGCCTTCACGTAAACTTCGACCAGCTCGCCTGACTCTGCTTCGTGGAAGTTGTCCACGCCGATCTGCCGTTCGAGGGAGGCGCGATCAGGACCGCCGGCCAGGAGTGGGCCGCTCCAGCGGGGCATGTCGTACCTGCGCCCGATCAGGTCTGAAACATCCGAATAGAGGATGAGGCCGTCCGGGGTCCAGACCTTCACCCGCACAATGGACCCGTCGACCAGCCAGGGGGTCACCCGACTGTCGATCAGAGCCAGAGCCTCCCATTTTCCGGAGTGGACCTCTTCCGTGATCAGGGGGCCGACCGTGTAGTCGGCCAGATAATGGGTGATCAGGGTGGCGTCCTCGAAGGTGTGCCGCTCCGCCTGCGCGCGGATCCAGAGAGCCACCGGAATGGAGACGGTCATCAGCACGACCAGACCGATGAGCAGGAATCGCGTGACCGCCGCCCGAACCTCGGACTTCTCGTCGGCGGTGGCCCCATCGGGGTGACGGAAGTCCCAGGCCCGGATGGGCAACCTAGTCATCGGGATCCGGTTGGCTAGGCATGATCGCGCACCATCACGAGCCCGAGCCTCGTCGCGCTGACAACGGCTTCGAGCTGGGTGTGCACCTCCAGCTTTGCGAGGATCGATTTCACATAGCCTCGGCAGGTGTTCTCCGAGATGCCCAGGGTCAAGGCATTGGCCCGCACATCGGTGCCGTCGGCCATCAGCTGGAGAACCTCCAGTTCGCGCCGGGTCATCGTGGTGGCCGGCAGGTTGGACTCGTGCCGCTGCCACTGAGCGCTGAGCCGTCTCATCAGAGACGGGTGCACCGAAAAAGTACCGATACGCGCATGGCGGAGGGTGTCCAGCATCCACGTCAGGGAACCGTCCTTGGGTAGGAACGCGCAGACGCCGATGGCAGCCGCCCGTTCAAGTCCCTCCGACGTCGGATCGCCCGTGAGGATCACGATGCGCGTCGCCGGAGCGGCTGCCAGGATTAACGTTGCGGCAGTCAGGCCGTTGCCGTCGGGGAGGTGGCAGTCCATCACGATCAGGTCGGGTTTCAGGGTCTGGCTGAGTTCGATCGCCGAACGCACGCTGCGCGCCGAACCGACCGTGCATAGATCAGGTTCCCGGTCCAGCGCGCCCTCGAGGAGTTCCGCGAAGGTCGTGTGATCGTCGACGATGAGAATGCGGATCATAGTTCTCCGATGAGCTGCGTGGCTGTTTCTGCGTGATGGGAACCTACATGACGAGAGGCTCAGCAAATGAGCAGATCAGTAGGTCAGCAGATCAGCAATCCAGGAGATCAGGAGACCAACAGTTCGGCGGCTCAGCGGCTCAGGGGCTCAGGTGTACGGGGTGGAACAGGGGGAATAGTACATTGTTCTTCCTGGGCCGGCTACCGTTGGGCAGACCATCAGGACCACTCCTGTCAGGTTGATTTTCGGGTGATCGGGCTACCTGGACCTAGACCAAAGCGCCGACGACGTCCGCCGCGGCATCCCGCACCGCGCCCGTCGCGACAAGACCCACGATCGCCTCGATCTCGGGGGAGAGAAATCGGTCGCGGCCCGGGCCGTCGGCCACGCTGCGCACGAGGTTCAGCACCGCGGCGGTGGCCGGCCCCGGAACGAGCGGCGCGCGCAGGTCGAGGGAACGGGCCGCGGTCATGACCTCGATCGCGAGCACCCGGCCGAGTCCATCGATCGAGTGCCGCAGCTTGCGGGCGGCCGCCCAACCCATCGATACGTGGTCCTCCTGCATAGCCGACGACGGGATCGAGTCGACGGATGCCGGCGCCGCCAGTCTTTTGAGTTCCGACACGATCCCGGCCGCGGTGTACTGGGCGATCATCAGCCCCGAGTCGACGCCGACCTCGTGGGCCAGGAAGGCAGGCAGCCCCTTGTTGCGCGAGGTGTCGAGGTGCCGGTCGGTGCGCCGCTCGCTCATGCTCGCGACGTCCGCCGCAATGATGGCGAGGAAATCGAGCACGTAGCCGACCGGGGCGCCGTGGAAGTTGCCGTTGGAACGCACCCGGCCGTCGAGCGTGACGACGGGGTTGTCCACGGCGCTGGCCAGTTCTCGGCCGGCGATCAGGGCGGCGTGGTGCATCGTGTCCCGGGCGGCGCCGTGCACCTGCGGGGCGCAGCGCAGCGAGTAGGCGTCCTGCACGGTGGGGTCGTCGGGGCCGGCGTGGCTGGCAAGCAGCGGGGAACCGGCCAGCAGCGCGCGCAGATTGGCCGCGCTTGCCGCCTGGCCGAGCTGGGGGCGGAGGGCCTGCAGGTCGGCGGCGAAGGCGGCATCCGTGCCGAGGAGAGCCTCGATGCTCATGGCCGCGGCGATGTCGGCGGTCGTGAGCAGGCGGGACAGGTCGGCGAGGGCGAGCACGAGCATTCCCAGCATGCCGTCGGTGCCGTTGATCAGGGCGAGCCCCTCCTTCTCGGCCAGTATGACCGGGGTGATGCCGGCCGTGGCGAGGGCCTCACCGCCGCTCATCAGGGTGCCCGACGCATCCCGCACCTGGCCCTCGCCCATCACGGCGAGCGCGCAGTGCGCGAGCGGTGCGAGGTCACCCGAGCAGCCGAGCGAGCCGTATTCGTGAACGACGGGGGTGATCCCGGAGTTGAGCAGGGCCGCATACGTCTCGGCCACGACGGGCCGCACCCCGGTGCGCCCGGTCATCAGGGTCGACAGACGCAGCAGCATCAGAGCACGCACGACCTCGCGCTCGACCTCCGGGCCGCTGCCCGCGGCGTGCGAGCGCACGAGGCTGGCCTGCAGCTGGGTGCGGCGGTCGCTTTCGATGAACGTCGTCGCGAGCGCCCCGAAGCCGGTCGAGATGCCGTAGTGGGGGTGCGCGTCCTGAGCGAGCCCTTCGATGATGCGGCGGGTCGCGGCGACGCCCGCGAGCGCGGCCGCGGCGAGCGCGACGGGTGCCTCGTGGCGGGCCACAGCGGTGACATCGTCGAATGAGATCGGGCCTGTGCCCACGGTGACGGATGCGATGGTGAGGTTCATACTCCGATTCGACACCAGCGCGTCGAGCGTCACGACAGGATTAGGCTGGGTTCTGTCCGGGGTACCGGACAGTACGCGCACTGCGCATGAGCACGAGAGGCAGGCGGATGGCCCCCTCGAAGGTCCCGGCGGCGCACGGCACACTGCGCATCCTCTCCCATCTGGCCACGCAGCGCGGCCCGGTGCCGGCCGCCCAGATCGCCACGGCCCTCGGTCTGCCGCGCTCGAGCGTCTACGACCTGCTCGCGGTGCTCGCCGACCAGGGTTTCGTGGTGCACCTGCCCGAGGAACAGCGCTACGGCCTCGGTGTGGCCGCCTTCGAGCTGAGCTCGGGCTTCTCCCGGCAGCAGCCCCTGTTGCACCTCGGTCGCCCGCTCGTCGCCGCGCTGGTCGACCGGCTCGGCGAGAGCGCCCACCTCGTCGTGCTGCACGGGCGCGACGTGATCTACCTCGTGGAGGAGCGCGCACCTCGGCGCCCGTCGCTGGTGTCGGATGTCGGCGTGCGCCTGCCGAGCCACCTCACTGCGAGCGGGCGCGCGCTCCTCGCCGCGCTGCCGGCCGCCCAGCTGCGGGCGCTGTACCCCAACGCGGCCGCCTTCGCCACACGCCACGGCCGGGGACCGCGCACCACGGCGGAGCTGCGCCAGCTGCTCGACCAGGTTCGCCGTGACGGGTATGCGCTGGAGGACGGCGAGATCACCGAGGGGATGGCATCCGTCGCCGTGGCTGTGCGCGACCATACGGGGTGGCCGGCGGCGGGCATCGCGGTCACCTTCCCGCGCGAGCGCATTCCCGAAGCGGAGTGGCCCGCGCTCGCCGCGCAGCTCGGCGGCACCGCCGCTCAGCTGTCCCGGCGCATCCGCGGCACGTAGCCCGCCCTCGCCGCCTGCCGCTTCCGCAACCGGTGCCGCGAGGTCTCTCGGCGGCTACTCGCCGAGCGTCGTGAGCAGGAAGGCCGACACCTTCACGCGCATGGCCTCGTCGAGGATACCGATCGAGTGCAGCGTGCCCGGCACCGTGACGAGCTCGTGGGCGATGCCCGTGCGTGCGAGCGCCGCCGCATACCCGGTGGCCTGCGCCAGCGGAATGTACTCGTCGGTCGACGAGCCGAGGAACACAGGCGGGTCGCTCTGGTCGAGGGTGCTCGCCGGCGACGCAGCCGCGGCGGTGGCGCAGCCCCGCAGGGTGTCGCAGCCGACGTAGTCGAGAACGATGTTCTGCAGCCCCGCGGGGGCCTGGCCGGTGACGAGCGCCTGGTAGCTGAGGTCAAGTGGCGCGGAGAGCGCGGCGACCGCGGCCACCCGGGCACCCTTGGTCAGCGACCCGGAACCGCGGGTGCCGAGTAATGCCGCGAGGTTACCGCCGGCCGAGCCGCCGAACACGCCGATCCGATCGGGGTCGATGCCGTAGGTCTGGGCGTTGACGGGGTCGCGGGCCCACTTCACGGCCAGGGCGACGTCGTCGAGTGCGGCGGGGAACACGGCATCCGGAACGAGCCGGTAATTCACCGAGTAGGCGACGAATCCCTCGGAGGCAAGCCAGGTGCAGACCCTACGCCAGTCGCTGTTTCCCTTGTCACCGCGGGCCCAGCTGCCGCCGTGGATGGAGATGACGGCCGGGCGAAGCGCCGCCGACGCAGTGTCCTCCGGGGACTCCGTTTCGGTCGTAGCTTGGTCGGTCGTGGCCTGGTCGCCCGGGGTCGCTTCCTTCGACGTCACTCCCTCCGGCTTGATTTCCACCGGCGGCGGCACCGCTTCGAGGGTCGTTTCTCCCTCGGAGGTGATCGACGGCGAGCACACGTCGAGGGTGAGCAGGGCGCCGTCCGCCTGGGTGCCATATTCGACATCCTCGTGCACGGTGATGCCGCCGGGCCGCTCGAACGTTCGGATACCGACGATCTCGGTCGTGACGAGCTCGCTGCGCTTGTCGCCGGGTTCGTCGGGCGTCACGGAATACAGCTGCGGGCGGAAGCCGCCGAGAAGGGCCGTCGCGGAAACGGCGATGACGACCGCTCCGGATATCGTCAACAAACGGATGCGACGCGAGCCGAATCGGGGGTGGCCTGGGCCGGTATTCACGTTCGCTCCAAGCTGCGGGTAGGGTTCTGAGACTAATTCGTGTCTCGTCCAGCGCCGAATCCCATTCGGGGGCGCTCGCCCTGTCAGCGGTGCGGAGGGCCCTTCGGGTCCGGCTCGGCGTTCGGGAGCACCCGACGCTGGAGCGCCGCGAGAATGCGGGTGACGCCCATCGCGATGGTGGACGCGACCGCCAGCGATGTCAGTGGGGCCGTGGCCCGCCGTTCATCCAGCTCGGTCATCAGATCCTGCAGGGCCGCATCCGCCTCGGCCCAAGCGGGCTGCTCGTCAGCATCCGGGTCCCAGCTCTCCAGGACTGTGGCCACGGCGTGCAGGGTGCGGCTCAGCGCAGGTCGCAACTCGGGGCGCAGCTCGAGCTGGATCGGTGTGCCCCAGACCGCCCCGGCAAGAACCTCGGTCAGATCGCGCACGTGGAATGTCACGGTCTCGAGGGCCGCCAGGTCGTCGTAGTCTGCACCGAGATCCCGACGATGCGCGAGGGCGCGCGGGTTTCCCTTGCGGCTGTCGTCGGCGTAGCTCACGGCAGCCCGCACCAGGCGGCCGACCTCCGTCAGTTCCTGGTTGCGGGACGCCCAGCCGTCGCGTTCGGGTGGCCAGCGATGGGTCAGGGTGTCGGCGATCTCCGAGAGCTGCTTGGCCAGGGTGCCGCGAAACTGGGCCAGCTGGTGGTTGACGGCCTCGAACGCCAGAGGCGGGAAAACCAGCAGGTTCACGGCGAGGCCGACCACGATTCCGAGTGACATCTGCACCAGGTAGCCGATCGAATAGCCGTCGGCATTCGGCCCGCCGACGATCAGCACGAACAGGGCGGTCACCGGGATGTACTCTCGGCTGGCCCCGAACCAGCCGGTGGCGGCGATAGCGGCGCCGATGCCGACCGCGAGCGAGAGGGTGATCACGTTCGGCTCGCTGAAGACGATCACAGCTCCGGCGAGAAGAATTCCAACCGTCAGACCGCCCAAGGTCTGCAGTGAGTTCCGCATCGAACTCATCAGGGTCGGGTACATGCTCACGAGCGCACCCAGAGGGGCGTAGTAGGGGTAGTCGTCGGCCACGCCGGGAAGATGCGGTGCGATCGACCACGCGATCCCGACGGCGACCGCGGCCTTCACGGCCTGCACAAGCCTCGGGCTGGTCGCGGTCACTCTCAGCCAGGCGCCGGTCAACTTCGCCCGGCGAATGTTCGTCGCTGCGCGGCTGCCGCCGACTTGCTGATCTCGGGTCATTGCGGGCTCCCGGGGAGCTTTTTGGCGAAGCAGACGCTGAATTCTTCGCCCACGTACTGCCCGAACAGGGGAACCGTGCGGTAACCGGCGTTCCGATAGAAGGAGAGCGCCGCATGACTTTCCGGGCCGGTCTCCAGCACGATTTCACGGATGCCGCCTGCCGCCGCATCCGCTTCGATCCCCGCCAGCAGGCGGCCGGCCACGCCGTGCCCTCTGGCGTCCGGGTGAACGAACATGCGCTTCAGCTCGGCCGCCTCCGGAGCGCCGTCCTCACCCACCAGCGCGGCGATTCCCAGGGCGCGGGCGCTCGCATCCCGCGCGACGTACACGGACACACCCGGCTGTCCGAGCTCGTCGACGCTGAGTAAAAAGTTGCTCTCCGGCGGATACAGGGACTGCGCATACTCATTGCTCAGACGCAGCAGCTCGGCGATCTCCGGCTGCCGCGGCGACTCGACGGTGATGGTTACCAGCATGAGAACAAAGGAATCGTCAGCATAAAACCAGAGTATGCGGTGACGAGGCTCCGTGACATTTCGACATCGATCAGGTAACGTAGACAAGTCGGCTCTTGACACCGCGTGTTTTTTTGTGTGCGCGGATGGGTTTGTAAGTCAGGATGGGCCGGTTTCCCAGTAATCCACTGGTGAAAAATCACTGTATGTGAACGGCCCCGGCCATAGACTGCCCGGGTTCTCAGGTTGCGTCGCGTGTGCGGCGTTGTTCTGCCATGTACCCAATACAACCCAGGAACATTTCTATGCCTAAGAACTTTGATCCCAAGTACTCCGCCAAGGGTGGACCGTCTAAGGGCGGCAGCAAGAGCCCCGGACACCGCGGCCACAATGCCGCCGAGGGCGCACCCAAGAAGGCCCGTTGGAACGCCGGAGAGCGTGCCGACCGTGCCGCCGGACGCCCCGCCGGCAATGACCGTCCGGCCTACGGCCAGCGTTCTGAGCGCCCTGCCTACGGCGACCGCCCGAACCGTGGCGACCGTCCCTCCACCGGTGGCGCCCCCCGCGGAGACCGTCCCTCGTACAACAACGACCGTCCCCGCACGGACCGTCCTTCCTACAACAATGACCGTCCGTCCTACGGTGACCGCGCCCCGCGCACGGACCGTCCGGCGTACAACAACGACCGTCCCCGCACGGACC
>Ga0136639_10000699_pt1 | contig 11562 bp, 8 predicted proteins | sample AntDrymUQ8592106_2_FD_113739 | JGI IMG/M metagenome (GOLD analysis project Ga0136639, IMG submission 113739) | Polar desert sand microbial communities from Dry Valleys, Antarctica - metaG UQ859 (21.06) | ecosystem: Environmental > Terrestrial > Soil > Desert | place: Antarctica: Dry Valley...
ATTTTTTTTGACAAGAAAATGAAACCAATAAAACACCTAAAAACGGTATGAATGAACGCATTTGATTTATGAATTAAGCTAACAGGAATTTTGTCTCTAAGAGTTGAATAGCTCGAAAAACGCTGCTATGTTTGAATTAAATTGGCTGCAATTTACCTCAAGAAACTTGATATAGAAGGGCAGTACTATTTTAGGTCGTTTAATTACTTAAGTTAGTTTATAACCCAACCATGCTATATAATTTATCTGAACTTTTCATAAAGCATAACCTCTCACGATAATGAACTCCATTATAAGGGCATACTAATTTGTTTACTCTCTCTGTACTGTTCAAGTCCGCTTGAAATAGTAGGAGAAAGAAGAGGCCGGAGACCCGTCTTTATTCTTAGATCCTTCTTTCCTCCCCTGTCGGGATAAATAGGAATATACATTCTGGAACTTTCTGACAGTTGGGTAAACAATTCGGTGTTCATATATTTTACCGTTTCCTGATAAGTTGTAACCTCAAAACAAATTCTCTACCATCTTGTATTTCACTTCTGAAATTCTGCATTAGATTTAGTCTATTTTTGTTCTTTTCTTTTAACAAGTCTTCTAAGCGATAATAATGTTTTATCAGTTTGAAAATAGTGTAAATTGATTTTATTGTCATGAAAGTATTTTTATTTTGGGTCGTAAATTGAATTCATTTGCCAAGCTTCAAACTTCAATAATTCACTACTGCTCCCTTGTGACTTTAATGAAATTCCAGTAGAATTGGCTTGGGGATAAACTCTTGCTGCTAGTGCCTGTTTCCCGTTAACGAACACCTCAACAACGCTTTTATCAATAAAAACCCTTAAATATAATTTTTCTTCCTCCTCAAAATAGAAGGAGGCAATTTCTGGTGCTCTTAGAAGCACTTCAGGGTCAATTGAAGAATTTGTCGTTTCCAAAACAATCAGGCTTTCTCTACCTCGGATAGGAATAGATCCGGTTGATTGTTGGGTAGCCGCTCTTTCTTGAAGTGGGACAAATACTTCGCCGGGTCTATAATTTCTACCACTTGCCATTCCCCTATCCTTAAAAAAAAGTATCCTGGTGAATTCCTGTCCATCCTTGGACTCCAAGACATTTAGTTCAATTACATTGGCGTTTTTAGGGTCAATCTCGATATTTAATTCCATTGCGTTTCCTGATACACCCTTCATTTTTGTTTGTTGGTTGGCATTAAGCACCATAGGAGATACCGTGGTTTTTTTTCCTCTTATTGATTCTATATCGCCTGCTGGCTGCTGTAAAATCTCACTTTCCCCTGATAAACTTAATTTTCGCGGAAGGGTCATAATCTGGTTCCATTCTCCTGTTGGTTTTCCGGGGTTCATGTTGAAAATAACAATAACATTCCCCTCGCCATCAGGTGTAGATGAAGGGGCATGAATTCCTGACGGCGTAGCTGCGCCGAAATTGAATTTTCCACCATGAGTGACCAAAAACTTGTTGTTTTCCGTATCATAGTCACCTAATAAATATTGGCCTCCGCTCATGTGACTAAAAAATGGCATGATGTACCTATCACCAATTGGCCAAAAATATGGGCAAGCATAATCATCTCCGACTAAAGTAAAAATATCATTTTCTACAAAGGAATGTAGATAATCCCAATCAATTAAATTTTTTGATCTAAAAAGATGCCCTTCTGGAAGTTGCCTACCACCGGGTCCTTTAGGTGTTCTTCCTGCAGAAAGTGAATAATAAACATCCTCATGTTTCCATATGGATGGATCGAACACACTGTACGGCAATGGAAATCCGGATTTAGATTTTATTGGGATAACAGCTTCATTCGACAATTTCTTCCAGTTTAGTAATAAAGGATCATCAGAAACAGCTACCATATTACCCACTTCGCTACCATGGTACATAGCTATAACCCTATCATCTTCAACTAAAGTTGTTCCTGAAAAAACCGCTCTTTCTGGACTGGGGTAAATAGCGTATGGCAAATCTTTCCAATTAATCAAATCCTTACTGATAGCATGCCCCCAATGTTGCCTTCGGTCCTCTGGGGGGTAAGCCTGATAAAAGAGATGCCAATTTCCATTCCAAAAACTCAACCCATTAGGATCATTCATTGTGCTTTCAGGACTGATGAAATGAAAAATAGGCCTGTATGGGTCATTAATCATTTTCCTTCTAGACTCTCTAAACCTTAACATTAGGGGATTATCCTCAAGCTGTTTCAATTGTTCTTTTTCATCATTTGAAAATTCATATTTTGGAACTGGCGACTCAAATGGTGGCTTGTCAGATTGACCTTTGGATGGTAAAATCCAACCAAAGGTCAATAATATAACAATAATATACTTTTTTGCTTTTGCTTCCATGATCAATAATTTGGGTTTTGTTTATACAATCCTTCAACTAGGTCTATCTGAACTTGAGGGATAGGCAAATACTCATCTCTTCCCTTAGTAAATTCAGCACTCTTTAAAAATGGTCTCCTAATCCGTTCTTTTTCTAGATAATCATTAAGAACTTCAGCAGCTATGCCCCATCTAACCAAATCGTGAAATCTTGGACTTTCCATCGCAAACTCCAGTCTTCTTTCCCACCTTAATGCAATTCTGGCATTTTCTTGAGACCATGGGAAGTTGTTGCCGTTATACATAGCAATGTTATAATCAGAAAAGCCCATACCTGCAAGTGGGTGACCTATAGGATAGGTAATCCAATCCCTGGAGTTGTTCGCTCTCTGCCTAATCTCATTAATTAGCGGCATAGCCAATCCATGTTGGCCGAGTTCAATTAACGCTTCTGCTTTCATAAGCAAAAGGTCATTATATTGAAGTATATCCCAGTTTTGACCGGTCCCAAAAAACGCACCTCCTTTTCTTATGGCATTGGTACTTGGAAGTTGAATTTCTTTCATCGTCAGAAAGTTCCCATATACTGCGGGAGTTCTTGACCAACCCGGTCTAGTAACAAATTTTACATCGTATTTAAAGGGGTGGGAAACTACCCCTACGGTATGGTCAAGCCTTGGATCAACGGTGTTCTTCGGAAGTCTAAAATCATCTGGCTGATTCATTTCACCTTTGTTAAATGTATTAAACAAAGGCAAACCTGTAGTTGGGTCAGTTCTGAATGCATTTACCAGGTTTTGGCTTGCGTGATGAAAGGAGCAGCAACCATAACCAGGTGCCATATTATAATTCAACCCATGTTCAAAATCAACTCTTCCCCAGATAGTTCCATCATCAAAGGAAAATTGAATAGCAAAAATTGATTCACTATTGTTTTCATACCCCCAAGTCCATTTTTCCCCATAATTATTCACCAGGCTGTATTGTCCAGAGTTAATTACCGCATCTGCAAGGGTAACAACCTCTTGTAATCTATTTTGATCAATGGAAACAACCGTATGGTTATCATTTTGTTGATAGGCCTGATAAAGTCTGGTTTTTGCAAGATAAGTAGTTGCCGCCCATTTATTTGCTCTACCAATTTGTGATTGTCTTGCAGGAAGATTATCCATCGCAAACTTAAAATCATCTGCGATTTTATTCCAAAGCTCATCGTTAGAGAAAACGTCATTTGAAATAGTTCTGATTTCATCTGATTTTATTGTATGATCTATCCAAACAGGATATTTGAAAAGTCTTTTAAGAATAAACATGAAATGGGCTCTCAAAAATCTTAATTCAGCTTGCCTAACAGTTTTTGTATTGGCGATCCCACTAATGGTATATTCTTGATCAGTGAAGTTATCGAGTCCTCTTAAAGCTGTATTAACTCTTGAAATACACTGGTAAACACCAATCCAAGTGTTGTTGAAATATCCGCCATTATCAGGAATAACTAAATTATATTGTTCAAGTTCATTCAAAGCCCCTTGATCAGCCACTCCACTACCACCTTTATATGCATCGTCCGACCGGACACTTCCCCAAATATAATCACTGGACCAGGCCCAGTTAAATGTAGTATTGCCAAGACCAGAATATGCTGCAATAATTAGTCCTTCAACATTATCAACTTCACTAAGTTGATCCTCTGCCACCACTCCAAAAGGTTCAACATTCAGGAAATCAGCACAGCCTGTAAATGTGAGTATCAATAATAGAGTAATTAGATTTTTATAATTTATTATCTTTTTCATTTTCTTCTGAATTTATTTGTTAAAATTGAACATCAACACCGAGAGTAATCCTTACTGGCCTTGGGAATATTGATCCAGGAGTCTCAGGATCTGCACCTGAATACACATAAGGACCTCTTTGGTTAAATAAGAGTATTGAGTTATCCGCATTACCATAAAATCTCAATGATGTAAGTTTTAAATTTTGTAAAAACGATTGAGGAACTATATAACTGAGTTGTATAGTCTGAACTTTAAAATAACTACCATTAACCAATAAGTAAGTTGAAGATCTCGTTTCTGAGTTAGCATTGAAAAGAGAAACAGCAGGAATAGTTGATGATGTATTTTCGGGTGACCATGCTTCCAAAAGTCTAACACCTTTATTTTGACCCACATTGGTACCAAGAAAATCAGTAGTATTCTTTGAACCATCCTGGACTGTAACACCTGCTACCCCTCTCATGAAAACGGATAGACTAAAATTCTTATACCCTATTTCCATATTCAACCCATAAATAAACTTAGGAAGTGCATTTCCCAGCCAATCTTGATCAAGTGCATTAATCAATCCATCTTCATTTAAATCCTTGTATCTGATTCTTCCAACTCCTTTTCCTGGTTGGATTGCATGTTGTGATACTTCTTCCAAATTTTGAAAAAGTCCATCAGCTACATATCCAAAAAAAGCAGTCGAAGATTGGCCTAAAATTGTTTTTTCGACGTTTCCTCCAAAAGATCTAACTACTGAAGGAGGTAGAAATGTCACTTCATCGGCAAACCTTGAAATATTTCCATCAAATGAATAAGTGAAATCCCCTTTCCTATCTGAATATCCCAGTGCAAATTCAAAACCCCTGTTTGCCATAGTGGCCCCATTTACAGTTTGTTCGGAACCTTCACCCATGGTCCCCGGTGTAGGTGGAGTTACAAGGATATCCTTTGTATTCCTTGTGAAATAATCAAAGGATCCATAAATTTTTTGGTTGTTGAAACCAAAATCTATTCCCGCATTAATTTCGTCAGTCGTTTCCCATCTTAGATTTGGATTTGCTGTCCTTACTGACACAAAACCTGAAGGCAGGGCTCCTGTATTTGCTCCCCCAATATCATATGCAGACCCCGATGCTCTAACACCAGGCCCTACAGTACCGTAATTCGACAAATATTGTTGAAACCTAACATAATCTCCAATTTCTTGATTACCCACTCTGCCTGCGCCAGCACGTATTTTAAGGTTAGATATAATAGGTAAATTTTCAGTAATAAATTTTTCTTTACTAAGAATCCAACCTAATGATAACGCTGGAAAAACCCCGAATTTATTGTTTTCTCCAAATCTAGATGAACCATCATACCGAATTGTTGCTGATGCCAAGTATTTATCTTTGAAAGAGTAATTGACATTACCGAAATATGACAATAATTTATTTTCTGTGGCAAATCCATTATTTGTTGCTATACCAGTACCAGCACCAAGTTGAAAATAAGGTAAATCTTCAAATGCGAAACCTTGTTTTAGAGTTTGAACAATTTGATTGAAATTTCTTACCGCTTCTACACCTCCAAGAAATGAAACCCTGGAATTATCTACTTCAAGTAAATAAGTTGCTGTATTGGACCAAGTCCAATCTGTCCTGTGTCTCTGAGCCACAGACATGTTGTTGATTTTTCGGCTTAGAAATCCATGAACATATTTTCTTTCGATATTTCTGTCAAAATTATTGGTATAGTCCAATCCAAAACTTGACCGTATTACTAAATTATTCAAAGGAAATATCTCCAAATATACATTCCCAAAAGTCTGAACGTCTCTGTTCAAATCATCTTTATCCAAGTCAGCAAGAAACACTGGGTTCATTCGATCTGAAAAACCAGTCCCAATAGGACCTGCGAAAGTACCGTCTAGTTTTCTTACTGGCAGTATGGGCAGAATTATTGTTGATAGCATTAGTGGGTTAGCCCCTGTAGGATTTGTACGATTTGTTCCACTTGCGTCCCAATTAGCAATACCAAACTGATCACCTCCCATAGGGCGCTCTGATGACTTCAAAATCTGAAGGTTTTCACCTACTTTTACTAATCCATCAAATAAAGTAACGGAGTTGTTAATTCGGACTGTAAACCTTTCATAACTGTTTTTAATTATTGTACCTGTATTAGAGAAATGTCCAATGCTAATTAAGGAGGATGTATTCTTAGTACCCCCAGTAATCATAATATTATTTTGAGCAATTACGCCAGTCTGGAAGGTTTCATTTTGCCAATCGGTATTGGCTGATGGAATATTAGGATCGTTGTTTATAAAGGGAACAGGTGTTACACCATTCAGAACGGGTCTACCGTTATTATCTACTCCTTCATTATAACTGTAAAGCGCTCTATGGATTGCAGTGGGAGTTCCACCATTGACAGAAGCTTGCCATAAAACTCTACCAAACTGATCTGTATTTAACATGGATAATCTCCTTGTGTTATAAGAATGTGATATACTGGAGTTAATAGAGACACTAATTTTGTTATTTCCTTGTTTAGTTGTGACAACGATAACACCATTTGATGCCCTAGAGCCATATATTGAGGAGGCAGATGCGTCTTTTAGCACTTGGACAGACTCTATTGAGTTTTGATCCATAAACTGAAAAATATTAGGATCAGTTGTTGGTACTCCATCAATTACATACAAGGGATTTTTATTTCCAAGTGTGTTTACCCCTCTGATATTAACTGAACTCGCAGCACCACTTGGAGTACCACTCGCCCGAATATAAAGTCCAGGAACTCTTCCTTGAAGATTTTGTAAAGCAGATCCTGAAGGAATATCCCGAGATTTATCCATATCAACAATTGAAATTGAGCCTGTCAAATCTGACCTTTTCTGAACCTGATATCCTGTTACCACCACCTCTTCCAAAGAAGACATATCAGTTTGTAAAGTAACATCTATCTCTGACCGATTATCCACAGGAACCCGCATCGGCTCATACCCGATGAATGAAAAAACCAAAACCGAACCGTCCGGTACAGTGATCGAATAATTGCCGTCAATATCCGTGATCGTCCCTGTTGTAGTGCCAACCACTGTAATGGTTGCTCCCGGCAAAGGCTCACCCTTATCATCAATTACTTTTCCGGAGACGGTAACTTCCTGCTGTTGGGCAACCTCCACAGGATTCCGCTTATTTCCAGTAACCGGTTTCACATGGATATTCTCATTGACCTGCACAAAATTCAATTGAGTCTGAATGGCAACGGCAACCAGCACATCGTAAAGCGATTTGTTGTTTTCCACCACCGTTACAGGCTGTTTCAAGTCAATAAGATTGTCTGTATATGTAAATTTGAAATCGGTTTTGGATTCCACCTCCTTAAAAAACTGGGCCAGCGATTTTTCCTGGACATTCATAGAAATTTTCACCTTCTCAATGTTTTTGCCCTGGGCATTGCCTGTGTTGGCCAATAGGACGGTACAGAGAAAAAGCTGCATCAGAAAGGCAATTATTAATCGTTTTGACAGCATGATCAGTTGTCTTCGTAAATTATTTTCCATAAGTTTAAGTGGTTTAAGTGTTGAAATACTTGGACTGATGCCTCCTTCTCATTCCAATTTGACAGAGGCATTCAAACGGGCAGGAGCCTGTTCCGCCAAGAACAGTTCCTGCCTTCTTTGCTAACTGGTGTTGATATCAAGGTTTTTCATATTATTTTGGGTTGGTTAGGATTATTTGTTTTTTATTAATCTTATAATTCATACCGGAAGTCATACAAATTCCCCGCAGCACATTCTCCAACATCTCATCTTTATATATTCCTGAATAAGTCCACTTCTCATCAAAATCACCTTTCAGTTCAATCTTGACTCCATACCATTGTTCGAGTTTCCGCCTGATTTCAGGTAAACCGGAAATCTTAAAAACCAAGTAGTTGTCCTTCCAGCCAATAACTTCCTTCGGATCAAAGTCAGTTTTTTGATATTTGCCCCCATCTTCAATCACCAGCATTTCATTGGGTTCCAATCTCATCCGGCTGCCGTTTTCGGTATCCACACTGACTTTTCCGGTGACCAAGGCCACTTGGAGTGATTCCGTTCCAATCTTTTTCACATTGAAGGATGTCCCCAAAACACGGATTTTGGCTTTACCCGTCTGAATCCAAAATGGACGCAGCTCCTTTTGGACCTCAAAAAATGCTTCTCCCTTCTTTAGACTAACGAACCGGATATCAGCTGAAAATTCCTGGGGAAATTCGATTTCACTTTCAGCATTCAGATGGATTTTGGTTCCGTCGGGGAGGTCAATAATGGATTTTTGCCCTGAAGGATTTGTTCTGGTGATCAGGGCTATTTCAGGTATTTCCACCGATTCTGGCTTAAAATTAAAGGCCTGATATTGAGCCCATAGGCCAAATAAAACCAATATAGAGGCTGCAACACCCCTTACAAAAAAAAAGTAATTGACATTCTTGGTAGGGGTAGTTGAAATTTTTGTGGGACTTACAGCTTCCAACTGACGAAAATGATTATCCGCCTTCAGAATCTGCTCAAAGGTCTCCGTATACATCCTGTCGGTAAATTCAGGATCATTTGCATATTCCACTGACCGGATCAAATTTGCAGCTTCATTTACCAAAGGCCTCTTTTCAGGATGCTGTTCGATCCATTTTTCCCAAAAATGATTATTGTTTTCATTTGGGTTTTTTATCCACTGAATGAAAAACTCATCCGTAATAAAATGGTCTATATCGTAATCTTTGTATTTCATATTGTAGATGGAAAATAAATCCATTTAAACTTCATTTTCTGATTTTGTTTGAAGCAACGTTTTCATCGTGGCCAATGCCCTGTAGATTACCTTTCTGGCGGATTTCACTTCGCTAAAATCCATGGCTATGGAAATTTCTGTATAAGTCATTCCTTCTTTATATAACAACAAAATTGCTTGCCGTTGCCGGCAGGTAAGCTTGTTTATGGCAATTTTTATTATTTCGATTTTCTCTTGCTGGATTTCCTGCTGAATGAGTTTGGTTTCCTGGGAAAATTCAATGAAAAAATTCTTACCAATCTTTTCAGGATACTGATGGACCTCCTCTTTGGATTTATTTGATTTTCTGATCAACTCCCGATAAAGGATCTTAAACAGATAGGCCTTGGTGTTTTGAACTTCATTAAGTTGGCCTCTTTTTCTCCTTAGATCTATAAAAACATTCTGGATACAATCCTGAACATGATATTTATCCTTACACATTTGACAACCGTATTTAAACAGTACTGTCACATACATCCTATAGATATAATTGAATGCAATTTCATCCCCACTATTAAAGGCATTCCAAATATCCACATCAGATTTAGTTTCATAAACTTTGATGGATTCAGAATGGTCTAAAGGATAAATGGTTGAAAGTTCATTATTTGGCAATTTCGGGTTGTGGTTCATTAAACTTCTGTGTTTATTCAGTCATCTACAATAAAGTGGAGGTTAAAAGTTGAATTGACCCCATTATACCAAAAAATTTTTCACAATTTTTTTTTGTACATTTTTATCAATAATCCGGAACAGGAAACAGGTTAACCCGAAATTATGAAATAGGATTAGGATTATATTCTAAAATCTTTGAGATGGGTCAGGAATCAACGATTTTTGGAGAAATCAACTTTCACCGAAATGGTTAATTTAGCTATTGAGTACTGGGACAAGCCTATGTTTTTATTGATCAGACTGCAATAGAGGATGATCTCAGCACACTTGATTTAACTCAACCTGGATCTATTAGCGTCTATCCTAAAGTTGATAATGGAACCTTTCTTGGGTTAAGCATTTGGACTAGGGCAAGCCGGTATGGCCATTGTGATTGGTTGCGCTAGGATCCGGTATTACAGTCTTTTGATTGGATCAGGTGCTTTCCCCAAGTACCTACAGCCATTTTTTCGGAAAGTTTTCTCAGAAGAGTTGCACGGAGATTTTAAAAACGCGGGAAAACCGGTATTGAAAAAATGTGAAAATCCAAGAGCTATACTTGTATCACGACGAATTAAGTATCAAGCCGCCTAAATCTTCATTAAAGGAGGGTTTTTTCTTTTTTGGGTGTTTTACTAAACAATAGCTTGTACTTCAGAATTATCAATACATGTTCCATCAGAAGGATAGGATAGTGCTATTTGCTATCAAAAACTTAAGATTTAATCCATATTCGGCATTTAAGGTCGTTATGAAAACTACAGGGATAATAAAATCAAGTATTCAACCAATGCGGCTGAGCACCGATCTCATGATCCATTAGCTTTTCTGAAAGTCTTGAATTCAAGTTTTAAGAGATGGCACGTCTTTGTATGTAAAATAATTCACTTTCAGTAAATAAAAGTACTTTTCCCGATTTGAAGATTTGATATTATCCAACTACCATAAATGAAAGATCAACCAGTTTCTCAGGTCAGTTCAGTCACTCTCTTGCGATTTCAGGGAATGGATGCTTTTTGGATATTCTCACAGATGCAAAAGGCACCGAAAAAATTCGATAAAGTTCTTGGCCTTACATTTTTCAAGTTGATGGGAAGCGGGGGAAATAACGGGTTTTCTAAAATGCTGAATGTCAACGTCTATGCACTTCATTGTGTCTGGGAATCGGAGAAGCATGCAAATGACTTCTTTGAAAGATCAGACACATTTGCTGAATTTAAAAACAGGATCACGGAAGTGTACACCGTTTTCATGAAAGCAATCAAGGCGCATGGAGCTTGGTCCGGAACTAACCCGTATGACACGCAGAGCCTTACTCCCTCTGGACCTGTTGCGGTGATCACAAGAGCGAGGATCAAATTGAGGTTTCTCCCGAAATTCTGGCGTCAAGTACCCTCTTTGGGGAAAAAAGTAGATCAGGTCAAAGGCTCAATTTTTTCTATCGGTATAGGTGAATACCCCTGGTTTATGCAGGCCACCTTCAGCATCTGGGAAACATACGAAGCAATGCGTGCCTATGCTTACGAAGACCCACTTCACCTGGAAGTGATCCGAAAAACTCGTGAGTTGGGATGGTACGCCGAAGAACTTTTTGCTAATTTTATCCCCTACAGAACGGTCGGAAGCTGGAAAAATATAGAACTCCACTTGGATAAGGAAATTTTAGATAAAGTTTTTTATGATTATCCGCAATGATGCCACTAAGGTTATTTCGGATCACTTTTGGTGCGGATAATCGTCCATAGTCCATAGACGACAGACCACGGCAGGTTAAATTGAACTTCAAACCTTATTTTATTTGGTTAGTGGCAATAAAGCGTACAATCACAAAGTTTTTTATGATTATCCGCAATGATGCCAGTGGCAGAAGAATTGGCCTTTGATCATGCGGAAAATCGCCCACTGACCACGGTCGACAGTCAACAGAACCTTTATTTGAACTTCAAACCTTGCTTTATTTGGTTAGTGGTAAGAAAGCGGATAATC
>Ga0136639_10000701_pt1 | contig 11543 bp, 4 predicted proteins | sample AntDrymUQ8592106_2_FD_113739 | JGI IMG/M metagenome (GOLD analysis project Ga0136639, IMG submission 113739) | Polar desert sand microbial communities from Dry Valleys, Antarctica - metaG UQ859 (21.06) | ecosystem: Environmental > Terrestrial > Soil > Desert | place: Antarctica: Dry Valley...
ATCATCGTCGATTGCAACGTCCACAGCACGATCGCCTTGGCGCGCTTGCCGTTATTCCACTTCGTAAACAACAGCCAACCCACCACGGCTGTAGCCAGCAAAGTCGCCGCCACCCACCACCACAGACTCCAACCCGTCTGCAGCACTAAGCTGCCTTTTTGGTAAACCGTATATGGGTACTTGAACAGGAGTTCAAACATTAGTGGGACATCGCATAGATGATGTAGTTAATACCAATTCGATAAGCCAACGAAGCGTACCGCTCCGGATACTGGGGGGAGTCAGCCCATTCCCACGCGTCCCCTAAATCCATGTTAAGGCAGGCTCCCACCATCAACCGGCCCTTGTCGTCGTAAATCCCCCGCCAAGTGTCCTTCACCCCGTCATACTCGTAGGTCTGATCAAAAGGATAGTTGACAATACCCGGCACCTGAAACCGCTTATCGAGATCATAAACAACCTGAAAGATCGGATCATTATTCGGGATGTCCACCATCTCCCGATCCGGAAACACCCGCTTCATCGACAACATGAAAATGTCCCATTCCATAGATCCATGGAAGTCATCCGTCATGATGAAGCCACCCTTCAACAGATACTCCCGCAGCTTCTTACACTGCGCGTCCGTCAAGTCCCAATGCCCCGCTTCCACCGCATAAATCCAAGGCCAGTTGAAAATTTCATCCGACTCTAAATCCACCACCTGCTCCACCGACCGCACGTGCAACCGGCTCAGCCGCCGCACCCCCTGCACAAACTGCCGGTCCGCCTTCGGGTAGTCAATCGACCACGATCCCCGCATCGACCACATCCGGTCGTTGCTCTTCCAGTTCTGATACTTTAACCGCGCAAACGCAAACTCCGTCTTCTCGTCGGCGTCGTTCGGAGTCGGCGCGTCCTCTGATTCCTGAAACGGAAAATCCATGCCGCGCCGCATCCGCCGCTGGGCGTAGAGAGCGCTCCAGACCGTAAGGCCCACGAGCAGCGCGATGATCAACGGCCGAAACTTGCGCATCACAGTATCACCTATAGACGCATATGCGAGGACGGAGGTATCGAAAATCTAGACTTAAGTTTACAAGGCTTTACATCGAAGCCAAACCACGCAAATTCCACCCGCAAATGGTACTGCCTTGCCGCTTATCGCCCGCTGGTCCAGCCCAGTGCGTTTCCAGCGACAGCCAACCGCGATAGCCATCCTTCCACAACCCGGCAACTTGTCCTTTCCAATCCACATCCCGCGTCCCCACCGGGCCCCAATGCGGCTGGTGCCCCTCCATGTGGCAATCCTTGGCATGAACGTGAACAATCCGGTCTTTCGGCAACAACCCGTAGCCACCGGGGTAGGGACTCTCGCCCGAAACCAACGCATTGGCTGGGTCCCACACCAACTTCAGATTCGGATGCGGCAACGCACCCAACAACTTCGCCGACTCCGCCGCCGTCGCTATGTTGCAAGCGTGCTCGTTCTCCAGCCCGATGATCAAGTCATGTTCGGCCGCCTGATCGGCCAAGTCTTTCAGCGCCACCACCACCGCGTCAAAGCATTGCTCCGGCTCAACCGTCCGCCAGTAAGAAAACACCCGGATGATCTTGGCACCCGTAAACTTGGCAATCTCGAAGGCGTGTTGCGCCAGCGCCGGCTGATCGGCAATCGTGTATTTGGCGTTGAACATGTCCTGCTGGAAGCGGGTATCGACGTCCGGCGCGTTCGGCAACGTGCATTTCAGAATCGGCGAAGCGATCGAAATTGCTTCGATTCCCCGCTCGTCCAGCATCGCTTTCGCGCGGCCCAACTCTTCCTTCGTCAAGTCCATGATGTTCTTGCCGAACACCACCCTTAGCTCAGCCCCGGTCATGCCAATGGCTGCCATCGAGTCCAGAGCCAACCCAAAATCGGTGGGGGAAAATTCGTCGGTGATTGATGCAATTCGGAGTTTTGGTTCCATGGGAAATAGTTATTGTATCTTCGCAGCCAACGATTCCGGGGTGGTCACCGGCAACTGACACGTAAAGTTTTCGCAGAGGTAGGCCGTAGCTGTTTCGTTCACCATCGCGCGAACGGCTTCGAGCGGGTAGTCCACATCGGCCCGTATCACCACTTGATGCGGCGCAAACCCCCGGCGGACTACTTCCGCCATCGCCCCAATCTCTTCTCCCGCCAAAACAATCTGCCGCGGCTTGCTCTGCGAGAAAAGATACGCGCACAGCATCTGCGGCACCGCCATTGTCTGCTGCGCCATCCGGTCTCCAAACGCCGCAATCGTCCGCTCGGCCTGCTGCTGAAAATCATCCCGGTCCAGCATCGCCGCCAACCGCAACAGCAACATCGTCGCCATTGAATTCCCGCCTGGCTCGGCCCCGTCGTAGTCTTCCTTCAGCCGCAAGATCAAGGTCGAATCGTCCGCCGTCGTTGAGTAAAACCCGCCCGCCGGATCGGCGAATCGCGCCACCATCTGCTCGGCAATTTGCTCAGCGAGGCGCAAGTCTTCGAGCGAAAACAGCGTCTCGTAGAGATCTACGAGCGCTAGACCGAAGAACGCGTAGTCATCCAAAAACCCAGCAATCGCCGCGTTACCATCCCGATATCGCCGCAGCAGCAGCCCGTCCTTCCACAAGTTCGCCACGATCGCGTCGGCTGCGTTGCGCGCCGCTTCGGCATACCGCGGTTCGTTCAAAACCTGCGCCCCCTTAGCGAGCGCCGAGATCATCAGGCCATTCCAACCCGTCAAAACTTTGTCGTCCAAATGGGGCCGCGGCCGGTCCCCGCGCACGGCCAACAACTTCTCCGTCGCCACCGCAATCGCGTCGCTCACCTCGCCCACCTCCACCCCGAAATGTTCCGCCGTATTCCGGATGGATTTATCGACGAATAAGATATTCCGCCCTCCAAACTCGCGGTGCGGATCCTCCTCCACATTCCCCTCGGCCTTCACCCCAAAGTGGAAGCAAAACCAAGCCGCCAGCGGCTGCTCCAACACCGCTTCCAACTCCTCTTGCGTCCAAATATAAAACGCCCCTTCGCTCTTTTCCCGCGGCTGCTCCGGGTCCGCCGCGCTATCGGCATCCTCGGCCGAATGGAACCCGCCAGAATCATCGGTCATGTCGCGCAGCACGTAGTCGAAGATGTCCCGGGCCTCAATCGCGAAGTTGTTCTCGCCCGTAATCTGGAACGCTTCCAGATAGGAAACCGCCAACTGGGCCTGATCGTACAGCATCTTCTCGAAGTGCGGCACGAACCAACGGGCGTCTACCGAGTAGCGATGAAAGCCCCCGCCCAACTGGTCGTTCATGCCGCCCTGCGACATCTCGTCGAGCGTCTTGACCACCATCGCCAAAGCCTCTTCGTTCTCCGAATGCTTGTAGTACCGCAGCAGGAAGTTGAACACTACTGGGCGCGGAAACTTCGGTGCCTTGCCGAAGCCGCCCACCTTGGCGTCGTAGCTCCGTCGGAACTGGTCAAACCCGGTCTCGACCACCTTGGGATCCACTGCCCCACTGGCTGCTACGACGGCATGACGCTCGAGCTCTTCGACCACGCTGCGGCCAGACTCTTCAATCTTCGCGCGGTCCTTCCGCCACGACTCTGCCAGATGCACCAGTAGCGTCCGAAAGCTCGGCCGTCCGTACTTGTTTTCCGGCGGAAAATAGGTCCCGCCGTAAAACGGCTTCAACTGCGGAGTCAGAAACACCGACATCGGCCATCCGCCTCCGCCCGTCGTTGCCTGCACAAACGCCATATAGACGCGGTCCACGTCCGGTCGCTCTTCGCGGTCAACCTTCACCGGCACAAAGTGCGCGTTCAGGATCGCCGCCGTCGTCTCGTTCTCAAACGACTCGCGCTCCATGACGTGGCACCAATGGCACGTCGAATAACCCACCGACAGAAAAATCGGCTTGTCTTCCCGGCGCGCCTTCTCAAACGCCTCTTCTCCCCATGGCAACCACTCCACCGGATTGTGGGCGTGCTGCAAGAGGTACGGGCTCTGTTCTTCGACTAGGCGATTGGTAGGCATCTGCTTCCAGGTTACAGTGTGAAACATGGCCCCACTCGAAAAGCTCATCGAATTCCTCCGCATCCCCAGCGTCTCCGCCGACCCCGCCCATGCCGCCGACGTCCGCCGGGCCGCCGAATGGGTCGCCGCCGAACTGGCCATTCTCCCCCACGTCGAGATCATCGAAGCCTCCGGCCGCCACCCCCTCGTCTACGGCGAGTCCCTGCTTGCCCCCGGTCAACCCACGCTTTTGCTCTACGGCCACTACGACGTCCAACCGGCGGACCCGCTCAACCTTTGGCATTCGCCGCCCTTTGAACCGGTCATCAAAAACGACAACATCTACGCCCGCGGGGCCTGTGACGATAAGGGCCAGACGCTGATCCTGCTCGCAGCCCTCCGCCGATTGATGGAGCGCGACGGCCGCCTTCCTTGCAACATCAAAGTCCTGATCGAAGGCGAGGAGGAATCGGGCGGAGAACATATCGAAGCTTACGTCCCTGCCCACGTCGGGAAACTTGCCGCCGACGCGGCTGTCATCTGCGATACCGAGATGTTCGCTCCTGGCCTGCCCGCTCTATGTACGGGCCTCCGCGGCATCGTCTATGGTGAAATCCACGTGCACGGCCCAGCTCAGGATCTCCACAGCGGCTCCTACGGCGGCGCCGCGCCCAACCCGCTGATGGCGATCGCCGAAATCCTCACGGCGCTCAAATCTCGCGACGGCCACCTGCTGATCCCTGGCTTCTACGACTCCGTGCGTACCCCCGCGCCCGAAGAAATCGCGGCCTGGGCTAGCCTTCCTTTCGACGAAGAGCACTACCGCCTGACCGAAGTCGGGTCGCCTGCTCTCACGGGCGAACCCGGCTTGGACGTTTTCATGCGCACTTGGGCGCGTCCCACATTCGAAGTGCATGGCATCGTCGGAGGATTTATCGGCGAAGGCGGCAAGACGGTGATCCCCGCTCAGGCGTACGCCAAGATTAGTACCCGGCTGGTGCCGGATCAAGACCCGGTTGAGGCCGTTGAGCAGCTCCGCAAGGCGGTACTCGCTGCGACTCCTGCCGGCGTCACTGCTGAGTTCCGCCTGCACCACGCCGCCCCGCCCTCGATCGTCGATCCGAACCATCCGCTGATTGCCAAGGCGGCTGCCGCGCTGACGGAGACCTTTGGCCGGGAGACTGTCTATATTCGCTCCGGCGGGTCGATCCCGATCGTGGGGTTGTTCCAGCGTTCGCTTGGCATCCCCAGCATTCTGATGGGATTTGGGCTTCCGGACGATAACTGCCATTCGCCGAACGAGAAGTTCTATTTGCCGAACTTTCATCAGGGGATTGATGCGGTGGAGCGGTTTTTGCTGTCGCTGTAGAACCGGGTGAGAAATTGAAAAAGCGGCCTGAGTGATCAGGCCGCTTTGTGATGTTAATTGGGCGACGTCCTACTCTCCCACACACCTGCGCGTGCAGTACCATCGGGGCTGAGAGGCTTAACTTCCGTGTTCGGGATGGGAACGGGTGGAGCCCTCTCGCTATTATCACCCAAAACTGTAGAGCTTTGGTTTGTTTTGAATATTGACGGGTAACAGAAAGACAAACTACTTAAGTAGAATTACATGTGCAATGTGCGCACAGTAAATTTTATGGTCAAGCCGAACGGGCTATTAGTATCGGTAAGCTCAACACATTACTGCGCTTACACATCCGACCTATCAACGTCGTAGTCTACGACGGCCCTTCAAAGCTTTCGCTTGGGAGATCTCATCTTGAGGAAGGTTTCGCGCTTATATGCATTCAGCGCTTATCCTAACCCAACTTCGCTACGCAGCGATGCCTCTGGAGAGACAACTGCATCACAAGAGGTTGGTTCAGCTCGGTCCTCTCGTACTAAAGCCAAGCCCTCTCAAATCTCCTGCGCCCACCACAGATAGGGACCGAACTGTCTCGCGACGTTCTGAACCCAGTTCACGTACCGCTTTAATAGGCGAACAGCCTAACCCTTGGGAGCTTCTACACCCCCGGGATGCGATGAACCGACATCGAGGTGCCAAACCGGTGCGTCGATATGAACTCTTGACACCGATCAGCCTGTTATCCCCGGCGTACCTTTTATCCGTTGAGCGATGGCCCTTCCATACAGAACCACCGGATCACTAAGTCCTGGTTTCCCACCTGCTTGACTTGTTGGTCTCGCAGTCAACCGCGTTTATGCCTTTACACTCATCGGTGGATTTCCAAACCACCTGAACGCAGCTTCGAGCGCCTCCGTTACAATTTAGGAGGCGACCGCCCCAGTCAAACTACCCGCCTACCAGTGTCCCTCTTCCCGATAAGGGAAGTAGGTTAGAATCACAGAACCATCAGGGTGGTATCTCACCATTGGCTCCACCGAACCCAAGAGTCCGGTATCAAAGCCTCCCACCTATCCTGCGCAGATGGACCCATAATTCACTGATAGGGTATAGTAAAGGTGCACGGGGTCTTTCCGTCTTGTGGCGGGCATCCGGCGTCTTCACCGGAACCACAAATTCGCCGGGCAAGTTGTTAAGACAGTCATCAGATCGTTACGCCATTCGTGCAGGTCGGAACTTACCCGACAAGGAATTTCGCTACCTTAGGACCGTTATAGTTACGGCCGCCGTTCACCGGGGCTTCAATTCAGAGCTTCGCCTTGCGACTAACCCCTCCTTTTAACCTTCCGGCACCGGGCAGGCGTCAGCCCCTATACGTCGTTTTAGACTTTGCAGAGACCTGTGTTTTTGTTAAACAGTCGCCTGATGCTATTCGCTGCGGCCCACTTTCGTGGGCACTCCTTATCCCGAAGTTACGGAGTTAATTTGCCTAGTTCCTGAACAACTCATCACCCGAGCGCCTGAGAATACTCATCTCGTCCACGTGTGTCCGTTTATGGTACAGTCACCTAACACTCCTTAGAGGATTTTCCTGGCAGACGAACCGGCGGATTTGCCTATCCGGTCCTCCCTTCACCTAGATTCGTAACCATTCCTCTTCTAGGCTTACGGTCTGCGTCCCCCCGTCGGTCTTTATCGTGTTTTGGTGGTCACGGAATATTAACCGTGTGTCCATCGGCTACGCCTTTCGGCCTCACCTTAGGCACTGACTAACCCTGAGCGGATTAACCTTTCTCAGGAAACCTTAGACTTTCGGCGACCAGGGTTCTCACCTGGTTTATCGCTACTTATGCTGGCAGAGTCTCTTCTCAACGCTCCAGATCTCCTCTCGGTAATCCTTCACTGCATTGGGAATGCTCACCTACCGCGCGTTGTAAACAACGCACCCGTAACTTCGGCACTATGCTTTAGCCCCGTTGGATTATCGGTACCGGGGTGCTCGACCAGTGAGCTATTACGCTTTCTTTAAAGGATGGCTGCTTCTAAGCCAACCTCCTGGCTGTCTGAGCCTCCCGACTTCCTTTACCACTTAGCATAGATTTGGGGGCCTTAGTTGACGGTCTGGGCTCTTTCCCTTTTGACCACGAAGCTTAGCCCTCGCAGTCTGACTGCCGTATTACTCGTTCATGGCATTCGAAGTTTGGTAGGATTCGGTAACCTGGGAAGGCCCCTAGTCCTTTCATGTCTCTACCACCACGACGGAACATACGACGCTAGCCCTAAAGCTATTTCGGTGAGAACGAGCTATCACGGAATTTGATTAGCCTTTCACCCCTACCCTCAGCTCATCCAAGCTGTTTTCAACCAACACTGGTTCGGACCTCCATCCGTTGTTACACGGACTTCATCCTGGCCAAGGGTAGATCATCCCGCTTCGCGTCTAATCCCAGCGACTGAACGCCCTGTTCAGACTCGCTTTCGCTTCGGCTCGCTTCCGCTTAACCTTGCCACTGAGATTAACTAGCCAGCTCATTATTCAATAGGCACGAGGTCAGACTTTGCCTTGCGGCCATAGTCCTCCCACTGCTTGTAGGCATGCGGTTTCAGGTACTATTTCACTCCCCTCGCAGGGGTGCTTTTCACCTTTCCCTCACGGTACTAGTTCACTATCGGTCACAAGAGAGTATTTAGCCTTACCGGATGGTCCCGGTAGATTCTCGCTGGGTTCCACGTGTCCCGCGATACTCAGGAGCCACTTAAAAGAGAATTGCATTTTCAAATACGGGGCTGTCACCCTCTATGGCCGGCCTTTCCATGCCGTTCTTTTAACACTTTTCTATCCCTTGTTTAACCAGGTTCGCCGTACCTCCCTTGCAGAAGGCACGACCACCTGATTATTGTGGTCCTACAACCCCGAGCTCTCCTTACGAATCGCTCGGTTTGGGCTGGTCCGATTTCGCTCGCCACTACTATCGGAATCACTTTTGTTTTATCTTCCTTCAGGTACTAAGATGGTTCACTTCCCTGAGTTTGCTTCCTGCCCCTATATATTCAGGACAGGATAACCTATGTTCACATAGGTTGGGTTCCCCCATTCGGAAATCCCCGGATCACTGATTACTTGCATCTCCCCGAGGCTTATCGCAGCTAGTTACGTCCTTCATCGCCTTCTTGTGCCAAGGCATCCACACGCATGCCCTTAGTAGCTTGACCATAAAATTTACTCAACACACATTACACGTTTTATTCTACTAAGCGCTACACTGACCCCCTACAGGCTTCCCCGGTTTCCTACAAAAGAACCGGATAGCTTCTCGGAGTCAGGGCAATTTGTAATTATATTACCCGTCAATATTCAATTGTCAAAGAACAAACCCTTATTTCAACGTCGCTTGCGCGACACGCTGAAAGCTCAGGAATCAATCCTCGTTCTTAACTTCAAGAACGAATGCTGATCTCTAATCTCTCAACTTCACTGCACGGTCATTATCCGCTTCTAATACTTCAGCCAACGTTACAGCTTCCACTATGACTTCTAGTGGTGGGCCTGGCTGGATTCGAACTAGCGACCTCACCCTTATCAGGGGTGCGCTCTAACCAACTGAGCTACAGGCCCATATTTCTTGAGTACCTGACTTACTGCAAACAAGTGGTGGAGCTGATCAGGATCGAACTGACGACCTCCTGAATGCAAATCAGGCGCTCTCCCAACTGAGCTACAGCCCCAGAATGGAATGGTTTTTTATGATCTTATCAGTCTGACTTCCCTGCCCCCTTGCGGGACCAGGAAAGCCAAACCGACTTAATCGTTCTCGAGGCCAGTTGGATGTCCGGCAGCGCGCTCTATGGCTGCGCCGCGTAGCAAAATCTTATACTTGAGCAAGAAAGAGAGTAGGATAGTGGACAGGAACGACTGCCGCTTACTCAGCTATTATAGAGCTTGATCCCTAAGGATCGCTCCAGGCTTCGGCTTTCGCCGACGCCGCCTTTCCGCGACTCCTGCCACGTTCTCTCTTAAAGGAGGTGATCCAGCCGCAGGTTCTCCTACGGCTACCTTGTTACGACTTCACCCCAATCATGAATCACACCTTGGGCCGCTGCCTCCTTACGGTTAGCACGCAGACTTCTAGTACAATCCACTTTCGTGATGTGACGGGCGGTGTGTACAAGGCCCGGGAACGTATTCACGCCGTCGTTCTGATACGGCATTACTAGCGATTCCAGCTTCATGCAGGCGAGTTGCAGCCTGCAATCCGAACTGAGATCGGTTTTCTCCGATTAGCTCCACCTCGCGGTTTCGCAACGGTTTGTACCGACCATTGTAGCACGTGTGTAGCCCTGGACATAAAGGCCATGATGACTTGACGTCATCCCCACCTTCCTCCAACTTATCGCTGGCGGTCTCCTGCGAGTTCCCAACTTAATGATGGCAACACAGGACGAGGGTTGCGCTCGTTGCGGGACTTAACCCAACATCTCACGACACGAGCTGACGACAGCCATGCAGCACCTCGACTATAGTCCCTTGCGGGATAGCGCTATTTCTAACGCCGTTCGAAAGCCGTTCGAGCCCAGGTAAGGTTCTTCGCGTTGCGTCGAATTGAACCACATGCTCCACCGCTTGTGCGGGCCCCCGTCAATTCCTTTGAGTTTCAGCCTTGCGACCGTACTCCCCAGGCGGCACACTTAACGCGTTAGCTCCGGCACAAACCAACTGAATGGCTCACACCAAGTGTGCATCGTTTAGGGCGTGGACTACCAGGGTATCTAATCCTGTTTGCTACCCACGCTTTCGTATCTCAGTGTCAGTAATGGTCCAGGAACCCGTCTACACCACAGGTGTTCCTCCTGATATCTACGCATTTCACCGCTACACCAGGAATTCCGATTCCCTCTCCCATACTCAAGCATCGCAGTCTTCGGCGCACCCTCCCAGTTAAGCCGGGAGATTTCACACCAAACTTACGACACCACCTACATACTCTTTACGCCCAATAATTCCGAACAACGCTTGCTGCCTACGTATTACCGCGGCTGCTGGCACGTAGTTAGCCGCAGCTTCTTCTCCAGGTACCGTCATTATCGTTCCTGGCGAAAGAACTTTACACCCCGAAGGGCTTCATCGTTCACGCGGCGTCGCTGCATCAGAGTTTCCTCCATTGTGCAAGATTCCCCACTGCTGCCTCCCGTAGGAGTCTGGCCCGTGTTTCAGTGCCAGTGTGGCCGTGTGCCCTCTCAGGCCGGCTACCGATCTAAGCCTTGGTGAGCCATTACCTCACCAACTAGCTAATCAGCCGCGGGCTCCTCTTTCTGCGCCTTTCGGCTTTCCTCTCTCGAGCTTATGCGGTATTAGCTCGGGTTTCCCCAAGTTATTCCCCACAAAAAGGTAGATACCCACGTGTTACTCACCCGTGCGCCACTTTACTCAGGATTGCTCCCTTTCTCGTGCGACTTGCATGTGTTAAGCGCGCCGCCAGCGTTGATTCTGAGCCGGGATCAAACTCTCGTTTGAACCGTTTGGAATTTGTCTCCATCGATAGCCCTAACTAAAGCTACCGGGAAACGACCTACTCAACTGAACTCAAGTACTTGACGTATTTGCTACTTGAACATCCAACCAGATTGTCAAAGATCTGAGCAACTCCGCAACCGATTCTAAGCCTCTAGGACTTAAAAAGAATTGCTCATCGCCGGCCTCGAAAGGCTTTTCGGCTTCCTGAGCTAGCAAAACGCTTCCGCGTCTTTTCTAGTTCCCGGTTACCAAAACTCGGAAAACTTGTACTACCGAGGCAGGGGCTGGAGCTAATGCTCACTCGCTTACCTCAACTGCTCCAGGTTGCTTTCACTTCGACTTTCGTCTTCGTTTCGGCTTTCCTGCGTTGTGCTCGCTTGCTTTTCGTTCAAGCTGCGTTGCTGCAACTCTCTAAGATTATCAGACAATGAGTTGCTTGGCAAGTCCTGAGTTTGTAGTTTGTTTCGATTTTTGACCTTTCGGGTCGTTTGAGGGTCGAAATCCGGCCAAAGAGGGTTCCGTCCTTGAGTTGACCGTGAACGTAAATGTAGTAGTTTCAGAGCTTTACTCGATTTTGTTTCTTTTTCGAGGGTGGATTTCAGATTTTTCCGGGAAGCGAAGCCATAGGGGGTGAAAGCGGCTTTGAGCTAGCCATCTGCTCCGATTTTCTGCTTTTCTTTGGTTTATA
>Ga0136639_10000702_pt1 | contig 11541 bp, 9 predicted proteins | sample AntDrymUQ8592106_2_FD_113739 | JGI IMG/M metagenome (GOLD analysis project Ga0136639, IMG submission 113739) | Polar desert sand microbial communities from Dry Valleys, Antarctica - metaG UQ859 (21.06) | ecosystem: Environmental > Terrestrial > Soil > Desert | place: Antarctica: Dry Valley...
GCGCCACGCCCGACGCGACGAGGGGACGGTCACGAGGTGCACCCCGGCACCCTCCACCACGGGAGCCAATGACGCGGCCACGACGGCCCGAAGCGGCCCGGCCAGCGCGGCGGCAGCATCCGTTCGGCCACCGTCCTTGTACGCCCCCAAAACCCGTCTGGCCACGCCGGAGTAGTCCAGGGCAGACCACACCAGCACCCCTGACCGTTCGGAGCTGTGCACCCGAGGCGCCAGCGCGGCCAGGCAGGCCCCGCACAGGGCACGGTCGGGCATGCCGCAGCCGCTGCACTCGGTGGGGCTGATGACGGCCCAGGCGTCGAGGGCTGCGCGGGAGAGGCCGTCTGAAGGGCGCATCCCGCCATCGTGGGGTCAGGCGCGGCCGGTTCGGTCGCCGGAGCGGTACCGGTGCAGAACCGGCGTCGGGTCGGCCGGTGGAGGAGTTACCCGCCGATGCCCTGCTGGGTGGCCAGAAGGGTGACGCCGCCCAGACGTTCCTGCCAGCCGACACCGCGCTGCACCAGGAGTCCGCCCGTGGACGAGAGGGCACGCAGGTCGCGCAGGTTGTTGCTGCCGACGATGGTGACGCTGTCCGGCGCGGACTCGAGGCGCGTGGCCAGGCCACCCAGCTGCAAGGCCACGATGCGTTCCTCGCCGCTGGGCAATCGGGTCAGGGAAGCCACGGTGAGTTCGTCGATCCAGGCGGCGTCCACGGCCGTGCCGACTTCCACGCTCAGAAGCACCGTGTCGCCCAGCCCCACCGGGATGCTCTTGTCCCGGGTGATGGCGGTGACGACGAATCGGCTCTCTTTGCCGGATTGGAGCAGGGCGATCAGCCGGGTGCCGTCGCGCGACACGCGCAGCGACTGGATCACCGAGGCTTCCGGCCAGGGGGTGGGAACTGCGGTCGCGTCGCCATTCGGGCCGTATACGAACAGCTCTCCCGGGCGGTCGGCGGGCACCGACCAGACGAAGCCGTAGTTGTCGATGCCAGGCGCGATCAGACCCTGGCGGGGATCGAGCAACGCCGGCTCGTCGCCGACCCTGACACCGTAGACGCCCGTTGCGCTCAGCACGGCGGCCGCCGTCTGACCTGGCGAGAGGGTGACGGCGGTCGGGCCCAGGGCGACGATCGAGCCGGACAGGCCGGCGATCGGGTTGATCGAGGAACCGCTGGCTTCCAGGAATCCGAACTCGCCCTCACGCAGGATCAGTGCCCGGGCGTCGACGCGGGGGTTCACGGTCGTCGAGTTCGCGCTCAGGTCGGCGATGTCCTGCAGGTTGCGGTTGACGGTGACGGTCACGGACAGCCCGGCCGGGAGGCTGTTGGACAGCTGGGCGTTCAGGCGCTGCAGCGTGACCCGGTCGGCGTTCAGGACTTCGCTGTTGAGATCGACCTTGGCGTCCCGAGCGATGACCTGAACGGCATCCGCGGTGAGCTTGGTGCCGTCGGGGAACGCCGTCACGACGGCCCCCGTGAGCCAGGGGCTCGGGCCGCCGAGCAGCCCGTTGACGATCTTCGTCAGGGTGGCCCCGCTGCGGGGGTACCAGCGCAGATCAGGCACCAGGTAGCGGAAGCCCGGATCGAAGAAGTAAAGCGCCTGGGCGGTGAAGACGTCCTGGAAGATGTTCCGGTCGACCACCGTGCCGTTCGGGGCAGCGCCGATGCGCCACTGGCCGCCGACCTGAACGAACTGGTAGCGCAGCGCCACCGCGGTGGGCGACTCGACCTCGCGGTACTCGCCGCGCTCATTCACCTCGGCAACCGGATTCACCGAGAACTGCATCTGGCCCTCGCCGACGGCGACGATGCTGCGCCCGGTGGCGTCGTCGACGGTCACCCCGGAGTCGGGCTCCCAGGAGCTGCTGTAGTTCGGCGCCAGAAATTCCCGGGCGATCGCGTAGTCGTTGTCGGGGCTCGTCGCCGCGTCGATGAAGCCGCGCAGAATCGCCTCGGGGGTGGCGTCCTTCTGCGGCCGCGAGGGCAGGAACACGGGTGCCGGTGTGGCGCCGGGCTGCATGGCCTGCCCTTCCCGCACTCCCCCGTCGCGCGGGATGCCCGCGCATCCGGTCAGCGCCACCGCGAGCGCGACCAGGCTCGCGAACATCCGGGTTCGACTACGCATAGTGCCCGCCCGTTCCTCCGGCGGCCGTGCCGCCGCCCGCATCGGCCGGAGGCAGCGGGCTCGGCGAGCTCGACAGCGTTCCGTTCGCACTGCGCGGCAGGGTCAGCCGGAAACACGACCCTTCCCCTGGGTGCGACCAGACCTGCAGCCAGCCGCCGTGCACGACAGCGTCTTCGAGGGAGATCGACAAGCCGAGGCCCGTGCCGCCGATGGTGCGTTTGCGCGACGGGTCGGCCCGCCAGAACCGGTCGAAGACATGGGCCATCTCCGCCTGGCTCATGCCCAGTCCGTAGTCGCGTACCGACAGGGCCACCGCGCTCTCGTTGCTGTCGACGGACACGATGATCGGCTTCCCCTCCCCGTGTTCGATGGCGTTGCCGATCAGGTTGTGCATGATGCGGCGGATGCGGCGGGGGTCGACGTCCGCGTCGAGGTGCCCGCCCGGCGCCACCAGGGTCAGCACCGTGCCCTTGGAATCCCCGAGCGAGCGCAGACCGTCGATGGCGTCCTCGGCCAGGTGCACCAGGTTTGTGGGCTCGGACTCCAGCACCACCGACCCGGCGTCGTATTTGCTGATCTCGAGCAGGTCGCTCAGCAGCAACTCGAATCGCTCGACCTGCGTGTGCAGGAGCTCGGCCGTGCGTTCGACCGCCGGCGGGAAGGTGGACCGGTGGTCGAAGAGAACGTCCCCGGCCAGCCGGATCGTCGTCAGCGGGGTGCGCAGCTCGTGCGAGACGTCCGATACGAATCGCTGCTGCACCTCGGAGAGGTCGGCGAGCTCCTTGATCTGGCTCTGCAAGCTGTCCGCCATGCCGTTGAAGGAGCGGGCCAGGGTCGCGATGACGTCTTCGCCCTTCTCCGGGATGCGCACGCCGAGGTCGCCGGAGGCAAGTCGCTGGCTGGTCACCGCGGCCACTCGGATCGGGGTGACCACGAAGCGCACCACGATCCAGGTCACCGCGCCGATCAGCAGGATCAGCACCAGGCCGGCGATGCCCAAAGTGCGCTGCACGAAGGCCAGGGTCGCCTCGGCATCGGCCAGGCTGTACCCGATGTAGAGCTCGTACCGGCCGGCGACGGGAACGGTGAGCTGGGACCCGACGACAATGCCGGGAACCTCCACACCGTCATCCGTCGCCAGTGTCACCGACTGCCAAAACTGCTCCCCGACGTTCTCCTGCACCTGGCGGCGGAGACCGGGCGTGATCACGCCGGTCGAATCGCCGAACGACGAGGAATCCTGGGGTGCCACGGTGGAGGCGTCCTGCCCGGGAGCCCGGAAGATGGCGATCATCTGAGATGAGGATGCCGAGGTGACCAGGGTGCGGGCGGAGCCCACCAGGGTTTGCACCTCCACCCGGTCCGCGGCGTCGGAGGCGTCGAAGATGCCCTGGGCGGCGGTCGTAGCCCGATTCGAGTCGACGAGTACCTGATTCAGCCGTGATTGGAACAGGTCGTTGCCCACGCTTGCGGAGATGTAGACCCCGACCACCATGATGGCTATCCCGGACAGAGCCACCGTGATGGTCACCGTGCGGAACTGCAGGGAGGAACGCCACAGCCCAGTGATCCTGGCCGGCCAATCCGGCCAGTCCCGCCAGATGCTGCGTGTGTACCCGGTTCGACCGAACACGAGGAACCTAGCCGGCCGCGCCGGCCCGATAGCCGACCCCGCGCACCGTCATGACGATGCGGGGGTTGTCTGGGTCATCTTCGACTTTGGCGCGCAGACGCTGCACGTGAACGTTGACGAGGCGGGTGTCCGCCTTGTAGTGGTAGCCCCAGACCTGCTCCAGCAGCATTTCCCGGGTGAAGACCTGCTGAGGCTTGGAGGCGAGCGCCAGCAGCAGGTCGAATTCGAGCGGGGTGAGGTTGATCTGCCGCGTGCCGCGCCGGACTTCGTGCCCGGCTGCATCCACGACCAGGTCCCCGATTTGCAGGTTGGCCGGGGTCTCCGACGGAACCGGGCGCAGGCGCGTGCGGATGCGCGCGACCAGTTCCTTGGGGTTGAACGGCTTGACCATGTAGTCGTCTGCGCCGGACTCAAGGCCCTTGACGACATCCATCGTGTCGGTTCGCGCGGTCAGCATAATGATGGGCGTGCCGGATTCAGCGCGGATCAGGCTGCACACCTCGATGCCGTCGAGGCCGGGCAGCATGAGATCAAGCAAGACAAGATCCGGCTTGATGGCACGAAAAGCCTCCAGCGCCAGGGAACCGTCGGCGCAGAAGACCGGCTCGAACCCCTCGGCGTGCAGCACTATGCCGATCATCTCGGCCAGCGCGGTGTCATCGTCGACGACAAGAATGCGTGAGTTCATCAATCCGTTTTCCACTTGGTCACCCAAAATACCCCGGTGAGTCATGCAATCACTGACCTAAGAGTAGTCGACGGCACGGTGGGAAAGCTCAACGTGCTGATTCCTCACCGAGGTATGCCAGCATAGGTCTCGTGACCGACCCGCAGAACTGGCACTCCCCGACCGATGACGGGCGCAGCATTCCGGACGGCGACGTGCAAAAACCGCCCCTCGCGCCTGCCGGTTTCGTGCCTCCGGTTCTGCCGACGGGTGCTCCCGGCGCGGAAACGCCGTCGGTCTGGGGCCCGCCACCGACCTGGACACCCCCACCAAGGCCAGGTCTGATCCCCTTGCGGCCGCTGGGTTTCGGGACCCTGCTGTGGGCGCCGTTCCAGGTGCTGCGCCGCAACCCGAAGGCCACCTTTGGCAGCGCCCTGCTCGTGCAGGCCGGCGTCGCCCTGATCGCCGTGGTCATTGTCGGTCTGGTCTCCTACTTCGCGCTCGAACGCGTGGAGAGCTCTCCGCTGGAGGACCGCGACGCGCTCCAGGCCGGTGCGACCCTCAGCATTGTGCTCTCGGCCATCGTGCCGCTGGCGCTGGCGGTGGTCGCATCCGCTCTGTTGCAGGGCGTCATCGTGATCGAGGTAGCCCGCGCCACGCTGGGCGAGAAGATGCGCCTCGGCTCCCTGTGGCGCGCCGTGCTGCCTCGCCTCTGGCCGCTGGTGCTCTGGACCCTGATGTTGAGCTCGGGCCTGATCGCAGCCATCGCCCTCGTGGCCGGACTCGTCGTGTTCTTCATCTCCCTCGGCGGAGTGGGAGTCGGCCTGGCGGTGGTCACCGGCGTCCTCGGCGCGATCACGCTTCTCGCGGTCGGCATCGGTTTGTTCACGAAGACCTCGCTCGTGCCGAGCGTGATCGTGCTGGAACGGCTCGGCATCCGGGCGGCGGTGGGGCGGTCCTGGTCGCTGACCCGCGGCTACTTCTGGCGCACGTTCGGCGTGCAGTTCCTGGTCTCGACGGTCGTGAACGTCGTCGCCCAGATTGTGACGACCCCGCTGTCGCTTCTCTTCGGAGCCGCGCTCTCCGTCGTCGACCCGAACGCGGCCTTCGACGCCTACCTCCCATCGGTCATCCTCTACGGGTTGACCATCCTGATCGGCCTGGTGCTGGGCGCCGTTGCCGCTGTGGTGCAGTCAGCTGCGACCGCGCTGATCTACATTGACCTGCGGATGCGCAAGGAAGGTCTCGACCTCGAGCTGGCGCGCTTCGTCGAATCGGCCCCCGGCGTGGGCGTAGATCCCTACCTGTCGACGTCGGCGGACACCCCGGAGGCTGCCCGGGCATGATCGAGGGGTGGCACATTCACGCGGCGATCCGGGGGGCGATACCGGTCGATCCCGACGCACCCGAAGCCCGGCAGTGGCTGCGGAACGAGCTGGCCCAGGCTCCGTACGAGGCGGCCCGACCTACCTGGTTCGACCGGTTGTCGACATCGATTCTCGACTGGTTCAGCTCCCTCACCGCGCCATCGTCCGACGGCTTCGCCGCCTGGGTTCCCCTGCTCCTGACCGTGGCCGTGGTGGTCCTGGTCGTTGCCACCATCCTCATCTTCGGCTTGCCGCGACTGAACCGGCGCAGCCGGCTCGCCTCCGACCTCTTCGGTGTCGACGACCGGCGGTCCGCCGCTGATATGCGCCGCGCCGCTCTGGCCGCGGCCTCCCACCGGGACTGGAACCTGGCAAGTGCCGAAATGTTCCGGGCGTTGGCGCGCGGAATGTCCGAGCGCACCATCCTGGTCGTAACGCCGGGCACCACAGCGCACTCCTTCGCGACCCGCGCCGCCGAGGTCTTCCCCGGCGAACAGGGGCGACTCGGCGAGGCAGCCGAGCTCTTCGACGGAGTACGCTACCTGGGGATCGAGGGCACAGAGCAGCGATTCCTGGCCCTCGCCGCGCTCGAGAGCGACCTGCGGGCCGCCCGGCCGCTCAACCTCGAGGACCCAACCCCGATGAAGCAGCTATGAGTCTTCACACCAGGACGGACTCCCTGCCGGTCGAGAACGCCGTCTCCTCCACCCTGACCCTGCGCGCAGCCGGACGCCGAGCGCGGTACTGGCTGATCATGGGTGTCGGCGCCCTGCTCGTCGCCGTCGTCGGTACGGTTCTTGCCGCTGGTGGCGGAGTGGGAGGAAAGCCCCTCGAGGCCGACAGCGCGGCACCGGCCGGCGCACGGGCGCTCGTCGAGGTGCTCCGGCAGCAGGGCGTCACAGTCACCACCGCCGACACCCTCCCGGAGGCGCGGAGGTTGGCCGACGCCGCCGCTGATCCCACCGTGTTCTTCTTCGACGATGGCGGCTTTCTGAGCGACGACCAGTTGAGTGCGATGTCCGCCCTCGCCCCGCGCACTGTGGTGGCCTCCCCGGATTTCCGCTCGCTGCAGACGCTGACCCCCGCGGTGGGCTTCGGCGGCGTGTCCCAGGGCACGCCTTCCCGCGCCACCTGCACGGTCGCGGCCGCGGTCAAAGCCGACACGCTCTCGCCCGGCGGACCCACGCTCACCGTCCCGACCGACGCCGCCGAGCTGACCGGATGCTTCCCCGCTGGAGAAAAAGCCTTCGCCCTGGTCGAGCGGGCCACCGCCGACCGAACCCTCACGCTGCTCGCCGACGGCACCCTGTTCAGTAACGAGAGGATTGACAAGGCCGGCAATGCCGCGCTGGCCCTCAACCTGCTGGGCGCGGGTGAGGAACTCATCTGGTACCTGCCGACGATCGCCGATGTGCCGGGAACCGGGTCGCCGTCTCTCGGCGAGCTCACGCCCGGCTGGGTTACCCCGACCCTCATCCTGCTGGTGCTGGTCACACTGGCCGCGGCCGTCTGGCGTGGGCGGCGCTTTGGACCTCTCGTCGCCGAGAACCTGCCGGTCACCGTGCGGGCCAGCGAGACGATGGAAGGCCGAGCCCGGCTCTACGCGCGCAGCAACGCCCGCCTGCGCGCCCTCGACGCGCTGCGGGTCGGAGCCGTGCAGCGCCTCGCCAGCCAGGTGGGGCTGTCCCGCCTGGCGAGCCTCGACGACGTGATCGTCATGGTAGCCACCATGGTGAGCCGGTCTCCGGAGGACGTGAGGGCCGTGCTCGTGGACGCCGTCCCGGCGTCAGACTCCGAACTGGTCGCGCTCTCCGACCGTCTTCAGGAACTCGAGCGGGCCACGGCGCGCGCGACCACGCCCCTGCCACCCGGAAGAATGGACTCATGAGCACTCATACCCCTGTCGATACCCTGCGAGGCTCCCTCGCCCAGGTGCGCACCGAAGTCGGTAAGGCCGTCGTCGGTCAGGACGGCGCGGTCACCGGGCTGATCATCGCGCTGCTCGCCCGCGGCCATGTGCTGCTCGAGGGGGTGCCCGGCGTCGCCAAGACCCTCCTGGTGCGGTCCCTGAGCCACGCGCTCAGTCTGGAGACGAAGAGGGTGCAGTTCACGCCGGACCTGATGCCCGGCGACGTGACCGGCTCGCTCGTCTACGACGCCCGGGTGGGCGACTTCGAGTTCCGCAAGGGTCCCGTGTTCACGAACATCCTGCTGGCCGACGAGATCAACCGCACCCCGCCGAAGACCCAGTCTGCTCTGCTCGAGGCGATGGAGGAACGCCAGGTCAGCGTCGACGGGCTGTCTCTGCCTCTGCCGGACCCGTTCATCGTCGCCGCGACCATGAACCCGATCGAGTATGAGGGCACCTACACGCTGCCAGAGGCCCAGCTCGACCGGTTCCTGCTCAAGCTCGTGCTCGAGGTGCCGGAGCGCGACGCGGAGTTCGAGGTGCTGCGGCGCCACGCTGAGGGATTCAACCCCCGTGATCTGGCCGGTGCGGGCGTCACCGCGGTGCTCGGCGCGGAGGAATTGATGGCAGCCCAGGCCGCCGTGGCATCCGTGGGGGCCAGCCAGGACGTTCTTGCCTACATCGTCGACCTGGCCCGCGCCACCCGGCGCAGTCCGTCGGTCAAGCTCGGCGTCAGCCCCCGTGGCACCACTGCCCTGCTCGCCTCGGCCAAGGCCTGGGCCTGGCTGAGCGGCTACGACTCGATCACCCCCGATCATGTGCAGGCCATGGTGCTGCCGGTCTGGCGGCATCGCGTGCAGTTGCGGCCGGAGGCGGAACTCGAAGGGGTCTCCGTGGACGCGATCCTGCGAGCCGTGCTCGCCCAGGTGCAGGTGCCGATCTAAGTGACGCTGACCGGTCGGTTCGTTGCTCTCCTCGCGCTCGGCGTCGTGCCGATCGTGCTGCTCGGGAGCACCCCGGGGATGGCGGCGGCTGTGCTGGGCCTGTGGGTGCTCGCCCTGGTGGGGCTCGGCATCCTTGATCTGACCCTGGCCGGATCGCCACGGACGATCGTGCTTTCCCGCAACCTGCCCTCCCGGGTGCGCCTGGGCGAAAGCGCGACGAGCGATCTGTACCTGACCAACAACGGCACCCGACGACTGAACATGGTGGTGCGGGATGCCTGGCAGCCGTCGGCAGGAGCAGGCAACAACCGCACGCCGCTGGTGCTTCCGCCCGGGGAACGACGGCTGGTATCGCTCACGCTGACGCCCCTGCGGCGCGGGGAACGCCGGGTGGACCAGGTCACGGTGCGCTCGTTCGGGCCGCTCGGGCTGTGGGCGCGTCAGGCCACCCTGCAGGCGCCGGGCCAGATCCGGGTGCTTCCGCCCTTCAACGCCCGCAAGCACCTCCCGTCGCGCATTACCCGACTCAAGGAACTCGACGGGCGCACCAGCCTGCTCGTGCGAGGCCAGGGTACCGAGTTCGACTCGCTGCGCGAATATGTGCGCGGAGACGACGTGCGCTCGATCGACTGGCGCGCCACGGCCCGCCACAATGAGGTCATGGTGCGCACCTGGCGCCCCGAGCGGGACCGCCGGGTGGTCATCCTGATCGACAGCGGCCGAACGTCGGCCGCGCGCATCGACGACGAGCCGCGCCTGGACACGGCCTTCGAGGCGTCGCTGCTGCTCGCCGCGCTGGCCTCCCGGGCCGGCGACCATGTCGACTTCATCGCCTTCGACCGTCGGGTGCGCGGCCGCGTGCAGGGAGCGCAGGGAGCGGAACTTCTCTCCCGTATGGTCGATGCCATGGCCCTGATCGACCCGGAGCTGATCGAGACGGACTGGTCGGCGGTTCCCGGGCAGGTACGCGCGGTGACAAGCCACCGGGCCCTGGTCGTGCTGATCACATCGATCGATGCGGCCGGAGCCTCGAGCGCGCTTCTCTCGGTGCTCCCCCAGTTGACCCGACGGCATACCGTGATCGTCGCATCCGTCACGGATCCGTCCACTCTGGAGGCCACGCATCCGCGTGGTAACCGCGAGGAGATCTACCGTTCAGCGGCCGCCGAACGGGCGCTGCTCGACGTGGCCCGGGTCTCCGCGGGAATCCGGCGCCAGGGCGCCGAAGTCGTCACCGGCTCACCTACTGATCTGCCGCCCGCACTCGCCGACCGTTACATCGCGCTCAAGGCCGCAGGCCGGCTCTAGATCGTGACCGGCCCCGTTGACGGATGTCTGCTGCCGGGTTCGGGGGGGGGTGCAGGTGCTCGGTGCTGCGCCCTGCGCAGAGGCTACGCCGCGTAGATCCGGGTGCTCCCGGCCTCGAATTCGGCCAGGTCGCCGGTCTCCCCGGCCCGCACGGCGCGACGACCAAGCACCAGCATGTAGGCGAGGAAGGCGAGCAGTGCGGCCGCGCCGATGCCGATCTTCACCGGCCACGGCCACGGGGCCGGCGTGACGAACCCCTCGATCACACCGGAGACGAAGAGCACGAAGACAAGGCCAATGGCCACAGTGGAGAGGGCTCGCGCATCCTCGGCCAAAGCCTGGGCGCGGGTGCGGGCCCCTGGTGCGATCCAGGCCCAGAAGATGCGCAGTCCGCCGGCGGCAGCCACGAAGATCGCGGTGAGTTCGAGCATGCCGTGCGGTGCGATGTAGAGGAAGAATACGTCGCCCTTGCCGTAGGCGAACATGACCCCGGCCGTGATGCCGATGTTCTGCGCGTTCTGCAGCACGATGTACGGCACGTAGACGCCGAGGATCCCGAAGGCGATGCTTTGCGCGGCGATCCACGCGTTGTTGGTCCAGACCAGGCCGGTGAAGGATGCGGCCGGATTCTCCGAGTAGTAATTGACGAAGTCCTCAGTGACGAGCTTCTGCAAGTCGGCATCGGAACCCACGGCCGCCAGAGCCTCCGGGTTACCGGAGATCCAGAATCCGTAGAGACCGGCGACCACGATGGTCACCGAAGCCACGGCCAGCGTCAGCCACCGCAGGCGGTAAAGCGCGGCCGGTAGCTGTAACACGAAGAAGTTCGGGATCTGGGAGACCACGTTGGCGCTCGCCCCTGTGAAACGGAGTCGGGCCCGGGACAACGCAACGGAGAGCCGGTCGCCCTCCACCGTCGAACCGGCCGTCGACTTGATCGCCGACAGCTGGGTCGCGCCGGACTGGTACCGCTCGATCAGCTCGTCTGCCTGCGCGCCGGAGAGCCGCCGCTGCGAGCCGAGCTCAGCCAGGCGGTCCCACTCGGCACGGTGCGCCGCTGAATACGCGTCAAGGTCCATCTGTTCTAATAGTAGACATGGAGCAGCCCGGCAAGGTGGCCGATCACGGCCAGTATTCGTGGAGCGAACAGGAACTGGTCACCGGAGAAGCCGTAGCCCTCGATGTGAGGCCGGCCAGCATCATCCTGCGTGCAGCCGGCACGATCATCGATTGGGTTGCCTACATCCTCCTGTTCCTGGGGATGGCCTTTCTCGTGTCCGGTCTCACCGGCGTGGCCATCGACAACGCGCTCGGACGGGCGCTCGGAATCGCCGGTTTGGTCGTCTGCCTCCTGATTGTGCCGATGGCCGTCGAAACGGCCACCGGTGGACGATCCCTGGGCAAGCTGGCCATCGGCGCACGCATCGTCCGCGATGACGGCGGCGCGATCCAGCTGCGCCACGCCTTCATCCGCGCGCTGCTTGGCGTCATCGAGATCTACCTGACTTTCGGCGGCATCGCTGCCACCACCGCGCTTCTGAACGGCAAGTCCAAGCGCCTCGGCGACCTACTGGCCGGCACGTACAGCCA
>Ga0136639_10000703_pt1 | contig 11523 bp, 6 predicted proteins | sample AntDrymUQ8592106_2_FD_113739 | JGI IMG/M metagenome (GOLD analysis project Ga0136639, IMG submission 113739) | Polar desert sand microbial communities from Dry Valleys, Antarctica - metaG UQ859 (21.06) | ecosystem: Environmental > Terrestrial > Soil > Desert | place: Antarctica: Dry Valley...
GAGGACTGGGACTCGAACCCAGGACCAATTGGTTAAAAGCCAACTGCTCTACCAACTGAGCTATCCTCGCAATTGGTTTCATGTGCCCCCTTTCGGCGGCGGGGCGGCAAAGTAGGGGAGGGGAGCTTCACTTTGTAGGTTCCTATTGGATTGGGCCAGGCCAGATCTTGAGCGCTTCCTGAAACAGTTCCTTGCCTCGTAGCTCTATGGTTTCTTCGTCCCACTTTTCGTAGTGGCGTAATCGCTGCGTGATAGGTAGGAGGCTGGAATCCAGCATTGCGTCCTTTTTGACTGTCCAAGAGGAATTTGAAACCGAGGAGTTCAGGGATTGGGTTAGTAGCGTCAAATTCCCCAAAGTGTGCAGGGCTTCGTAACGATCATATGACGGTTGACGCCTTTCGTCATCCTCTTCTGCGGCGCGTAGATCCCGGGAGGACAATCCCTTTTCACCATTCGGAAGAGGCCAGTGCTCTACCCAGCTCTGTGGGAGGATGTGCTCAACGGTCAATGGGCCATCAAAAGAGATTGGCTCGAATTTTGACGAGTGCATTGATTCGCTGATTCTCCGGAGAATATGAACAACACGGGCATTGTTCAGGACGTGATAGATATGCTGCTTCTGCCAAGCGTTGGAAAAATCCGCATCAGTCGGCCATCCTGAACTACTGCCCCAGAGGCCGGTAAGCGCCTTGCGGAAATTTTCCGCATCGATTCCGGTGCGTTTGAGCGTCTTCGCGAGGGTCAGAAATATCCGGTTGTATGCCTTTGTTCCCCATCCGGCTACCGCTCTTCGAAGAAGGAAGGATTCCAAGTCTCTCGAAATCAATCGCCACTCGCTTTCCGGGATCTTGGCATCCAAGAGCATAAGAAGCAGCGGGTAGCAGGTGCCGATGTCGAAGCATTCCAGGAAACGCACCAGAGGGTAGAGGAAGTCTTGTTTGTCGGGTTGCGCAAGGCGTCGAAAATCTTTCCCTTGGCGCGAGAGGGTTTCCAGCTCATCCCTTACGGATTCGAAAGGACGCTGGCGTTCAATCCAGAAGCGGTATTCGACGAAGAGGTGCTTGATCGGGATATCCACTAGCTGGCGGCTGGCCAGGAAATGCTGCATGAAGAGGTCGCTTCGCGGACGTTTTAGGCGGCCTTGCCGGATTTCCTCGCGCCAAAAATCCTCATCGAAGGCGCACCAATAGGTTTCATAGAGCTCTTCCTGGGGTTCGTCTTTCCGCGCAGCCCTGAGGAAGATGTAGTTCCGCAACAAATCTGCAGGAAGTAACGGCTCCCCCCGTGCGTTCAACGTCTCGAAAATAACCTGAGCATCGTCTTCTTGATCAAGATCGATGGCGACCACTTGCAGAGAGCTTTTCAGGGTTTGAAAACATTCCTCCAGACGCACGGCCATTTCAGTCTCATCTGCGAGCGGAGGTTCTTCATCTGTTCCCACGAAAAATTCGGTAAGCATGTCGTGGAAAAATAGATACGCCTCGACCATTCGAGGCCTGGGGTCGCATTTCCTGGCATATTTTCGCTTGATGAGCGGATGTTTCTCTTCGATCGCCGCTCGGGATCCTAAGGTTATAACATCGCTGAATTGTGGCTGATCACGCTGGGTGGGCCACACCTTGAACTTGTCCACTTGTGGATTGGCCATCATCCCCCGGTTCAGGGTGTAGGTCTCCGCCTCATTCGCCAACTCCACGCAATCCTGCTCCCGGCAGAAATCCCGGAAGGCTGAGATGAACAGTTGGAGTGTCGTCAGGCGCTGCTGGCCATCGATGACCTGCCGTCGCTCGACATGTGTGCTGGGAGTGAGCTTCTGGTCGAGCACCATTGCCCCGAGGAAATGCACGGGGGCATCCATACGACCTTCGAGGCGTTCAGTGAACTTCCGGCAAATATCCTCCCAGAGCGGCTCCCATTGCTGCTCCTTACTCCATACGTATTGACGCTGGAACAATGGGACTTCAAGGCGGGCTTTCTTTTCGAATAGTGCGAGGAGTGGGGTGGCGTCGGCTCTCATGACATTCCAAGTATGTTAGGGTTTTCAAATTCGAGAATATATTCAGGTCGGCGATCTAACACGGCTTGGCAGACTGCTGCTCGAACAAGAGCCATCGGTTCGAGTCCGCGGCGATGATCGCGTAGATATTGCCTGACCCAATGATCCACAGTCTCTCCGTTCTCTTCGATCTGCTCACGCACTCTATTCACTAGCGTGTCAAAGTAATCAGAAGCCGCACCTGTCCATCGTTTTGAGAGATTCGGGATCAGTGATTCGTGGTTGCCAAGCTTTTGTCTCTCGTTCGGATCATCCGAGTGCAAACGAGGAATGGCATCACGCGAGCCGCCAGAGAGTAAAATTACAGTACCTGCCGAAGCTGGGGCGAAAAATGGATGGAGCCAGTCACCAGCGGGTCTCGCTGCACCAGTTGTTAGCGCTGGCTTATTGCCTTTCCCTCCTCGTGTTGTGTCATTGCACTTGCTGCATATTGGAATCAAATTCCACGGGGAGACAGCTAGTAGCGGAAAGTGGGATTTCGCGTAATAGTGATCCAGTTCGGGCAGGTCGTTTGGACCATCACAATATGGACACACTCGAAGTCGAGGCCAGTTTGCGGCTTGAAAGTTCTCACCGTATTGATCTTTGCGAACCGCTCGGTCATTTGCAAATTCGTATCCAAGCCAGCCACATTTTGAATCGATTCCCAGGAAGTCATAGAACCGATCAAATAGTTGGCGTGTTGCCTTTACAGCTTCCTCTGTGGAGTCGGGAAGTGATGCAAGGCCATTGAAAATCCCACCCTCGTTCCAAAACGCACGAAGGCGGTTCTGGCGGCAGAATTCCTTGTAAAGAGCGCTCCGAAACGCGGGAGATGCCTTTCCGACGATTTGAAGAGGATCCAAGACGGAGAATTCTCTTTTGCGACAAAACCTCTTGATCCAATCGGGTGATTGCGTTTTCCAAATGCCCTCCAGCCAAATCTTCCCAATCACGCCACTGCCGGACGGATGCTTTGCCAGCGCCTTCAGGAGAAGGCGAAGAAGAGCGACGATGCGGCGAAGGTCGCGAGCTTCGGGGGGCGGTTCAACCGGGTGAAGAGCCATCGCTTTCGTTTTGAAGATTTCTCAGCACCGCACGCAGTTCCGCGCGATGAAAGCTGCTGCCGAGGACTTCTAGCAACTGCTCGAGTTCTAACTCTTTGCCTTTCCACTCGTAGTTGAGCAGCCGAGCTAACAACTTCTCCGAGCGCCCACCAATACTGCTTTCCGCGTGAAAGAGGTTCTTATTTACATCGCCTGGATCTGTGCCGAAGAGTCCGCCTGTCACGGATCTTGCGATTGGCTGGCCAGTTTTTTTGTCCTTATCGAGGACAGTCACTTCTGCCGCGAACGCGTCGGTGAGTGCGATACTGGTATGGGTGGCGACGATGACGTTGGCCTCCGTGGAATTTAGTAGTCCTGAATCCACCATTTGTACGATCTCGCGTTTCCAAACGTCGTTAAAATGAGTTTCCGGTTCATCGAGTAGAAGCAGCGAGCCGTCCTGACCGCGCAGCAGGTAGAGCAGGCCCAGACGACCGAGAAGCATTTGCTCTCCATCGCTGAGTTGGTCGAAGGTTATTATCACGTCGTCGCCCTCTTCGGGATCGTCTTCATTATCGCTGACTCCCGTCCATCGAAGACGTTTGACGGTGAGGGTAATGTCTTCCAATAGGCCGGTTCTCTCCCAATCTCTGAGGCGGGCGAAGAAATCAAGTGGGGTAGAATCAAGATTCTTGTCCTCACAGAAGAGTCTTAGAACCGCTTCCGCACCAGTTTTACAGCCATCCACTCTTTCGGCGGTAAATTCCACGGACTTGCTGGGAACTCCGAAAGGCGCGGCCTCTTTGAGTTTTTCGCTTAGGTTCAGACCTTCGGTCGAGCCGAGGGAAATCACGGCGCGGTGACGGCCTCGCGGTTGGGCGATCACTTCGTCTGCCAAGGCAACTAGGCACAGCAGTTCCTCATGCTGTCGTGGGGAAACGCGATCATCAGCATCTCGATAGGTGATGCTCAAGTGGGTGGGATAGAACCAATCGATCTGATCCAGCGCGTTCCGTGCACTTTCGTCGTCACCGGCTGACTCCCGTAGGAGAAGGCGCTTCCTCAGAGCTTGCATCTCGCTTGTCGTGTTATTTCCTGCAAGTTCGTTGGCAGCTTGCAGGAGTGCCATGGCGATACCCGCGTAACGTAGCTGGTGATGATGGATGCGGAAGTAGAACTCTTCCATGCGCTCGGCGCGGGGCATGCGGTTCATTGAGACCTTGCGGCGGATCTCATTGAGCGGAGCCAAATTCTCGTTAAGCTGAGCCATCGCTTCCGGCGATAGTTCTCCAATCTGTCCGACACCGGGAACAGATTGCGTGTTGCCACTGATCTTGAGTGTGGCGCGGGTGAAGATGTTGGTGATACGGATTGGCTGCTCTTCCTCCCATTCTCGATCCATGGTCCATCCTTGGGGACGTTCTTCTTCGCTTTGGTATTGAGCCTCATCTTCATCTCTCGGGTGAAAATCGGGATGATCCAGTCGTTCCCAAGGGTCTGAAGCACCCGAGGTATAGGCGATAAGGCGTTTTGGTAAACGGGCGAAAAGCAACGAGCCCCGGATTGCATCGGGTCCGAATTCAATCTCAGGCGTGCCAATCAAAGGATGTGCCTTTTCGTTCCCCAATGCATCGGAAATGGCAGACCAGTCCATGCGGTTGGTGTTCCCAGGCACGCGTGGGATCAGGGCGAGATAAGAACGGGCGGAAGGGAGATTGCTGAAATGCAGAACAGTAGTGCGTGAATCGCCGCTTTCCACGCGATCCCAAGCCAGCGTAATGGGAACAGGTGGGGCTTCCCGCAGATTAAGGGCGCGAAAAGTTCGATAGAGGATGCGCAGGATAGATGATTTTCCGCTACCATTGACACCCACCACAAAATTCAGCGCCCCCTTTCGAGGCGGATCTAGGTAGGGCGCGATGCGATCCTCGCGGCCAAAAACAACCGCCGTGTCATTCAGCGGGCCGTATCGTGGGAGATGGAGATAGCGCAGCCTCATTTCATCATTCGTTCCTTTTCCAACTGGCCTATGAGGCGTTCCATTTCGCGTAGGCGGGATTTATCTCCGGGTTCGCTCCCCATGGTAAGCGCAGCCCCATCCATGGTGATGGGGCTTCCATCGTAAGTTAGCACGTTTCCGCTTTCGGTGCGTGGCAGTCTGTAGGCGTTCCCGTAAATGTATTCACCGGTGTCTTCGGTTTGTTCCTCGCGGCTCACCAAGATGAGCAGGCCGAGAGTTGCAAGAATGCCAAGATGACCTTCGATAGCTTGCGGATTCTTCCTGAGAGGAGGCTTATCGATATAATCTCCCAGTATTTTGGCACTAAAATATCGGATGTAATCTACTCCGCCCACCATTCGTTTGATCTCGCGTAGAACGAAACGCTGTTCGCGGTTGAGATCCGAATGGATGCCGTCGGTACGTTCTTGGGAGATGAATACACCGATTGCTTTGGCTGGTGAAACTGCATGAGCGACTACTTGAAGGGTTTGAGTAAGGGCGATTTGAAGCGCTTCGTCGCGTTCACGTGCCTCATGGGCGAGTTGCTTCGAGTTCGAGTCCCGCCAGTTGGCGGTGAGTTTCTCTGAGAATGCGTTGGCGGATAGAGATGCGGTCAAGGCTCTTTCCAATCGTAAGGACTCCTCGTCAAGATATCGTACTGCTTCCGTTTGCTCCACCTGAGCCACAAAAGCTATCTGTGTCGAGATAGGCGGAACTGGAATCATGAGCGTTAACACATCAGTCTGGTTGATGCTGGCTTGATTGATTGCCTGCTTGGCCTTTGCCCGGAGCTTGGCAACGAGTGATGGATGCTGAAGGCATGCAATAAGGAATTCAGGCTTTACCTTTTCCGTCTGGGGATCAAGTCGCATCATATTAGATTCATAAACTGTCGGCTCTTCCAGCGAGGATACGAGAAGGCTCTTTCCAAGATGTTCGATGCTGTTGACCCGGTTGATCAGGATTTGCCCGTTAGCTACCATAAATTGCTCGATCTCTTGCTCGGTTATCCTGAGGCGTTGCAAGTTCTGGCTAGTTCGCAGTATGCCTCTGGAAAAGTCTCCGATTCGAATGATAGGAGTACCTTCACCATAGAATTCCGCTGATTTATATAGTCCGTTCTTTGGAGAGTCGTTGATGACTGATGCCAACAATTCAGTCGCCCACTTCTTTGGATTTCTTACGGGGTCTCCGAAAGACGCATCAAACATCGCCGGGATTAGTTCGGCGGTTTTGGCTTCAGCTTGGGCGCGGAGACTGCGGATTTCCTTGGCTTCTTCGAGGATTGCGACGATTTCTTTTTGCTCGCTTAGAGGCGGAAGTGGAATCGAGACCGCCCGGATATCGTCGTCTGAAACGGCTGGGTAAGCTCCGCCTTTTTGTCTTGAAACCAAAATCTGGACGAACGACTCCGTCGTAACGAAGTGAAAGAGATACTCGGGTGTCAGAACTTCTGAAATGGGACGCAGAACACAAAAACCAGTCGACGCTACTGCATTTGGTAGATCGTTCGGGACGAGAGCTACCGCGTTCAATCCCGGACGAACCGACGATACCAGCACATCTCCGGGACGAACTAATTGCCGTGCTCGACTCGGTGCTTCGCTAGTTTTTTTGCTGAGGTTCCCGATGAGATTTTTTGACGCATTGTCTACCGCAGAAATATCGATATAGTTGAACGTGTCGGAAAACTGCGACGCTGGATCGGATCTTTCAATCGGGAGCGTCACATCTCCGAGCATTATCATCCTCCAAGTTTTGTGGTTCGCGTTTGTCATTTCTCTCCCCCGACCATTGTCAAAAGTTTCTTCAGTCGCTTCTGCACCTCGCTATGAATTCCATGGAGTTCCCTGATGAGTTCGGCTGGCGGGCTGTGCTGGCCTGGATCGAAGCCGAAGGGTTTGTGACGGCCAGCGGAGAGATTGAAGTCGAGAGATTCAAGGCAATCGGCATCGAGGCGGTTAAGGTATTCCTTTTTAACCGTGGCCTCGCTGTCGAAGACCTTGATGTCGTCGCGCAGCCACTTTAGATACTTCGGATCGATGACGCCCTTCTTGTGAGTGGGTTTGGAGATTGGTTTTTTTGACTTCGGATCCTCCCCCCAGGTTTCGAGTTCCGCCCATTGCCGCACCGGGACGATCCAACTGAGCAAGGTGGGCTGACGGGCTTCTCCTTCTTCGGTGGCGGTGAGCTTGCCTTTGCGGGGTATGGATTCCAGTCCGCGCCGCCAGACGTTGTAGCCATCGAGCCTGGCGAAGTCCTTGAGCAGGGGGCTGAGTGACTTGACCACGGCATTGGCATTCGGCTCCTGAGGTGCTTTCTTGGTTTTGGAAGTCGGTATCTTCACGCTCTCAGCCCACTCGACAACCATGCCCGTCGTTTCCTTGAGTAAGGCTTTGAGTGCATTGAGTCCGAATTGATCGAATTCGCGATCCAACAGGCTTTCGTCTCTCACCTTTTTGGTGAGTGCGGTTCCGATAGACTTCGCACTTTTCTCCGCTGCAGCGAGAGCTTTGTCCGGATCTGGTTTCCGGGAGGATGCGTAGGAATAAGCTACCGTTTGCTCGACGAAATTCTGGAAGGCTTTTTGAAACCTAGGTCGGACTCGGGCGAGCACGACGGCGTCATACTGGCCCGCGCCACGTGGGTCGGAGGGATCGAATTTGAATTCCTTCTGCCACAATTCGTGGAGCGGGAATGTATGGCCTTTGTCTCCGGCTTTCTCTGGAAAGATTGTCAGGAATTCGTCATCCACGCTGCGCCAGCGCTCCTCCCAGTAGTCGGGCTGGTGATAGTTCTTGGCGATTGAGCGTTCCAGTTCGGCAGCGTTACCCTCGCGCCCATTCTTCCAGGCTTCCGCTTTGACGAGAGCGTCCCAGAGATCGTTGTCAGCGCGATAGCGCGCCTTGCGGCGCTGATCGAGAGAGAAGGCTTCGTCGCTGATTTCGTAGAACCAGACATCACGAGTGCGGGGATCCTCGCCTTTTGCCACTTTCTCCCCGGCTTTCTGGAAAAGCACGATGGAGGTTTTTACTCCCGAGTAGGGTTGGAACATGTTGGCCGGAAGGGAGACGATGGCTTCAAGCGTGTTTTCAAAGAGTAGTTGTTGGCGAAGCTTTCGGTGGGCAGTTGTGGAGCCGAAGAGCACACCGTCTGGAACGATCACCGCAGCACGTCCACCAATCTTTAGCAGATCCAGCATCAGCCAGACGAAGAGCAGCTCGCTCTTAGTGGTGATGGGCGTGGATTTTTTGCCGGAGCGAGGGAATCGCTCGCGGTTCTCGCTGAGATCGCCTTCATCGACACTGCCGGTAAACGGAGGATTGGCGAGGATGTAGTCGTAGGTTCCGCTTTCGTCGTCATCGAGGCGTTTGCTCAGGGCATCGAGCTGGTGGACTTCGGGTGATTCCAGTTCATGGAGAATGAGATTCATCCATGCGATGCGGACCATGGTGCGGTCGTTGTCGTAGCCATGGAAAAGATCGTCAAAGTTGTATTCTTTGCCTTTGGGCCAGACGGGAAACACGCCGTGGGGCGCCCCGTCCCATTCGAGGCGCAGGTTGTCTTCATCCGTGTTGTCGGCTTTCCATTGGAGAAGGCTATTGAGTAGGAAGCCGCCAGAACCGCAGGCGGGATCGAGTATCTTTGAACCAAGCTCCGGCTTGAGGAGCTGAACCATAAAGCGGATGAGGTGGCGTGGGGTGCGGAACTGGCCGTTTTTTCCGGACTCTTTCACCTCCTCAAGCAGATACTCGAAGATATCGCCCATGATGTCGGAGTTGACAGAGCGGGTATCGAGCTGGCGGAAGAGTTCGTCGATCAGGCTGACGGCGCGTTTGAGTGTGTCGGTCTTGTTGGCATCGAGAATGAAGTAGGCATCGCTCAACCGACCCGAAATGCGTCCAAGGGTGGTGTCGCCGTTTTGGGCTGAGCCTACGCGTTGTTCCAAGGTGCGGAGCCATGGGAAGACGGTATCGTTGAGGAGTGGGAAGGAGACGTTTTGGCGAATGTAAGACCAACGGCATTGTTGTTTTTCTCTTTGCTCTCGGAGCTTCGTGAAAGCGGACATGTCAGAATGTTCCCCTTCATTATCTGCAACTAGCATCGCATCTTTCCTGAGTTCCTTTTCTTCCGCTTCGGTAATGTAGTAAATACTACGTTTCCCTGATTTCACCCGCTCATGATCCAGGTTCTCCAATTGCCGGATGAACAGCAGGAACGTGATTTGCTCGATGGCAACTAGCGGATTGGAAAGGCCGGAAGACCAGAAAAGGGACCAGAGATCGTGAACCTTGCGGCGAAGTTGGGGTGAGAGCATGTGTGGAAGTCAGGTGAATGGGTTTCAGGGCTTGCCGAGTTCTTTTTCGATTTCCTCGATGGTGGGCAGGGAGCCTTTGAGTTTTTTCGGAAGCTTGCGGGTGAGTTGATATTCGCTGACGCCGATGGCCTTGGTCATGCCGCGCAGGGCGTATTCCGCGACGAGGCCTTTTCTATCCTGGCAGAGGATGATGCCGATGCTGGGTTGGTCGTCGGAGTGTCGCATCTTGTCATCCACCATGTTGAGGTAGAAGTTCATTTTGGATGCGTGCTCGGGTTTGAAGGCTCCGCGTTTCAGATCGATGACGACGAAGCAGCGGAGCTTGAGGTGATAGAAAAGGAGGTCGATGTAGAAATCGTCGTTTCCGAGTTCGAGGTGGACCTGGCGACCGACAAACGCGAAGCCGGTGCCGAGTTCGACAAGGAACTTGCTGAGGTGCTCCATCAGCCCGAGTTCGAGATCCCGCTCACGTGCGGCGTGGCCGAGGGTGAGGAAGTCGAAGTTGTAAGGATCTTTTATGATCTGCTGAGCGAGATCAGATTGGGGATCTGGCAGGGTTTGTTTGAAATTGGTGATCGCCTTGCCTTCACGCTTGTGGAGATCGGATTTGATCTGAAGGGTTAGGATGTTCCGGGACCAGCCGTTTTCCGTGATCTTGGCAGCATACCAGAGGCGGGTGGCGGGGGACTTGATTTTCTGGATGAGGACGACGTTGTGGAACCAGGGAATCGACAGGATTTCAGGGGGCGGCAAATCTTGCGCAGGCTGCGCAAGATTTGGTTCGGCCGCGTCAGATGGAATTTCTTGCGCAGCCTGCGCAAGATTTGGCCGCTCGGGCGCATACCCGAGGTAGAAGGCCCTCATGCGCCATACGTTGTTTGCCGAGAAGCCTTGAATTCCTGGGAAAGCTGACTGGATGTCGGCTGCCAGCTCTTCGATCACCGACTTGCCCCAGCCTTCGCGTTCCTGCCGATCTACGATGTCGCGCCCGATCTGCCAGTAGAGGAGATTCAATTCACGACTGACGGCAAGGTGGGCACGAACCTGGGCTGTGGTGACCCGTTGCTTGATCCCCGCAAGAAGTTCGATATATCCACCGGAGGAAGCGGGTATCTGCGAGGAGCTTTTGGAACGTTTCGAGGTCATGCGGCGGCGAATCGTGTCAGTTCGAGCAGATCATCCAATTCTGATTTTATGAAAAGACTCTCCGGATCGCCGATGGCGGTGAAGGGTGCCTGCCGCAATGCATCAAGGGAGGAGATTTCCGCCTTTTGCATGACCGCCTTACGGAGGGTGCGGACGAACATGAGCTGGGTGGCTGTTAGATGCGGATGTTGTCCTACCCATTTGTCGAAGGCTTCTGAAATCATCGTTTCCCGTGAGGGGAGTTCCGATACCTTGAGGATGTGCCGGAGGAAGTCCGTCAAGGATGCATTCGGCTGATCGTAGGCCTTGCGGAGTTGTTCCTCTGTCACGAAGAGATCAGGTCCATTCAATGCAGCAGCGACGGCATCCAGATCATCGTCGTCCAGTTCCTCCCCATGTTTCAGGCGTTGCAGCGCCGGATTGTCGCCAGCAAGGTCTTTCACAAGCGCTTCGACACGTCCACGGTAGGTTTCCGCAAATGCGCCTTCACCAGATGGTCCGAAGACGATGTAATGGCGTTGCTGAATTTGATCGGGCAAAGAGAGCCGGACGAAGGTGGAAGGTGGGCGGCGATTTCGGAATCGCATCAGGGGAGCAAAAGTTTCCTGAAGAGCCATGATGCTGGCGCAGGAAAGATTGTCCCAGAAGGCATCTGTTTGGGCGGCAGCCAACGCTTCGAGATGCTTGTGGACCTCAGGGATGTTGGTCGGTAGAAGAGCCAGGTTTTCGCAAACGCGCTGACGTATGGTTTGGATCTCTCCGGCGTCAGCGCGAAGATGGGCGAGAACCAACTGCTCGGTCTGGTTTTCAAACTGCAGCTCGATATATGAGCCTGCAATCGAGAAGCGTAACAGGGGTGTGATTTTTTTCGGTGTTTTCAGGCGGCCATTTTTTGCCAAAGTTTTTCCCAGTCGCCGTTGGCTTGTAGGGTTTTGAGTTGAGCCATCGTTTCGGCGTTTGGTTTTGTCCACCAGGC
>Ga0136639_10000704_pt1 | contig 11507 bp, 10 predicted proteins | sample AntDrymUQ8592106_2_FD_113739 | JGI IMG/M metagenome (GOLD analysis project Ga0136639, IMG submission 113739) | Polar desert sand microbial communities from Dry Valleys, Antarctica - metaG UQ859 (21.06) | ecosystem: Environmental > Terrestrial > Soil > Desert | place: Antarctica: Dry Valley...
ACCACGTCCTCGACCTCGCGCGGGAACACGTTGAAGCCGCCGGTGACGATCATGTCCTTGGTGCGGTCGACGATGTACCAGAAGCCGTCCTCGTCCTCCCTCGCCACGTCGCCGGTGTGCATCCAGCCGTCGCGGAAGGTCTCGGCCGTCTCCTCGGGCAGGTTCCAGTAGCCCCCCGCCAGGAGCGAACCCGACACGCAGATCTCGCCCGGCTCCCCCACCGGCACGGGCTGATCGTCCTCGCCGAGCAGCGCCGTGCGGATGAAGGCGCTGGGGCGGCCGCACGACGAGAGCCGCTCGTCGCCACCACCCATGTGGTCGTCCTTCGCCAGGTAGGTGATCACCATCGGCGCCTCGGACTGGCCGTAGTACTGAGCGAAGATCGGACCGAAGCGGTCGATCGCCTCGCGGAGCCGCACCGGGTTGATCGCCGAGGCGCCGTAGTAGACGGTCTCCAGCGACGACAGGTCACGGGTGTGGGAGTCCGGGTGGTCCATGAGCGCGTAGAGCATCGAGGGCACCAGCATCGTCGCGGTGATCTTCTGCTCCTCGATCGTCCTGAGCACCTCGGCGGGGTCGAAGCGCGCGAGCACGTAGAGCGAGCCACCCTTGATCACGGTCGGCACGAAGAACGCCGCGCCGGCGTGCGAGAGCGGCGTGCACATGAGGAAGCGCGGGTTCTCCGGCCACTCCCACTCGGCGAGCTGCACCTGGGTCATCGTCGCCATCGCGGCCGATGTGCCGATGACGCCCTTCGGCTTGCCGGTCGTGCCGCCGGTGTAGGTGATGGAGACGATGTGGTCGGGCGGCAGGACCTTCGCGACGAGCGGCACCGCCTCGTAGGACGCAGCGCTCGCCACCAGGTCCGTGCCCACGTGCGCGAGCTCGTCGGGCACGGGACCGATGGTCAGTACCTGGGTGAGCGCGGGGCACTTCGCCAGCAGCGCCAGCGCCCGCTCGGTGAAGTAGGGGTCGATGATCAGCGTCGTGATGCCGGCGTCGTTGATGACGTAGGCGTGGTCGTCGGCCGACCCCAGCGGATGGAGCGAGGTGCGGCGGAAGCCCTGTGTCTGTCCGGCGCCCAGGATGAAGAGCACCTCGGGGCGGTTGAGCGCGAGCAGTGCCGCCGAGGTGCCCGACCCTGCCCCCAACGCCTCGAACGCCTGCACGTAGCGCGACATCTGCTCCGCGACCTCGCCGCCCTTGAGCGTCGTGTCGCCGAGATACATCACGTCCTTGTCGCGGTGGCGCTTCAGCGCCGCCACCATCAGGTTGCCGTTGTGGGTTCCGGTCCGCATGTTGTCGTCATTCACGCGAGCAGACTAGAACGTGTTCTAGGAAGGGGCAATGGTGGTGGTGTGCCCTGGCGGCGGTGCCGGAGGCGTGGCTGACTGGGGAAGGTGGCTGTTCCGCCCCAGGGGCTGGGCATGGCGGCCGTGGCGGTCCAGGCGATCCGTTCCGGCGGCTGGACGCAACCCGACCCCACGGGCGCTCGACCGTCGACGGCGTCCGACCACGCCCGAGTGGCGCCTCGGCGGCGAGCGTCGCGGCAGGAGAGACAGCGAGTCCGGTCAAGACAGATCGGGCACCGGCGCGGCAGGCTCATGGCTCACGACCCGGCGAGGCCCTGGCGCCGCTCGTGGAGGCGCTGCTGGGCTGCCTCGAGGTAGGCCAGGCAGGGCGCTTCGGCGCCGGGGTGCTTCTCGAGGAGGTGGAAGATCCAGCGGTCCATCGCGGCCATGAAGCCGTTGTCCTCGCCGGCGCGGTAGGCCGACCACTTGGCTGGTGCCTTGGCCACGCACTCGGTGCAGCTGATCTTGTAGACGAACTGCTGGCTCCCGTCGACGTCGATCTTGACCATCGCCAGCTCACCGGCCTCCGCCGAGGCCTTCCGCTCCCGAGCAGATCGGCTCGCCACCATGTCGCACCCTCATCTTCTGACCCGTTGTCGTCGACAGGCGGAGCCTACGCGGGGTCAGCCAGACCGCCGAGCACGGCCAACCGGGCGAGGCCAGGTCCCGTGCGCTCAGCCAGCCGGGCGCGTGCGTCGTCGAGACTCCGCGACGCCGCGTGGTCGGGCGGGACGCGTGCGGGGTTGAGGGCGACGCCGTTGGCCCAGGCCGCGATGTCGGGCTCAGCGCCGAAGGCTGCCGAGGCGCGCATACCCAGGACGTTCATCCGCGCCCACTCGACCAACGAGTTGCCGAAGGACGATGGCGGGCAGAGGCGGTTCTTCTCGGCATCGTCGTCGCGCGTGGCCTCGACGTAGCCCGCCAGTGCGGCTCCGAAGCAGGGGAACCCCGCCCGGATCGGCTGCAGCGTGATCGCTTCAGGCGCCCAGATCGGCAGCCGAGGCGGGTTCTTGAGCCCATCGGCGGCGCAGTTGACGATCAGCGCATCGTCGGCGATCGCCACCGAGCCGTCTGCCAGGTCGAGGTGGCCGCGACGCACACCCGTGACGCGCCCTCGTCGTACGACGTCCTCGACCGTGCGGAGCAGGTCGAGCTCCCACGTGCCGAGCGTCGGCGCCTTGGCCATCGTCGGCGTGACCGAGCGGTCGATGCGCAGCATGATGCCCGCGTCCTCCAGGTCGAGGAACAGGTCGTCCAACGACGTCGCCCGCCCTGCGGCCGACATCATGTCGGCGACCATGGCGAGGTAGACGGCCGGGTCCGGCTGGATCACGGCCCTGTTGAGCATCCACGGGTCCCGCGGGCGCACCCAGCAGATGGTCCCGGGGTCGACACCGCGACCCAGCAGCCACACCACGGCATCGGTGGCGGTCTTGCCCGAGCCGACCACGACGTACTGGCTCGGGGACTCCTCCCACCCGACCAGGTCGTTGACCGGGACCACCGTCGCGCCGTCACCCACGGCGAAACGCGGCGGGGTCTCGGCGGGGATCTCCGGAGCCAGGTAGCGAGCGTCCACGATCCGGCACCGCTTCGGCACCTCGACGTGCTCTCCGCTCTCGAGCGAGACGAAGCCTCTGCCGCCGACGTAGACACAGCCGGTGTGGAGCTCGACCCGGCCGGGTCCCACCATGCGCGTGGCCAGCACGTGGTCGTAGTAGGCGCAGATGGTCGCCTGGTCGGCGCGCTCGTGGAGCCCAGCCTCGGGCCCTTCCACCTGGATCCCTCCACCGCCCAGGACGGTCGATGCCACCCCGTAGAACGAGGAGGCCTGGTGCAGCCGGACGAACGGGTAGGCACCGCGCCAGTGCCCGCCGACGGCGTCACGACGGTCGACCAGGGCGACCCGCACGTCGGCATGGTCGATCAGCGCGTCGGTGAACGCGAGCCCGCTGGCCCCGGCTCCGACCACCAGGTAGTCAGCGTCGACGACGCGCGTCACTCAGAGAGCCCGCTCAGGTCCTCGGGCACGTCGACCGCGTGCTGCTGCAGGATCTCGAGCGGCACCAGTCGCAGCACCGCCTCGTTGGTGGCTGCCAGCACGACGGGAGCGGCCACTCCGTCGGCATGGGCGCGAGCCCAGTTGAGCGCCGTGACGCACCAGCGATCGCCTGCGCGCAGACCCGGGAAGCTGTAGAGCGGCATCGGTGTCGACAGGTCGTTGCCGATGCTGCGCTGGTGCTCCAGGAACTCCACGGTCGCCACGGCGCAGATGGTGTGACTGCCCTGGTCCCCGGGACCGGTGTTGCAGCACCCGTCGCGGAAGAAGCCCGTCAGCGGCTCGGTGCCACATTCCTCCAGCTCGCCACCCAGGACGTTGCGCTCGATCACGGACCCGATGCTAGGCCAGGACCTCCGCGATGGCGCGCAGCTCCTCGACCGAACGACAGCTGAGGAGCAGCGTGGTCACGCCGGTCTCCTCCCACTGGGCCGCACGCTCGGCGACTTCGGCGGCCGTGCCGATGATATGCATGTCGTCGACGAGCTTGTCGGGGATCAACGCTGTGGCCTGGTCCTTCCTCCCCTCGAGGTAGAGCTCCTGGACCTGGTCGGCGGTCTCGCCGTAGCCCATCCGCTCGAAGACCATCTTGTGGAAGTTCTGCTCCTTGGCCCCCATGCCCCCCATGTAGAGCGCGACGACCGGCTTCATCCCGTCGATGACGGCCTGCTTCTCCGCTGCGCTCTCCACGATCTGCACGTGACAGGTCGCGGCGATCTCGAAGTTGTCACGCGTGCGGCGGGCACCCTTCCGGGCGAAGCCCTCGTCGAGCCACGGCTGATACATCGCTGCGGACTTCGGCGTGTAGAAGATCGGGATCCAGCCGTCCGCGATCTCCGCTGTCTGCGTGACGTTCTTGGGGCCCTCGGCGCCGAGCCAGATCGGGATGTCGGAGCGCAACGGGTGCACGATCGGCTTGAGCGGCTTGCCCAGACCAGTGGCCCCAGGGCCCTGGTAGGGCAGTGGGTAGTGGGGGCCTGCGTTGGTGACCTTGTCCTCACGAGCAAGGACCTGGCGGATGATGTCGACGACCTCGCGGGTACGGGCGAGCGGCTTGGAGAACGGCTGGCCGTACCAGCCCTCCACGACCTGGGGACCACTCACGCCCATCCCGAGGATGACGCGGCCGCCGCTGAGGTGGTCCAGGGTCAGCGCGTGCATCGCGATCGAGGTGGGTGCGCGTCCCGACATCTGGACGATCGACGTCCCGAGCCGCACGCGAGAGGTCTCGCGGCCCCACCAGGCCAGGGGGGTGAACGCGTCGGAGCCCCACGCCTCGGCCGTGAAGATCGCGTCAAATCCGGCCGCCTCCGCGGCCGCCACGAGCTCTGCGGTCCCCGTCGGGGGCTGCGCGCCCCAGTAGCCCAACTGCAAACCAAGTTTCATGAGATCACCCTCCCAGAACCCTTGCCGTAAAATCTAGAACGTGTTTCACTTTCGACCCATGAGCCGTACCTTGTCAGCGCCCGTCACGGTCGCGTTCGACTACACCAGATCCACCGGGCCCGTGCTCGGACGCTTCCTGACGGGCCTGCGTGACGGCGTGCTCGTCGCAGGCCGTACGTCGGCAGGCGAGGTCGTCGTACCGCCGCTGGAGTACGACCCGGTCACCCACGCGGCGACCACCGACTTCGTCGAGGTCTCCCCCGTCGGGACCGTCACGTCCTGGACCTGGGTGCCCGAGCCGGTCAAGGGTCAGCCCTTCGACCGCCCCTTCGCCTTCGCCCTCGTGACGCTGGACGGGGCGACGCGGGGGTTGTTCCACGCGGTCGACGTGGCCTCCGCCGACGAGATCACCACCGGTATGCGTGTCCAGGTCCGCTGGGCCGAGGAGCGGGTCGGTCACATCAACGACATCGCCTGCTTCGAGCCCATTGCCGACGAAGCATCGGCCCGGCCGGCCGGAGGCGGACTGATGGAGGACCACCTCGTCACCGGCGTCGTCACGCCCGTCTCGCTGGACTACATCTACGCAGCCTCCCCGGAGGAGTCCACGTTCTACCGGGGTCTCGACGAGGGCCGGATCCTCGCTCAGCGCTGCCCCACCTGCGAGAAGGTCTACGTGCCGCCGCGCAGCGCGTGCCCCACCGACGGGACCCCGACCGAGGGTGAGGTCGAGCTCTCCGGGGTCGGGACCATCACGACGTTCTGCATCGTCAACGTCCCGTTCCTCGGACAGAAGATCACCCCGCCCTACGTCTCGGCCTACGTCCTGCTCGACGGCGCCGACATCGCCTTGCTCCACCTGATCCTCGGCGTGCCCGCCGACGAGGTCCGGATGGGGATGCGGGTGCAGGCCGTGTGGAAGCCGCGAGAGGAATGGGCCTACTCGCTGGAGAACATCGACCACTTCGCGCCCACCGGTGACCCGGACGCGGACTACGACACCTACAAGAATCACCTCTGAGGACAAGATGAGAGACGTTGCCGTCGTGGGGTTCGCCCAGCGACAGATGCCGGACTTCGACGGGTCACCGACCTGCGTGGAGATGCTGGTGCCGATCCTGGCCGAGTGCTATGAGCAGACCGGCTGGACCCGCCACGACGTGGGCTTCTGGTGCTCGGGCTCCTCCGACTACCTCGCCGGCCGGGCCTTCTCGTTCGTCCAGGCCGTCGACACGATCGGGGTGGACCCGCCGGTCAACGAGTCCCACGTCGAGATGGACCTGGCCTGGGCGATGTACGAGGCCTGGATCAAGATCCAGACCGGGGAGGTCGACACCGCAGTGATCTATGCCTTCGGAAAGAGCTCGGCGGGCACCCTGCGACGCACCCTCGCGCTCCAGCTCGACCCCTACACGATGATGCCGCTGTGGCCCGACACCGTGTCCCTCGCCGGGGTCCAGGCGCGCGCCGGCCTCGACGCGGGTCTCTGGGACGAGCGCGCGATGGCCGAGGTCGTCAACCGTTCGCTCACCGACGCGGAGAAGAACGAGTACGCCATCCGCAAGGGCGGCTCCTCGGTCGACGAGCTGCTCGCCCGGCCGATGTATGCCGACCCGTTGCGCAAGCACGACTGCTCCCCGGTCACCGACGGTGCGGCCGCGATCGTGCTGGCCGCCGGTGACAGGGCATTCGAGGTGCGAGACAAGCCGGCCTGGATCACCGGTCTCTCCCACTACATCGACTCCCCCGGCATGGGCACCCGCGACCTGACGCGTGCGCCGAGCGCAGCCAACGCCGCAGCCAAGGTCGACCTCGACGGTGTCGAGATCGCCGAGCTGCACGCGCCGTTCAGCCACCAGGAGCTGATCCTGCGTCGCGAGCTCGGCCTCGCCGACGACGTACGCATCAACCCGTCAGGGGGCGCCCTGGCCAGCAACCCGATGTTCTCCGGCGGCGGCATCCGCATCGGCGAGACCGCGAAGCGCATCTGGTCGGGCGAGGTCGCCAAGGGGGTCGCTCACGCCACCTCCGGATCTGCCCTGCAGCAGAACCTGCTGTGTGTCCTGGAAGCCAGCACCGGAAAGGTCGGAGCCTGATGGGCAAGCTGCGTGCAGCCGTGGTCGGAGTGGGCCAGACCCACCACCGCGCCAAGCGCGAGGACCTGTCGATGGCCGGCCTGTGCCGCGAGGCCATCGACCGGGCGCTCCTCGACGCCAACATGACCCTGGACGACATCGATGCGATCGTCGTCGGCAAGGCCCCGGACCTGTTCGAGGGCGTGATGATGCCCGAGCTGTTCCTCGCCGAGTCCCTGGGCGCGGCCGGAAAGCCGCTTCTGCGGGTCCACACGGCCGGCTCGGTCGGCGGTTCGACCGCGATCGTCGCTGCCTCGCTCGTGCAGTCGGGCGTGCACAAGCGGGTGCTGACCGTGGCCTATGAGAAGCAGTCGGAGTCCAACGCCATGTGGGCGCTGTCCATCCCGTTGCCGTTCAACATGCCGGTGCACGCCGGCGCGGGCGGCTACTTCGCTCCGCACGTGCGTTCCTACATCCGCCGCTCCGGCGCTCCGGCCCATGTCGGTGCGATCGTCGCGGCCAAGGATCGCAACAACGCGCTGAAGAATCCCTACGCCCACCTGCACAACGAGGGCACCACCGTGGAGTCGGTGCTCGCCTCGACCATGCTGTGGGACCCGATCCGCTACGACGAGACCTGCCCGTCCTCCGACGGTGCCTGCGCGCTGGTCATCGTCGACGAGGACACCGCTGCCGCCTCGCCGAACCCGGCATGGGTCCACGCGACGGCGATGCGTTCGGAGTCCACCTCGGCCGCGGAGCGCGACCAGGTCAACCCGCGGGCCTCGCGCGACGCCGCGGCGTACCTGTGGAAGCAGGCCGGGATCACCAACCCCTTCGAGGAGATCGACGCTGCGGAGATCTACGTACCGTTCTCGTGGTTCGAGCCGATGTGGCTCGAGTCGCTCGGCTTCGCGAGCGAGAACGAGGGCTGGAAGCTCACGGAGTCCGGCGAGACCGCGATGACCGGCCGACTGCCGGTCAACTGCTCCGGTGGCGTGCTCTCCTCCAACCCGATCGGCGCCTCGGGGATGCTCCGCTTCGGCGAGGCCGCCCTGCAGGTGCGGGGTGCGGCTGGTGAGCACCAGGTCGACGGCGCTCGCAAGGCTTTCGGCCACGCCTACGGCGGCGGCTCGCAGTTCTTCGCGATGTGGGTCGTGGGAGCCGACAAGCCCACGAGCTGAGCGGGTCCGTAGGCTGATCAGGTGATCGAGTTCCGGACCCCGACCCAGATCGAGGAGATGCGTCCCGCGGGACGCTTCGTCGCCTCGGTGATCACCGCGCTGGCTGCGAAGGCCGATGTCGGTGTCAACCTCCTCGAGCTCGACGAGCTCGCGCACCAGATGATCCGCGAGCAGGGAGCGGAGTCCTGCTACATCGACTACCACCCCTCCTTCGGAGCCTCGCCCTTCGGCAAGGTCTTGTGCACCTCGGTCAACGACGCGGTCCTGCACGGACTCCCCCACGACTACAAGCTGGTCGACGGCGACCTGCTCTCGGTCGACTTCGCGTGCAGCGTCGACGGCTGGGTCTCCGACTCGGCGTTCTCGCAGGTCGTCGGAACCCCCCGTCAGGAGGACCTCGACCTGATCGAGGTCACCGACCGGGCGCTGGCCGCCGGCATCGCCGCCGCCACCCCGGGCAACCGACTCGGTGACATCTCCGCAGCGATCGGGGACGTGGCCCGCGCCGCGGGGCTCAAGGTCAACCTGCAGTTCGGCGGGCACGGAGTCGGCCGCACCATGCACGGCGACCCCCACGTCGCCAACGACGGCCGCGCGGGTCGTGGTCTCAAGCTGAAGCCCGGGCTGGTCATCGCCATCGAGCCGTGGTTCCTCCACACCACCGACGAGATCCACATCGACCAGGACGGCTGGACGATCCGCAGCAACGACGGCTCCCGGGGCGCCCACATGGAGCACACGGTGGCGATCACCGAGGACGGCCCGCTCGTGCTGACCAGCCGCGACTGACAGGGTCCCGACAAGCAACGACGCCCCGACCGCAGAGGTCGGGGCGTCGTCGTACGGACGGGTCAGGCGTAGGTGACCTGCAGGTCCTTGATGCCGTTGATCCACGAGTGCCGCAGGCGCGACGGCTCGGCGAGCTTGGTGATGTCGGGTGCGTGGTCGGCGAGCGCGTTGAAGATCACCCGGATCTCCTGGCGGGCCAGGTTCGCGCCGAGGCAGTAGTGCGCGCCGTGACCGCCGAACCCGAGCTGCGTATTGTTCTCGCGCGTGATGTCGAAGGTGAACGGGTCCTCGAAGACGGTCTCGTCGAAGTTGGCCGAGGCGTAGAAGATCCCCGCGCGCTGGCCCTTCTTGATGGTCACGCCGTTCACCTCGACGTCGTTGATGGCCGTGCGCTGGAACACCGTCACCGGACTCGCCCACCGGACGATCTCGTCCACCATGGTCGCCGGGCGCTCACGCTTCCAGAGCTCCCACTGCTCGGGGTTGTCGAGGAAGGCGTTCATGCCGTGGGAGATGGCGTTGCGGGTGGTCTCGTTGCCGGCGACGGCCAGCAGGATGACGAAGTAGCCGAACTCGTCGTCGTTGAGGCCACGCTCACCCTTGTGCGCATTGATCAGCTTGGTGATCAGGTCGTCACGCGGGTTGGCCTGCCTGTCGGCGGCGAGCATCATCGCGTAGCCCAGGATCTCGGCGGCCGCGATCTCGTTGTTGCCGGCGTAGTCCGGGTCCTCGCCTGCCAGCATCTGGTTGGACCAGTCGAAGAGCTTGTGCCGGTCCTCCTGGGGGACGCCGATCAGGTCGGCGATCGCTTGGAGCGGAAGCTCGGCGGCGATGTCCTCGACAAAGTTGCCGGTGCCACGTCCGACCGCTGCCTTCACGATGCTCTCGCCGCGCGAGATCATCGTGGCCTCGAGCTCGTTGATGGAGCGCGGCGTGAACCCACGCGAGATGATCGCGCGCGTGGCCGTGTGCTCGGGCGGGTCCTGGTTGATCAGGATCACCCGCTGCAGCTCGATCTGGTCGCGGTCCATAGCCGAAGGGAAGCGGATGATCGCGCCGTTCTCGGCGGTCGACCAGTTCTTGGAGTCCTTGGAGATCGCGAGGACGTCTGCGTGGCGCGTGATCGCGAAGTAGCCGGTGCCGGCCGCGTCGGCGAACCCGCTGGTCATGTCGTCCTCCTGCTCGATCCACAGCACGGGGGCGTTCTGGCGGGCGAGCTTGAACTCGTCGTGCGGCAACGCTCGGTGGATCAGGTCCGGGTCGGTGAAGTCGAACCCGTCGGGCAGGAGGTCGGTGGCAGTCACAGCTTGATTTCCTCTCGATCTGGAACACGTTCTAGTCGGTGAGACTACATACTCTCGGTCAAATAGGAAAGGCTTTCGTGCGCGTTTCGTCACAGGTGCGCCCCTCCGAGTGGGACCCCACTTGCCGCGAACAAGAACGTGTTCTAGTTTCGTCCCATGGGCAACCCTGTGATCGTCGACGCCGTCCGCACTCCCCTCGGCAAGCGGAAGGGCTGGCTCGCCGGTATTCATCCTGCGACCCTCCTGGGCTTCGCCCAGCGTGAGGTCCTGGAGCGCGCCGGGGTCGACCCGGCCCTGGTCGAGCAGGTGGTGGGCGGCTGCGTCACGCAGGCCGGCGAGCAGTCCAACGACATGATCCGACGGGCGTGGCTACACGCCGGCCTCCCCCAGCACACAGGAGCGACCGCGGTGGACGCCCAGTGCGGCTCGGGCCAGCAGTCAGCGCACCTGGTCCACGACATGATCGCTGCGGGCACCATCGACGTCGGCATCGCATGCGGCATCGAGTCGATGTCGCGCATCCCCCTGGGTGGCAACGTCCCTCCCGGCCTCGGTGACCCGCGCCCCGACGACTGGTCGATCGACATGCCCAACCAGTTCGAGGCCGCCGACCGCATCGCCCACAACCGCGGCCTGACCCGCGCGGACCTCGATGCCTTCGGCCTGGCCTCCCAGCAGAAGGCCCGCATCGCCGTCGACGAAGGACGCTTCCAGCGCGAGATCGCACCGATCGAGGCCCCCGTCCTCGACGCGGAGGGCGTCGCGACCGGGGAGATGCGCCGGGTCGACACCGACCAGGGCCTGCGCGACACCAGCCTCGAGGGTCTGGCTGCGCTGCGTTCGGTGCTGCCCGACGGCCTGCACACCGCGGGCACGTCCTCGCAGATCTCCGACGGCGCCTCGGCCGTGCTGATCATGGACGAGGACAAGGCCCGCTCTCTCGGCCTGACGCCCCGGGCCCGGATCCTCAACCACTGCCTGATCGGCTCCGACCCCTACTACCACCTCGACGGGCCCATCGCCGCCACCCAGCGCATCCTCGACCGCACCGGCATGGCCATCTCCGACTTCGACCTCTTCGAGGTCAACGAGGCCTTCGCCTCCGTCGTCCTCTCCTGGGCCGGCCAGCACCACGTCGACCTCGACCGCGTCAACGTCAACGGCGGTGCCATCGCCCTCGGCCACCCCGTCGGCTCCACCGGCACCCGCCTGATCACCACCGCTCTCCACGAGCTCGAGCGCCGCGACCAGTCCACCGCGCTGATCTCGATGTGTGCCGGTGGCGCGATGGCCACTGGCACCGTCATCGAGCGGATCTGAGCGGGCTCGGGCTTCGGCCGATCGGGACAGTTTCACCG
>Ga0136639_10000705_pt1 | contig 11499 bp, 11 predicted proteins | sample AntDrymUQ8592106_2_FD_113739 | JGI IMG/M metagenome (GOLD analysis project Ga0136639, IMG submission 113739) | Polar desert sand microbial communities from Dry Valleys, Antarctica - metaG UQ859 (21.06) | ecosystem: Environmental > Terrestrial > Soil > Desert | place: Antarctica: Dry Valley...
ATGTTTCTTGTGGGTGGGTAATAATTTCGTCGTTTCGACGTTAGCCGCGATGAAAGCGAGAAAGCTGAGCCTATGAACACGTCCCAAAAATCTGAACTCACTCACCTCGACCCCACTGGACGGCCCACCATGGTCGACGTCAGCGGCAAGGCCTTGAGCGTGCGTGAGGCGCGTGCGGAATGCCGTGTGCGCTTCCCCGCCAGCATCGCTGAGCAACTGCACCACAATGGCCTGCGCAGCGCCAAGGGCGGCATCGTCGATACCGCGATCATCGCCGGCACCATGGCGGTCAAGCGCACGCATGAGTTGATCCCCTTCTGCCACCCGTTGCCGATCGACAGTTGCAAGCTTGCAATCGACTGGCATGACGCGCGCACGTTGCGCATCGAATGCACGGTCCGGGTCACTCACCGTACCGGCGTAGAAATGGAAGCGCTGACCGGCGCCACCGTTGCGGCGCTCACGGTCTACGACATGTGCAAGGCGCTCTCGCACGCGATCGTGATCGGTCCGGCGAAACTGGTCGGCAAGCGTGGCGGCAAGCGTGATGTGGGCGATCTGGACTGATCGCAGCGTACCGAGTTCAACGCGGGCCAAATGCCAGAAAGGCGATGGCCCCGCCGACTTACCTCGGCGCCCGCATCAATCGATACCGTTGCTGCCTTCCGGCCCTGGCGGAGTTTTCGATCTAGCGTCGCGAGGGGCCGACGGGGCCACCATAGGACTGCGTCTGGAATGACGCATGACTCTTGAAATCTTGATGCGTGAATCGTGGTGCATGGATCTATGGCGGAGAGAGGGGGATTCGAACCCCCGAAGCGCGGTTTAGACGCTTACACACTTTCCAGGCGTGCTCCTTCAACCGCTCGGACACCTCTCCGGAACCGCGCATTCTATCCATCGCGGGTCCGGGCCACAAGGAAATCATGTCGCTCTGACGTTCCGGAGCGCTCAAGGCGCCGGCCGCGCCATGGAGGCGTGGCAGAATGGGCCATGTCCTATCTCGTACTCGCCCGCAAGTGGCGCCCCAAGCGTTTCGCTGAACTTGTCGGCCAGGAACACGTGGTCCGCGCGCTGACCAATGCGCTCGAAACCGGCCGCGTGCACCATGCATTCCTGTTCACCGGCACGCGTGGTGTGGGCAAGACCACGATCGCGCGCATCTTCGCCAAGTCGCTCAACTGTGAGCGCGGCAGCGGCGCTGACCCGTGTGGCGAATGCGAGACGTGTCTGGCGATCGACGCCGGCCGCTACATCGACCTTCTGGAAATCGATGCCGCATCCAACACCGGCGTGGACAACGTGCGCGAGTTGATCGAGAACGCGCAGTACATGCCGTCGCGCGGTCGGTACAAGGTCTACTTGATCGACGAAGTGCACATGCTGTCGAAGCAGGCATTCAACGCGCTGCTGAAGACGCTGGAAGAGCCGCCTGAACACGTCAAGTTTCTATTCGCGACAACCGATCCGGAAAAACTCCTGGTCACCGTGTTGTCGCGCTGTCTGCAGTTCAATCTGAAGCGGCTGGATGTCGAACAGATCCAGGGTCAGATCGCGAAAATCCTGATCGCCGAAAACATCGAAGCCGATGACGACGCGATCCACCAGATGGCGGTCGCCGCCGATGGCAGCCTGCGCGATGGCCTGTCCTTGCTGGACCAGGCGATTGCGTATTGCGGTTCGGGAGCAGGCGTTGGGCGCCTGGATTCAGCGACGATTGCGACGATGCTGGGCACGGTGGACAGGAGCCGGGTGCAGGCACTTCTGTCGGCGCTAGGCGCTGGCGACGGCGCGCGCCTGTTGGCAGAAGCTGCTGATCTGGCGGAATTTTCACCGGACTGGGGCAGCGTGCTGGATGCCATCGGCGATGCGCTGCACCGGATCCAGGTCAGGCAACTGGTACCGGAGGTCCAAGTCGTCAGCGATGCAGTCGATGTCGATGGACTGGCGCAACAGCTACGACCTGAACTTGTGCAGCTTTGGTACCAGATGGCGTTGAACGGGCGCCGCGACCTCGGTCACGCGCCCAGTCCGCGCTCCGGCTTCGAAATGAGTCTGTTGCGCATGCTTGCGTTCCGGCCAAGCCAAGATGGCGTCCAAGCCACATCGACGCGCGCGGCGGGATCGGCTTCGACTTCGACCTCTGCACCGCCAGCACGCCGGCCGTCGTCAAGCGCTGCAGCGGAGCAGGCGCGCGCTGCGTTGACTGAGCCTTCGCCACCAGCCAAGTCAATGCAAAACCCGAAGGCAGCAGCGCAGAGCGAAGTGCCGCGCGAAACGACGCCGGTTGTAATCGCGCCTGCAGTGTTCGCTGCACCAACCGCATCAAGCCTGCTGGTTACCGATACCGAACACTGGCTGGAGCTGGTGGCACGCAGTCACGTGCGCGGTCCTGTGCGGCTGCTTGCCGAGCACTCTGGTTTCGTGGCGCATGCCGATGGCGTGTTGCTGTTGTCGCTTACGCCCGGCGACGAACACCTGAAATCGCCGAGTCTGGTACTGCAATTGGGCGATGCTGTCGCAACCATGCTTGGCGGTCAGGTGCAATTGCGTTTCGAGACCGGCGCAGCGCGTGGCGACACCGCGCGGGTCCGCAATGCACGCGAGCGCGACCAGAAGCAGACCGGTGCCGAACAGGGCTTCGCCGCTGATCCCGACATCCAGCGGTTGGTCAAGGTGCATGGCGCGCAGATCGTGCCGGATTCGATACGGCCGCTCGGCGACGGTTGAACCTGCGCTGGTCGTCGCCATCTCAATAAGCTAACGAACTGACGAGGCAATCCCATGCGTGGAAACATCGCCCAGCTGATGCAGCAGGCACAACAGATGCAGGAAAACGTGCAGAAGGCGCAGGAGCAGGTCGCGGCGCTTGAGGCGACCGGCAGTGCTGGCGGCGGCATGGTCAGCGTGACGATTGGTGGACGCATGGATTGCCGCAAGGTGCGCATCGACCCGTCAGTGTTGGCTGATCCGGAGATGGCCGAAGACCTGATCGCCGCGGCATTCAATGATGCCGTCAACAAGATCAATGCCGAGTCGCAGGCGATGATGGCCAGTGCTACCTCTGGCATGCAGTTGCCGCCCGGAATGAAGCTGCCGTTCTGATCTTGCCGTCATCCCGGCACACGCCGGGATCCAGCACCTGATTGCAGGAATGCCGAAATCGCGATGAGTGTTTCGCTACTCGAACAATTGATTGACGCCCTGCGCGTCCTGCCCGGGGTCGGTCAGAAATCTGCGCAGCGCATGGCGTACCACTTGCTGGAACGCCAACGCGATGGTGGCGTGCGCCTGTCTAACGCCTTGGCCGATGCGATGGAGCGCATCGGTCATTGCAGGCGTTGCCGCGATTTCAGTGAAACTGAAACCTGTCCGACCTGTGCCAATGGCTCGCGCGATGCGCACTTGTTGTGCGTGGTCGAATCCCCGGCAGACCGGTTGGCGATCGAACAGGCGACCGGATTTCGTGGCCACTATTTCGTGCTGCAAGGACGTTTGAGCCCGCTCGACGGTATTGGTCCGCGTGAGCTTGGTCTGGATCAATTGGTGCAGAGGCTTGGCGAAGGCGAGGTCAAGGAATTGATCGTGGCTACCAACCCGACCGTGGAAGGTGAGGCCACCGCGCATTACCTTGCGCAACTCGCGCGCGCGCAGGGCGTCCAACCTAGCCGGCTGGCGCACGGCGTGCCGCTGGGTGGTGAACTGGAATACGTTGATCGCGGCACGTTGTCGCATGCATTCGGTAGCCGCAGCGAAATTCCGAACGACACAATCAAACATCAAGAAGTAAAGGAGCCGGCGCGATGAGCGAGACCATTTTCCACAAGATCCAGCGTGGCGAGATCCCGGCCGACATCGTCTTCGAGGACGAACACCTCTTCGCATTCCGCGACATTGCCCCACAAGCGCCGGTCCATGTGCTGTTCGTGCCAAAGCAGGATTTCGCCACGCTCAATGACGTGCCGGAGGATTCGGCAGTGGTGATCGGAAGGCTGGCGACCGCCGCCGCGCGTTACGCCAGGTCAGAAGGATTTTCCGAGGACGGTTACCGCATCGTCATGAATTGCAATAGTGACGGCGGGCAAACCGTGTTCCAGATCCACATGCACTTGCTGGCCGGGGCGCCACTCGGGCGGTTTGGCGTTGCTGGCTGATAAGCAAGCGGGCTGAGAAGCCAGAACGAAACAGGCCAAGGCGAATCCGCCTTGACCTGTTCGACGCACGATCCAGTTGTTAAAAGCGAAGTCTTACCAGCCCCAGGCCCACGGCCACGGCGCTGGACGTGTGACTACATTCACGCGTTCGCGCTTCGGCCACAGGTAGACCACATCGGCGGATACACGCGGGAACTTGTAGATGAAACCATCTACCTTGCGATCTTCGTAGCCTTCGATACGGCCGGTAAAGGTAACTTCACGGTTGGGTTCGAATAGCGCGGGGTCATAAAAGCCGGTGCGGCATGCGATGAAGCGCCCCCACGTGTCGTCGCTGGCCCAGTACGGTCGGCCGTCGGCAGTGAGTTTGGTGGAGATGACTTCAAAGCAGGTGCGGTCCGGGCGCGGTTCAGTGCGGATGATGCGCCCACCCCAGCGAACCATGTTGCCGGTCAGATTCTCGGCTGCAGCCTGATGCGCGGTCAGTGGCTGAAACTGTCCTTGCAAAGGCTTGGGCTGGGTTGCGCAGGCCGCCAACATGGCAGTCGCAATGCAGATCGTGGTCAGTCGCATGTTCATGACGATTCCTGGAAGTGAACGGCTGTACATTGGGACAGGCGGTGCCGGGTCAGATTGGCACACAGGCGTCAAAGCGATTTCACGGCCGATGCGTCTCGATGTCCCGCAACAAGACGCGTCGTTGGTCGCTTGCGCCACTCTTGTCGTCATCAGCGTAGCGTGCGTTGGAGAAACGCTGGCTGAGCGAGCGTAAATCTTCTCCAGTCTTCGGCACGTCAGCGCCGGCGCGCTCCGCCCAGGCCTGCGCGGGTTCATGGCTGAAGCGACCTTGCCCAATGCGTACATAACGCGCACCCAGGCGCCGCCATGCACGCAGCAACGGATCACGTTCACGCTCGCCACGTGCAATGAGCCACATCATCCACGCCAATGCCAGGCCGGCGATGAACGCGAAGATCAGGATCAATCCGCGTGTGCCAAGGTTCTCCATGCCGAATGGGTTGAGCAGGCTTTGCTGGCGTTGCGCGTTGTAGCCAAGCACGAAGTCGTTCCAGCCGCGGCGCATCCAGTCGCTGGCGTTGAACATGGGTACCAGCCCGCTGAAGTTGCCGATTCGCCCAGGCTGGCGGTCTGCCAGCGTGTCGTAGACGCGTTCAGGTGCCACCGCAGCGGTGGGATCCACCCGCACCCAACCGCGTTCAGGCACCCAGATCTCGGCCCAGGCATGTGCGCGCGAATGCGGCACCAGCCAGTAATCGCCCATCGGGTTGTAATAGCCGCCCGAATAGCCTGCCACCACCCGTGCCGGGATGCTGGCAGCGCGCATCAGCACCACGAATGAAGAACTGAAATGTTCGCAATAGCCTTCCTTGCGGTCGAACAGGAAGTCGTCGATCTCGTTTCGACCGGCCAGCGGCACGTTCAGGGTGTAGGCGAATTCGCGGCTGATCCATGCGAGTGCTCGATTGGCGATCGCCATGTCACTGCGGCCTTGTGCATCTTGACCAGCCTCGCGCCTCCATTGCCGACCCAGTGCCAGCGTGCGCGGGTTGAAGCCTTGTGGAACTGAAAGCGCACGCTGCCGGAGCACGTCCAGAAGGTCGGGTTCCAGCGCCAATGGCACTGTTGATTGCATGCGCCAGCGGGTCACATTATTGAGTGCATTGGGCGAATACACGCTGGAATCCTTGCTGATGGCCGCGGTGTCTGGAACCTTGGTCGGCACGTCCAGCGCAATCAGCTGGTCGCGATCAGTCGCTTCCAATTCGATCTGGTAATCCCATTTTGTCGGGCCAGCGCGCAGCTCGGCAGGTGGCAACTGTTGCAGCCTCGGCAACCGATGCCATGTCCTCCCATCGAAATCCCAGAACACGGGTCCACGCCAATACATTTGTTCCGGCCTTGGCGTGGCGCCGAAAAACTGCACGCGCGCCGCAGGACTGTCGTCGTTCATCAAATCCAGAAAACCGCCCGGGGTCATGGTGTCGGACAAACCGGGGCTGGCGACCACTCGATCCGGCAATCCCCACATAGGTGAGGGCAGGCGCGGGAACAGCCAGAAGGCAGCCAGAGCGAGTGGGAGGCCCAAAGCAAGCAGTCTCAGCACGCCAGTCGATGACGACCACCACCGCGCGCCGATTGGCGGCTGCACCCCTGCCTGGTCGCGCGCCAGTTGTTGCAGCGCAAGCAAAGCCAGAACGATGGCAGCCAAGCTCAACACCAGGCTCAACGGCCCTTGATCAAGCAGGAAGGTGGCGAATGGCGCGAACAGCGCGAAGCCGACCAGACTGCGACCATCGCGCAGGCTGAAGGTCTCGGCGGGTTTCAGCGCCAACATCGCGGCAAGGACCGCGCAGGCGGAGTCGCGGCCGATGCCTGGCGCAACCGCGACGACCGCCAGAATACCGCAAACGCCCAGCAGGATTCGCAAGATGGAATGCATCTTATGGCGCCAGGACAGCGCAATCACGGCCACCGCCGAGAGTCCGAAACCAATCCCCAGCGAGCGTGGCAGCTGCAGCAGCAGTGGCAGCAGGCATAGCGTGGTTGCCAGCAACACAAGGCGGCGGCTGTGCACTTCCATCAAGGGCGATCGTGGTTTGCTGTCAGCCACGTGCAACCTCGCCGGGCAGGAGTGCAAGCGCACGCAGGCAGCGATGCCGGTGCGACGCACCCAGACCCATCGGAATCAGCGGCTGCCCGGGCAGTGCCAACGCGTAGCGGCGGCCTTCGCGTTCGGCATCGTCAATCCAGCGTGCAAGTCGGCGAATGCGCTGTTCATAAGGCAGGCCGGCGGTCAGTTGCCAGTCCAGGGTCAGCTGTTCGCTGCGATGCTGTTCGTATTCTCGCACCAGCAAGCTGTCACGGCGTGCCGAGGCTTTCCACGCAATACTGCGGCGCGCGTCGCCGGCACGATAACCACGCAGCTGATGGATGTCGTCGCCGGCACGCGTGACCTGCGCCCGGCCGTCATCACCTGCGGGCGCTGGCAGCGGGGGTGCCTGGGCTTCCCCTGCTGGATACACCAACAGCGGCTCATCGGGCCAGACATACCCCCAGGCGCGGGCCAGCCCAAGCGGCTGCACCGAGCTCAGTTCGATGCGCGTCAGCGGAAACCAACCGCGATGCTCGGTCGGCAGCAATAGCTCCACGGTACCGCCATGGCTGTCGAAGCTGGTATGGGCGAAGGCATCGCCATGGGCAACCCGTAACCCGCGGCGCACGCGCTGATCGAGGGCCCCGAGCGCGATTCGTAGTCGAATGGGCTCACCTGCTGGCACCGGGTCGGCAGCGATCGTGCTGACGACCACCCCCGACAACTGCATATGCGCGCCAAACAGGCTGGCCTGTGCGGCACCGGCAACCAGGAAGGCGAGCAGCAGCGCCGGATTGTTGTTGAAGTTAAGTGCTCCCAGCATCATCGTGGCAAGCACGAAGCCGAAGAACAGGCCACTGGCAGTCGGCAACACATAGATGCGTTGCCGGGTCAGGCGCACGGGCAAGGTTTCTGCTTGCCGTGGCCGCATCCACCCTTGGACCTTGGTGTGCAACCGTTGGCGCAATGCGCTGAACACTCAGTCCACCGGCACCGCGTGCAGGATCGCCTTTGCCAAGGTCGCGGCGGAGGTCTCCGCTTCGCCCACCAGGCGATGCTCGGCGACCGCGGCAAACAGCGCCTGCACGTCTTCCGGCAAAGCGTGACCGCGACCCAGCAACAATGCATGTGCGCGCGCAGCCCGCAGCAGGGCCAGCCCTGCGCGGGGCGACAAGCCGACGCGAACGCCAGGATGGCTGCGGCTGCGGCTGATCAGTGCCTGCACATAGCTGATCAGCGCCTCGCTGGCATGCACGTTCTGCACTGCGCGACGCAGCGCGATGACCTGTTCGACATCCAGCAAGGGCGACACTTGTGCGATGAGATCGCGCCGATCAGCGCCGGACAGCAGCGCGCGTTCGGCGGCGTCATCCGGATAGCCCAGTGCCAGCCGCAGCAGAAAGCGGTCAAGTTGCGAATCCGGCAACGGATAGGTGCCCGCAAGGTCGACTGGGTTCTGCGTCGCGATCACCATGAACGGATCGGGCAAGGGCCGTGTCTGGCCGTCGATGCTGACCTGATGCTCGGCCATCGCTTCCAACAGCGAGCTTTGCGTCCGCGGCGGCGAGCGATTGATCTCGTCGGCCAGCAGCACGTGGGTGAAAACGGGGCCGGGATGGAACTCGAAGCGCCGGGTCTGCGCCTCGTAGACCGATACGCCCAATATGTCGGCCGGTAACAGGTCGGAGGTGAATTGCACGCGCTGGAAGCCGAGGCCCAACGTTGCCGCCATGGCATGCGCGAGTGTGGTCTTGCCCAGTCCCGGCAAGTCCTCGATCAGCAGGTGGCCACCGGCCAGCAGGGCCACGAAGGCAAGCCGTACCTGCTGCGGCTTGCCCAGCACCAATGTGTTCACCTGGGCCTGCGCATCACGCAATGCGGCGCGCAGAGGTTCGGGTAGGATCGCGTCGGTCGCCGAGGATATTGTCATGTCGTAGTCGGGCAATGCCGCCTCGGTCCTTGAGTCCACGATGAGTCCACGAGTGTAGCGGGGTTGCAAGTTGGTACGTGACAGAGAAGAGATTGGTTACACCCGGTGCTGGTTCGTCGGGCTGTGGCTGGTCGTTTGCGTGACCAAGCTCACATTGGCGTTGCAGTTGCCGGTGTTCGTTGACGAGGCCTTTTATTGGCAGGAAAGCCGGCATCTGGCCTGGGCGTATTCCGATCTGCCAGGCCTGAGTGCGTGGCTGGCCTGGCTTGGGACGACATTCGGCGGCAACCATGCGCTTGCACTGCGCCTGCCGTTTCTGCTGATCGGTGCAGGGATTCCGTGGCTGGTCGTGCGCATGACCACGCGGGAATTCGATGCGCCCATCGGTTGGCAGGCGGGCAGCCTGTCACTGCTGCTGCCCCTGGCTGGCAGCATGGGCCTGCTGGCATTGCCGGACGCGCCATTGTTGCTGGCAACGGTGTTGTGCCTGGATGCAAGCCTGCGGCTGCTGCGCAGCGTTGCAGTGTTCGGCGTCGCGGAACTTGCTGTTGGCTTGGTGATTGGTGGCTTGTGCCACTACCGGTTCGCCGCGGTGATCGCGGTGGGCTTCATTGCGATGCTGGCCTTGCCTGCGGGTCGGCGCGCCTTGCGCAATCCTTGGTCATGGCTGGCGGTTGTCATTGGTGCGCTGGCATGGTTGCCGCTGCTGTTGTGGAACCTGCAGCACGCCGATGCCGGCCTGCAATTCCAGCTGGTTGATCGGCATCCATGGCAATTCAGCAGCGCAGGTCTGCGCCTTGGACAGATGCAACTCCTGCTCGCAACGCCCTTGCTGCTGGTGGCCATGGCGGTCGCTGCGTGGCGTGTCTTGCGCACACGTGGCAACGATGCATCGCGCTACCTGGCGCTTTGCGGGACGATGATCGTGCTCGGTTTTCTTGTGCTGGGATTCTTCGCTGATCGTGAGCGGGTGAGTTTTCACTGGCCCTTGCCTGGCTACATGGCGTTGTTGCCGCTCGTGCCTTTGGTGCTGTCACGTTGGTCGCGTGGGTGGCAGGTCGCCACTTGGGTCACGGCAGGGCTAGGTCTGGCAGCAGTACTGGGCTACTACGCCATCGCCTCAATCCCCGCGTTGCGCGAGCAGACGGCATCGCGCAATTTCCACCCGACCAATTTCGCTGGCTGGGATGTGCTGGCGAACACCGTGCGCGAACGAATGGCGACCATGCCGACAGGCACGCAGCTGGTTGCGGGCGACTTCAAGCTGGGCGCCGAGCTGGGCTTTGCGCTGGACGATGCAGATATCCCGGTGCTCGAGCATCCACTCAACGGCAAGCACGGGCGCGCGCCGCAGCTGGCGCTGTGGGGCCTGCTGAGGAACAGGCTCGATGTCGATGTCGGCAGGCCTGCCTTGCTGGTGATCGCGACGAATCATGTCGAATTCGCAGACTTGCTCGGCTACTACCATCGCCTGTGTGACCAAGTCGGGCCGTTGCCGGCGCCGCATGTGGTGGATGTAGATCATGGCCGCCAGCGCTTCATGCTGTTTGCGCTGCAAACGCGCGCGGCGTCACCGGCGTGCACCACGCCAGCGATGGCGTTCCTGGATGTACCGGTGGCATCGGCAGTGGTTGATCAATCCTTCGATGTCAGCGGTTGGGCGTTCAAGGATGGCGTGGGTCTGGCATCGGTCGAGATCCTGCTGGACGGCCGCGCAGTCGCACCGGCGAATTACGGCGAGCCCAGGCCCGATGTGTCGGGCTTCTGGAAAATCAGCAGTGATCCAAACCAGCCACGCACCGGGTTTCGCGCGCACCTGACGGGCGTCTCACCTGGCGCGCATTGGCTGAGCCTGCGGCTGCATGGGGCGGATGGCAGCGTCGAAGATTGGGCCGAGCAACGGATCACTGTTCGCTGAGGGCGAGCGCCTCAGGGAAGCGCGAACCCCGCCTGCCGCAGCAACCGGCAGGCCGCGATCAGCGGAAGGCCGACCAGGGCCGTCGGATCCTGATTGTCGATGCGCTCGAACAGGGTGATGCCGAGGCCTTCGCACTTGAAGCTGCCGGCACAGTCGAAGGGTTGCTCGGCATCGACATAGCGGCCGATTTCGGCATCGTCGAGCGTACGGAAATGCACTTGGGTGAGGTCGATTTCCCCAAAGTTGCGCCCGTCTGGGTGGGCCAGGCACAACGCGGTATGAAAGCGCACGCGATGACCGCGCATCGCCTGCAATTGGGCGATCGCCGAGTCACGGCCGCCAGGCTTGCCAAGCGGCTGTCGGTCGAGTTCCGCGACTTGATCGGAGCCCAGCACCCAAGCATCATCGGACTGCAGCGATGCCACCGCGCAGGCTTTGTCCCGTGCCAACCGAATTGCCAGATCGCGGGGAGACTCGTTTGCTTGAGGCGTCTCGTCGACATCGGGTCGGGCCACGTCGAACGGCAGCCGCAGGCGGCCGAGCAGCTCGCGACGATAAACCGATGTGGATGCCAGAATCAGCCGCGACATCGGTCAGGTGCCGCCAAGGCGGGCTTGCTCGATGCGCTGTAGCTGGCTTTCCAGCTTGGTCCGGGCCGCTTCAAGCGAGTCGCGTACAGCCTGCAGGTGTTCCACGCTGGCGTCATTGACGTGTTCCTGCAGCCACAGGCGCTGGCGCAGGATTTCCTGCATCGCGGTGCGTACTGGATCCTGCTGGTCGCCGGCAATCGCCTCGATCTCATCCCGCGTCGCGCGCAATCGGGTTTCCAACGCGTCGGCGGCATCCAGCAGTTCACGAATGGCGCGCTGGCGGCGGCTGGCAG